>Ga0208198_1000944_pt1 | contig 28872 bp, 20 predicted proteins | sample AD_JPNTR2_MetaG_FD_184446 | JGI IMG/M metagenome (GOLD analysis project Ga0208198, IMG submission 184446) | Active sludge microbial communities of municipal wastewater-treating anaerobic digesters from Japan - AD_JPNTR2_MetaG (SPAdes) (version 2) | ecosystem: Engineered > Bioreactor > Anaerobic...
TGATGGCTGCTGTTGTGGCTCCAGTACTCCAATTGTATCCGGTTCCTCCACTTGCTGTGAGTGTTGTGCTTTCTCCAGCACAAATACTTGCTGATGCAGGTGTAATTGACGGAGTAGGCAACGCATTTACTGTTACGGTTGCTCCTGTACTTGCCGTACATCCTGCTGCATTGGTTACTGTGACTGTATAAGTTGTTGTAGTAGCAGGATTTACTGTGATGGCTGCGGTTGTGGCTCCAGTACTCCAATTGTATCCTGTTCCTCCACTTGCTGTGAGTGTTGTACTTTCTCCAACACAAATACTTGCTGATGCAGGTGTAATTGATGGAGTAGGCAACGCATTTACTGTTACGGTTGCTCCTGTACTCGCCGTACATCCTGCTGCATTGGTTACTGTGACTGCATAAGTTGTTGTAGTAGCTGGAGTTACTGTGATTGCGGCTGTTGTAGCTCCAGTACTCCAGTTATATCCTGTTCCACCACTTGCTGTGAGGGTTGTACTTTCTCCAACACAAATACTTGCCGAAGCTGGTGTAATTGAAGCTGTCGGTAAAGAATTTACCGTTACAGTTGCACTTGTACTTGCAGTACATCCTGCTGCATTGGTTACTGTGACTGTATAAGTTGTTGTAGTAGCAGGATTACCGTGATGGCTGCTGTTGTGGATCCAGTACTCCAGTTATATCCTGTTCCACCACTTGCTGTGAGGGTTGTGCTTTCTCCAGCACAAATACTTGCTGATGCAGGTGTAATTGATGGAGTAGGCAACGCATTTACTGTTACGGTTGCTCCTGTACTCGCCGTACATCCTGCTGCATTGGTTACTGTGACTGTATAAGTTGTTGTAGTAGCAGGATTTACCGTGATTGCAGATGTTGTGGCTCCCGTACTCCAATTGTATCCTGTTCCTCCACTTGCTGTGAGTGTTGTACTTTCTCCAACACAAATACTTGCTGATGCAGGTGTAATTGATGGAGTAGGCAACGCATTTACTGTTACTGTTGCACTTGTACTTGCTGTACAACCTGCTGCACTGGTTACTGTTACTGTATATGTTGTAGTAGTAGCTGGATTAACAGTTATTGCTGCTGTTGTTGCTCCCGTACTCCAGTTATATCCTGTTCCACCACTTGCTGTTAAGGTAGTACTTTCACCAACACAGATACTTGCTGACGCAGGTGATATTGAAGGGGTTGGTAAAGCATTTACTGTTACTGTTGCACTTGTACTTGCTGTACAACCTGCTGCATTGGTTACTGTTACTATATATGTTGTAGTAGTAGCAGGATTTACAGTAATTGCTGCAGTTGTGGCTCCAGTACTCCAATTGTATACTGTTCCTCCACTTGCTGTTAGTGTTGTACTTTCACCGGCACAAATACTTGCTGATGCAGGTGTAATTGACGGATTAGGCAACGCATTTACTGTTACTGTTGCTCCTGTACTTGCCGTACATCCTGCTGCATTGGTTACTGTTACTATATATGTTGTAGTAGTAGCAGGATTTACTGTAATGGCTGCGGTTGTGGCTCCTGTACTCCAATTATATCCTGTTCCACCGCTAGCTGTTAAGGTTGTACTTCCACCAACACAAATACTTGCTGACGCAGGTGATATTGACGGGGTTGGTAAAGCATTTACTGTTATTGTAAAGTTATTAGAATATGCCACAGCACATTGACCACTCTTAACTTCTACTCTATAATCCCAAGTACCCACAGAAGAAGGAATTTCCGAATATGTATCATTAGTATTTACAATATCTTGCCAAGTACCGGCATTTAATCGTTTTTGCCATTTTTGAACAGTTCCAGTGTATCCTACAACAGTCATAGTTCCTGTAGAAGAACCAATACAAATACTATTATTAGGACCGCTTAGTGTTCCTCCATTAGAAGCAGGATCAACAGTAATAGTTCCAGCAGAAGAAAATGCAGAAGAACATGTTCCGCTTTGAACTTCGACTCTGTAATCCCATGTTCCGGGAGCAGAAGGCACTTCGGAATAAGTTGTATTAGTATTTGCTATATCTTGCCATGCTCCAAAATTAAGTCTCTTTTGCCATTTAACAACAGAACCGGTTTGGCCTGACAAAGATATTAAACCTGTATTTGATCCTTCACAAATTTGCGAATTAGCACAGGAAACACTTCCTCCCACAGATGCCGGATAATTTGTTAATGTTACAGCATTTGATAAAGCAGATTCATTTCCTCCATTAATTGTTTTTCCTCTATAAGTTCCATCAGCCAATCCTGTAAAAGTATATGAATTTGCATTTCCTGTCCATGTTTGCAAAGTTGCACCTCCGTTATCTGTTAATACAAATGTTTGATTAGCTGTTACATCGGAACTGATGGTAACTGAACCTGTTAAACAATCTGGATTTGCAGTAGCAGTAACATTTGGACCAACATTTTGATATTCAAAAATTGCATCTATCCAAAGTGAACTTGAATTTCCAAAACCATTCTGGAAAGAATACCAAGTACCTGGAGTGGCACTTCCATAGCTAAAATAACCTGTTGAAGCTGTATCTTGTTCACGGAAAACAGCCATTGCCCCACAAAATTGATGTGTGGTATAGTTATGAGTAGCATCATAATTTAATAACCATCCTATATAAAACTTATCTGTAATACTAACCGGTGTTGTAAATATTACCTCATTATATGCTCCTTCAGTAAATGATGTAATAGCTCTGGTTTCTGAATATAATTCTGTACCAGGAACTCCTCCATTATCGTCCCAAACCTTTAAAGTAATATTTTTACCTGTTCCTTGAGCTTGATAAACATACATACCAAATCCGTACAATGTACCAGGGTAATTATTATTAAAAAATTCAGCGTACCTAAAGATTTTTCCACTTGCATCTGCTGCATGTCCTGGGATTGAACCGTTTGTATAACTGTAAATTGTAAGATTATCTGTAGCTATAAAATTAGTACAAGTATCTTTTCCGCCTACAATAACATAATCTTGTCCTAATACAGTATTATTTCCATGAGCATTTGCAGTATATAATGTAACATCGTGAGTACCCAAAACATTATAAACAACACCCGAAGGATTTTGCTGTGTAGAAGATGCGGGACTTCCATTTTCGAATGTCCAGTTCCAGCTTGTAGGTACTCGTTGAGAACGATCTATAAAATCAACTGTTCCACCCCTTGGAATAAAAGGCTGTCCATATATATTTTTTAGGTTACCAACACCTACAAAATTAGAAATTGGTGGTCTTCCAATTACATTAACAAAATTATTAACTGTTTTGGTATTTTGACCTGCCGGATTTCCAACTCTTAATGTTACATTATATTGTCCTGCAACATTATACAATAAATTTGCATTTTGAGTAGTTACTCCTGAAGGTGTTGTTGATCCTGGACAAGTCCACTCCCACAATGTTGGAATATTTGAGGACATATCATATATTGTAATAGGATCACCTTCGTAAGTGTTGATTTGTGTGTAATTTAAGCTTCCCAAAAGAATATCATCAATAAACCAATTATGAGCATCATTTCCTTGATATCTAAAGGCAATATAAATATTCTGTCCTGAATACGCTGACAAATCTAATGTAGTTTGTTCCCAAGAAGCAGTTACCGATGAAGGACTCCATATTTCTGTAAAACTTGCAGGATTGGTATTTGTAGTTGAAATTAAAACTGAATTTTTGCCTTGAGATGTACCTCCATAATACGTATGATATTCATTATATGACCAAAAAGAAAGGGATGTATTAGCAGGTAAACTAGTAATTTGAGGACTAATAAGCCATCCGTCTTGTAATCCCACGGCTGAATATTGATGAGCTGCAGATTTTGAACCGTTTTGGGTGTGATTGAAAGAAGTAGAACTTTCCCAAGTGGTACCTCCTCCATCAACATTATTAACTAACCAACCGGTAGGAGGAAAAGTTGTCCCTTCAAAATCTTCCGAAAAAACAGGATTAAGACCTGCAAAATTAGCTACCGGTGCAGTATAGCCGGAAACAAAAAGCTGAACATTTGGACGATTAGAGTTTACTGTTCCGTTAGCTGTTAAAATATCATTTGATGTTCCTGTCCATTGTTGATGTCTATTTGTTGAGGAAGTATAATAACAGTTAGATTGTGCATTTCCTGCAGTAGCATTTACAACTGTAATAATCATCAAATTATTACCGGCAACATAATCGAAAGGAGTTTGAAGTGTTATCGGAAACCATCCATTTATATTAGGAACAAATGTCCCATCATAAACCAGAGTAGCATCGGCAATCAAATCATTTACAGTAGTTTGAGTTAAAGCAGTCTGAGTAGTGTGTTTTACATAAATTTGAATATTTCTGGTATCTGTTCTGGCAGCAGATGGCCTCCATGCTATTTGGTTGATTCTGCAAGAACCTCCTATTTCGCTTGAAAGATAAATTGAAGCGCTTGCTATCCAATATACTGTATTACTTTTACCCAAAGGGATTACTCCTCCACTTGTCGTACCGGTACCTATTGTTATAGGGCTCGAAGGAGCTGAATATGCATTTACAGTAATATAATCAGTTCTAACTTTTGTGTTTTCGCCATAAGAATTTCTTGCAGTTAAAGTAACTGTGTAAGTTCCTGGGGTAGCATAAGTCACACTAGGATTACGTAAAGTCGAAGTTGAAGGAAATGCTCCCGGGAAAGACCACTCCCATTCTGTAGGTACATTTGATGATAGATCAGTAAATTGAACCGGAGTACCGGCAGTTACAGTTGTCGGAGTAGCATTAAAATCTGCTACGGGAGGAGCAGAAACAGCATTTGGATCAAAACCCGGACAAGTTGTTGGATTTGTACCTAGTGGATCAAGCCATGGACGTAATTTTTTATCATCTGTTGTGCCATTGGATTCCCAGTGATAAGACATTTTTCCATAATAATCTGTACCCATAGGTCCTCCACATTGTGAAGATCCACCTGTTAGAGTTCCAATAACATACTTATTTGAACCTCTAAATAATGGAGAACCGGATGAGCCACCTTCAGTAACACCTGATCCGTTAGTGGTTGTTGCCCAACTCAAAGTCCAGTGTGCATTGGTAGCACCACCTGACCATGTTCCAGTTCCGGGAGTTCCTGTGTAAGTAGAAATTTTCTTTGCATCACCTGATGGATGGTGAATACCAACTCCACCTGCTGAACCTGTAGCGTTTCTATCCCAACCATTATAATATGGATTCCAGCTAAGCGAAGGTGTTGTATTTAACATTACTAATTGTAAATCACTACCACCGGAAATATCTCCACTTGCTTTCATCGTGCAACCAGTAATCATGTTGTTAGGTGGGGTTCCTGTATTTGCACATCCTGGCCTTTCATAGTTAAAATAAAATTGCCATACGTTTTTATCGGCAGCTGAAGCAGAGGCTCCACAATGGTATGCTGTTAAGAAATACGGCTGCCCGTTATTCGCTGTATTATTAATAAGTGTACCTGAACAATAATACCAATTAGCTCCTTCTCTAAAAAGAATTCTTGCTATACCCCTCTTCTGAACCTGATAGCCATCACCTTCAGGAGAACAATTTATATTAACTTCACAAGTACCTGAATCTCCCAAATCCTTTGCTTGACTATATATTTTATCATTATAGATGTACATTAATTCAGAAATTCTAAAAGATCCCTTTGATCTATAATTATCTGGTTCAGAGTTAATTGTATAAACATTTACTTTTCCATCCGGATTTTGCGGTTTAACCTACTGAACACTAATATTGAAAGGTTCAACGTATTCTATAATAATTTCATCACCGGGTAAGACATGTGTAGAAAATTGTAAACTTGGATGATTATTTTCTGAGGTAAACGCTCCAATTATCATTCGTTTGTTTACATCATACAAATACAGCTCTGCTTGTTCGGGAATATAAAAATCCTCAAAAACAACACCAAGTGAGCTGGCTCCCGAAGATTTCAATCTGGACTGCCACATCATTCGGCCATCAGGAAGTCGTGTCCATGTTCCTCCTTTGTCCAAACCAAGATTAGCCACTGGCACTGAAACTCCGGCTCGCATAGGGAGCCCCTGTTTAGCATCTTGTAAATCCTGAGCTTGCAATGTTTTTAAGCTCTGAGCAGGAACAAACTCCTTTACCACTAAATCGGTCTTTATGCCAAATTCAATACTTGGCGGAGTACCTCCCTGACTTGGTTGTGCATGCAATTTAAAAACTGAAATAGCAAAAAACACAACAATTCCTAATAAAATGTAAATTTTTCTCATAAATATCTAATTAAAAATTACCTCAAAACATTTAAACGCAAAGTCTTAACAAATAGTTGCATTATTCTCCATAAATGTTAAAATTTTCTTAACGAAATTAAGCAAATTATTACCAAATTTTACATTTTTATTATAAAATTATATTTAATACTTCTTTTAAAAGACTTACAAGCAAGTTATTTAAATAAAATAATTACGCTGTTCTATAATTTTGCTTATTTATGTTATTTTCATATTCGTTAAATTAAATAAAAATCTTCATTACATTTACATGAAATAATTATTTTAAAATTGGCAAATGATTTGATAGATGGTATAAATTTTATGTAATTAAATATAAAAAACTAATTATGAAATTTCTTTATCAATTAGTTTCTTTTTATTAGCTTTTGTAAATTTAATTATTGTTCAAACCTACAACATGAGCTCAGGAACAATAACAACTTGTTCGGGAATTTTTTACCACAGTTGAGGACAAAATGCTAATTATTCCAACAATGAAAACAGTACTGTAACATTTGTTGCAAACGATGGTTGTGTAATACAGATAAATCTCCAACAATTTACAATAGAAAGTGTTGATAGATTGCATATTTACGATGGATATAACACGACCGCTCCATTGATTGTAACTTATTCCGGGTATATTTCTCCGGGAATTGTAACATCTTCTGGTACAGCTCTAACCTTAAGATTTATATCAGCTGGTTCGGTTACTTATGTCGGCTGGGCAGCCACAATTTCCTGTCCGAATTCACCTGTACCCGTTATTACATTTAACGGTCCTATTTGTGTAGGTTCGGATTTAATTATTAACGCATCAGGCGGAGATTCTTATGATTGGCCGGGGCCATACGGTTTTCATCAAATCAACAAAATATTTTAATCCCAAATGCACAATTAAATAACTCCGGAACTTATTTTGTTACGGTAAGTACTTCTTCAGGTTGTACTGCAGCTGTTACTACAAATTTCATCGTTGTCGAAGACTATCCTCAGGTTAATATTTCAACAAACTCTCCGGTTTGTTCCGGGACACCTATTAATTTTATAGCATCCGAAGGCTTGAATTATCAATGGCAAGGACCGGTAAATTTCACAAGTCAATCTTCATCAATTGTGATAAATAACGCTTCAATTGCAAATGCAGGAATATCCGATATTACAGTTTTTAACGGTGGAGTATGTTCAGCAGTGGAAAGTGTGGAAATTATTGTAAATCAAACTCCCAATGCTTATATTTCAATTGCAGATAATATTTTGTTTGCATATCCCGAAAATCCAGAATATCAATGGATTGATTGTTTTATTCAAGAAAATATAATCGGAGCTACTCAACAAATTTTCACTCCTAATGCTATCGCAAACTATGCAGTAATTATAACACTTAACATTTGTTCCGATTTATCAGATTGCGTTGTTGTTACAGACATAAATTCCGAAGTTTTAACAAATGTTTTTATTTATCCTAATCACAAAGTTCCATAATAAATATCAGCTCTAAAACCACAACAAGAAAATTTCAATATATGATATTACCGTAAAACTTTGCTACATAGCAAATTCAAACAGTATAGATACAAGTTTCAGCATAGATTTTCTCGAAAATAGTTGGTAAATTATTGAAATAGAGGATTTGAACAATCAAATTATACGAAAAAACTTTATAATTCAAAAATAACAAAGCTGAAAAAGCTGCCTGAACAGACAGCTTTTTTGCTATTAATTAATAATAATTAGAAGATTAAAAAAGTTGATAATTAATCCTTAATTATTTTAAAAGCAATTATCAGTGAATATTTAAGATGTTAAAAAAAATACTAAATTTATACTAAAAGGTATTTTTATCAGTATTTAAGAATATTTTTTTATATTTTAAAAATTTTTATTTATATTCAAAATCTTAAAATTTTAGATTTTTAATAAATTTACGTAAACTTTTTCTATAAATTTGCGTTATTAGTTAAATATAAAAATCTGGTAATTATGAAAAAATTTCTACTTTTTTCATTATTGCAATTAGCTTTTACAGTTTTATTTTATTATGAAGCAAATTCTCAAGGAGTTGCAATAAACAATTTGGGAACTAATCCTGATGCTTCAGCTATGCTTGATGTTTCGTCAACAAATTCAGGAGTTCTTATACCGCGAATGACGCAGGCTCAGCGAGATGCAATCAGTAATCCTGCTACGGGATTGGTGATTTATCAAACTAACAATAATCCCGGATTTTATTATTACGATGGGAGTAATTGGGTAAGATTATCAGTTCAGGGGGAAAGTTTAATCGGAAATGGTACCGCTACTCGAATAGCATTTTGGAATGGTACAAATTCATTAAGTTCGAATGCAAATTTGTACTGGGACAATACAAATTCGAGACTGGGAGTTGGAACAGCAACCCCGGCACATACAATAGATGTAGCTTTTAATGGCACAAACAGAGTTGCAAGATTTAGAAACACTGCAAACTCAGCAAATGCCCATGGAGTGTTAATTTCAACAACAAGAACAGCAAATGATGCATACATTTTAAACCTTGATGCGAATGGCTCAAGCAGAATGTATGTCCGCAGTGATGGAAATGTTGGGTTAGGCACAACTTCACCGGCAGCGCAGTTACACACAACCGGTACAGTAAGATTTGGTAATTATACCTCTGGTATTTATGGGGCTTTTCTACGTACAAACAATACCGGAGATTTATCCATTACCAACTTTACAGGTAATGCTTCTGATGTTTTATTGGGCAACGGTTCTTTTGAACCAGTAAACAATTTAGCTTGGAGAACTACAGGTAACAGCGGAACTGATCCAAACATAAATTTTATTGGAACTACCGATAATCAAGATTTTGTTATTAAAACCAATAACACAGAAGTCATTCGAATAAGTAATTATCAGAGATTTTACTTTAATTCGCCTGTTAGTGATGACATTGATTTTAGAATTAGAGGGCGTTCTTCATTACAAGCTGCAGATGATTACATTTTAAAAGTTGAAGAAAGCAATGGAGATTTAGCTTTTTGTGTTATTAAAACTGGTGGAGTTGGGGTTGGAACAATTCCGTACACATCATTTGGAGATACAATTAAATTTCATGTAGAAGGACGTATAAGATTTAATACTTATTCATCTGGACCTAATAACGCAATACTAGGTACCAATAGTCTCGGGGTTTTAGCTGTTACCAACTTTACGGGCAACATTAATGATGTATTACGAGGAGATGGAACTTTTGGCACCCCGGTAACTTCGGGTACAGCCTGGCAATTAACCGGTAATAGTGGCACTGTTGCAGGAACAAACTTTATTGGTACAACAGATAATGTCTCCTTAGACATAAGAACAAATAACAGTATCAGTTTTAGAGTTACCAATACCGGGCTATTATTAGCATATAACGATGGAACAGCTGCTGCTCCGGTTTATTCTTTTAATAGCAATACAACAATGGGTATGTACCGCAGTGGTGCTAATCAATTAAGTTTTTCAACTAATAGTACAGAAAGATTGCGAATAACCTCTTCGGGACAAGTTATGGTGGGTTATGGCACTGCTGCTACAGATGCATTTCAGGTTAGTGGTTATGGATTAACCAATCCCCGCATATTTATGGGAGCAAGTGGCGGTGCTCCAGGATACGGAGTTATCAGAATGCTCGGTACTGATGGAACAGATAATATTGTGCTTAGAGGTAGTGCTATGAGCTATTTTAACACAGGGAATCAATACCTTTTTGGTACTAATACTCAAATTGGAGCTAGTGACCTAATATCAGCTTTGGCAAATTCAACATATACAGATCCTCTTAATGCTTATACTAATGTTAATGGTGCAGTAGGAATTTACGGACAATCAATTGGAACCAATGGAACCGGTATAATAGGTTATGCTCCAACCGGGGATTTGGCTATTGGAGTTTTTGGAGCATCATCAACCGGTACAGGAGTTTATGGTTATACCGATGGAGCTCAAGGATGGAGCGTTGCCGGAGAAGCAACTTATGCTCCAGGTACAGCAGGATATTTTGCAAATACTGCTTCAAATGACGGAAGTTCTCAAGGCTTTGCATTAGATGCAAGAAATAATCAAACTGCTGGTGCTACTATTAAGGCTAATTTAGGAGGTACTGGTAATGATTACTACTCAAACACATCAATTTCAGCTTTTACAGATGCCTCGATAAATAATGGGAAAGGATTAATAGCTGCCTGCAACAATGCCACTGGTGTTGGGGTTCAAGGACAATCTTCCGGAACTAATAGTATAGGAATTTTTGGCACATCATCAGGAACAGGTACAAGTATTGGTGTATATGGTCAAAATACTGGAGGAGGTGCTAATTCTTATGCTGTTTATGGTTATAGAAACAATAATGTTTCAGGTGACAACTATGGAATGAATAATACAAGAATTGCAATAGTTGGCTATAATTATTGGGGGAATGCATATAATTTTGGAGTAGGTGGATATGCATTTAATGATGCTAACAGGCATGGGGGTGTTATAGGAGGCTCATCGTCCTCTAGTCTTCCAAACTCTTGGGGTATTTTAGGATATAGGAACAGTGGAGGAGGATTCAACGGAGTTTACGGCTCGTCGGCTTATGCTTCAGGAGGTGGAAAGAGCAATAATAATGTTTGGAATGGAGTTGGTGTAGCAGGATTTGGGAGTTTATTCGGATCGGTATTCAGAGGACAGATTTACGGTATGGCAGTTAAAGGAGAAAGATATGCAATTTATGTTGATGGAAAACAAATCACTAATAATGTAATCACTCAAGTACAAGATGTTCCACAGTCCGAAACAAGAATTGCCACGTATGTTCCAACATCAACGAGTGTTGACATTCTGGACCGAGGAGTTGCAAAAATGACAAATGGAAAAATTACTATTAAATTCAAAAAAGAATTCTCAGAATTGGTTTCGGAAGAAGAACCAATAATAGTAACAGTAAGTCCTATGGGACGTCCGGCATTATTGTATTTGCAACAGGTATCAGCAACCGAATTTACAGTAATTGATGACTCTTAGGATTCCCAGAAAGATCTAACATTTAGCTGGATAGCTGTAGGAGTTCGTAAAGGTTACGAAAATCCGGTTATTCCTGAAGAAATTCTTTCAAAAGAATTTGATTCCCGTCTCGATACATATCTGCATAACGATAGTGATACTCAAAACGATGGTACTCCAATGTGGTGGGATGGCTCACAATTAAGATTCGATACTCCTCCGGATACAGAAACTGAAATTAAAGAAACAGATAATAACTTAAAATCTATAAATTCTGGAAAAGTTGAAGTAAAAGCTGCTGAAATTAAATCTCTAACAGAAGAAATAATTGTTATATCCAGCGAATTAAAAACAACTACCACAACTAAATCAAGTGGAATAAATAATACTGGTAAAGAACTTATTCAAAGAAAATTTGTTAATCTATCTACAGAAGTAGATGAAAAATAAAATATTCATTAAACATTCTAAAAAAAAGCCACAAATTGTGGCTTTTTTTTGTATTAAGTAACAAAATACTCTTAAATAAAATTATAAGTAATAAACTTTATAACTATAAATTGACTAAAAATCATTAAATTTTAGTAAAAGGCTTATCGAAAGCAAATTCAGATATTTCTTTACGGATTCTTGGAGCAATTTCCATTTTATAAATATCAAGAGGCAAATTGCCTGGAAGTCCTCCATAACCTAATGCAATAACGGAAACAGGATCAATATTATCGGGAATATTAAAAATTTCTCGAGCTTTATCAGCATCAAAACCTCCCATTATATGAACGTTAAAACCTAATGATTCGGCAGTTAAAGCGATATTAGCCACAGCTAAACCTAAATCATGCCAGGAGTGCTTATAATCCTGACCATTAGCTTCGTATTTATTTGTGGCCATAGATAAGATTAAAACAGGAACCGCCTTTGCCCAAGCTTGATTAAACTCCGTTAATATGCTAAAAATACTATCAAATACTTCGGGATTTTTACTTTTTTTGCCATAAATAAATCTCCACGGCTGGCTGTTATAAGATGATGCTGCCCAACGAGCTGCTTCAAAAAGTTTTTCGAGATCTTCGTCGCTTATATCTTTGTCCCAAAAACCTCTTGGGCTACGGCGTTTTTTAATTAATTCCAGAATATCCATATTTTTATTTTTGTTTTAATAACAATCTAGCTCTAAAAAAGTTTAGTTAAAAAGGCAAATCATCTCCCGGATCATTCTCAATATCAATATCAACAATATTTATATCCTCTGTATTGAGAAAAGCAGGTGGTTGATATTGTTCTCCTGTTCCGGGTTTGTCAAGTTCAATTTTCCAACATTTTAAATCAGTAAACCAATTACCGTTATATTCACGACTTTCTATATCAAAATAAACTCTTACTATATCAGATTCTACAACACTACTTAAATCTGCTTTATCTTGCCAAACAACAAAACAAATCTTTTTGGGGAAATCAGAAATTGTTTCGATAACGAAATTCTGTTTTTTCCACTGACCATTTTTACCCTCTCCTGTTATTGGAGGTAATTTTGAAATAAGTTTTCCTGTTATTTCCATAGTTAATTTTTTAAATAAAAAGAACCTCAGGCAAGCCTGAAGCTCTTAAAAAAATATTGAATTAAGATTGTTTTAAATTTGCTTGAGCAGCAGCAAGACGAGCGATAGGAACTCTGAAAGGCGAGCATGAAACATAATCCATACCCACAGAATTGCAGAATTCAACCGATGATGGCTCTCCACCGTGTTCTCCGCAAATACCAACTTTCAAATTCGGACGTGTTTGGCGTCCTCTTTCGGTACCCATTCTAACAAGTTGCCCAACACCTTCCTGATCGAGAATCTGGAAAGGATCATTTTTCAGAAGGCCTTTTTGTAAATAAATTGGTAAGAATTTTCCGGCATCATCGCGGCTATATCCGAATGTCATTTGTGTGAGGTCGTTTGTTCCAAAAGAGAAGAATTCGGCATGTTCTGCTATTTTATCGGCAACCAAAGCAGCTCTTGGAACTTCGATCATAGTACCAACGAGATAGTCAACTCTTTCGCCTTTTTCAGCAAATACTTTTTCGGCAGTATCTCTAACAATTTTTTCCTGCATTTTCATTTCCTGAACAGTTCCTGTGAGAGGAATCATAATTTCAGGAATAGCATTTATACCGCGTTTTTTGAGATTAACTGCAGCTTCGATAATAGCCCTAGCCTGCATTTCGGTAATTTCGGGATATGTATTACCCAAACGACAACCACGATGTCCGAGCATTGGGTTAAATTCGTGAAGGCTTTCAACGATATGTTTTACTTCTTCGATGCTAATTCCCATTTCTTCGGCCATTTCTTTTTGATTAGATTCTTCGTGAGGCACGAATTCATGTAAAGGAGGGTCAAGTAATCTTACAGTTACCGGCAGATCTTGCATAGCTTCGAAAATACCTTCGAAGTCAGCTCTTTGATATGGAAGTAATTTATCCAAAGCTTTACGACGTCCTTCTTCGGTAGTAGCGAGAATCATTTCACGCATAGCTTTGATTCTTTCCCCTTCGAAGAACATGTGTTCTGTACGACAAAGTCCAATACCTTGTGCTCCGAATTCTCTTGCTACTTTGGCATCGTATGGGGTATCGGCATTAGTACGAACTTTCATGCGAGTATATTTATCGGCGAGTTTCATAATTTCGGCGAAATCACCACTAAGTTCAGGATCAATAGTTTTGATATTTCCATCATAAACTTCTCCTGTAGAACCGTTAAGAGAAATCCAGTCGCCTTCGTTATAAATTTTATCGTTCATTTCGAGAGTGCGGTTTTTATAATCAATTTTAATAGAACCGGCACCTGAAACACAACATTTACCCATACCTCTGGCAACAACAGCAGCGTGAGAAGTCATACCTCCGCGGGCAGTAAGAATTCCTTGAGCAATATTCATACCTTCAAGGTCTTCTGGAGAAGTTTCGATTCTCACGAGAATTGATTTTGGAAACTTTTTAGCTTCGTCAGCAAAGAAAACAATTTGACCTGTTGCTGCTCCAGGAGAGGCCGGCAATCCTTTTGCCATTACTTTAGCGGCTTTAATGGCGGCTTTATCAAAAACAGGATGTAATAATTCATCTAATTTATTTGGTTCGAGGCGTAATACTAAAGTTTTTTCATCAATTTTACCTTCACGCAACAAATCCATGCCAATTTTAACCATAGCAGCACCGGTACGTTTACCATTACGTGTTTGCAAAAGCCAAAGTTTACCTTCCTGTATGGTAAACTCTATATCCTGCATGTCACGATAATGTTCTTCGAGTTTTTTTTGAATCGCAAATAGTTCTGCATAAGCTTCAGGCATAGTTTCTTCTAGTGAAGGATATTTAGCTTTTCTTTCTTCTTCGCTGATGTTAGCAAGAACAGCCCATCTTCTGGAACCTTCAAGAGTAATTTGTTGAGGTGTACGAATACCTGCAACAACGTCTTCGCCCTGAGCGTTTACAAGATATTCACCATTGAAAATATTTTCGCCGGTACTTGCATCACGGGTAAAGGCAACTCCTGTAGCACTGCTATTTCCCATATTCCCAAACACCATTGCTTGAACGTTAACAGCAGTTCCCCATTCTTCCGGAATCTGATTCAATGCACGATAATATTTCGCACGAGGATTTTGCCATGAATCAAAAACAGCCATAATTGCCGACCATAATTGATCCCATGGATTTGTCGGGAAGTCTTTTCCTGTTTTAACTTTAATAATTTCTTTAAATTTTGTAACAACTTCTTTTAAATCTTCTACACTCAAATCTGTGTCATTCTGAACGCCCTTGTTATGTTTAATTTCGTCGAGAATTTCTTCGAATGGGTCATGATCTTCTTTGTTTTCGGGTTTCATTCCCATTACAACATCACCAAACATTTGAACGAATCTACGATAAGAATCCCATGCAAATCGTTCGTTGCCGGTTTTCTTTGCAATTCCGATAACTGCTTTGTCATTTAAACCTAAATTCAAAACAGTATCCATCATTCCGGGCATAGAAACTCTTGCTCCCGAACGAACCGAAACTAACAGAGGGTTTTCTTCGTCACCAAATTTTGAACCCATAATGGATTCAACTTTTTTAATCGCAGCTTCAACTTCTTCTTTTAATAATTCAACCACCTTTTCCTTGCCATACTGGTTATATTCAGTGCACACTTCTGTAGTAATTGTAAAACCCGGAGGAACTGGTATTCCAATTAAATTCATTTCAGCAAGGTTTGCCCCTTTTCCGCCAAGTAAGTTTTTCATTTTGCCATCACCTTCTGCTTCTTTGTTTCCGAAGGTATAAACTCTTTTAATCTTTGTCATCTGTCTTTTTATTTTTAGTTATTAACGTGTTAAAAATTTTTTCAAAAATAAAAAAAATTCGGTTTTTATTAATATTTTCGAATTATTAATTCATTAAAAAACAATAAAAATGATTGAAGTTTTAAAACAGATTTTTCCTCAACTTAATGATGAAAAGTTTCTCACCGAACTCTTAAATGATGCAAAACTTCTTGAATATCCGAAAGGTACTGAAATTATAAAACAGGGAGATAGAATAAGTTATATTCCGTTAGTAACAAAAGGAGAAATAAAAATTTTCAGAGTTGATTCCAATGGAAATGGTTTGTATTTATATTCTTTATATCGAGGTGATATATGTGCAATGTCGGTATCGTGTTGCATAAATAATAATAAATCAAATCTGCATGCCGTTGCTGCAGTTGATGTTGAGTTTTTTGCTATTCCTGCACAACTAATGAATAATTGGATTGCTAATTATAAAGTTTGGAGAGCATTTGTTTTTGATAATTACAGAAAAAAATTCGACGAATTAATTGATAATATAAGCAGTATTGCGTTTTTGAATTTAAAAGACAGACTTTTAAAATTTCTTGTTATACGTTCAGAAAAATCTTCAGGAATTATAAGGATGACTCATCAAGAAATTGCAAACGAGCTCAATTCAAGCCGAGAAGTAATAAGCAGACAATTAAAACAACTCGAAGAAGAGAATAAAATCAAATTGTTAAGAAATCATATTTGGGTTTTAAAAAGATAGAAAGAAAAAATATTATTCCACTGAATTCAAACCAAAAATGGGAAATGTTCATAATAAAAAAGCCTCCATATAGGAGGCTAAATTATTTAGGTCAACATTCTAATAACTAAATCCGCCAAGTTTAACAATATCAGTACGAGGATTAACACACATAATAGGAGTTTTTTTGTACAATTCAATATTTCGCGGGCGTTTTAATTTTGTAATGTGTTCTTTGTATTTATCGGTCATAAATAAAACAATATCAGGTTGAATTTCTGCCATGTAATCATAAAGATTATCCGCATAATTTTCTTTTGGTAGGGATTTAGCTTCGAAATCAATCCCGTCATCAGCGAAAATAGAAGTTGCAAACAGAATATTTCTGTTTATGTTTTCTCTTTCCATCGAATCTTTTTCTTCGGGATAAACTATATATACTTTACTTTCGAAAAGATGATTCAAGTATTTAACCCAAAGAAATTTTGCTCTGGATTTTTTGTTGCCGTCAATCGGAACACAAATCTTATCATAATCACCGTAGTTCAAAGGGCGCTGTACAAGAATAAAAGGAATCTTAACAAAGCCTTTAATAACTTTCATTGCACGGTTTATTGTTTTTAATCCATGAGTTCCCATAACTGCAACATAAGCATTAGATTCAACGCCGTAATTATAAATAGTTTTAAAGAGATTCCCTGCTTTAACCACTGCAATAAACTTTGGATAATTATATTTTTTTGCATATTCATCAGCAATTTTTTGAAGTTCTTCCTGCCAATCAGCTATTTTCGACTCTTTATCAACAACAAACAACATGTGTATAGGATACTGAGGAATGCGAGCTAACTGAAAAGCGTGATCAAGAGCATAATTAGCTTCATTACTGAAATCGAAGGGTACCAAAATGCATTTTTCCATATAATTCAGTTTATGATGTGTTTATTTTTTCGCTGCGTAAATATAAACAATTTTACAGAAAAAAATGTTTATTTTGAAAAAATTTTAAAAAATTTTATGTCTGTCTAAAAAAAAATGAAAAATATGAAATTTGATTTAGTAGTAATTGGAAGCGGTCCGGGCGGTTACGTTGCCGCAATCAGAGCCTCACAACTTGGGATGAACACAGCAGTAATTGAAAAAGCTGAAACAGGTGGAATTTGTTTGAATTGGGGATGTATTCCTACCAAAGCGTTACTTAAAAGTGCTCAAATATTAAATTATTTCAAACATTCCGAAGATTATGGAATAGTTAATTCAGGAGATTTTAAGGCGGATTTCGAAAAAGTTATTGAAAGAAGCCGACAAGTAGCTTCTAACATGAGCAAAGGTATAGATTTTCTTTTCAAAAAAAATAAAATTACACTCATAAACGGATTTGGCAAACTCACTAAAGACAAAAAGATTGAAGTATTAAAGGCTGATGGTAGTATTGAATTTATTGAAGCCGATAAAATAATAATAGCAACCGGAGCAAGAAGTAAAAATTTAAAAGGAGTAGAACAAGACGGTGAAAAAATTATAGGTTATCGCGAAGCCCTGAGTTTAAAAAAATTACCAGAAAGCTTGGTAGTCATTGGCAGTGGAGCTATTGGAACCGAGCTTGCGTATTTCTACAACTCTATGGGGACAGATGTTACTTTGATAGAATATCTTCCGGAAATTGTTCCCCTCGAAGATGAAGAAGTCTCAAAGCAACTTGCCAGATCATTTAAAAAACTTGGAATAAAAATAATGACTTCAACAGCTGTAAATAAGGCAGAAGTTATTGATAATAAATGCGTGGTTCATTACACTGATAAAAAAGGAGAAGGAAGTATTGAATGTGATGTTGTCTTATCAGCAGCAGGTGTAACTGCAAACATTGAAAATATTGGTTTAGAAGAATTAGGTGTAAAAACAGAATACGGTAAAATAATTGTTGACGAATATTACAGAACAAACATTGAAGGTGTTTTTGCAATAGGAGATGTTATTCCAGGTCCGGCATTAGCACACGTGGCATCAGCAGAAGCAATTTGCTGTGTTGAAAATATTGCCGGTCTTAAACCCGAACCTATTGATTACAATAATATTCCTTCATGTATTTATTGCGTTCCCGAAATAGCATCCGTTGGCTTTACAGAAAAACAACTGAAAGAAAAAAACATTGAATACAAAGTTGGAAAATTTATGTTTGTCGCTTCCGGTAAAGCTGCTGCCTCAGGAAATAAAGATGGTTTTGTAAAACTTTTGTTCGATGCTAATACTGACGAATTACTTGGAGCACACTTTATAGGCGACAATATCACAGAAATGATTGCAGAAATGGTTGTTATGAAAAAACTGAAAGGCAAGGCCAGAGATTTAATTAAATCAATACATCCTCATCCCAGTCTTTCTGAAGCAATTATGGAAGCTGCAGCTGCTGCTCATAATGAAGCAATTCATTTATAAAAAATGAATTTTTAAATTTTATCTTAATACTTTTTTTCTTTAACATAACAAGTATAATTTTTTCTGATATAAATTCAGGTAAATAATCTGAATTTATATGCTTTTAATTTTAAAAGTTCTAATTATAAGCTTCACCGTATTTGAAAAATTTCATAAATACATTTTCAATAAAAGTACCAAGATCAATCACTATAGCTTCAATGTTTTTAATTGCATATCGTAAAGTTTAATTTTTATAAAAAAATTTAACAACATAATTTTGAATATGAATCCTCAAAGTAAAAATTCATGAACCTGTAACAACAAAAATTTCCATTGGTTCTTTTTAAATCTCGGCTAAATTCTAACAACATAAATTTGAATATGAATTTTAATTGCTTAAAAAAAATTAACATATAAATTTTAAAACACTTTTAATTAATACAGGTAATAAAAGAATATAGCTGATTAGTTATTCCTATTAAAAAAAATAACAACATAATTTTGAATATGAATTTCAAAAATTAGAAACACAATAATTGCTTTGAAGATTTATGTTTATATTTTTTTGTAAAGTTGGCAAAAAAAAGGGGGAAAATCTCCCCCTTTTTTTATTCATTTAGTTCTTTGATTTTCTTAAATTCTTCAATTCCATCGCGTAAGAACTTAAGAAATTCTTCAGCATTAGTATTATATCCAATTGGGTTAGTGAGAACTTTACCATCAGGACTAATTAATACATAATAAGGTTGAGTGTTTGTTTCGAAATTAACGATTTCTATATCGGCATTTGCTTCGCCAAGTTTTTGTTTAAGTTTTTTATCTCTTGACGAAATAAATTGTTTTGGTTTTGGTAATATAACAGATCTCTCGTCAACATATAAAGCAGCTAAAACAAGTTCGTTATTAAAAATTTCCTTAACCTGATCGTTATCCCAAACAGAGGCCTGCATTTCTTTACAATTAGCACAAGAGTGACCTGTGAAATATAATAATACCGGTTTATCTTGCGACTTTGCACATTCAAAAGCCTGATCATAATAGAAATATCCTTTCATACCATAAGCAAGGTGCATTTTATCAGAAAATTCTGGTGTCTCACAAAGTTCAGATTCATCTGTTGCTATAGTGGTTGAATTAATAGTTAAATCAAAATTTTGAGACGTTTTTGGCGGAATCAATCCTGAAACGCTACTTAAATTTGCACCGAACATTCCGGGGAATAAATATAAAGCTACAATAAACGAAAACATTGCCAAAAGCAATCTAAAGAATCCCACATGGTGAACATCACTGTCATGTTTGAATTTTATTTTTCCCAACAAATAGAATCCCATTAAAACAAAAATTACTATCCAAATTGCCAGATAAAATTCCCTGCTCATTAAACCGAGGTTATAACTTTGGTCAATATTGGAAAAATATTTTAACGAAAATGCAAGAATAATAAATCCCATTACAACTTTGACAGAGTTAAGCCAGCCTCCTGATTTAGGCATTTTTTTCATTAAGCCGGGAGCGAGTGCAAGGATTGTAAACGGCAAAGCAAAACCTAATCCAAATCCAAACATCCCTACTGTAGGTTCAAGAACATCTCCGGATGCTGCTTTTACAAGTAGTGCTCCAATAATTGGACCTGTGCAAGAAAAGCTGACTATAACAGTTGTAAGTGCCAAGAAAAAGGCTGCTATTAATCCACCCTTATCAACACGAGCATCAGCTTTATTTGCAAGACCTGATGGCATAACAAATTCAAATAAACCAAACAAAGAAGCTGCAAAAACTATAAACAATAAAAAGAAAATTAAATTCGGTATCCAGTGAGTACTCAAAACCGTAGTAAAATTAGCCCCTGCCGAAGTTAGAGAAACTATTACACCAACAAGTCCATAAAGCAACATTATTGAAAATCCGAAAATTCCCACTTTTAATAAATTTTTCGAACGACTTTCAGATTTGTTCATAAAAAAGCTAACTGTCATGGGAATCATCGGGAATACACAAGGAGTAAGAATGCCGATAATACCAAACAATAAAGAAATAAAGAAAAATCCCCACAAAGATTTTTTATTCGCGTTTTCTTCATGTTTAAATCTATTTTCAGTGACCAAAATAGGAGTTTCAGTTTTTGTTCCTAAATTTTCTTCAACATCTGAAGTTTCCTCTCCTCCCCCGTTAATCGGAAAATTCAAATCTGCAGTAACAGGAATACATTTACCGTCTTCGAAACAAGCCTGACCTTCAACAACACCTTTAACATTAAAGCCCTTATCGGTTAATACTTCAATCTTTTGAACAAATTTTGCGTATTTTTCAAAGTACTTCACATTAATTTCAAATACATCATCATATTCTTCTTTAGGATTTGGGGTTTCGGTAACATTCCCAACCAACTTATAATCCGGGGATTCTTTGAAATTAAATTGCAAGGGCATTGGACCTCCTGCATCAAAAAATTGAGAATACAAGTGCCATTTTTTTTCGATTGTAGCCTCTATGATGAGATTATAAGTTTTCTCATCCAGCTGAACGGTAGAAAATTTCCAATTTACGGGATTTTCCATTTGCGAAAAGCTAAATACCGAAAAAAGTAATCCTGCAATTAATGCAGAAAAACCTAATAATTTTTTTTGATACTTCATATTTGATAATTTTATGGTTACTAATATAGTTGTTCCTCATCAGCCGTAAAAAAATGGTATTCCATTAAGGTATAATCCATATTTGGCATGATTTGAAGCTTGCATTTATATTTTTTTTGCCATTGTTTACGTATAGAATAAAAAAATCCTTTTGTCAAATAAGCATGAACGAATGGGTGAGTTTTTATTATAATAGGAGATTTAGATGAATTTTTATTTTTCAAATATGAAAGGTTATTTTCTATTTCGTCAACAATATTTATTGTAGCCCAAACCTTTCCTGTACCATTACATGTAGGACAAGATTCAGCTGTAGAGATTTCGGTTTCAGGTCTCACACGTTGACGGGTAATTTCCATAAGGCAAAACTTACTTAGCTGAGTTATCTGAAACTTTGCTCTATCCGTTTCCATTGCTTCCCTCATTGTATCATAAACTTTTTTCTTATTTTTTTCATCGTGCATATCAATGAAGTCAACAATTATAATTCCGCCCATATCTCTCAATCTTAACTGACGAGCAATTTCAATGGCAGCAATAATATTAACTTCTGTAGCATTAGCTTCCTGGTCTTGTTCGGAATTAGAACGGTTTCCGCTATTAACATCAATAACATGAGCAGCCTCGGTATGTTCTATAATGAGATAAGCTCCGTTTTTTAGTGGTACGGTTTTTCCAAAGGAGGATTTTATTTGTTTTGTTATCCCGAAATTATCAAAAAGAGGTTCTTTACCTGTGTAAAGTTTTACAATTTTTTTCTTTTCGGGAGCTATATCTTCTATAAAATTAAGGATTTCGTTGTAAGTAATTTCGTCATTAACCACTATTTGATTAAATGAAGAATTAAGCATATCTCGTAATATAGCGGTTGTACGAGTAACCTCGCTCATCAAAAGCATAGGTGGTTTCGCATTTTCGAGCTTTTTATATAGGTTTTCCCATCTGTTTAAAAGCAAGTTAAGTTCTTTGTCAAGTTCTGCTACCATTTTATTTTCGGCAACAGTACGTACAATAATACCATGATTTTCGGGACTAATGCTTTCGATCAGTTTTTTTAATCTGGTTTTTTCCTCAATAGACTTTATTTTTTGTGATACAGATATTCTTCTGTTAAAAGGTAATAAAACAATGTATCTTCCCGGAATAGAAATTTCGCAAGTAAGTCGGGGTCCTTTTGTTGAAATAGGTTCTTTTGCAATCTGAACAAGTATATACTGACCAACAGTTAAGACATCGGTTATTTTTCCGTTTTTATCAATATCTGCTTCTGGTTTAATTTTATTGATGTTTATGTTCTTATTTTTATTGGATAATCCAAGATGCAGAAATTTATTCAATGTTTGAAAACCAGGACCCAAATCCAAATAATGCAAGAATGCATCTTTTTTATAACCTATATCAATAAAAGCAGCATTTAATCCAGGCATTAGTTTTTTTACTTTCCCGAGATAAATATCACCAACTCCGAATTCAACATTCAAATGGTCCTGAGTAAGCTCAACCAGCCTTTTATTATGTAGTAAAGCTATATTGATTTGAGAATTGTTAACATCAATATACAATTCACTCTGAATATCAAGCTTTGCTTCTTCTGCCATCTTCATCAATTAAAACAAATCAAACCTTTAGTCTACTAAAGGTTTGATTATAACAGTTCTTAAAATAAATTGTTTACTTTTTCTTTTTATGTCTGTTTTTTCTCAGACGTTTTTTTCTTTTATGAGTGGCCATCTTGTGCCTTTTTCTTTTCTTTCCGCTAGGCATAACTTTAATTTTTAATTATTATTTTTAACTGAATCAACAAACACTTTTGCTGGTTTAAAATATGGTATTTTATGAGCAGGTATTGTAATTGTTACATTTTTAGAAATGTTTCTTGCGGTTTTTTGTGCACGAGTTTTAATAATAAAACTGCCAAAACCTCTTAAATAAACACCTTCTCCATTCTCCAAAGATTTTTTTATAATCTCAATGAAGGATTCTACCGACTTTTGAACAACCAACTTCTCTATGCCGGTATTTTTACTAATTTCATTAACAATATCAGCTTTAGTCATATCTTTTTGTTTTAATAAACCATTAAAAATTTGAGAATGCAAATATATATTTTTTTATTCAGAAAAAAATAATAAATTTTTAATAAATATTTTGTTAAAGTTATTTTAATGGTTTTTAATCAATCATAACAAATCAAAAAAGAAAATGTTAATAAGTTAATCAAAATAATTTAAAAAACAATTATTACTAAAACAAAATTTAAAAAGTTAAAAATGTTATTTTTTGTTTTTATATTAAAATAATTAATAAATTTGAAAAAATTATTTATTCACCAAAATTATTTAACTTTAATATTAATATTAAAAATTAAAAAAATGAAAAAAATTATTACTTTATTAATTGGATTTTGCTTCGTTTATTCATTAAATGCCCAAACATGTGAATTTTACATTCCATCGCAAATTGGGAAAAAAATCACAACTGAATATTACGATAGCAAATCAAAACTAACCGGTTACGGAACCTCCGAAGTAATTTCTGTTAGTGAAACATCAAATGGAACAGAGATAGTTATTGAAGTTGAAAATTTTGATAAAAAATCTGAATCTTCAGGAAAAAGCCGTTTAAAATATTATTGCAGAGGCGATGTTTTCGAAGTTGACATGAATTCATTTATCAGTCCCGAACAGATGGCTGGTTTTGAAAATATGAAGATAGAAACACAAGCTCATAAGTTGGCGTATCCATCTGTATTAGTCCCAGGAATGAAACTTGAAGATGGCTTTGTTGAAACCGTAATTTATAATGAAGGCATAAAAATAATGACTTTGAGAGTAGATGTAACCAATATTATTGTTGAAGCTGTTGAAGAAATTACTGTTCCTGCAGGAACATTTACAGCTTATAAAATCAGCTCAGACATTACAAGTAAAACAGGTTTCATGACCATGAATTTTAAATCTGTTCAGTGGATAGTTAAAAATTTAGGTGTTATTAGAAATGAATCCTACAACAAAAAAGGTAATCTTAATTCATACTCAATCGTTTCAAAGATTGAATAGTCTGTTAAAAATCTTGTAAGAATTAATTGAAAAATTTAGACACCTTTTCCCTGAAAAATGATTTTTACGGTGTAAATTAAAATTTTGAAGTCAATAAACAAAGATCTATTTTCGATATAAATGATATCGTATTTTAATCTTTCAATCATTTGATCAACATTTTCTGCATAACCGTATTTAACCTGCCCCCATGATGTAATACCGGGGCGAACAGATAATAAATGAACATAATGAGGAGCTTTCTGAACAATCTGATCAATAAAAAATTGACGTTCAGGCCTTGGACCAACTAAAGACATATCACCTTTAAGCACATTATAAAACTGAGGGAGCTCATCCATTCTGGTTTTTCTTAAAAACCTTCCAAAAGAGGTAACTCTGTTATCATCCTTGCTGCTCAATGCAGGTCCGTTCTTTTCAGCATCAACATACATTGACCTGAATTTATATATTTTAAAAGGTTTTCCACCCCTGCCTACTCTATAATGACTATAAAGTATTGGACCGGGAGAGCTAAATTTAACTCCCAATGCTATAAATAAATAAAGCGGAGATAAAACTATTAAGGCAAGAATACTGAAAACAATATCTATTACACGTTTAAAATGTTGTTGCCAAACAGGCATAATATTGTGATTTATCTCAATCAAAGGCATACCGAAAATTGCAGACATTCGAACCTTGCCTATTAAAATATCGTACATATCCGGAATAACTTTTATAACCGCTTTAACTCCTTGCAATTTATTAATGATGTTTTTTATTTTACAATGCTCTGTAGATTCTATAGCTATTACTACTTCCACTACTTTATTATCGCTGATAATTTGTTTTATATCCTCAATTCTCCCTAAATGCGGAAGATAATCTTCCAATAAATATCTTTCTTTATTCTCAACACTAACAAAACCAATAAATTTCATTCCTGACGATACAGGTTGATTTTCAACTTCTTTTAATAGTTTTATTGCCTTTTTATTATCTCCAATTATTAAAGTATTAAATGTCAGTTTCCCTTTATGTACTTTTTTATTGGTAATTGAAGTTATAACTAATCTTGGTAAATACGTTGTTATAAACTGCAATAACAATAATAGAAAGAATAGTTGATAATATTGCTTATAAGTACCAACCCAATCATCAAGAATAAGAACAAAAAACAAAATAAGTACACCAATCAAAGAAGTGATAAAAGTTTGACCCAGCTCCTGAAGTCGTGATTTCTGAAAAACAACTTTATAATAGCCACTAAGCAAATGCAGAATAATCCAATAAACAGGTAAAATAATTATTGCCAAATAAAATTTATTGTCAAATTCCAAAGGAATTTCGTAACCAAACTTTTGAGGTTCGATATAAATTTTGCGGAAAGAATAAAAAATAGTCCAGGTTAGAATTACCGCCAAAACATCAAATAAAATATACTTTGCCAACTGCCTTGTTTGTTGCATCTCAATTCACCAAATATAAAAGTTTAATATTGTCAATATATACCTCTGTTTTCAGATTTTGAGCATTTTCGGGTCTGGAACAGGTGAAATACAATCTAAATTGACTTCCATTTGCATTGATAATAAAATAATTCATGTCAATATAAACTCGTTTCCACGTAGTGGTAGGATTAAAAACATAAACTCGTTTCCTGACTTCCATTGCCTGTTGCCCTGTATATTCAAGAGAAAAAATTCCAAACTCAAAATTATCAGTAGATTTAAAACTGACTTCAAGAAATACTTTTCCGGTTTTAGGCAAATCATAAATAGAAGTAGTTCGACATTCAAAATTTTTCCGTTGATTATCGAGTGCAAAATACATTGATTTCCCTTCTAACGAATTTTGATTCTGTAGAATCATTATGTTTGTATCGCTTTGTTGACTTATTTCAAAAGCAATACCAATATCTTCAAAATCTTCAATCAAAGCAAATGTTGCAGGACGATATGTAAATACCGGATTAACAGTCATTACACCACCCTCTGTTAAAACTGTATCAAAATAATATCCATACATCATTGGGTAAATTTGACGATATGAGTCGCTCCCTGAAACTTTTATTCCCGGTTCTATCTGAATAGATTGCAATCCGCTTTCGAGAACAGGAACTTTAAACGGCACCTCAAAAATACCAATTAGTTTGTTATTTACATACAACCAACAATCTGATATCGCATGTTTAGAAGAACCTTGATATACAGGGTCTGTTTGAAGATAAATGGTATCTACAGCAATATACGTTGGAATTTTTTCAGGAGGATTTATAAAATCACAACCCAAATTCAATAACAACACGGCAAGAATTATAAATAAGTATAAAATTTTCACTAATGCATTCATTATTTTGAACTGTTTTTTAAAACGCAAATATAAACCTAATATTGTTTAAAAGCTAAACTAAATTTAACGATTATTTAATTTTAGCTTTTCGTTTATCTTTGCAATAGTGTCAAAAGTACGAGTTAAAGAGTCAAGATTTATTTCTGGAGTTTTGTTGTATATTATTGATTTTGCAAATGCTGAAAATTCATTGGAATAAGAATTATTTTTTCGGATAGGTATGGGTTCTATTATTAAATCTCCTACATTTTGTTGAAATAAACTTGCTTCAGAGCTATCATCGCGTTTCTTAACCTGCCAGGCCTTTGAATTAAGAAAATCAACGCTTACATAATAATTATCACAATAAAAATTTATTTCATGAGTATTTGTAGTTGAGATTTGTCCCGCAGTTAACTGAGCACAAGCTCCGTTCATAAATTCAATATTTACATTTATTATGTCAGGATCCCTTTTACTAAGACTAGAATAATTAGCCCAAATGTGTTTTATCTCGGATTTAACAATATTTAGAATAATATCTACATCAACTAGAATCATATCCATCAATACAGAATTATCTTCCTGATAATTTCCAAATTGTTTGAAAAATCTGGATTGAATAAAACGTGGAAATTTAATTAATGGACGAGCCGATACAAACACATTGTCATAATAATGTTGAAGCCCGGCCATAACTTTCACATCGGCTTCTTCAACAAATTTAGATAATTGATATATGTTTTCGTTTTTATATTCAGAAGTAGGCTCAAAAAGAACATGTTTGAAATTTTTAACAATGTTTTCTACAATATATGGTTTTGAATATGGTGCGAATGCAATGACAGCATCAACATCGTGTATAAGTGATTCCGGATATTCATATTGCATTAATTGTATTCCACCTAAGTCAATCTTTTCAGGAGAATAAACCCCAACTAAGCTTAGTTCAGGAATAAATATTAAATTTTCTAATGCTTCACTATTTAATTTATTGTTAAAATATACTCCGGTTCTTATCATGTTTTTTTTTGTAAAAATAGAAACCTGTCTTATAAAATAACATCAAAATAATAAGAACTTTTTAACCGTATGTTGTTAAAATTCACAAAATGTATTTTTTTGAGATTTTATGTTTTAATTAGATCTAAAAACTTTTTTGATTTATTATTTTGATTCACCTATGTACCCAATCATAAACTCTCGTATTTTTCTGTCAAAATACGATTTAACCTCCTTAAAACTGTGGCGATGATCTACATCCCATTCTGTTATTTTATACACCATACAGTTATCGGGAATGGGAACTTTTTCTGTACTTTTCCAGGTTCGCTTGTTCAAATCTATTAACAAAACTTGTGTGGCAAAATACACAAATTTAAAATATATGACTTCGAGGCGAGTATATGTAAACCAAACTTTTCGCCTGTTCAGAAAAGACTCCGACAAGGGATCAAATATCTTGTGCTTACTATACGAATAATACCCAGCATACATCTGCAAATATTTCGTTGACACCCCCTTAAGTGTCTTGTTGATAAATCCCTTAAACTCATTTCGGATGGCAAAATATTTTTCTTCTATCTTTTTGTTAACATCTCCTATAAACATATGTATGGCTGACTGCTCTTTGACAAACCGCCTTAATTTCTCCTCTCCTGAAACATTGTAAATCACCGATCCCCTTCCTATTTTATCCTCAAATGCAGCACTATAATCACTAAAATCAATATTGCCAACTTTTACCAATTTCATCTCAGTATTTTTCCCATCACTCATTGATATCAACCGACAAGTAAACTCTCTGTGCTTAAATCGTTCTCGCAAAGGACGACGCCTCGATTCTGCCACTAACTTTCGCCCCTTCTCACTGTAAACAAACCATATATCATCACAGTGCACCTCTCCCTTAAATTTCCTATTATTCTCCGGTGTTGACAATAATATCTTATGCCTCCAATCAAAGGCCGTTAAATGACTTATCTTACATAACTCTCGCATCTTTTTTAAGGACAATAGACCTTGTTCTCGTATTATCTTTGAATATTCTATGAAAACTTCCTTCTTGTGAAGATAATGTAAACTTGTTCCTGTACTCGGAATAAAAGTTCGCCCACAT
>Ga0208198_1000946_pt1 | contig 28815 bp, 21 predicted proteins | sample AD_JPNTR2_MetaG_FD_184446 | JGI IMG/M metagenome (GOLD analysis project Ga0208198, IMG submission 184446) | Active sludge microbial communities of municipal wastewater-treating anaerobic digesters from Japan - AD_JPNTR2_MetaG (SPAdes) (version 2) | ecosystem: Engineered > Bioreactor > Anaerobic...
GTTCGCCGACTACGGCCATCGCGCCACGCGCATTTCTACCAACGGAGGCCATGCCCAGTGGTCGGCCACCATCACTGAGGCCCAGCCTGGCCGCGAGTTCTACGCCGCTTACGCCGGGCCGGAGCCGGAGCTGACTAATCCACCGTCCTACTGGTATCCCAACTACAACATTCCCACCGCTGCGACAACCGTCCGGGTGTTCTTCTGCCAGTTCAAATCCGATGTCAGCGGAATGCGCAGCATGAACCTCACCGGCACGTTCAGCGGCTGGAACAACGGCCTGCCCATGTCGTTCGTGGGCGAAGGGACGTGGATGATTGACTTGGCTCTACCCGCTGCAAATAGCGGGGATGGCGTCAAATTCAAGCCCCGCGGAGGCCCCACGTTTAAATGGTATGAAACTGGTGGCGATTTCCAATTTATCCGCGGGACGGGCGGAGTCGCTGTCACCCCCCTCCCACCCGTTGCTGGCGAATCCCTCACCATCACCCTCGATGCTGCGGGCACTCCTCTCAGCACCGCGACCGATATCCGCCTCCATATAGGTTTCGATGGCTGGCAGAATGTGCAGAATAACCCGCGGCCCGCCATGAGCAATACCTCTGGCAGCACTTGGGAATATACTTTCGAAGTGCCTGCAGAATGCCAATATTCCATTGACTGGGTCTTCACCGATGGCACCGGGAGCACATGGTACAGCTTGGGCGACTGGCACGCTTTTATGGCCCCCTATTTCAACACCCCCGCCCCTTAGAAAGGAAAAACCATGCACAACAAACGCGCCTTCACTTTGATTGAACTGCTGGTGGTTTTGGCCATCTTTGCCATCCTGATTTCGATTCTGGTACCGGTTTCGATCAAGGCTATCGAGATGGGCAACCGCGCCAAATGCGTAAACAACCTCAAAAGCATCGGTGTGGCGTTCACCGCCTATGCGTCGGAACATGGCGGCGCGCTGCCCCACCACAAGCCGCTGCCGGAAGGTGGCGCTGGTTTCCAGGAAACGCCGGACTTTTCCGCCATTGTCACCAAGGTGTACACCAATGGCTATGTCACCGACTTGCGCGTTTGGGTCTGCCCCAGCGATAAAAAGGATGGCAATTCCGGCGTCTCGGTGGCCAAGGATATCGGCTCGTTCCGTTCACAGCAGGGCAATTGCAGCTATATGTATATCTCCGGCTACCATCTGATGCGCACCCCGGAATCACTTGCCGTGGCGCCCCTGCTTTGCGATGAGGCCAACGCTCGCGAATACGGTCCCGCCACTCCCGGCGCGATGCCCAAAATCGGCCCCGACGACAACCACGGCGCCAACATCCGCAACGTACTGTTTCTGGATGGCCACGTCGTGACGTTCAAGGATGCCGATGCCGCCAACGCCATCTTTGACAACCTGCGGAAGCCGGAACTGATTTGCAGCGTGGACTGATCCCGCCCCTGTGCGCCACGAAGCCGGGCTGCGTCAGCGGGCCGCCGGGCGGCGCAGCAGAAACAGCGCGCCGCCCAGCAGTGAATAGACCAGCGTAATCAGCACATAGACCAGCGCCAGCGAGAGCGCCTGTTCCCGGCTCGCGCCCGCCTGCGCAAAAAAGAACACGTAGAGGCTGTCGCGCACGCCAATGCCAAAAATGGAAATGGGCAAGGCTTCGCCCAGCGTGATCAGCGGCACGAAAATACAAAAGTAGATGAACGCCACGGGCCAGTTCAACGCTTGCGAGATGCAGAAAATAATCACAATGGCCAGCATCTGGAACAGCAGCGAGGTGCCGAAAACCCGCGCCAACAAGCCGCCGTTGGCGCGGTAGCCCGCCAGCGAATCCAAAAACCGGTGCAAGAAGGCGTCCAGCTTGCGCAGCCGGTGCAACCGCAACGCCTGCCAAATGGCGACCAGCCACGTGCGCTGCACCACCGCAAACACCAGCCCGGCCATCAGCCCGAAAATCAACACCGGCAGCCACAGAATCCGTTTATCCGGCAGCCGCGACCACCCGATGGCCGAAAACACCAACCCCCAAATGGCCAGCGCGAGAAAACCAGTCAGCCGGTCGGCGAAGACCGACGCAAAACTTTTGGCCGCGCCGCCGTGCCGGCTGGCATCCACCACGCGATAGGAATCGCCGCCAATGCTGGACGGCAAAAACAGATTGAAGAAGGTGCCGATCAGATAACTGACCAGCAACGACCGCAACGGCACCCGCACGTCATCCGCGCGCAGCAGTTGTTGCCATTTCCACGCGCTGATGGCGGTGTTGAACAGCAGCAGCGCGTAAATCAACGGCAACCAGCCCCATTGCAAATCCGTGAGCGCCCCCCAAAAGCTCGCCCAGTCCGCCTTGCGATAGAGCAGCGCCAGCAGGCCGCTCATCACCAGCAATTTGCCCAGCAACGTCAGTCGTTTTTTCAACCGGGCACCTGCCGGGTTTTGATGACGCGGGCGGGCACGCCCACGGCGATGGAATGCGCCGGCACCGGCTTGGTGGCCACGGCGCCCGCGCCCAGCACCACGCGGTCGCCCAAGCTGGCGCCATCCAGCACCTTGGCGCCCGCACCGATCCAGCAATCCGCGCCGATGGTCAGTGGCCCCTTGGTGCAGGTTCCTTTCTGGAAAGCGAACGGCGTCGGGTCGGCCAAATCATATTCACCGCCGCTCAACAGATAGACGAACGCCGCCACCACGCTGTTGGGTTGCAGTGTGATTTGATTGGCCGAAAAGATGACGCAATTGGCCGACAGACTGACATTGGCGCCGATCTCAATGTCGCCATTCTTGCAATAGATAAGTGTGTTGCGGCCCACATACACCCGCTCATGCAGAATGATCCCAGTGTTGCCGGCGCCTTTGGCATCCACGAGACAGTTGTCGTCCAGTACCACGCCATCGCCCAGCACAATTTTGTGCGGATGGCGGATCGTCACATTCCGGCCAAACACCACCTTGCGCCCGCACGATTTGAACAGCGTGGGGTAGAGCTTCATCCGCAAAAACAGCCCCACCGCACCGCCAAGCCCCCCCAAGAGCGTGAAGAGGATTTCCGCCCAGATCACCTTGCCGAGGCTCATGTCGCCATACATCAGCGCCCGGTATGCGCCCGCGGCGGAACCCTGCGTGACTTCCTTAACCTTGTATTCCGCGCCTGTGGTCATCGTCCGTCCCAATCAACCATGCGGGAAATAGCGGCGGTGCCAGATGGCGATATTCATCAGGCCCCACAGCACATGGTTATGGTTGTGCTGCATGTTCAAGTGCTCGGCAATCAACTGGTCCACAAAAGCCAACTCAAAGTCCTCGCGAATCAGCGGCGACTCATGCAGCAGCGTGGTCATGTAGTCCTTGAACTGATTGCGCAATAGGTTCTTCACGGGCAGGCTGTAGCCCTGCTTGCCGCGCCAGATGATTTCCTTGGGCAGGATGCCTTCCAGCGCCTTGCGGAAAATGTACTTGGTGGTCAGGCCGCGCAGCTTGAAGTGTCCCGGCACCGTGCCCATGTATTCCACCAGCCGGTGGTCCAGCAGCGGCACGCGTAGCAGCAGCGAGGACGCCAGGCTCAGCTTGTCGGCCTTCATCAACACGCCATCGGGCATCATGAAGCGCGTGTCCAGATAGGCATGCAGGTTCACCTTGTCGCGGGTGGCGCACTTGGCGCTGTGCGCCCGCACCCGCGCAAACGGATCAAACGCCACTTGCGCCTTGTAGCCCGCGGTGAAGAGCTGCTGCTCAAACCGCGCGTTCATGAAATACTGCCAGCGCACGTGCTCGCCATCTTCAGGCAGCAGCGCGCCCTCCATGAACCGCTTGAACATGTTGACCGGCCCTTTTTTCTCCGGCCGGTCCTTGAGACTGGCCGTCCATTTGCCGATCAGGTTATGCCGCACCCAGCGCGGCAGCACATTCAGGAAACGGGCGATCTTGGCGGCTTTATAGCGGTCGTAGCCCACAAAAACTTCGTCGCCCCCCTCGCCGCTCAGGCAAACGGAAATATGCGCCTTGGCCTTCTCGCACAAAAACATCAGCGGCACGGCGGAAAGATCGGTCATCGGTTCATCCAGATGCCAGATGGACTTCTCCAGCGCGGCCTCATCCATGTCGTCAATGATCAACACTTGATGCTCAGTGCCGAAATGGTCGGCCACGGTCTGGGCATAATTCAGCTCGCTGAAGGTTTTGTCAGGGAAGCCAATGGTGAACGTCCTGACCTTGCCCGCGCTGTGCTTGTGCATCATGGCCACCAGCGTGCTGGAGTCCAAGCCGCCCGACAAAAACGCGCCCAGCGGTCGCGAGGAAACGAGTTGCTCGCGTACGGCCTCATCAATCAGCGCGCGGATACGCTCCACTACTTCGCCCTCGCCGAGGGGCGTGGCTGGCGTCTCCATGCGCAAATCCCAATATTCCTCCACGCGCAACTGGCCATTTTCCAGTGTGGCCCAATGGCCGGCCGGCAGCTTGCGGATATTCTCAAATGCGGTATCCGGCGCCGGAATGAACTCAAAACCCAGATAGGCATACAACGCGGCATGGTTCACCCGCCGCGGAATCTGCGCATCCTCCAGAATGGACTTGATCTCGGAGCCGAACACCAGCCGGGCGTCCTTGAAATAGTAATACAGCGGCTTGATGCCCAGTCGGTCGCGCACCAGCCAAAGCCGCCGCCGCGCCGCATCCCACAGCGCAATTGCGAACGAGCCCACCAGCTTGTGCACCATCGCCGGGCCCCACTCCTCGTAGGCACCCAGCAACACCACGGCGCTTGCGGCCTCGGCCGGCACCCGCCCCTTGGCCGCCAGCTCTTGGCGCACCGCGGCCAGGTTGTAGATTTCACCATCAAAAACCAGGTGTTTCTGGCCATCCGCGCTGGCCACCGGCTGGTTGCCGGCGGCAGAAAGGTCCATCACATCCAGTCGCCGGTGGGCAAGGGTCATGTGGTCATCGCACCACACGCCCTCATGGTCCGGCCCGCGATAGGCCATCACGGACGCCATCCGCTGCCCCAAGTTGAAATCCCGCCACGTGAACCCGCAAATGCCACTCATTACAGTAATTCCTCGAAATTGAGTTTTGCCCCGATACTTTACGGAAAATACCGCCAGCAGGGAAGCACGATCACCAACTGTTTTCTGCTCGCTTCAACCGGTGGTTTCGCCCAGGATTTGGGCCCAACTGGGAGACAGGTATGAAACATGTATTCTTTGGGTTGCTCTTATTGATGTTGGCCATCACCGGTGCGCGAGCGGAGGACACCCGAACGTGGACTAGCGCCAGCGGAGCCACCATCGAAGCCGCGTTTGTAAGCCAGCAGGCCGATGTGGTCATCCTACAAAAGCCCGATGGCGAAAAACTCCGCATCCGCCTCAATCAGCTTAGCCCCGCGGACCAACGGTTTCTCGGCGAACGTCGCACTGCGGGTCTGAACCGGAAATCAACCGCCGATGCCGAAGACGCCCCCATCCCACCGGCCCTGCAAGACTTGGTGGGTCGCAAGCTCGTCAATGCCAAGGGCCACCGTGTTTCGCCGGCCACGCTGGCCGGCAAAAAAATCGGCCTCTATTTCTCCGCCTCCTGGTGCCCGCCCTGCCACGCCTTCACCCCCGTGCTCGTCAAGGCCTACAACGAAATGCAGACGGCCAGCAAGCCGTTTGAGGTTGTGCTGATCTGCCTGGACCGCAGCGAGGCCGACATGCGCCGCTATATGGACGAGTTTAATATGCCTTGGCTCGCGATTCCGTTTGGCGACAAAGTAGGCAACGCACTCCAATCCAAATTCCGCGTCAACGGGATTCCCACGCTGATTATCGTAGATGATGCGGGCCAAACCATTGCGGCGGACGGCCGGGGCCAAATCACCTCCCGCGGCGCGGCCGCTTTCGATTCTTGGTAAGCTCCCCGTTTTTCCGCGCAACTTCCCTCTTTTGCCGAATCCGCGCCTGCGGTAATCTGCCCGCATGTTGACACTCCTGAGAGTGAAAAACCTCGCCCTGGTTGAAGAAGCCACCGTGGCCTTTGAGCCGGGGCTGAACATCATCACCGGCGAAACCGGCGCCGGCAAATCCATCCTGATCGGCGCGCTATATCTGCTGCTGGGCGAACGTGCCGATACATCCGCCATCCGCGCCGGCGAAACCCAATGCGTCGTGGAGGCCACGTTTCAACTCGCCGAACCGCAAGTGGTCAACGATATCCTCACCGACACCGGCTTGGAGCCATGCGACCACGGCCTGCTCATTCTGCGCCGCACGGTCAAGGCCGCGGGCGGCGGGCAGGCTTTCGTGAATGATGCCCCCGTCACGCTGCCGCTGCTCAAGCGTCTGGGCGCCCACTTGGTGGACTTGCACGGCCCGCACGATCACCAGTCGCTCTTCCAGCCGGCCAGCCAACTGGACATCCTCGACAGCTTCGCGCGGGCGGATGCCGAACGCGCCGCCTACGCCAACGCTTTCTCGCGGCGTCAAGCGTTGCTGGCCCGCCGCGAGGAACTCGCCGGCGACCGCGGCGATCTGGATGCGCAAATCGCGCTCTACGCCCACCAAGTGCGGGAAATCGAAGAGGCCGCCCCCGTGGAAGGCGAAGAAGACGAAGTCCGCGCCGAACAGCAAACCGCCGGCCACGCCCAGCGCATCCTGGAGTTGGGCCAGCTTATTGTGCAGGCCACCAGTGAAGACGAAAACTCGGCGCTGGCCATCATGGCGCCGGCCCGCAAAGCGCTGGATGAGCTTGCCCGCTTGCTGCCCGCGGCCAAGGAATGGCTGGCCGAGTTTCGCGGCCACACCGATGCCCTCGCCGCGCTCACGGGCGCCATCCAGAGCGAACTTACCCACATCTCCGCCGATCCCGCGCGACTGGAATGGCTCGACCAGCGCCTTGCCACCTACGACAAGCTCAAACGCAAATATGGCCCCAGCTTGGCTGATATCCTTCAAACCCTTGCTGCCGCCAAAACCCGGCTGCAAGATTTGCAGACGCGCGACCAGCAAAAAGCGGATGTTGAAAAAGAACTGCTGGCCGTGGAAAAAGAGCTGCAAACCGCGGGCCGCGCCCTGCGTAAACGCCGCGCCGCCGCCGCCGAAAAACTGGCCCCCGCCATCACGGCTGAGTTACAGGCCCTGGGCTTCGCCCATGGCCTTTTCGCCATCGAGCTAACCCCCAGCGAGGCCCCGTTGGCTTCCGGCCTCGATAAACTGGAATTTGCCTTTGCCCCCAATGTCGGCGAACCCATGCGGCCGTTGCGCGCCATTGCCTCCTCCGGCGAAATATCGCGGGTGATGCTCGGCATCAAGGTGGTGGTGGCCGCCGCCGATCGCATCCCCCTGCTGGTGTTTGATGAAATTGATGCCAACGTCGGCGGCGAAACCGCGCGCGCCGTCGGACAAAAACTGGCCCAAGCCGCGAAACGGCGGCAAGTCATCGCCATCACACATCTGCCCACGGTGGCAGCCTGCGGCGCGCACCATCACGCTGTGCGCAAGGAAGTCCAAGCCGGCCGCACCCATACGCGCGTCGTTGCGCTCGATCACGCCGCGCGGGTCGAAGAACTCGCCCGAATGCTCGGCGGTCGCGAATCCACCAGCGTCACCCTCCGTCACGCCGCCGAACTCCTCGCCACCACGCCAACATCATGATACAGTCCTTCACCCTAACCACAGGCAGCCGCACCCCATGAAAACCACGCTCTTCATCCCCACCCGCAATGAAATCGAAGCCATGCAGGTCATCATGCCGCAAATTGACCGTTCCTGGGTGGATCAGATTTTGGTGGCCGACTATTCCACCGATGGCACCGCCGACTACGCCCGATCACAGGGGTACGATGTCATTGAACAAAAGGGCAAGGGCATCCGCTGGGCTTATATTGAAGCTTTCCCGCATGTGCGGGGCGATGTGGTCATCACCTTCAGCCCCGATGGCAACTCGCCGGTGCGCTCCATCCCCCTGCTCATTGAAGAAATGAAAAAGGGGTATGACATGGTCATCGCCTCACGCTATCTCCCCCCGGCCAAAAGCGAGGACGACGACCCCATGACCGCCTTCGGCAACTGGCTGTTCACGCACAGCATCAATTTGCTCCACGGCCACTCCTGGCGCCGGCCCTACACCGATGCCATGGTGATTTACAGGGCTTATCGCACACAACTTTTTTACGAGTTGGATCTCCACAAGGAAGAGAGCTACACCCCCGAAAAATGGTTCGGCACGGTCTTGGGCATTGAACCATTGCTTTCCATCCGCGCGGCGAAACGCAAGCTCAAGATTGGCGAAATCCCCGAAGATGAACCCCCGCGTATCGGAGGGGAACGCAAACTACAACCCTTCCGCTGGGGTGCGGCCTATATGGCCCAAGTCTGGCGCGAGCTTTGGTTCTGGAAATAACATTCTGCAAACTGTAGCCGGGGGCGGTGACCCCGGATGCGGGCTCAACGAGCCCGCCTACAGGAACAGCCAGCAATCCAAGACCGCAAACCGCGGGCTCAACGAGCCCGCCTACAAAAACAGCCGGCGAGGCGAAGGTTCAAACTGTAGCCGGGGGCGGTGACCCCGGTGTCTTATGGCCTTCTGTAGCCGGGGGCGGTGACCCCGGATGCGGGCTCAACGAGCCCGCCTACAGAAACAGCCGACAATCCGATCCCGCAAACCGCGGGCTCAGCGAGCCCGCCTACAGGAACAGCCGACAATCCAAGACCGCAAACCGCGGGCTCAGCGAGCCCGCCAACAAAAACCTTAAAATGATCGAGAACCCGCGGGCGCGGCTACGGGCCGGCCCCGCCCGTTCGCAGCCGATAGATGCCGAGGGGGCGGTCACGCGGCACCACCACGCGCCCGTTGGTGACGGAATAGGCCTCCGGGGCCAGCGGCTGGAAGTTCCACGCCTGTCCCACGAGATTGGTTGCCAGCTCCACCACGCCATCCCACGCTTGAAAGGCCGGCTCAACGCCCCATTCCACGTTGGTTTCGCTGCTGGCGATGGACAGAATGGTCGCCGGTGTTGCCGCCGAATTATCGCGGCTCAAGCGGCCATTGACATTCACATACCAAGGTTCCGGGTCTCCCGGTGCCGGCGTCACGGTAAACTTGCCATAATAATTGCTTACCACCCACAGGTCGTTGGTCGTCGCGGCGGCCAACATCCATTGGTTGGCTTCATAGATTGCCGGCGTAAGCTGGGCCGCCGGCCCCCGTCCAGACAAAGGGCCGGCTAAAACGATCGGATTCAGGCCATGTGCCATGAACACATCGTTGGGCGGGACAACCTTCCCCCCGCCCTGCCATGTCAGCCAAGCATAGCCATCATTATTATTAAATATGCCACTCCCTTGCGGCGCCGTATTGCTGGCCATCACCGCATTCCCGCCCACCGTCAGGCCAAAATTGGTCGAGCCATTTGCGTATAAAAGCCCTCCTCCTTGGCTGGCCGTATTGCGCACGATTTGCCCGCCCATAAAGTCCATGGCGCCATACAGGAAAACACCACCACCAGCATTAGCTGAATTATCGGCGATCAAACCGCTCGTCACCTCCACCTTCCCCATATACCCCACAATGACATTCCACATCCACTCGGCGCCATCGCTGTAAATTCCCCCGCCGATTTGAGCCACATTGCCAATGATCCTGCCCCCGTACAATCTCACTTCCCCCTTGTCATTGAGGATGCCCGCGCCATAAGGCGCAGCGTTGCTTTCGATGCTCCCGCCTAGCATCTCCACCACCCCGGCAATGCTGTAAATGGCGCCGGCATCCACGCTGTCCAGATTGCGCAACACCACGCCGGGATGAATGGTCAACCAGCCCAACTCCAAGAAGAACATGTTCGACAGGCTGTGTACCCCCTGCTGCCGTGCGCCATCAAAAATCAGCGTTGGTGAATTGTCATCGCCACCGGGCTGGCCCAAAATCAGGGTTCCTTCCATGCCCACCACGGAAATCATGCCATCCGTGCAGTTGGTGCTGCCATAAATAGTCCGCACGCTGCCATCCGAAACCACCGTCAAGGTTTTGTTCGAAATCACCGGGGTGGACTGCAAGGTGTCATTGCCGATCATCACCAGCGTATCGCCATTCGTGGCGGCCGCGATTGCCGTTGCCAGCGACGGATAACGAACTCCTGATGTGGCATTACTGACGACATCCGCCGCGTAAGCCGGCCCGGCCAACATCAGCCCTAAAAACACCCATCGGAACAACTGTTTCATAAACTCCAGTCTACCATCACTGCACTTGAACACCAGCACCAACGCAACCCCGTGCAGGCACGTTTGCCTCGCTCACTCCCGCCAAGGACGGCCGGCCTGATACTCCGCCAGTTGCGCTTGCAGGCGGCCGCGCATCGGCTCATCCCCCGAGGCAGCCGCGAGAGCCAGCGCCCGTTCAGCGGCCGCTTGCGCACTTGCATAATCGCCGGCGTTGGCGCGGGCAGCGGCCAGCGTACCCCACACCGCGGCAATATCGCGGCCGCCATTTTCAATGGCCTGTTGTGCCCAAGCCGCAGCGGCGGCCGGCCACTCCTCCCGGCGTGCGTGACGCAGGCCGTCCGGCCTGGCCGTGGCCACCAGCCACGCCATGTTGTTGAGCGCCATGCCATCCTGCGGCATTCGCCGCGCATAGGCGGCAAAACATTCAAACGCATAACCGCGGGCCCCGCCCTGCCAACGCTCCATGAAGCGCCGCAGCATCTGCGCGCGCCAAACCACCGGCGGGCCGAGACCGATTTCTTGGGCAAACGCGCTGGCCTCTTCGTCCAGCTCCGCCGCCCAATAGCCATACAGCAGTTCCGCCGCCACGTTGACCCGGGTGCGTTCATCCCAGCGGCCCTGCGCCGCCTCATAGTATCGCCGGAGCTCTTCCAACCGCCCAGTAGCCCGCAAGTAAATCCCTGCGGTATCCCGCCAAGAACCCAGCAACAGCCGGTCATTGGTGCGGGTTTCCAGCCACGCCCAAAAATCGGGATCGTCGCGGGAGCCGCCTGTAAGGTCCTCGATCGTCTCGAGACACTTATCCACATCCCCCAGCATCGCAGCATTCCACCAGGCATAATGGATGTCGGCGATCATGTTCTGGGGATGCTGGGCGCGGAAACCCTCCAGAAATGCCTGCCAATCCGCATAGCGGCCGGCTTTATAATAGGCGAGTGCCAAATTGTCGAAACCGTGAACGGATTGCGGATTCCCTTGCAGCACGCGCGGGAACAGGGTCAGGTTGCTCCGCCAAAACGGCAGCAAATGAAGCGTCATTCCGGCATATGCGGCCAGCACCAGGACCAACCCGGCCACCGCCCACGGACGCGCGGCACGCCATCTGGAGCAACCTTGGGCCGCAGCCAAACTCACGGCCAAAGCCAATCCCATGTGGGGGACATACATGAAACGCGTGGCCAACTTTTCGGCCCCGGCCCAAACCCAGCCGCTGAGCGGGAACAAGGCCCCAACGAACCAAACCCAACCCCACAAGGCCCAAGGAGCGGCCTTGCGGTAGCGCCACAGCGCCCACGTGATGCCCCCCAAGAGCCCGCACGACAACACCAACATGTCCCAACGAAAATCCAGATTTCCGAGCAGCACAGACAGCCCGGTCGGCCAAATGGTTTTTTGGAGGTAGAACAGATAATGCTGTGGAATCATTCGGGCCCGCTCAAGGAAGGACGACTCCAACATGGCCGCGGCCTGCTGATGCAGCCAGACCGGCACCACCGCCAAAGCAAACGCCAAGCCCCAAAACGCCCATTTTTCCAGCCCCAACCGCCAGCCATCCCGCCTGATAGGTCCCACGAGGTGCGCTGCAAGGGCCAAATATCCAGCAGCATGAGGAGCGCCGGCATCACAATCAGGATTTGCTTTGTCGCCCCACCCAGCGCCATGAACAGCCAAGCCAGCCAGAGCCCTCCCCGCAATTGACTGCGGTGCGTCTCCACATACGCGCCCAATCCCAGCAGGAGAAACAGGCCGCTCAACACGTCTTTGCGTTCCACCACCCACGCCACGCTTTCCACCCGCGTGGGATGCAGCATCCAGAGCAAAGTCGCGGCCATGGCCACCCCCGCGCGGCCCGTCCAACGGCTGAATAACACGAACAGCAGCCCCGCATTCAAGGCGAACAACACCACATTGACCAGATGAAAGCCCCATGGCTGCAAGCCAAACATTTCCACATCCACCATGAAACTCAGCCAGAGCAGTGGCGCCCAATAGTTTTCACACGATTGGACCCAAGCCGCGCGCGCCGTTGCCCAAGAAAGGCCTTGGTTCACCAACGGGTTCGTGGGGATATATTGCTGGTCATCCAGTAGAATGAAACCATGCCCGACGGTGGTGGCATACAAGCCTGCCGCCAGCGCCATAACAGCCAGCGCCATAGCGACGATACGGACGCTTGGGCGCTTCATTTTTTCCACTCAAACAATGGTTCTTTGGCGAGGCGCTCCGCCCGGGTATCCGGCTCGCGCCAAGGGTGTCCATCCCGATAGGTGGCTTCATAGCCGGCAATCCGCTCCAGCAGCGCCTGGTCATTCGACCGCGCGGCCAAACGCCGGGCCGACTCCAGCGCCGCCAAGGCGCCGCTGAAATCTCCCGCATTCGCGCGGGCAGCGGCCAATGTGGACCATGCGGCAGCCAACTGTTCGCCGCCGCACTCCATGGCATGTTGAGCCCACTGCAACGCCACGGCAGGCCATTCCTCCTCGCCCACATGCCCCAAGCCGTCGGGCTCCGCCGTCGCCAACAGCCACGCCATATTATTCAGCGCCATGCCATCATCCGGATAGCGTTGGGCATATTCCTTGAAGAACGCATAGGCCTGCCCCCGAGCGCCGCCTGTCCAAAAGTTGGCATAATAGGGCAGCAGATCTTTCCACGAGCCAATCACCATGCCACGGGCAGCCAGTGGCCGGGCCATGGCCAAGGCTAAATCTTGCCGCCCGGCGTCGAAACAAGCGCGCAAATATTCGGCCATGGAAAAGGGTGCCGGAGCGGTTTCCCACCGGATAGCCTCTTGGAGCACTTTGATGGCACCGGCATTATCACCCCGGGCGCGCAAAATTTGCCCACGGGTGCCAAGGAGCAAACTGCGCGTTGGGGGCGCATCCGTAAGCGAAAATGCAAACAGATCCAACTTCCGTTCCGCTTCAAACGCCCGCCAGATTTCGGCGGCATTTTCCGTTTTGCCCTGCCAGAGGCGCAGTTGCAGGACATTCCCCAAACATTGTTTTTGCCCCTTCATCATCCCTTGGCCATACACCGCCTCGGCCTCTACCCACCGCCCCCGCCGCAGCAGCCAATCACCGCCATATAGAGAGGCCGTTTCATGCGCTGAATGGTAGGTCCACACCGCGTGGGCGAAAGTATCCCGATCTCCCCAATGGCGGAGCAAACGCTCCGTTTGGGCGAGATAAGCCAAGCATACCGCACCCCCAAGAATTACTGCACTGTGGCGCAACCAGCCGCGGCGGGCCACCATCGCCTCCACCCCCATCCCGGCCAGCAGGCACAACCCGAGGTGTGGCCAGTAGGCAAACCGGGTGGCCAGCCGTTCCTGCCCGGCCCACACCACGCCGGTCAATGGGAACAGCAGCGCCACAAACCACAGCCAGCCCATCAGCGCCCAAGGATAGCGCTCGCGCCAACGCCACAAACTCCAAGTCAACAGGATCAGCAGCAGCAACCCACCTAGAGATACCCATGGACGGAAAGGCAAGTCCGGTTGCAGTGGCATCAAGCCCACCGGCCAGATCAGTTTGCCCAAGTAAAACAGATAGTGCGCGGGAATCATGGACAAACGCTGCGGCCAAGTCACCGCAATGACCGATTCGCTCTCCACATGGAACCAGATGGGCAGCACCGCCAGCACAACCCCCAAAAGCCACAGCGCCCATTTTTCACCCGCCAGCCGCCAGCCACTACGCCAAAGCTCCGACCACGTGGTTCTCTGCAGCGGCCACACATCCAGCAACACCATCGCCGCCGGCATCACAATCACCGTTTGCTTGACCATCCCGCCGAGTGCCATGCACAACCAGGCCCAACCCAGTCCATGCCGCAATTGACGACGCCGGCCGGCCACATAAGCCCCCAGCCCCAATAAAAAGAATACGCCGCTAAGCACATCTTTACGGGCGGTGATCCACGCCACGCTTTCCACCCGCGCCGGATGCAAGACCCACAGCAGGGCAATCGCCAGCGACAACCCCGCGCGGCGGGTCCACTGCCACAACAACAGAAACAGAAGCCCCGCGTTCAACGCGAACAAAATGACATTGGTCCAGTGGAAACCGTGCGGATTCAGCCCCGCCATTTCCACATTCAACATAAAACTGCCCCACAATAGCGGCGCCCAGTAATTCTCCGGCGCCGTGGTCCATGCTCCCTTCACCGCCGCCCATGAGAGCCCGTCGTTGACCAGCGGATTGCCGTAAACAAATCCGCCATCATCCAAAGGCACATAATCATAGCCGAGTGAAGGAATATAGACGGCAAAAGCCAGCAGGGTCACCGCAAAGGCAAGACACCATACCAACCAAGGCAACGAGGGCGAGCGAACCTTCTGATTCATTTTTGGAGATTACTTGCCCGCGCCATCTCTTGCAAGATGCTGTTGGCGGGAGCAGGAGGGTGCGGTGACGCCGGTGTCTTATGGTTTTCTGTAGCCGGGGGCGGTGACCCCGGAAGCGGGCTCAGCGAGCCCGCCGACAGGAACAGCCGACAATCCAAGGCCGCAAACTGTAGCCGGGGGCGGTGCCCCCGGATGCGGGCTCAACGAGCCCGCCTACAGGAACAGCCAGCGATCCAAGACCGCAAGCCGCGGGCTCAACGAGCCCGCCTACAGAAACAGCCGGCGAGGCGAAGGCCTTCTGTAGCCGGGGGCGGTGACCCCGGTGTCTTATGGCCTTCTGTAGCCGGGGGCGGTGACCCCGGCAGCGGGCTCAGCGAGCCCGCCTACAGGAACAGCCGGCAATCCAAGGCCGTAAGCCGCGGGCTCAGCGAGCCCGCCTACAGGAACAGCCGACAATCCAAGGCCGCAAGCCGCGGGCTCAACGAGCCCGCCTACAAGAACAGCCGGCGAGGCGAAGGTTCAAACTGTAGCCGGGGGCGGTGACCCCGGTGTCTTATGGTTTTCTGTAGCCGGGGGCGCCGCCCGCCGCCAACGCCACAAGCACCACGTCACAAAGATCAGAATCCCGGCCCCGGCCGCGAACCGCCACCCATGAAAAACCGGGTCCGCCAGCAGCACCGCCAGCCCGGATGGCCAAACGGCTTTTTCGAAGTAGAACAAGTAGTGCACCGGCAGCATGACGAGGCGGTGCGCCCACGAGACTTCCATCAACACGCCCTCCTGCCGGTGCAGCCAGACCGGCACGCCGGCCAGGACCAGGGCCAGCAGCCAGAAGGCCCATTTCTCCGCTGCGAGCCACCAGGCATCCCGCCCGAACCGGTCCCAATCCGTCCGCTGCAACGGCCAGACATCGAGCAGCATCAGGATGGGCGGCATGACGATGATGCTTTGCTTGGCCATGCCGCCAAGCGCCATGCCCAGCCAGGCCCAGGCCACGCCGTGGCGCAGGTTGCCGCGGCGACCTTCCACGTAGGCACCGAGCCCCAGCAGGAAAAACAGCCCGCTCAGCACGTCCTTGCGTTCGACCACCCACGCCACGCTTTCGACGCGGGCGGGATGCAGGGCCCACAGTCCGGCCACGGCCAGGGCCAGGCCCGTTCGCCCCGTCCACCGGCGTACCAGCCCGAACAGCAGGACGGCATTCATGGCAAAACAGACCGCATTCACCAGATGGAAGCCCCATGGCTCCAGGCCGAACAATTCCACGTCCAGCAGGAAACTCATCCACAGCAGGGGCGCCCAGTACAATTCGGTCGGGGTTGTCCAGGCCGATTTCAGCGCTTCCCAGGTCAGGCCGCCCGACACCCGGGGATTGTCCACGATGTACCGGGTGTCGTCCAGGTTGATGAATCCGTAGCCCAAGGTCGGGGCATACAGGGCCAGCACGCAGAGGAAAAGGGCCAGTCCGAGGCCCGTGGCGACGGTCTTTTCCTGAAGCAGGCGCGGCATGGCTACCGCCGCGTTTCCAGGTTGCGGGCGGCGGCGCCCGGTTCGCGCCAGGGCTGCCCGGCCCGGAAACCGTCCAGCCGGGCCTGGATTTGATCCGCCAGGGTCTGTTCGCCCGCACGCCGGGCCAGGTCCAGCGCCTGGACGGCGGCCGCAACGGCGCCGGGGAAATCCCCGGTGTTGGCACGGGCCGCGGCCACGGTGTCCCAGACCCCGGGCAGTTCGCTGCCGCCCAGGTCGCGGGCGCGTTCCGCCCAGGCCAGCGCGGCTGCCGGCCATTCTTCCTGGCGTGCATGGTGCAATCCATCCGGCGCGGATGTGACCACCAGCCAGGCCATGTTGTTCAACGCCAGGCCGTCGTCCGGACGGCGGGCCGCATAGAGCCGGAAGCCGGCAAACGCATACCCCCGCCCGCCCTGCTGCCAGCGGGTGAGTAGCCGCGCGAGGATGTTCCCGGCCATGGCCTCCGGTCCGGCGCCTTCGTGCAGTTCCATGGCCACACCTGCCGCCTCGGAATCCCGGCCCGCCGCCCAGTACGCGAGCAGCATCTCGGCGAGGAAGAGATTTCTCGTGCGCCCGTCCCACGTGCCTTCCCACTCCGCCCGCAAGGCGGCCATCCGCTCCAGGTCGTTCCGGCCCCGCAGGCAGATGCCGGCCGTGTCGCGCCAGGAGCCCAGCAATTGCTCGCCGTTGGTCTTGTCGTCCATCCAGGTCCAGAAATCCGGCCGGGATGATTCCCGTCCGGACAGCTGCTCAAGCACCTCGATGCCGGCTTCCGTTTCCCCCAGCACGGCGGCCAGCCACCACGCATAGTACGTTTCCACCGTGGGATTCCTTGGCCATTTATGACGGAAGCCCTCTACATACTCCTGCCATTCCGCCAGCCGGCCCTCTTTGAAATAGGCGGTACCCAAGCCCTCGAAGGCCAGAATCAGCGGGTTTTGCTGCAACACCCGCGAAAAGGCCGTCCGGCTGTTCTGCCAAAAGGGCAGATACCGAGTCGTTGCCGCAGCCCAGATTGAGGCCGTCAGAAGGCAAACGGACGCCCCCCATCGCCAAGACCACCCGCGCCACCGCAAAAATCCATCCGCAACCTGAACCGCCGCCAGCATCAAGCCCACATGGGGCAGATAGGAGAAGCGGACACCGTTGCCTTCCGTGGTGCCGAACCAGAAGAAACCGATGGATGGCACCAGCACGATGCCGAACCATAGCCAACCGACCAAGATGGCGGGATTATGCCGACGCAGATGCCAGGCTCCCGCGGTCAGCCCGCCGAGCACCGCCAACGCCAGCGCCAGGGCTCCGCAGGAAAACACGGGCCGGGGGCAAAGCACCGACAGCCCCTGCGGCCAGACGGCCTGCCATAGATGAGTCAAGTAATTGAGGGGAATGGTCGCCAGCCGATAACTCCAAGGGGGCTGCAGGGAGTCCGGCCCGCCCAACCAGGACAACACGCCCAATCCGAAGGCCACGAGCCAGAACCGCCACTTCTCCAGCACAAGTCGCGGCATCTGCCGGCAGAACTCAACGTTGTCCACTGGCATCCGGCCAAGCGGCCAGATGTCCAGTAAAAGCAGGACAAACGGCACCATGACCAGCGTTGGCTTGACCAGCATGCCCAGACCCAGGAACCCGGTTGCCGCCCAGTCCCAGCCGGACCGCATCCGGTCCCCCTCGCGGCTGCGGACATAAGCCCCGAGACACAGCAGGAAAAACAAGCCGCTGAGCACGTCCTTGCGCTCCACCACCCATGCCACGCTTTCGACGCGCGCCGGATGAAACGCCCAGAGCAGCGCCACGGCCACCCCGAGCCCGGTCCGTCCGGTCCACCGCCGGACCAGCCCGTAAAGCAGCCCGGCGCTCAGGGCGAACAGCAGCATGTTGTGGAGATGGAATGCCCAAGGTGCCAGGCCGAACAGTTCCACATCCAGCATGAAGCTCAGCCACAGCAAAGGCGCCCAGCATTCCACGGGCGCCGTGATCCATGCCGCCTTCACCGACCCCCAGGAAAATCCGCCCGACACCACCGGGTTGTCCACGGTGTAGTGCATGTCGTCCAGGTTGATGAAATCAAAGCGCAACGCCGGCGCATAGAGCGCGATGACCGCAGCCAGGATGACGAGACCGGTGGCCGCGGTGCGGATTCCCGATGTGGCAGGGTGCCGCATGCCTAGCGCGGTTCCGCCGCTTTTTCGGCGCGCCGGTCCGGTTCGCGCCAGGGCCGTCCGGACCCGTAGGCGTCCAGGCGCGCCTGGATTTCCGACGCCAGGATCCATTCGCCGGCCTGCTGGGCCAGGGCCTTCGCCCGGGTCGCCGCCGCCGCCGCCCCGGCGTAATCCCCGGCATTCGCGCGTGCGGCGGCCAGCGTGTCCCAGACCCCGGCGAGCTGGTCGCCCCCCAGCGCCAGAGCGCGTTCCGCCCAGGCCAGCGCCGTTGCCGGCCACTCGTCCATGCGTGCATGCCGCAGGCCGTCCGGCGCGGACGTCGCCAGCAACCAGGCCATGTTGTTCAACGCCAGTCCGTCATCCGGGAAACGGCGCGCATATTCGCCGAAAAAGCCGAAGGCCAGCCCCCGCCCGCCTTCCTGCCAGAATTGCAGATACCGCGGGAGCAGATCCCGCCATGCGCGGATCGCGATGCCCTTGGCGGCCTGCAGGCGGGCCGCGGCGGCCGCCCCGACGTCGGGCCGGCCGGCCTCGTGGCACGTGCGCAGGAATTCCGCCACCACGAAGCTGGCGGGATCCGCATCCAGTTTCACGGCCTCTTCCATGGCGGCCAAGGCGCCGGCGGAGTCGCCCCGGGCCCGCAGAATCTGCCCGCGGACCGCCCACAGGATTTGCCGGTCCGCGGCGACGTCCCGGGCCGTGAACTCCAACAGCCGCGCTCCGCTGGCGCGTTCGAATTGGCCCCACAATTCGTCGATTTCCGCGGCGTGGCCGCACCAGAGCCGCAACCAAGCCAGGCGCGCAAAGCAGCGCTTGTTGCCCTTGTTCGCCCCGCGCGCGTAGGCCGCATCCGCGGCGGCCCATTCTCCGCGGGTCATGTGCCAGTCGCCGCCCAGCAGACCGGCGGTTTCGTGGTCGGAGTTGTACTTCCAAACCGCCGCGCTGAAGGTCGCCTCGTCCCGCCAATGCGGCAACAGGCGCCCCGTCTGAAATCCGCTGGCGGCCAACGCCGCCAGGCAGAGCGCCGCGCCCCATTTCCAATTACCGCCCCGTTGGCGGATCCAGGCATCCGCGGCCAGCACGACCGCCCAGATCAACCCGATCTGGGGCAGATAGGTGAAACGGGTGGCCAACCGCTCCTGCCCCGCCCATACGACCCCGATCAGAGGAAAGAGCAACCCGACGAACCACAGCCAGCCCGCCAAGCCCCAGGGCGCTTCTTTCCGGTACCGCCACGTTCCCCAGGTCCCCGCGATCAGGATGCCTGCGCCGGCTAAAAATGCCCCCATCTGGAAAGGCAGGTCCGGCTGCAACGGCATCAGTCCGACCGGCCAAAGCATCTTGCGGAAATAAAACAGATAGTGGATGGGAATCATCGCCAGCCGATGGCCGACGGAAACGTCCAGCATCGAACCACGGTCGTAATGGAACCAGATCGGCGGAAACGTCAGCGCCGCCGCCACCAGCCAGAACGCCCATTTCTCCAGTGCCAGCCGCCCGCCGCTGCGCCAGAACCGGTCCCAATCGATCCGCCCCAGCGGCCACACGTCCAGCAACAGCAAGGCCGCGGGCATCACGACGAGGACCTGCTTGACCAGGCCGCCGGCCAGCATGCAGGCCCACGCCCACCCCGTTCCGCCCGGCAACCGGCCCCGCCGGCCTTCCACGTAGGCTCCGAGGCCCAGCAGGAAAAAGACGCCGCTGAGCACGTCCTTGCGTTCCGTGATCCACGCCACGCTTTCGACGCGGGCCGGATGCAGCGCCCACAGCGCCGTCACGGCCAAGGCCACGCCCGTCCGCCCCGTCCAGCGCCGCATCAGCGCGAACAGCAATCCCGCGTTCAGGGCAAACAAGAACGCGTTGGTCAGGTGATAGCCCCGCGGTCCCGGACCGAAGCACTCCACGTCCAGCATGAAACTCGTCCAAAGCAGCGGCGCCCAGTAGTTCTCGGGTGCCGTGGTCCAAGCCGCGCGCAACGACTCTCCGGAAATCCCGTCCTTGACCAAGGAATTCTCGCAGGTAAAGGCTTTGTCGTCCAAGGCGACGAAATCGTAGCCGAGCGAGGGCGCATACGCCGCGAATGCCGCCAGCGCCACCAGTGCGGCCGCGACAGCGGTCCGGATCGCTCCGGAATGTTTCAGCGAAAGCATGGAGTCAAAATACCAGTCCCGCCGGCGGCGGATCAAGCTCCGACGGCCCCCGGCCGCCGCGCCGGCGGCGACAAAAAAAGAGCGGCCTTGCGGCCGCTCTTTCGTTTCATCCTGGAATCAGGATTACTTGCTGAGCTTGCGACGGAGCGCCAGCGCCAAGGCGCCGAGGCCCAACAGGCCCATCGTGGCCGGTTCCGGAATCGGGGTAATCGGATTCATGGTGCCTTCGATTGACAAAGCCACCACGGGGGTCCCCGACGGACGGCTGTCGAAGCGGATCCAGTTGTTGTTGGCGCTGCCGGTGCCGCCATAGACCGCCATGCCCAGCTGTCCGCTTTCCAGACCGGTCACGCCCGTGAAGGTCGTGGTGATCGGGGCGGTCGAGGTCGTCGGGGTCGCGGTCATCGTGACGGAGATCTCGGTGCCGATGGAGGTCCAGGTGCTGGAGATGATCGTGCCCCACTGCGCGTTCTGGGCGCCGGTGCCTGAGCGGGTGTACCGTGCATCGATGGAATCCAGAGACAGCGTGTAGTCCGTGTCCCAGGTGAAGTAGACGTACTGGCCGGCCGTGAAGGCGGCCGAGGCGCTGGCGGCGTTGCCGGGGGCCATGGAGATCGCGCCCGCGGAAGAAGTGCCGCCGGTCAGGAACCCGCCGCCGGAATTCATCGTGAAGCTATAGCCATAGCCGCCGGTTTCCGCAATCGAGCCGGCCGAGAGATTGTCCGCCGTCGTCGTGGTCCAGGAAGCAATCACCGCCGCTTGCGCCGCCGCAGCGATCGCTACCACCGCCAATGCAACCATCAATTTTTTCATCATCGTCTCCTTTGATTTTTTGTTTTGTTTTTTTATTTAATCTCGATCAAGAAAACACTTCCTCGATCCGCTAACCTTTATATGCGAAAACGCCGGGGAACCAAAGTTTTTTTTGTGTTAAAAATGCAACCGTTTTACTACAGGGAAATTGACCACATTTTACCAAAACGCTGATTTTTTCCCGGTGGCTCATTCCTGGACGAGGTAGATTAATTTTTGTGGTTGGCCATCGCGTTCGATGTCGAGCACGACGGCGCCCAAGCGGTTTTGCACAAACTCGCCAATGAAATATTCCGCGCGGCGCTGGCTGGTCATGCGCATGGAATTGACGCGCCGCACAACATCGCCATCGCGTAGGCCGACCTGGTTGTAAAAATCTTTTTCGCCGAGCGCGGTGTTCAATCGGTAGCCGGCAACCCGGCCATTGGCATCACGATCCGGCTCCATGGCCATGAAGAGCCCGGCAAGGCGTTCGGGGTTGTCCATCATTTCCTGATAGTAGGCGAGCACGGCTTGGCGGTTCACTTCCCAGCGGGTGTCGCCCACGCGGCGGCCGAAGCGGGTGGTTTCCAACGTCGGCATGGGTTCCGTCGCGGCGGCGCTGACGGTTGGTTTTTCCGGGTCACCGGCGGAGCCGGCGGCGAGCGTAATGGTTTCTTCGTGCTCGCCACTGGAAAGGATCACGTAGTCGGGGGTCACGCGCACCACGCGGGCCTCGCCGGCGTGCTCGCCTTCCTGCGCGAGGATTTGTTCCTTGGTTTGCAGGTCATCGAGAATGGCACAACGCTGGGTGTCGGTGTCCGCGCCGGGTTCGGTCAAAATCAAAAACACGCCGGCCAGCCGGTAGCGCGCGGAAAGTGTGCCGGCCACCGGCGGTGGGGCCACGGGCGCGCCGGAGCGGAACACGCGCCACGCTGCCGGGTCCACCGCAGGCCACTGGAAGGCCGGCGGCAATGGAACGGCGCGCGCGCGGCCGGGCGCGGCGGGTTGCGCCGAACGCCAACCGCGCCAAGCCAAGTGCACGCCCAACACGGCGGCCATGACCCACAAGGCCACGGCCAATCCTTGCCATGTGCGGACCTGATTCAACTGCCTCATCTGCTGCATTCTTTTTTTGAGTTGATTCATTGACAACCGGAGCTCCGGACGAATAAGCCGGATTCTGTCAGCCGCCCGATGGCGGCTCCGATCATTTATCTAGGCGATCAACCCGGAATCGCCGCGCGTTGCCGCGCCTCGGGACGGGCCGCCCCTGCGATTCCCTATTTGATCTTGCTCCGGGCGGGGTTTGCCTTGCGCGGCGCCTCTCGACATCCGCACGGTGGTCTCTTACACCGCCGTTTCACCCTTACCGGCGCGCGGCGCGAGCCGCGGCCGGCGGTTTGGTTTCTGTGGCACTTTCCTTTCCCTTCGTTTGCCAAAGGGATTCCGCACCTCCCGGCGCGGACGCCCTGCCCGATGGAGTCCGGACTTTCCTCCGGCCGGCACGCTGACGCGCCCGACCGGCGACCGGCGCCCGGAGCCCCGGCTGTCAAAGAACACGAGGGAAGTTATAAGGGATTATGGGGCCAGATACAACAAGCGGCTGCAATGCACGCAAAGGGTCAGGGTATCGGGCTTGCGGGCATCCAGGATCTGGGCGGGCGAGAGTTTCATGTGGCAGCCGCCGCAGGTGCCGCGCTCCACGAGGGCAATGGCGGCATCGTGCTGCTTGGCGAAAATGCGTTCATAGCGGGCCAGCCAATCGGGGGCGATATCGGCGGCTTTGGTGATCCGTTCGGCTTCGGCGCGTTGCAGGTCATCGGCGATGGCGCCGCGGCGGGCCTCCAGCGCCTGAATTTCCTGCGCCACGCGTTCCTGCTCCTTGGCCAGCGCCTCGCGCCGGGTCTGCACCACGCCCTGCGCTTCTTCCATGGCCTCCATGGTGGTCAGGGTTTGATCTTCCAGCCCGCGGATTTTCTGCTGGGTGGTGGCGATTTCTTTTTCGAGCGCCTTGTAACCATCGTTGGTTTTGATCTGCAACTGTTGGTCGCGGAACTTTTGGATTTGCTGGTGGCCGGCCTCGGTTTCGGCTTCCAACTGCTTGATGCGCGTGCGGGCCTCGAGCAGGGCGCGTTCCGCCTGCGCCAACCCTTCCTGGTGCGCGTTCAGGCGCGCCTCAATCTGCTGCTTGCGCAGCGGGATATCTGCTTCTTCCTTGCGCAAGCGCCGGATTTCCTGGTCGCATGCTTGCAAGGCCAATAATTGCTCCATCGCCTTTGCCACTCGTCCGCCTCGTCTTTCTGGTTGCCGGAAAAGAACTATCCAATTCTTATACTCCGCGCGCGGGGGGCTGGCAAGCACGCCCTTGCCAAGAAAAACGGATTGCATTCCGGCGGCCCAAAGCGCACCTTTCCGGGCAATCAAACCACATATGTTGAATTGCCTATGGTGCACACCGTCCTCATTACCCGCGATTACGACCACCTGAGCGAGGTGGCGGCCCAGCTTATCGAAGAGCGTTTGGCGGCCACGCTGGCCGCCCGCGGCTCTGCGGTGCTGGGCCTGGCCACCGGCAGCTCCCCCACCGGCGCTTACAAGCACTTGGCCAAGGCCTGCAATGCCGGGCGGCTGGATGCCACCAAAATCCGCAGCTTCAATCTGGATGAATATATCGGCCTGCCCGGCGCCAACGCCCAGGCCCGCTCGCTGCATCCGGAGAGCTACACGTTTTTCATGATTCAGGAGTTGTTCGGCCTGTTGCGCCGCAAGTTTGCTGCCGCCCACGTACCCGCCGGCTGCCTGATCGAGCAGGACAAATTGGAGGCGGAACTGACCGCCCACCCCGGCGACTGGCAAGAAGCAGGCGCCGATAAAGGTCGGGCCATCCTCATCCGCCCCACGGCCGAATCGGCCTATCTACGCTGGATCCGCACCGATGTCCTGGATGCCTATGAACAGGACATTCGGCGTGCCGGCGGCATTGATCTGCATGTGATTGGGGTCGGCGGGCGTGGCCATGTGGCGTTCCACGAATGCGGGATTCCTTTTGCCGGCAACCGGATGCTGCTGGTCAAGCTGGACGACAACACCGTGGCCAACGCCGTGAGCGACCACCACTTTGCCCGCGCGGCGGATAGCCCACGCTTTGCCATTTCGATGGGCGCGGAACTGGTGTACGAGGCCAAAAGCGTGGTGCTGCTGGCTGCCGGCCCACGCAAAGCGGAACCGATGGCCGCTGCGCTGGCCGAAGCCCCCTCCCCCGCCGTGCCGATTTCCTACGGGCAGTTATATGCCCAACGCGGCGGCGAAATGATTTATGTGATTGACCGCGCCGCAGCCACCGGCGTGCTGGAGCGCCGCGACGAAATCGCCGCACGCGGAATTGAAATCCGCGATTTGAGCGATGCCGCCGCCACCCGCCCCCTGGTCTCTTTGACATTCACGCGTGACCCGGCAACCGGGCTGCTGGGTTAATTCTTTTTTTATTTGTTGGGCGGGAATGGTTGAGGGACGAAACCTTCCCGCCGAAAAAACGGCTGGAAGGTCTGCGACCGTTCCAGCCCTACAATGCGACCCGTCAATCCTTGGCCCGGAAATAACAGCCCGCCGGGGGTGCAACTCCGGCCAACAAACCGAATTCGGCCGCGGCTATTCTTGTCGGGATTTTGTAGGGCGGGAATGGTTGAGGAACGACACCTTTCCGACGAAAAAACGGCTGGAAGGTCTGCGACCGTTCCAGCCCTACAATGCGACCCGTCAATCCTTGGCCCGGAAATAACAGCCCGCCGGGGGTGCAACTCCGGCCAACAAACCGAATTCGGCCGCGGCTATTCTTGTCGGGATTTTGTAGGGCGGGAATGGTTGAGGGACGAAACCTTCCCGCCGGGAAAACGGCTGGAAGGTCTGCGACCGTTCCAGCCCGACAATCCGATGGGGTCGAGATTTTTTCCCGATCAAAAAAAATCGCATGACAGCGGGGTCACCGCCCCCGCCTACAGTCCAACCCATTCCGCACGCTGTAGCCGGTCTCGCTGAGGCCGGCGGCTGTTTCTGATTTTCGCAATCCAACCGGAAGCTTTTGTCGGCGGAAATGACCCGGCGAGCGGGCTCATCGGTTAACGCATTTTTTTCTTCAAATGCCCTAGCCAATGGCCTGCTTGACCGCGGTGGCGATGCTGTGGCAAAGGCGGTCGGTCATTTCATCCGTCGGCCCCTCGACCATCACGCGGCACATGGCTTGGGTGCCGGAATAGCGTACGAGCACGCGGCCCTCCTGCCCCAATTCTTTTTCGGCAGCTTGAATGACCGCTTGCACCGTGGGCAGAGTGTCCAACGGCGGGCGCTGAGCCACATCCACATTGACCAACCGCTGCGGCGCCAGTTGCAGGATGGAGGCCAGTGCGGACATTTCCTGCCCGCTGCGCCGCAAAACCGCCAGCAGTTGCAGGCCGGACACGATGCCATCGCCGGTGGTGTGTTGCTCGAGGAAAATCATGTGGCCGGAGGCCTCGGCGCCAATCACGCTGCCGCGTTCTTTCATCAAGTCCAGCACATAGCGATCGCCCACCGCGCTGCACGCCAGTTCGATGCCCAACTTGCGCATCGTGGTGTGCAGCCCAAAGTTGCTCATCACCGTCCCCACGGCCAGATTGTTCCGTAGTTTGCCGCGTTCCTTGAGGTCCTTGGCGCAAATGGCCAGCACGTGGTCGCCGGTCAGTTCCACGCCGGTTTCATCCACCACAATCAGCCGGTCGCCATCGCCATCGAAAGCGAGGCCGACATCGGCGCGCTCGGCCAGCACTTGCTCGCGCAGCGCCTCGGTGTGCTGCGAGCCGCAGCGGGCGTTGATGTTCAGCCCGTTGGGCGTGTTGTGCAGCGTAGTGACGGACGCACCCAACCGCTTGAACACCGCCGGGGCCGCCTTGTAGGTGGCGCCATTGCCGCAATCCAACACCAGCCGCAGACCTTTCAAATCCATGTCCGCGGGGAAAGTGCGCACGCAAAAATCCGTGTAGCGTTCGAGGGCGTCTTCCACCCGGAACGATTTGCCGATGCCGCCGGCCTTCGGCAACATTTTGTGCAGCTTGCCACCAGCCAACAGGTTTTCAATGGCGGTTTCTTCCTCGTCGGGCAGCTTGTAGCCATCAGCCGAGAACAGCTTGATGCCATTATCCTGAAACGGATTGTGCGAGGCGGAAATGACGAAGCCGGCATCCGCCTTCTGGTCGCGCACCAGCACCGCGATGCCGGGCGTGGGCAGTGTGCCGACGAGTAGCGCGTCGCCACCCATGGAGCAAAGGCCGGCCACCAGAGCGTTTTCCAGCATGTAGCCGCTGAGGCGCGTATCCTTGCCGATCACCACGCGCGGACGTTTGCCGCCCTTGCGCTCCTTGAGCACATAAGCCACGGCGCGGGCCAGATTCACCGCGGTCTCCACCATCATCGGCTCGCGATTGGCCACGCCGCGCACGCCATCGGTCCCAAACAGCTTGTTCTCGCCCATTGCGAACTCCTTATTTTTGGTCAACCCCGCGGGGTTGACTGATCTGGCCGGGCAGTGTGCCACAGTTCCGTGCCGTCATTCACGCCTTTTTGTTGCGCCACCGGTACGCGGCCCCGGCGCAGGGCGACTCAAAGCTGGCCGTCGCGCAGCACCAAATGCCGCGCGCAGCGGGCCGCCACGGCCTCGTTATGCGTCACAATCACCAGCGTGAGATTTTGCTCCCGTACCAGATCGAACAAATAGCGCAGGACATCCTCGCCGGTTTGGGAGTCCAGATTGCCGGTGGGCTCATCGGCCAGCAGCAACTCCGGGCGGTTCATCAGGGCCCGCGCCAGCGCCACGCGCTGCTGCTCGCCGCCGGACAGCTCGCTGGGCCGGTGCTCCAGCCGCTCGGCCAAGCCCACCCGCGCGAGCAATTCGCCGGCGCGCTGGCGCAGCTTGCGGCCTTGCAGGAATGCGCCGGGCAAACTCAAGCCGGGCAGCAGCACGTTTTCCAGCACGGACAGCTCCGGCAGCAGGTGATAGGCCTGAAACACAAAACCTATCTTTTGCGCACGGATTGCCGCGCGCGCGCGTTCGCGGCAGGCATAGAAATCGCGCCCGCGGTAGAGCACCTCGCCCGCGGTGGGCCGGTCAAGACCGCCCAGAATATGCAGCAGCGTGCTTTTGCCCGCGCCGCTCAGGCCGGTGATGGCCAGCGTTTCGCCGGCGTGGACGGCCAGGCTCACGCCGCGCAGCACGTCAAGCTGCCGGGCGCCCAGCGCAAAGGAACGGCGGATATCGCACGCTTGAATCAACTCATTCATAGCGCAGGGCCCTCACCGGATCGAGCTTGGCCGCCTGGCGGGCGGGGATCACCGCGGCCAGTGTGCAAATCACCAGCACAAGCACAGCCACCAACGCCACATCGCCCGGCAGGGTGTGCGCGGGCAGTTCCGCCAGATGGTACAGCTCCGCAGGGAGCAGTTGCATCCCGCAGCGGTCGTTGAGAAAATGCAGCAGGTTGTTGCGGTAGTGCAGCGCCAGCAGCCCCGTGCCAATGCCCAGCAGCGTGCCCAGCACGCCTTGAATCCACCCCTGCCAGAAAAAGACCCGCATCACCGCGCCCGCGGAAAACCCCAGCGAACGCAGCAGGCCGATTTCGCGCGTTTTTTGCACCGTGACGGTGATCAACGTGTTGGTGATGCTGAACGCCGCCACAATCGTGATGAAAATCAGCAGGAAAAACATCATGTTTTTTTCCACGCGCAGCGCAGCGAAAATCTGCTGGTTTTGTTCCATCCACGTGGTGACGTGCACGCCAACGCCCAGCCGGTGGCGGATTTCGGTGGCCACTTCATCGGCCGCGTAGGGGTCTTGCGTCAGGACTTGAATGGCTTCCAGCCCGGTGCCGCCGCAGAAGTCGCGCGCGTCCCACAGCGAAGCCAGCACGTAGCCCATGTCGAACTCCCACATGCCGATCTCGAAGATACCGGCCACGGTCATTTCGACCGGCAGGCGGATTTCGTTTTGATCGAGGAAGGTTGCTGGGGAATACGCCGTGATGGTGTCGCCGACATCCACCCCGAGCCGCCGGGCCAAATCGCGACCAATCACCACCGCGCCATCCGCCAGCGAGAACTCGCCCGCGGTAATGCTTTGCGGGATACGGCTCACGTGGGCCTCGCGGTCGGGGTCCACGCCGCGGATCAGCGGGGTTTCCACCTGCCCGTTGGGTTTCTGGATGAACATCAAACTTTGCAGGAACGGCGCGGCGGCGGTCACGCCCGGCACGGCTTCCAACTGCTCGCAGAGGCTTTCTTCCTCCTCCCCGAGGCCACCGGCCACGGAGACCGTGATGTGCGCGTTGAAATCCAGAATCTTGTCGCGCCACATTTCATCAAAGCCGGTCATCACCGAGAGCACAATCACCAGCACCGCCACGCCCAGCAGCACGCCCAGCGTGGCCAGCACCGTGACCACCGACAGGAAAGTGCGCTTCGGCTTGAGGTACTTCAGCGCCAGGAACAATGAAAACGGCAACGTCATGCGGGGGGCAAGTCGTCCGGTTGCGGCGCGCGAGTCTTCATTTGGGGGAACAGCATCACATCGCGCACGCTTTCCTCGCCGGTGAGCACCATGACCAGCCGGTCAATGCCGATACCCATGCCGCCGGCGGGGGGCATG
>Ga0208198_1000950_pt1 | contig 28792 bp, 37 predicted proteins | sample AD_JPNTR2_MetaG_FD_184446 | JGI IMG/M metagenome (GOLD analysis project Ga0208198, IMG submission 184446) | Active sludge microbial communities of municipal wastewater-treating anaerobic digesters from Japan - AD_JPNTR2_MetaG (SPAdes) (version 2) | ecosystem: Engineered > Bioreactor > Anaerobic...
TTGGGGCTTCATTTTATTATTTATTGTCAATTTAGTATTCCCATTTATCAGGAATTTGTTGGGGGTGTAAATAATTGCAAATCAAAAACATTATCGACACATTAACCAAGCATAAGGCGAAAACATATAAAACAAGGTCAACCGACAAAATTAAATATATAATCGTTCATCACTCTGCAACCGTCCAAGGCTCGGCAGAATCATTTGCAAATTACCATGTTAAAAATAATGGTTGGCCGGGAATCGGTTATCACTTTGTAATTACAAAAAAAGGGGAGATATATCAAACCAATCACATTAAAACCATCAGCTACCACGCGACCGGATACAACACTAACGGAATCGGAATTTGCATGGTTGGTAATTTTGATATTGAGAATCCGTCTAAGGAGCAATACTCGGCATTAGTTGGATTGATTAATTATTTAAAAGACCAATATGACATTGAAGTCAAAAATGTATTAGGTCACAGAGAGACGCCCAACGCACATAAAAGCTGCCCAGGTATTAAATTTGACATGGATAAATTGAGAGGAGAATTGTGATGGCCAAACAAAAAACAGAAGTAGTTTTACGGAAAACTTAGCCGAAAGCCCACGACTTTAGTCGTTGGGATGAAGGCTTATCGTTGCCCCGTATGTGGCTACATATACGAATACGGAATTCCCAAATTTTTGACTATTAAATGTCCGAATGGGCATGGAGAGTTGAAAAGAAGCTTTAAGAAGGTGTAAAAATGGAAAAATATTATAAACCGGCTCGAAGGAAAACTTGGGCCTTTTTTGTTACGCTGCTTGGCGTATTTCTTCCAGCCTCGTTGCGTTTTAGAATGGATTGGCCTTTGGCGGTTGCGATTGTAGCAGTATTTTTAATCTACATTGGCGGCATCAGCACAGAGAAAATATTTTTAAATCTGTTCGAAAAGAAATTTGGTGGCAAAAAGCGAGGCGAGTCTGATTGTGGCGATTAAAATCCAAACTCATTATATCAAGTATTGTCTTATCTCTTTTGTTGTTGGTGTCATTGTCTCCTTGGTCATATGCGGAGCCTATGTACTTGATTGCAGAAAGCGAATTGACGAGGCTAGAGCAGATATTCAACGAGTTATCGACAATAAATCAGCAGTTATCAATCGACTTGAAACAATCGAAAATAGACTTGGAACAGTTGCAAATCAAGTTAAATCAATATCAAATGGACTTGGAGAAGCTAACAAAGGAATTAGAATCGTTGCAGATAGAATCAGCACAAGCCAAGGAACTATTGATACAGAATCAGGACTTATTGAAGAAGGCAAAGGAATCCTTGAAACAGTTAGAGCGAGAGGTCCGAACATTAAAAATTAAGCTTTGGTTTTATAGAATTGTTGCTATTATACTTTTAGCCGATAAAGTAAAATAAACCGCACCCGGAACCTACCCGTAAAAATTGGCATGTCGGCAAAAATCAGTTGTTGCAAATTTTGCAACAACATCCACAAGCCTAAAGGATAGTGGTTTTACGCCCTATCAAATAAAGATTTGCTTTATATTGTGAGAAAAAATCTCAAAAATAAAGGATAAATTTTAAAAATGGAGAATATAATATAAATAAATTGAGGTTTTTTATCATTCGAGACCGGTCATGGCAATCGAACCCGCTATTTTGGCGGGTATTTTTTTATGCTTTCTCTTGGCACAATATTAAACAATATGCTACTATATAAATATAGATTAGTTAAAGGGGGGATATATTTGGAATGGCTTAAAATACAAGAAGTTGCCGATTATTTTAAGGTAAGCAGGTCAACTATTTACAGATGGGAAAAATTAGGGGTTATAAAAATTTATCGAATTGACAATCAAGTTCCGAGGATTGCGAAGGAAGATATTTGTAAATTGGAGGAAAAATTGATTAATGGAAAATAAATGTATAGATTGGGAAAAAATGAGGGAAGAAATCAAAAGGAGTGTTGACAAAATGCAATATTTGGTTTACAATCTGAAATAGAGGTTATCAAATGCAACATTGTGAGGTGATTAAATGAATGGAATGGCTATGAATAACATAAAAAAATATCGAAAAAAAGCAGGGTTGACGCAGGAAGAACTAGCGAAAAAGATGGGTGTATCTAAAAGTTTTGTATGTTTAAAGGAAAATGGGAAAAGGGGCATATCAATTGAAGATGCGAAACTTTTTTCAAAAGCTCTAAAAGTTCCAATTGAGAAGATTTTTTTTACCTAGTTGGTCTACTAAATGCAGAACATCTACACAAAGGAACTAAAGGCTGGATTGTTTGGGATAAAGGACAACACGGTTTAACAATGAGCGATTGCGAACTTGCTTATTCTTCATTCGATTGCCCGACAAGGGTGGTTGTTATAAATAGGGTTGAACTACTCAAAGATGGTACATTTCATCCCACACAGAAACCAGTAAAACTATACAAATGGCTACTAACTAACTACGCAAAGCAAGGCGACAAAATCCTTGATACTCACATGGGGAGTCAATCCTCCCGGATCGCAGCTTATCAAATGGGCTTTGACTTTTGGGGATGTGAAATTGACCCGGAATATTTCGAGCAAGGATGCAAAAGGTTTGAAAAAGAGGCAGAACAGCTGGCTTTAGCCACGCAGAGTTTCAGACCAGAAAAGGAAGAGATAAAGCAGGTTAATTTGTTTTAAAGTGAGGTGTTTCAAATGGCGAATGGCCGGACGTTTAATTTATTTAGTCGCAAAAAACAGACAAACACGCAGACAATTTGGGTTAAAAAGGGATATGACGACGGCAGCGGTCGCAAGGACCTGTTTATATTTATGGATTCTAAAACTACAAATTTTAGGGATTCAGTTGATATTATTAGTTCTTGCAATTTCCCCGCTTTACAGGGAATGGAGTTTGGCGAAGTTCGCGAGGTTGAAATCGGATTAAGAGGAGGAAATAGGGATGCCTAAACTATACGAATTAACGGATCGGTTTAAGAATTTGGTTGAACTCCTGGACGATCCGACAGTTGCAAACGATGAGGTTTTAAATGCCGCTATCTCTATTGAAATTGAATGGAGCGAAAAGGTTCGAAGTATAGCTAAGTTAATTAAAAATTTGGAATCTGATGCGGATGGATTCGCCGCCGAGAAAAAGCGGCTTGCCGAACAAGAACGGCATTATCGGAACCGGATTGAGAGTTTAAAACAATACTTAGAAACTGAAATGCAAACTGCCGGAATTAAAAAGGTTGACGGTGTTGTTCCGATAGCCTTCCGGAAATGCCCGCCGAGTGTAGATATTATTCAACCGGAAGCAATCCCTAGTATTTATATTAAACCACAAGAGCCAGAATTCGACAAAAAAGCTATTTTGGAAAAATTGAAAGCTGGGGAAACGGTTACCGGAGTGGTTTTGGTTGATGATAAAGAGTATTTAAAAATCGGATGACGGAAGAGAAAATGTACGGAGGGGGAGTAACACGATGCCTAAAGCGATATTGGAGCTAGAGATGCCGGAGAGTTGTAAACAATGTAAATTAGGGCATTATGACGAACTATACGACATTACGCATTGTGATATATTGCGGGAATGTATGCCTTATGAAGGTAGGCACCCAGACTGCCCACTGAAGCCGGTGGACATGATAAGGAGATTGACGAATCGGTTGAGGGGAAGGATGTTGAATAACGTGAGGTTGAGCGATGAAGAAAGCCTTTTAGAACAAATGACTATAGAACAAGCCAGACAGAATATAGCCTTGTTAAAAGCAGAAGAAATTGAAATGCCTAAAAAGTGGGTGCTTGAACTGTTAAATACCATCGAAGCCTTACAGCAGGAGAATGAGCAACTGCAGGCAAAGCTTGATGAGTGGAAATATGAGGCTAAATGCCATATGGATGAGGTAATCGCAAGGGAAAAGCAAATAGAGCAACTAAGGGCGCAGGTGGCGAGGATGAGAGAGGCGTTGATAGAATGTGTCAATGCATCGTACGATATGATACAGGATGCAAGAGAAGCCCTTGCCGAAATAGACAAGGCGATAGGAGGGGAGAAAGATGTTTGAGAGGTTGACGATAAGAACAGACATATGCATTGAACCTGAGAACGACATAGTATATCATAACCCAAATGACCCAGATGGTATGTATAACATTTTGGATTTAGCGGAGTGCTTGTATAGTGGTGGTGAAGCAGAAGCGAGGATATTGACGGAGATAAGCAACCGCCTTGCCGCATACGAGGACAGCGGACTATCGCCTGACGAAGTGCAGGAACTTGCCAAGGCAAAGGCAGAGGGGCGGCTGGTGGAGGTTGTGCGCTGTGGGGAGTGTAGGCATTACAACACAACCGGATGCTCGGATGGGTGTGGATGGTGCGAGAACATGGATAGGGGCGTTTTTGATGAACATTATTGTTCACGCGGAGAAAGGCGGGAAAAGGATTAAGTGGGGCAATCTAAAGGAGGGGAATTATCAATGGCTAAATATTCAAGAATTGAGTGGACTGATGCTACATGGTCGCCAGTAACCGGCTGCCTGCATGGGTGTGAATATTGCTATGCCAGGAGGATAGTTCAAAGATTTGGCGACAAAAACGATGAAGAATGGCATGATTTATACCAACCTTTTTATAAAATCGATGGAAAAATAAATCCATATCCGTATGGTTTCGCTCCCACATTCCACCGCTACCGTTTGGATGAACCACAGAAAATTAAGAAACCGTCAAAGATATTTGTTTGTAGTATGGCAGATTTATTCGGAGATTGGGTGCCGGATGAATGGATTCAGGAAGTCTTTGAAACTTGCAAGAAAGCGCCACAACATAAATATTTATTCCTTACAAAAAATCCAAAGAGGCTGTGTGAACTTGCGAACATGGATAAATTGCCAGCGGATAATAATTTTTGGTATGGAAGCACTGTCACAAGTAAAAATTCTCTGCGATATCCAGGGCGCTTTAGAGATAATACATTTCTTAGCATTGAACCTTTATTAGAACCTCTTGATGCAGGATTAGGTTCTTTCGGAAATGCAAAATGGATAATCATTGGCGCCGAGACCGGAAATAGAAAAGACAAAATAGTGCCTAAGCGTGAATGGATTGAAAATATTGTTGAGGCCGCAAGTATTACAAGAATACCGATATTTATGAAAAATTCTCTTAAGGAATTGATGGGAGACAATTTCATCCAGGAATGGCCCGAGGGTCTCATAGTTCAACTACCGAGGAATTCTCGATAGTTCAATCAGCTTAATCCCCGGTCATGTTAACGTCAAATCGATGAAGCTTTCCGGGAGTGGAGATTTGCTTCATTTTAAACAAATTGAAAGGAGTGTTAACAAATGAAAAAATCCACATTTGCAAAAATATGCGAGGTCGTTTGTTGCTTAATCGGTTCTGCCATCTTAGCTGCATTTTTCTATGCAATGTTAATTATTGCTACAAATTGAAAGGAGAATCTGAATTTGGCTTCGCCGTCGACCCCAAAAATCCACGGGTTGAAGTGGTAATCGAAGATTATGAAGGAGGACCTTGTTATGAGCGTATTAAATGCCCCGCATGCGGCGAGAGGAAAAGGGGAGTTGTCGGAGATGCTTGAACTAAACAAAATCTACAACATGGATTGCCTTGAGGGTATGAAGTTAATTGATGATAAAAGTATTGATATGATACTGTGTGATTTGCCATACGGAACTACAGCTTGCAAGTGGGACACAGTAATTCCATTTGAACCGTTATGGGAGCAGTACGAACGCATAATAAAAGACAACGGTGCGATTGTTTTATTTAGTGACGAACCTTTCACAAGTCAACTTGTGAACAGTAATCTGAAACGCTTTAGGTATAAATGGATATGGGACAAAACCCGCGGTTCAAATTTTCAAAATGCAAGATTTATGCCTATGAAATGCCACGAAGAAATATTAGTTTTCTATAAACAAAAACCAACATATAATCCGCAATATTGGTATTCCACACCATATAGGACAAACGGCAAAATAAGACGAAAGGGCATCGAGGGGTTGTCTGGTGGTAGCGTCGCGAATTACTGTGCACCAACGATAAGTGAGGACGGAAAGCGATACCCGTTGTCGATATTGACATTTCCACGAGATTCCGACCGGGTTCACCCCACACAAAAACCCGTTAAATTATTTGAATACTTAATCAAGACATACACAAACGAAGGGGAAACGGTACTTGATAACTGTATGGGTAGTGGAACTACAGCAATTGCTTGTATCAACACCAACCGCAACTACATAGGGTTTGAAATCGATCCAGACTATTACGAGGCGGCACAAGAGCGCATAAGAATACATATGCAGCAGCAAACAATATTTTAACTACTCAAAGGAGGCTACACCATGAACCGTTTTAAATGCCCTGAATGTGGTGGGAATCAATATACAGCATGTGATACAGCGGGATGTGTTATTTTAGAGGAGGTGTTATAACTTTGCAATTTACTTATTTTGATATTGCAATTCGACAGGCGGTAGATCGTGCTGTAGGTTATGTAACCCAGAATGGTATTAATAAAGAAATTAAAGAGATTACCAATGAAGAGATGATTGAGATTATGAAGAATGCGATTAATTTATCTTTATTGGAATATCATCGTGAGATAATTAAATATATCAATCCCCGGTTTTAAGATTACTTACGTGTCTATTGATTGATTTGATAGATGTGCAAAGATTTGATGGATATAGTTATAGAAGGGAGGTAGCAATTCTTACGTAGCGTGTTTAAAATACGCAATTCCTCCACATGGCTAAAGCCAGTGGCTTCCTTGCGTAAGAATTTGTGAGTAAATAATGTTTGACTATGCTAAACTACGTGGAAAAATTAAAGAAATTTTTGATACACAAGCGGCATTCGCTAAAGAAATGGGAATTTCCAATACTTCGCTTAGTGAAAAACTTAATAACAAAGTAGAGTTTACCCAGAAAGAAATTGAACGGGCAATTGAGTTATTGCAAATTCCGAAGGATGAAATACCTATCTATTTTTTTACCATAAAAGCTCCCGGTTCATCAGGAAAGCGGCGTTAGAAGAATTTCTGGCTAAATATGAAGGAAAAGATTTAACAGATCCAATGAACATCGTTGATTTTAAAGTTGGTGATCAGTATGGGAGAACTTAAATTTTACCCTTTTCAAAAACAGATCCTTGATGAAACAAAAGATTTTAACCGAGTAGCATATTACCTTGATATGGGGCTTGGTAAAACTTTTGTTGGTTCAGAAAAAATGTGTGACTTGGGTGCATCATGCAACCTGTTGATTTGTCAGAAATCCAAAATTCAAGATTGGATTGACCACTACAAAGAACATTACAATGCATTTATTTATGACCTAACAAACAAGAAAGATTTTGAAAACTTCTTCCTTCATGCAGACTTATTTGCACCAAGGGTTGGCATCATCAACTATGATTTAGTATTCAGAAGGTCAGAATTGCTGACATTAGAAGATTTTACACTAATGTTGGATGAATCATCACAGATACAAAATGAAACTGCTAAAAGGTCAAAGTTTATTCTAAAAATGCAACCCAAAAATGTAATCTTGCTATCAGGAACCCCCACAGCGGGGAAATATGAAAACCTATGGTCACAAGTTCATTTACTTGGATGGAATATCAACAAAGACCTATATTGGAAGCACTATATTGAAACTGAATGGGTTGAAGAAGATGGTTTCTTCAGAAAGGAAGTAGTTGGTTATAAGAATGTTGACAGATTAAAAATGAAGCTTGCACAGCATGGTGCAATATTCATGAAGTCAGAAGAAGTCGTTGACCTTCCTGAACAAATTGAAAACAAAATCATGGTTCCGACAACTAAAGAATACAGGAAGTTTATGAAAAGCAGAATCATCAACATTGATGGTAAAGAAATGATTGGTGATACTGCCTTGACCAAAAGATTATATGCAAGGATGCTTTGCGGTCATTACAACAAATATAAGTTAGATGCGTTCAAGGATTTGGTGGAATCGACCGAAGATAGACTGGTTGTATTCTATAACTTTAACGAAGAATTGGCAGAATTAACTGACTTGGTTCAGGACAAGCCTATTTCCATAATCAATGGTTCAATCAAAGACTTAATAGCTTATGAAGAACATGAAAATTCAATAACATTTGTTCAATATCAGGCTGGTGCTATGGGTTTAAATTTACAAAAAGCAAATAAAGCAATTTATTTTACACTTCCACAGTCATCAGAACTGTTTGAACAAAGTAAAAAACGGATTCACAGGATAGGTCAAAACAACAGATGTTTTTATTACTACCTCATGTGTTCCGGGAGCGTGGAAGAAGATATTCTGGCGAATTTGGAATTAAGGAGGGATTACACAGATGAACTCTTTAAAAAATACGATGAAACCTGTTAAATGGTTCATAATTGGTTTTTGTTATGGGATGATTCCTTATGTGAATTTGAAACGTGGATATTTTGCGATTGGTGGAGAAATATTCCTTCCCTTTATTCCACTAGTGTTATTTGGGATTCCAAGTTTCGTAAAGGAATTAAGGGAGATTTTGAAAGGGGGTTTTCAAAAATGATTAAATGTAAAAATACTTGTCCCACAGGTCAATTTGAAGGTTGCTGCTTTGAATGTGACAAAGAAACTTGTGAAGAAATTTGCCAATTAAATCCTTCTGAATGTGGTGATTCCATTATGGATGAAGTTTCTGAAGAAACTGCACTTCAGGCATTTCAGCAGGGGCAGATGTCGGTTCTCCATGAGATTGTGAACATCGTGAATCAGAAGAAAAAGCTTGAAGAACAGGAAAAGGAACTGAAAGACAAGCTGAAAGAAGCAATGGAAAAGTACGGTATCAAGAAGTTTGAAAGTAACATTTTGAACATCACTTATGTTGCTGAAAGCACTAAAACCAGCATTGACAGTGCAAAGCTTAAAAAGAAATATCCTGAAATTGCTGCCGAATGTTCCAAGACTTCTAAAACATCAGCTTATGTAAAGGTGACGGTAAAGTAATGGTTGCGGAAAAACAGTTTGAAAACAAAGTTAAATCATGGCTTCGTCAATTGCAGAAGGAAGGACAACCCATTAAGTTTATTAAGATTTGGGGAGGTGGTTATCAGAAGGCTGGTATTCCTGATTTGATATGCTGCATAAATGGTATTTATTTTGAAGTTGAATTGAAGTCATCCACTGGCAGAGTAACAGAACTTCAGGAATACAATGTTAAGTTGACCAATGCAGCAAATGGAGTTGGGATAATCCTTTACCCGGAAGGATTTGAACAATTCAAGACCATAGTGAAAGGGGTGATAAATTGCAATACTCACATTCGCGACTTGACTGCTTTGAAAGCTGCAAATTCAAATACAAAATGCGTTATATTGACAAAATAGAATGTTTACCATCAACGGATGCAAATAATGCCTTAATTATTGGAATAGCAATGCACGCTGGAATTGAAAAAGGTGTTGAAGAAGCAATTAAGACTTATTACAACAGCTTTCCGATTATAACTGATGAACATATAAATGAAGCTATTAAGTTGGAATATTTGATTCCTAAAGTGCAAGAAATCCTTCCTGAAGGTGAATATGAGCTTCAAATAATGAATTCTGACTTCGTTGGTTTTATTGATTTAACATCCAGGAATGATGATGGCAGCTATGATATTTATGACTTCAAGTATTCCAACAATGTTAATAGCTACATGGATTCAAGGCAGCTTCATTTATACAAATATTTCTTTGAAAAGCAGTATAAGAAAAAGGTTCGCAACCTGAACTTCGTGTTCATTCCCAAAGTGAACATCAAGCAAAAATCAACTGAAAATATTATAAGTTTCAGGAAGCGGATTTTAGAAGAACTGGAAGCTTCAGAAATCAAAGTGGTTCAGGTGCAATTTGACATTGAAAAAGTTATTGAATTTTACCAGGGAATTAAAAGAGTGTTGGAAACAAAAGAGTTTCCCAAGGAACCAAGTTACTTATGTAACTGGTGTGAGTACCAAGATTATTGCGAAAAAGGAGTTGATTACATGTTATTACCTGAAAACAAAAGAAGGGATATTCAGAAAATCAATAAAAAGGTGGTTTGGCTTTATGGTGTGCCATTCAGTGGAAAAACCTTCTTTGCAAACAAATTTCCTGACCCATTGATGCTTAATACAGATGGAAACATTAAATTTGTTGATGCTCCATACATTGCAATTAAAGACCATGTAAAAGTTGAAGGTAGACAGACTAAAAGAACCCTGGCATGGGAAATCTTAAAAGATGTTATTGGTGAACTTGAAAAGAAAGAAAATGATTTCAAGACTATAATTGTTGACTTGCTAGAAGATACTTATGAGCATTGCAGACTTTACATGTATGACAAGTTGAATATTACCCATGAATCTGATGACAGCTTTTCAGCTTGGGATAAGGTCAGAACAGAATTCTTATCAACCCTTAAAAGGCTGGTAAATATGGATTATGAAAATATCATTCTTGTTAGCCATGAGGACAGAAGTAAAGACATTACAAGGAAGTCAGGGGATAAAATCACAGCTATTAAGCCTAATCTCCAGGATAAAGTTGCAATCAAAGTTGCTGGAATGGTTGATATTGTAGCAAGGGTTGTGGCTGATGGTGATGAAAGAATTCTTTCCTTTAAGACCAATGAAGTTATCTTTGGGGGTGGAAGACTTTCAGTAACAGATAAGATCATCCCACTGGATTACGATGAATTCTTAAAAGTGTATGAAGAAGTCAATCAGAATGTAGTAAAAGAAATTTTAAAAGATGAAGGTAAAGCTAAAAAAGTTGAAGAAACTGAACAAGGGGATTCTTTTACCCAAAAAATTCAAGAAACTGAACCTACATTAACTGACACTGAAGAACCAATATCTGAAAGAAAAACAAGGAAAAGAAGGGGTGAATAATGGCAGATACTTTGTACTTACCTGATGGTTCAATGGAAGTTATATTTTCAAGGGATGACTTTCAAAGGCTTATATATGAAAAGCTTGGCAGTGATGCTGAACAGAAGTTAATTGAAATCATCAATGAATCTGAATGTTTTAATGATTTACTTGACAGTATTGAAGAAATTAAAAAGTTGTTACAACAACAGAGGATTGACAGAAGAAAAATTTATGAAGTGCTTGACCAAATGGAAACACAAATTACAAACCAAATTTAAAAAAAATAAGAAAGGATAAGGTGATTGTATTATGTCAAATATTTGGGAAAAGTTTGATAAGGTTATTGATGTTGATAGTTTGCAAAAGGATGTTCAGGAAGCAGCAGAAAATGGTTCTAATTTCCGGGAAGTTCCTCGTGGAGAATATGAAGTAAAGATTGAAAAGTTGGAACTGGTTGAATCAAAAGCTGGTGACCCAATGGTTAGCTGCTGGATGAAAGTTCTTGCTGGTGAGTACAAAGGTAGCATGATTTTCATGAATCAGGTTATTACTAAAGGCTTTCAAATTCACATTGTCAATGAGTTTTTAAGAAGCCTGGATTCAGGATTAGAAGTTGAATTTAAAACGTACAAGCAGTATGGTCAGCTTCTTATGGATATTCATGAAGCAATTGATGGAAGGTTTGAATATAGCTTAAAATACGGTGAAGGTAAAAAAGGTTTCAGCACTTATGAAATCACTGATGTTTGGGAAGTTGAGTAATTAATGTATGGTGGGGATGTAATTAAATTTACATCCCCAATTTCTCCATACTTCAACCTATTATGGAAAGGAAGTGATAAAGTGTTATTTTATGACTTTGAAGTTTTTAAATATGATTGGCTGGTTGTAATTATTGATGTAATCAACAAAAAAGAACATGTCATTATAAATGATGTTGACAAGCTTAAAGAGCTTTACAACAAACATAAAGATGATATTTGGGTTGGATATAATTCAAGGAACTATGACCAATATATTTTAAAAGGCTTATTGTGCGGATTCAACCCTAAAGAAATCAATGATTACATCATAATCAAAAATAAACCAGGTTGGAAATTTTCAAGCTTATTAAATCAGGTTCCACTAAATAACTATGATGTCATGACCAGCTTGCACAGTTTGAAGCAGCTTGAAGGCTTCATGGGGAATAACATCAAAGAATCCAGTGTTCCTTTTGACATAGACAGGAAGCTTACCCCTGAAGAAATTGAAGAAACAGTGAAGTATTGTCGGCATGATGTAGAGCAGACTATTGAAGTATTCATTCAAAGAAGAGAAGAATTTGATAGTCATTTATCATTAATTAAAGCTTTTAAATTACCACTTTCATATATATCAAAAACTAAACCACAATTATCTGCAATTATTCTTGGAGCATCGAAACGAACTCATGATGATGAGTTTGAAATTCAATTCCCGGACACATTACGAATAAATAAGTATACAGAAGTTCTTAATTGGTATAAAAACCCCTTGAACCGAGACTATAATAAATCTCTTGAAATTAATATTGCAGGTGTTTCCCATGTATTTGCTTGGGGTGGGTTGCATGGGGCAATAGACAAATATAGCGGCGAAGGTTATTTTATTAATATTGACGTTGCCAGTTATTATCCGGCCTTAATGATAGAATATGATTTTTTAAGTCGTAACGTATCTAATCCAAAAAAGTTTAGGGAAATAAGGGACGAACGCTTACGCTTAAAAGCAGAAGGGAATCCAATGCAAGCTCCTTACAAAATCGTTTTGAATAGTACATATGGTGCAATGAAAGATAAAAATAACCCACTCTATGACCCAAGGCAAGCAAACAATGTTTGTGTTGGTGGTCAACTTCTGCTGCTGGATTTGATTGAAATGCTTGAAGCTCATTGCCAATTGATTCAATCAAATACTGATGGCTTAATCATTAAACTTTTTAATGAGGATGACTATGAAAAAATTGATGATATTTGCTACGAATGGGAAAAAAGAACCAGAATGAAGCTTGAATTTGAATCCTTTAAAAAAATTTATCAAAAGGATGTTAATAACTATATAATCATTGACTTCGACGGGGAATATAAATCAAAAGGTGCATATGTAAAAAAATTAAATGATTTAGATTATGATCTCCCAATTGTTAATATGGCTGTTAAAGAATACTTATTGAATGGTGTTCATCCAATAGAAACAATTAATAACTGTAATGAGTTACGGAAGTTTCAAAAGATAGTAAAAGTGAGCAGTAAATATTCTCATGCTTTATATAACCCAAAAGTTACGGAAGAAAAAATTAACGGTAAAAAAGTTAAAGTGTTTACTGGGGGAGAAATTCCGAATGAAAAATGTTTTCGTGTGTTTGCTTCAAAATTAGAATCGGATGGGGGGATTTACAAAGTCAAAAACCAAGACAAAAATCCAGAGAAGTTCCAGGATACTCCCGAACACTGTTTTTATATCAATGAAGATGTAAATAGTCTAGAAATACCTGAAAAACTAGATAAATCCTGGTATATTGACTTATCAATTAAGAGATTATGTGATTTTGAGGTGACATTATGAATTTGTTTAAAGGATACATTAAAACCAAAAATAAAATCCCAACTAAAAAAGGTAAATTCGACATTAAAACTTTAGAACAAGTTCAATCACTTCAGGAATATGCCGGGGTTTTGAATGACGATGTGATTTTAATTGATATTGATAACGCTGAACAAGCTGAAATTCTTATGAATATTATAGAGGATAAACAGTTAAATTGCCGGGTATATCAAACCACTAGGGGAAAACATTTTTTATTTAGAAATAATGGAATTGATAAAAATGGTAATGGTGTAAAACTTGCTTGTGGTTTGATGGCTGACATTAAACTGGGAATCAAAAATTCTTATGAAATCCTTAAATTTAATGGTGAGGAACGGTTTATTGAATGGGATTATGAACCATATGACGAAGTTCCAAAGTGGTTATTCCCGGTTAAAACAAATATGGATTTTTTAGAGATGGAAACCGGGGACGGTAGAAATCAAGCACTTTTTAATTATATTCTTACTTTGCAATCAACTGATTTTACAGTCGATGAAGCAAGGGAAACCATTAGAATTATTAATCAATATATATTAAAAGATCCCTTATCTGAAAAAGAACTCGAAACTATACTTCGTGATGATGCTTTTAAGAAACCAGTGTTTTTCAAAGGTAAGAGTTTCTTATTTGATAAATTCGCAACATATTTAAAAAATAACAATCACATTATCAAGATCAACAATCAACTTCACATTTATAAAGATGGTGTTTATATTCCCGGATTTGAAGAGATTGAAGCGGAAATGATTAAACATATTCCAAATTTAAACCGGGCTAAACGAAATGAAGTATTAGCGTATCTAAATATTATGATTCGAGATAATACCCCAGTGGCCGGAACGCATTTGATTGCTTTCAGGAATGGTGTTTATAATTTAAAAGATAATATATTTAGTGATTTTACTCCTAATATCGTAATGACAAATAAAATCAATTGGAATTATAATCCTAATGCTTATTATGAATTGACAGATATAACGTTAGATAAAATTTCTTGTAACGATAAACAAATTAGGTTGTTATTAGAAGAAATGATTGGTTATTGTATGTTTCGCCGTAATGAATTAGGTAAAGCTTTTATCCTTACCGGAAGTGGGAGCAATGGGAAATCAACTTTTCTGGATATGTTAAAAACCCTTTTGGGGGACGATAACTATTCATCGTTAGATTTAAAACAATTTACTGATAGATTTAGCACTATCAGAATATTTGGGAAATTAGCGAATATCGGTGATGATATATCAAGTGAATTTGTGGTAGACCCTTCAGAATTTAAAAAAATAGTGACAGGGGAATCCATCGAAGCAGAGCAGAAAGGGCAACCCAAATTCCAGTTCAAGCCTTATGCAAAACTATTGTTCTCGGCGAATAGCATTCCCAGAATTGGAAAGGGACGGGATTTAACAGCATTATTAAGACGGTTAGTAATTGTCCCGTTTAATGCAAGTTTTAAAAAGACTGATCCAGATTTTAATCCATTCATTTCTGACGAATTAAAGAGTCAAGAATCCATTGAATATTTGATTAAATTAGGATTACAGGGATTACAAAGAGTATTACAAAATAATGAATTTACACAATCAGCACAGACAACTAAAGAATTGGAAGAGTATGAAGAAATGAGTAATCCAATATTAGGATTTATTAAAGAAATTGATAGAGATGAAATAGAAAACGAACCAACTAAAGACATTTATAAAAGATACCAGGTTTATTGTAGTGAGAATAATTTTCAACCATTGAGCAATATTGAATTTTCCAAACAGATTAAAAAACATTTTGATCTAGAAATTGTTAGTAAGCGCATTAATGGAACCATTAAAAGAATTTTTGTAGGAAGGGAGTGAGGTGGTGAATGATATGGGTGGGAGAAATCCAATATTCAACAGCAGCGGATGCAAGGATTTGACAGCTTATGAAGCAATAAAGAATGTTAGCAAGGAAGAACAGGAACTTGAAAAGAAGGCCTTGCATGGTTGTTAAACCCTATTTTAACAGGCCTGTTCAAGATGAAACTCACGTGGTTCAAGACACTACACGATCAAACAGCGAAAAACCGCGAATGTTCAAGACAAAATGACATTTTTATAAAGTGTTCAAGATCAAACCCTTGTCATTACTGATTTGTTCAAGATGTTCAAGATGAATTCTATTTCTTTATATATATTATTAAATAAAAAAAATTACTTTAAAAAAAAATTACTCTATATATTATATATATATATATATATATAATAAAGAAATATATAAAATTATCTTGAACATCTTGAACACGATTTTGTAAAGTGTTGATATTATTGAATTTAAAGGTGTTCAAGATGATTTTTTGATCTTGAACAGATATTAAGACCTTGATTGCCGAAACACTTATCAATATTAGCTTTAAAGGTGTTCAAGATGATTTTTTTTGATCTTGAACACATCTTGAACGATCTTGAACCACAAGGGTTTAATATTAAATGTCCAGTTAGGAGTGATAAATTTGAATACAAAACAATATTTACGGCAACTTAGACGGTTAAATGATATTGTCCAGTCAAAATTAGATCAAATTGAAACTCTTAGATCTCTTGCACAAAAAATTACCCATGTTCCAAAAAATATTAAAGTTCAAGAATCAATTTTAGAAGATAAAAATTCGGAGTTAATTGCTAAAATAGTTGATTTGGAAAATGACATTAAGGCAGATATTGATTATTTACTTGATTTAAAATTTAAAATAACTAATGAAATTAATAGTCTTGATAATGATGATTACAAACTTCTCTTGATGTTAAGATACTTGAATTTTAAAACCTGGGAAGAAATCGCGGTTGAAATGAATTGTAGTTACCAATGGGTTCATGTATTGCATGGACGGGCATTAATTTATTTTCAAGAAAAAGTTCAGTTTTCTGAAACACTTGATAGTAATTGACACTATTCTTATGATATAATTAAACTAGGAAATACCGATTTACTCGAAAAGAGAATATTCGAGGTTGAACCCCTTTACTCGGATATTCTCTATAAATTTTTAAGAAAGGTCGGTGAACCTTCAGAATGGCAAAAGGTAAATATGAACAATGGTTAACAACTGAAGGTTTACTTCAGTTAGAAGCTTGGGCAAGGGATGGATTGACGGATGAACAAATTGCGCATAATATGGGTATAGGAACAACAACCTTTTATAGATGGAAAAACGATTATCGGGAGATTCGGGAGGCCTTAAAAAAAGGCAAGGAAGTTGTTGATATTGAAGTTGAAAATGCTTTGCTTAAAAGAGCCTTGGGTTATAAATACGTTGAAGTAACTAAAGAAAGAGTTACTGAACTTAACCCACACACTGGTGAGCCTGAATCAAAGTTGGTAGTTACAAAAGAAGTGGTCAAAGAAGTTCAACCTGATGTTGGTGCACAGATATTTTGGTTGAAAAATCGTAAACCTAATATGTGGCGGGATAAACAACAAGTTGAATTATCAGGTCAGGTGAACAATCCATTTGATGAGCTATCAGTTGAAGAATTAAAGAAGTTGATTGTAGATGAAGATTGATAAACATAGTAAGTCTTTTCAATTGCAGGTTAAGTTGGCACTTGCAAGAAAAGACTTTTTTTCATACTGCAATTTAAGATCGCCTGACTTCTATAAAAAAGATAGAAAATATTTGGAAGAACTTTGCAATGAGCTCCAAACTTTTCATGAAGGTGATGATGAAGTTCTTATTGTCAATATGCCTCCAAGACATGGGAAGTCAAGAACAGCGGGTAATTTTGTTGAATGGGTTCTTGGTAATAACAAACATGAAAAAATCATGACTGGTTCATACAATGAAACCCTTTCAACTGTTTTTTCAAAGAATGTGAGAAATACAATTCAAGAAGTCAAAGTTGATAAAGACAAAATTGTTTATTCTGATATATTTCCAGGCATCAAAATTAAGTATGGTGATGCTGCAATGAATCTTTGGAGTTTGGAAGGTTCCTATAATAACTATCTTGCTACTTCTCCAACTGGTACCGCAACAGGTTTTGGTTGTACCCTGATGATAATCGATGACCTGATAAAAAATGCACAGGAAGCTTATAATGAAGAAGTTCTTCAGAAGCATTGGGATTGGTTTACAAATACAATGCTTTCCAGGCTTGAAGAAGGCGGTAAAATCATCATCATAATGACCAGGTGGGCAACCGGTGATTTAGCTGGAAGGGCTTTGGAACATTACAAGGAACAAGGTGCAAAAGTTAAACATATAAAAATGAAAGCACTTCAAGATGATGGGACAATGTTATGTGAGGAAATTCTTTCCCGGAAGTCTTATGATATAAAAGTTAAATCTATGGGTTTAGATATTGCTTCCGCGAATTATCAACAAGAACCTATTGATATTAAAGGTAAGTTATACACCAGCTTCAAGACTTACACCAAATTACCTATGGATGAAAAGGGTAATCTTTTATTTACATCAATCAGAAATTACACTGATACTGCTGACCAGGGTGATGATTATCTTTGCAGTATTGATTACGGTGTATATAACGGTGAATCATATGTTTTAAATGTGATTTACACTAAAGCACCGATGGAAGCAACAGAACCAGCAGTTGCCGAAATGCTTTATAAAGATAATGTTGATGTTGCAGATATTGAAAGTAATAATGGTGGTCGAGGGTTTGCACGTTCCATTAAGCGGATTTTACAAGAAAAATATCAATCAAATAAAACCCGGATTAACTGGTTTCATCAGTCAAAGAACAAACAAGCAAGAATTCTTTCCAACGCTACTTGGGTCATGGATCATATTTATTTCCCGGTCAACTGGAAAGATAAATGGCCAGAATATTATGAAGCAATGAGTAAGTATCAACGAGAAGGAAAGAACCAACATGATGACGCACCTGATGCAACAACGGGAATTGCTGAAAAGATAGGTCAAGGTGAAACCTTCAGTTTTGAGTAGAAGAAAACCCGGCTATTCTGCCGGGTTTCTTAATTCTTCGAGGTATTCGCGAAGGAGTTCATTTTCTTTGTTGGTGATGTAAAATGTTTGTTTTTTTCTTCCGGTGGGTTTTCGACCAGCACCGGGGCGGGAACCTCCCCAAAGGGGTTGATTTTGACAATCACGTGTTTTTTTGGTGTTCATGGTTAGGATTCCTTTCTATAATAAACAATCGGAGAGGGCTGTTTGATCATTGCATATAACGCCGTTGCAGTTTTCATAAATCGGTATGTCGTTTTGCCAAATCCTTAACATGTTTTCTTTAACGTGGTATATAGCGTGTTTTTTAGGCCCAATTTGTGACGACGGTTCTTCTTCGCTTCCAACTTGCGGCCTGCCGTCAGGTAAGTATTTTTCATATTTTGTTAAATCTATTGTGATTGACTTAATAAATTCACCTTCTTTTAAAATTTTTGCTTTAATTCTATTATAGATGTCGGCTGCTTCTTCTAAGGTGATTGTGCCGTAGTTTTTTAATTCGGTATAAACTCCAAAAGAATGGTTGTCTGTTTCATTTTGGTATACAAAACCCGACACAAAAGATAATTTTTTATTCATTTCTAACAACTCCTTTAATTTAATCCGTTTCGTTTGAGGTTTACTTCTTGTAAGTGTTTTTAGTTATAATACTCACTGACTAATGCAATATTCATTTTTGATTACCCCTTTCAATTTTTTATCTTGATTTAAGTGTACCATAAACAAGTTTGATTGTCAACCCCTAAAATCAAAATATTTTGAGGTGAATATAATTGTTCAGTTTTATCTTCAATCAGGAAACCAAAAAACTAAATAAAATCATTGAAATAAACGCAAAAGAAGCGTTAACGGATTTGGAGTTTTTAGCACGGGAAATAAACAAGTTTAAAAATTCTGATAAACGCAAATTAATGATTACTGGAGAAAAATACTATCAGAATGAACATGATATTTTAAACCGGAAAAGAACTATTATTGGTGAAGGTGGAGTATTACAGGAAGTCACTAATCTCCCAAACAATAAGATCATTGATAATCAATATGGAAAACTAGTTGATCAAAAGGTTAATTACTTACTTGGACAGCCATTAACTTTTGATACCAAGAATAAAGATTATGTTAAATTATTACAAAAAGTGTTTAATAAGCGGTTTCAGCGAACATTAAAAAACCTTGGTCAAGATGTCCTTAATCATGGGATAGCGTGGTTATATCCTTATTACAATGAACAAGGAGAATTGAGTTTTAAGAAGTTTGAAGGTTATGAAATTCTTCCTTTTTGGAAAGATGCTGAACATACCATCTTAGAGTTTGCGGTTAGGATTTATGAGGTTCAGGGGTACGATGGCAAACGAGAAATTACAATTGAAAAAGTAGAAATATTTACACCGAATGGGATTGATCGGTATGTTTTGAATAATGGAAGTTTAGTTAAAGATATTGAAAACCCTTCTTCCCCTTATATTTTAGTAGAAGATAAAGGTTACAATTGGAATAAGATCCCTTTAATTGCTTTTAAGTATAATAATAAAGAAATACCACTCATTAAAAAAGTGAAAACTCTTCAAGATGGCATCAATACTATTCTTTCAGACTTCCAAAACAACATGCAGGAGGATGCGCGTAATACCATTTTGGTTTTAGTTAATTATGACGGAACCAATTTAGGAGAGTTTAGGCATAATCTTGCCCAGTATGGAGCAGTAAAAGTTACTTCTGTTGATGGCGTTGCTGGGGATCTTAAAACTTTACAAATAGAAGTGAATCCAGAAAATTATAAAACCATCCTTCAGATCTTTAAAAAAGCACTCATTGAAAATGCGATGGGTTATGATGCGAAAGATGATCGGATCATTGGTGGTAACCCCAACCAGATGAACATTCAATCGATGTATTCTGACATTGATTTAGATGCAAACGGAATGGAAACCGAATTCCAGGCGGCTTTTGAAGAATTACTTTGGTTTGTGAATGTTCATCTTGTTAATACCGGAAAAGGTGATTTTACTAATGAGCCGGTAACGGTTATTTTTAACCGGGATATGATGCTGAATGAAAGTGAAATTGTAGATAATTGCCAAAAGTCGATGGGTATTTTGTCACATGAAACTATTGTTGGTCAGCATCCTTGGGTTGTTAACGTGGAACAGGAATTAGCGAGAATTAAAAAAGAACGAGAAGACGAAGTGAAAGATATGTATGGAGAAGCATTTGATAATCAGGTAACGGGTGACGAAACCGATGAAGAATAAAGACTATTGGAGCCGAAGGATGGAAATCCTTCAAGAAGTACAACTTAAAAAAGGTCAAACATATCTTGATAATCTCGAAAAACAATACAGAATAGCTTTGGCTAATATAGAACGTGAAATTACTCTTTGGTATGAACGATTTGCAGATAACAATAAAATAACTATGGCTGAAGCTAGAAAAATGTTAAATCTTGATCAATTAAAAGAATTCCGTTGGAGTGTTGAAGAATATATCAAGTATGGCCAGGAAAATGCTTTAAATCAGCAATGGATGAAAGAACTTGAAAATGCTTCAGCAAGAGTGCATATTTCCCGATTAGAAACTTTAAAGCTTCAAATGCAACAACAGATTGAAGTATTATATGGGAACCAATTAGATGGACTTGATAAATTACTTCGTGATATTTATTCTGAAGGTTATTACCATACAGCATTTGAAATTCAAAGGGGTTTCAATATTGGTTGGGATTTACATGATTTAGATAGTAACCAACTTGACAAGATACTTTCAAGGCCATGGTCAATGGATGGAAGGACTTTCAGTGATAGAATATGGGTAAATAAACAACAGCTTATTGGTTCACTTCAAACACAATTAACCCAAGCAGTTATAAGGGGTGAATCACCTAATGTTTTAATCAAGAATCTTGCCCAGCAAATGAATGTTGACAAAAATAAAGCTGGTAGATTGGTAATGACTGAATCTGCTGCTTTTGCTTCTGCATCACAAAGAGATGCTTTTAATGCCTTGAATGTGGAAAGGTTTGAAATTGTCGCAACCCTTGATAATCGAACCAGTGAAATTTGCCAGGAGTTGGACGGCGAAGTTTTTGATATGAAAGACTACCAGGTTGGTGTTACAGCACCCCCCTTTCACCCATGGTGTAGAACGGTAACTGCTCCTTGGTTTGAGGATAATTATGGGGAAAGGGTAGCAAGGGGTGCTGATGGTAAAACCTATTATGTACCTAGTAATATGAAATATAAAGACTGGAAGAAAAAGTTTATTGAAAGTGGAGACAAAAAAGAATTAAAACCGATTAATGATGGTTTATTCCCAGAAAAAAGGGGGTGATATAAACATGAGGTATAGAAAGAAACCAGTTGTAATCGAAGCAATACAATTCAACGGAAAAAATTCAGCAGATATTCATGAATTTTGTGGTGATAAAATACGAGAACCGGTTGGTAAAGATTATCTTGAAATCGAGACATTAGAAGGTGTTCATATTGCAAGTCCTGGTGACTATATCATCAAAGGTGTTAAAGGGGAATTTTATCCTTGCAAGCCTGACGTTTTTGAAATGACTTATGAACCAGTTAGTTGTTAGGGATGATGCTATGAAAAAGAAGTAACACTTTGAGAATTAAAAAGTCAAGATATAATATGCAAACGACACATTATCATAAAATCGATTCTTTCCTATCAAATTTACTTCAAATATCGTTTTAATATGATTATACTTAAAATGTATTTAAAACGTTTCTAGGTACCAAAGAATCGTTTTTAGACCTATTCTAGAACAGATGCTTGATAATAAAATTTCGGAGGCGAGATGACAGTTAAACAAAACTTATAAAAAGTTATAAAGCCTGCTATTTAGCAAGCTTTCCATACTCTTTTAAAACAAGCTCAATAGCTTTATCAAGAAGTTTTGATACAGGTATCATGGTTTCTTCTGATAATTCTTTCAGTTTATTGTAAAGGGCGTGATAAGATGACCTTCATTTTATTTGTCGATTTGATTTATGGGTTTGACATTGGATTTAAAATAGGAGAAACATCATTATTGATTAACCTTGGAATCATCAGTATAGGGATTGCCAAAGGACAGATACAAGAATCTGAACAAGATTAACTTTTCCGCAGGTAGATGCTACAGCGTGGGCAACTCCTTCCCTGCAAGGCCGGTGATAAGTCCGGCCTCTGCGGATTTAATAAAATTTTCAACCAAAAGAAAATGAGTATTGGATGATGATGAATAATGGACTGGATAGCACAACCTAGGCAAGAGAAATTTTTACTTGAAGTATTGGACCCAAATGGGGCAGACGAAATATTATATGGTGGCGCTGCTGGTGGCGGCAAAACAGACGCCTTATTAATAGCAGGAATTATTTATTGTCAAAAGTATCCTGGAATATGGGTACTTTTTTTACGGCGTACATTCCCCGAATTAGAACAAAAGCCGATACCGAGAAGTAAAGAATTAATTGTCAACTCTGTTGCTAAGTATAACGAATCTAAACACAGATGGACTTTTAACAATGGTTCGGTTTTACAATTTGGTTCCCTTGACAAAGAAGGGGATGAATCAAAATATCAGTCGGCCGAATATGGGTTAATCATTTGGGATGAGTTAACACACTTTCATAATAAAAATCAATACATTTATATGATTTCTCGTAATCGATGTTCTAAACCGTTTCCTAATTTCAAACCGAAAGTAATTGCCGGAACTAATCCGGGCGGGGTCGGTCATGGGTGGGTTAAGGAAAGATGGATTGACCCACACCCACCAGAACAAATTTGGGAAGTGCCACAAGATGAAGAAGATAGACGCTTAGGATTACCGGCCCGCAAGCGTCTTTTTATTCCTGCAAGAGTTACTGATAACCAAGCTTTGCTAAGTGTTAACCCCGGATATATTTCCGCTTTAAAGGAATTGCCTGAAGCAGAACGTGCAGCATTACTTGATGGTTCATGGGATAGCTTTATTGGTCAATACTTCTCTTGTTGGAATCGGGAATTGCATGTTGTTAAACCGTTTGAGATTCCTAAATGGTGGAAACGTTTTCTTTCAATGGATTATGGTTTAGATATGTGCGCTGTATATGAATACGCTATTGACCAATCCGGTAAAGTTCATATTGTCAAAGAGTTTTACAAAAAGGATTTATCAATTCCAGAAGCGGCCGAACAAATTTTAAAATGGGTTACTCCTGATGTTAAGTTTCAATACATGGTTGCAAGTCCTGACTTGTGGAATAGAAGGCAAGAAACCGGGACGACCGGCTTTGAGTTGTTTATGAAAAATGGAATTAAGAAATTACATACACCGATGATAAAGGCCGATGACCACAGGGTTAACGGTTGGCAGAATATGTTTGATTATCTGTATCCGAGAAAATCAGAAGATGGAACAATGCAACCCAAATGTGTTATCTTTGAAAATTGTGTAAACTTAATTCGGACTATTCCAACAATGGTCCGGGATGACAAGAATCCCAATGATATTGCCGATGGCTTAGAGGATCATGCTTGCGAGTCGGTTAGGTATTTCCTTAAATCTCGTCCGCCATTAAGCCATGATGAAGAATCAATGAAAAAGAAACAGCAAAAGAAACAGAAAGAAAGTAAACCTTTAGTAAGTAAAATAACTGGATGGTGAAGGAGAGTAAATATGTTTAAACGTTTTTGGTGTTGGTGGTGATGTGATGGATAGATTTGAAAGAGAAGCACAGTTAAAAGAAATGTTTCTGTGGGCCAAGAATTACAGGGCGAAAAATTACGATGATATGGCAATCGAACATTACAAGCAGTATTTAGCCTATAGGGACAGGGTTGATTCGGGACATATCCAAAACGATGATGGTTCTACAACTCGTTCTAATCTGTTCATCCCGCGAACATATGAACAGTTAGACGCTTGGCGGGCAAGATTGGTTAAATCATTCTTTTCTAGTCGCCCGTATGTTGAATTTATCCCAATGCCGAACACTAACGCAGACCCGGAAGTAATACGGCAAAACGAGATGAAAGCCAAAGTCGCGGCGGCTAATCTTGATATGCAACTTGAGAAAAATAAGATTGTTAAGAAGTATTACGATTTTATCACTTCGGTTGGTATTTTCCCGGTTGGAATCCTTGGCGTTGGTTGGCGATATGAAACGAGAAAAGTTTTAAAACGTGTTCCGGCTACCGGAATATACAATCAAATAAAATCTTTATTTGGCATCAAGGAAATATTGTTAAATAAAGAAGTCGAGGAAGTTGTTTGGGATGATAACGAGATTGTTAACATTGATTACTTTGATTTGTGGCCTGACCCACGAGGACGCAATTCCGATGTAGATACTTGGAGGTTTGCTTTTCAACGCGAACTAATGACGGTTGAGCAATTGCAACAAAAATTGCAATGGTTAAAACAATCCGAATTAGGCGAAGTCTATGACCTTGAATGGGATACATTGGCTAGACACAGTGCCAATTATGAAGATGGCAGAGATGAACGGCAAGCACAAATTGGATTGACAATTGAAAGAGATGATGAATCCTACAATGAAGGTGACAAAGGGAAACGCCTTATTAACTGTATTCATTATTGGACCGGCGAAGAATATGGAATTTTAGTCAACGAAGAAAATCTTGCTTATTACGGCAAGACGCCATATCAAAGACATAAAAAGATTCCGTTTATCGTCCAATCATTCGAGCCGCTACCTAATGAAGTTTATGGGCGGTCTCTTTGCTATTGGCTTTATAACTTGCAAGAAGAGTTGAACACTATTAGGAATCAAAGAATCGACAATGTTTCTTTGGTATTGAACAGAGTGATGATTACTCAAGGAGATGTTGATGATGATTTAATTATGAAACCAGGAGCGAGATGGAGAGAGGATTTCAGGGATCAGATTCGTTGGCTTGACACTCCCGATGTAACCGGTTCGAGTTACCGCGAAGAAGAGATTTTAAAATTCGATATGGAAAACACAGTAGGCACTCCGGCCATTGCGCGGGGTATTTCTTCTGGCAATCAAACAGCAACCGAGGTTGTTACTCAAAACGGTAACGCTGCCATTCGGTTCGATGTAAAAATTCAACTTTATGAAGATAACGTAAAAGAATTATTTAAAATGATGGACCTAAACAGCCAACAGTTTACCACTAGAGATAAAATGATTTATCTGTATGGAGAAGAAGCGGCAAACGCTTGGCAGATGATAAGTCCTTATGACATACAGGGCGAATGGGATTATCGTCCGACCGGTTCAAATATTGACCCCGCGGCAAACAAAGAAGTTAGACGACAGCAATTATTACAAGCTATTCAAACGGTTGTTCAATTGCAATTACCTGGTGATGTTTATGAATTAACTAAAGATTTATTTTCGACATTTGATTTCAGGAATCCTCAAAAATATTTACCGCCTAAAGAACAATTTGAACAACAGAAACAACAATCAATGATGGCGCAGCAAGAACAAATGAACATACAACATCAAATGGAAATGGAAAAAATTCAAGAACAGGCGGCGGCCAAAGAGAACGAACAAGTTATCAAAGGTTTGGCCGGAGTGATTCAAGCCTCTATGAAAGGTGGTGGTATGTTTGACGGTATTAACACCGCAGGACAAAATAGCCCTGTCGGAAATGAAGAATAGTAAAGGTTATGCCTTGCTAAAAGACCATTTAAATAAAATTATAAGGCAAAATCAAAAACAATTAGAAAATCAACCGTTTAAAGACCTTTTAGAAGTGAAAGCCCTTCAACAGGAGATAAGCTCACTCAAAAAGGTCTTTGAATTTGTTGAGAAATGAAAGGAGATTAAATTATGGGTATTTTTGACGATGGCGATATTTCTGTAAACGTTCCTGAAACCGAACCCGTTCAACAGGAAGTTGCGGACAACTCGGAAGTAGGACAAAACGAAAACAGGAATGACAGCCAAGCCCCGGAAGTTACCGGACAAGCACAAGCCCCGGTTACCGAAGGACAAGCAACCGAGCCGAGAAAATTTGCTAATCAGTTTGATTCAGAAGAAAAACTCAACAAAAGCTTGATAGGGATTACAAATTTACTTGGTGAAAAAATCGATATTCAAAATATGTCTGTCGAGGAAAAAGAATCATATTACATTGACGCCCGAAAACGGTTAAGCCAATTCGGAAAACGTCAACGGCAAGAAACAAACGACCAAACTCAACAGACGCAGCAAACGCCTGACCAGATAACGGAGTTAAAACAAAAGCTTGAACAGTTGCAAAATATGCAACAGATCAACAATCAAGCTCCTGTTGATTATCAAGATGACTATAGCAATATGACACCTGAAGAATTTAACGATTTATTTTTATCCAATCCAAAGCAGGTGTTAGATAGTTATAGTGCATTGGTAATGCAACAAATAAATCAATTACTTGCTCCGGCTTTGGAGATGCAAAGGCAGCAATCCGAAATTCAGCGTTTGGCAAATATGATTATTGAATGTCGCAAAGAATACAGCGATTTTCAAGAATTAGAGCCGCAAATCGCGGAAGTGTTCCAAGAAAAACCTTTCTTAAAACAGCTTGGCAAAGAAGGTTTGGAACTGGCTTATGAACTTGCTAAAGTTCAGAAACTTCCTTTAAAGGCGTTGGAATTACTCGAAAGAGAATCGGATGACGACCTAAGGAAGATTGAAACAATGAAAGGTGCTTCTAGGTTGCCAAGCAATACCGGAAGTACAAACTCACAATTGAATAGCCGACCACTGAGCGAAGAGGAAATATTTGAACTCCAAATCAACGGGGTCGGTAAAGGAAAAGGAATATTTGATGATTGATAAACGGCAAGGTTGAACACCTGCCGTTTTTTCATACCCAAAATTAAATTTATAGGTAGGTGTTGTTAAATGGCATATGCAGCAGGTCCAGATTTATTAAACTCGATTAGTTCAAATCGTATTCAGATTGATGTTGACAAGGTGATTTCCGAACTTAATAGTGATGCTTCTGAATTTACTACGATATTGATGAAAGCTCGCAAAAGTACAACCGATTCTTACAAATTTACTTGGTGGGAAAACGAACCGGAAAGCGGATGGACTCAAGTTAATAAATCGACCGGTTACCTAGCTAGTGCAACCGAAATTGTTGTTGATGATGAAACTCAATTCGCTGCAAAAGATTTAATTAAATGCCCGCGCACTGGTGAAGTAATGTATGTTACCGAAGTTGATGCTGCAAATCATAAAGTTACCGTGAGTCGTGCATTTGGCGGAAGTGCTGCGGCTTTGGTTGATAACGATTACTTGGTACGTCTTGGAAATGCCATGGAAGAAAATTCCCAGGCTCCAGCTTCTAAGTTGAAACAACCGATCGAAAAGTACAATTACATTCAAACTGTACGTACCCCGTTTGATGCGTCTTTGATTGCTGGTAATCAAGCGTTGCAAGCCGGACCCGATGAACGTATTCGGTTACGTAAAGAAAAATTGTTTGACCACAAGTTAGATATTGGACGTATTGCTCTTTGGGGTGTTGCGAAAAACGATACTACAAACAACATTACAGCAACCAATGGTATTTTTAGTTACATTACAACTAATGCAACTAACATTAACGGTGTATTAACTGAGGCTGCATTCAATAATTTCTTGCGTACTGTATTCCAAAATGGTAACAGTTCTAGCCGCATTCTTGTTACGTCTCATTATGTTGCTGGAATCATTAATCAATTTGCGGCCGGTAAGATTGAAACTAGAAGCGGCGAGGATACTTATGGTTTGCGATTGAGAATGTATCGTTCTTATTTTGGCGATGTTTATATTATGACCGACAAATCTTTCCGCAATTACTACAGCAACTACGCTTTGTTGGTTGACCCGAAAAACATCGAGTACAAAGTATTTGCCGGTTATGATACCAAGTTACACCAAAATATCCAAGAGAATGACCGGTTGGGTTGGAAAGACGAATATGTCACCATCTTCGGCATGAAAGTAAAACAAGAAAAAACACATGGTTTCATGTATGGAATTACCGGTTAATGGTTAGGGGAGAAAACTCCCCTTTCCTTTTTTATCAATTAGGAGGTAAAAATTATGGCTGTTAAAGAATACAAATCTTTTTATAAAGAGTTACAAATCATTTGTGATAGTCAATATATCAATTTTCAAAATGGCGAATACAAAACCGATAATGTTGCATTTCAAAAAGCAATTGAAGCGGATGAGCATTTCGGGATTCAGATTATTGATGTAACCAAAAAAGTTGAAGAGGAACCGGAAAAAGTTGAAGAGGAACCGGAAAAAGTTGAAGAGGAACCGGAAAAAGAAGATGAACCCCCTAAACCAAAACGGGGAAATCCGAATTTTGGCAAAAAAGCAAATT
>Ga0208198_1000952_pt1 | contig 28752 bp, 17 predicted proteins | sample AD_JPNTR2_MetaG_FD_184446 | JGI IMG/M metagenome (GOLD analysis project Ga0208198, IMG submission 184446) | Active sludge microbial communities of municipal wastewater-treating anaerobic digesters from Japan - AD_JPNTR2_MetaG (SPAdes) (version 2) | ecosystem: Engineered > Bioreactor > Anaerobic...
CGGAGCAGCTACTTTTGTTGATGATATTGATTTTGGAGCTAATCTGCTTTATGCAGAATTGATTGAAAGCACGCAAGCTTCTGCCTTGATCAAGAATATAGATGTTTCCGAAGCATTGAAGGTGAAAGGCGTTTATAAAATATTTACAGGGAAGGATTTTCACAATCGTTTCGGACTTTATATGAAAGACCGTTATGTTTTCGCTCAGGAAAGAGTCCGTTTTGTAGGCGAACAAATAGGTGCGGTAGTGGCTTTCACTCCGGAAGCTGCAAAAAGTGCTGTTTCTTTGGTTAAAGTTGAATATGAACCCCTTCCGGCAGTTTTAAATCAAATGGATGCTTTGAAAAGTGATGCTCCTTTACTGCATCCAGAGGTGGAAAATTATCCTCGCGTGCCGTGGTTTTATCCCAAAGGCGGAACAAATGTAGCTCATTGGCGAAAAACCCGCAAAGGTGATTTGGAAAAAGGTTTTGCCAACGCAGATGTTATTCTGGAGGAGACATATTCCGTTCCCCGTTATGCACATTGTGCTTTGGAAACCCATATAGCGGTTGCCAAATTTGACCATTCGGGGCGATTAACCGTTTGGAGCAGTTCACAATCTCCGCATACTCAAAGAAATCTTTTTGCCGAAGCATTAGGCCTCAGCCATAAAGATGTGAGAGTTATAACTCCTTATGTGGGAGGTGGTTTTGGAGGAAAAGCTGGAGTTACGATGGAAATTATTCCTGCAGTTTTAGCCACTCAACTAAAGGGTTATGCAGTTAAGCTGCGTTACAGCAGGGAACAGGAATTTACCAATACTTATCAGCGATTGGGATTGATCACAAAAATAAAAATGGGTGCTACAAAAGAGGGAATTATAACGGCTTTGGAACATAAATTATATTGGGATGCAGGTGCTTATGTAGAATATGGAGCAAATGTTGTTAATGCAGTTGGTTTATCAGCAAGCGGACCTTATCGGATTGATAATGTTTCCATAGATTCTATTTGTGTTTATACCAATCTTCCTCCGGGGGGTCCTTATCGCGGTTTTGGCTATTCGGAAATGCTTTTTGGCTTGGAAAGTCATATCAGTAGAATGGCTCATCAACTTAATATGGACGAAGTAGAATTTAGAAGGATAAATGCCATTAAGCCAGGAGATAAAACCGCCTATGGTGCTAAAATGAACCCGAGCGGTTTACAGGAATGTATTGATAAAGCCGCAAAAGCAATTGATTGGGGCAAAAAACCCATTTCCGAAGACCCGACAAAAGTTATCGGTCAGGGCTTTGCTATTTTTTGGAAAGCGCCTGCTATGCCTCCGAATGCTTCTTCTTCCGCATTTTTAAAGTTCAATGAAGATGCTACAATCAATCTGCTTATTTCCGGTATGGATATCGGACAAGGTTATCAGACAGTTATGGCTCAGATTGCAGGAGAAATTTTATCTGTTCCACCAGCCAAAATTAGAGTAGAAACACCTGATACGGATCGGAATCCTTATGAGTGGCAAACTGTTGCAAGTCATATAACCTGGAGCTGTGGAAATGCTGTTAAAAATGCCGCATTGGATGCCCGGGAGCAGATTTTTACGCTCATTCACAGGGTTTATCATTTTCCGCTGGATGCTCTTTATCTGGAAGATGAGGCAGTTAAATGCAAAACCGATCCCGCTTTCATTTTACCTTTGAAGAATTTTGTGGTAGAGGGCATTATGACGGAAGACGGAACTTTTAAGGGTGGTCCTATAAACGGTCGCGGAATGTTTATGCCTGAATTTGCCAGCACTAAAGACAATCCGGAAACAAGTCAGGGAGGTCATCCTAATGTTCATTACACGGTAGGTGCGGCAGGTTTGAATTTGGAAATTGATCAGGAAACGGGCAAAATGAAAGTGCTGAAGGTTGCTTTAGCCATTGATGCCGGAAAAGCCATCAATCCTGATTTGGTAAAAGGGCAAATTACGGGAGGTCTGCTTCAGGGTTTAGCAACTGTGTTATATGAAGATATGCGTTTTAACGAAAAAGGTAAACTGCTCAATCCTAATCTTACGGACTATAAAATTCCTACTGCTAAAGATGTTCCGGAAGAGATTATTCCGATTATTGTAGAGGTTCCTCAACCGGATGGTCCTTTTGGAGCGCGGGGAATTGGAGAACATACAATGCTTCCTGCAGCTCCAATGATTGCCAATGCCATTGAAGATGCTCTCGGCATTAGAATTAAGTCCCTACCTATAACGGCAGAGAAAGTGGCATTAACTTGTTTGCGGGAAAAGGCAAAACAATGAATAAACCGCTTCAAGATGTTGTAGTTCTTGACCTTAGTCGTGTTCTGGCAGGTCCTTTTTGCACAATGATTTTAAGCGATTTGGGCGCAGAAATAATCAAGGTGGAACATCCTGAAAAGGGCGATGACTCCAGAGCTTATGGTCCTTTTCTGCACAATCGTTCTCTCTATTTTCTCAGTATCAACCACGGGAAGAAAAGTATCTCGTTAAACCTGAAAAAACCGCAGGGGAGAGAATTGCTTTTAAAGCTGATAGAACATTGTGATGTTTTGGTAGAAAATTTCCGCCCTGGCACGATGGAAAAATTTAACCTGGGATATGAGTTTTTAAAGGAAAAAAATCCGCAATTGATTTATGCTGCTGTTTCCGGTTTCGGGCATAGCGGACCTGATTCCCAAAAACCTGCCTACGATATTTTAGTTCAAGCCAGGGGCGGTATTATGAGTATCACAGGTTGGCAAAATATGGCTCCTACACGTGTAGGAATGTCTCTTGGAGATATAACTGCCTCGCTTTTCACTGCCATCGGGATTAATTCTGCTTTATACCAACGCACAAAAACAGGTTTGGGACAAAAAATTGATGTTGCTATGTTGGATGGTCAAATAGCCATTCTGGAAAATGCTTTAGTGCGTTATCAAGCAGAAGGGATTTCACCCAAACCTCTTGGCAATCGTCATCCAACAATATCTCCATTCCAGGCATATAAGGCAAGCGATAATTATTTTGTGATTGCCGTGGGGAATGATAACCTTTGGAATACCTTTTGCAAAGCTCTGGAAATTCCGGAATTAATTTCGGATAAGCGGTTTTGCAATAATCGCTTACGCACGGAAAATATAGATGCCTTAAATGCTATTTTAGAACCTATTTTTACGGCGAAACCTGCTTCCTGGTGGCTGGAACTAATGGAAAAATCCGGAATTCCCTGTTCTTCTATCAACAATATTGAATCCGTTATGCAAGACCCTCAATTGCTTGCCCGTAATATGTTTGTGGAAGTTAATGACCCTATAGCGGGCACTGTAAAAATTGCCGGAAATCCTATAAAAATGAGTTCTTTTCCGGATTCAGCAGTGTATGAGCCCGCTCCGGAAATAGGAGCACACAATAAAGAGATTTATTGTGAACGACTTGGCTTAAGTGAAGAGGACTTATCCGAATTGCAAAAGGTGGGAGTGATTTAACATCAATATTTTCTTGTGGTTCCTTAAAATCCGGAAGGATATTAGATGAATTCCGCTATTTTTCCCGATAACCTGAAAGAACTTTCTTTTGCTTTACGGCAGGGAAAACTTCCTTTGCAGGATTATCTTATTCAGACCCTTGCCGATATTGAAAAAAAAGAACCCGTTTTATGTGCTCTGGAACCTGAAGAAAACAGGCAAGAACGCTTACTGAAACAAGCTGAAGAACTGTTATCCCGTTTTTCTCAACCGGAATTGCGTCCACCTCTTTTTGGGGTTTTAATTGGCGTTAAAGATTTGTTTAATGTGGATGGTTTACCTACACGTGCGGGTTCAAAACTTCCTCCAGAGGTTTTTTCGGGCAAAGAAGCGGAAATTGTTACCCGCTTAAAAAATTTGGGAGCATTAATTTTAGGGAAAACCGCCTGCACTGAATTTGCCTATTTTCAGCCGGCAAAGACAAAAAATCCCTGTAATCCGAATCATACTCCGGGTGGTTCTTCCAGTGGATCAGCGGCAGCTGTAGCTGCAGGATATTGTCTTTTAGCTTTGGGAACTCAGACCATTGGCTCTATTATCAGGCCTGCTTCTTACTGTGGAGTTACAGGTTTAAAACCTAGTTATGGTTTGTTTTCTCTGCAAGGGGTTTTTCCTTTTTCTCAAACAGTTGATCATCTCGGTTTCATCACAAAACAAGTAGCAGACCTTGCTTTTTTACTCCCTCTTTTGCATCTGTCCGTTTCTACCAAAATAACAGACAGACCTGTTTTGGGTGCAGTTAACGGAAGTTATTTACAACAGGCGGATTCTTCCGTTCAGGAAAATTATTGCAGTGCTCTTGATAAACTACAGAAAAAGGGATACAAAATAGTTACCTGCGATCCTTTTGGCGATATAAACTCTCTTAATGCGAGCCATAATGCCCTGATTGCGGCAGAATTCTCCTTAAATCATAAAAGTTTATATGAGCGCTATCAGGAACTTTATTCCGATTCCTCTAAGGAATTGTATGCCAGAGGATTACAAATCAGTTCCGCGGAACTGGAAAATTTACGCCAACAGACAATTATACTTAGAGAAAAAATAATAAATCTGATGCAAGAACAAAAAATTGACCTCTGGATTACTCCTTCTACCACAACTACCGCTCCTGCGGGATTAAAGTCAACCGGTTCACCTTTAATGAGTTTGCCCTGGACGAATTGCGGTTTGCCGGCTTTAACTATTCCCAATGGCTTAGACGCCAATGGTCTTCCTTTCGGCTTGCAGTTTGTGGCTTCCTATAATGAAGATCTGCCATTGGTTAGGATGGTTCAAAGGATTGTTAATACACAGGAAATAGAGACTTAAAGGTTGCAGGATTTTGCATCCGAATAATGCGATTGAACTAAAAGGGGGTGACAACTTCCAATTTGCCAAAGAGTTTGCGGAACTCTGAAAAATGATGGACAATTTTCTCTACCGAATAATGCAATTGAGGGCTAATAGATTGGCAACTTCCAATTTGCCAAAGAGTTATAAGAACACTGAAAAATAAATAACTTCTATTTATGGCAAATTAGAATTTAGCAAATCAAATGCAAAATTTGATTTTTCTGCTCAGGGTTAAAACCCTTCTATAATACCTGTCGTTCCTACATAACTCTTTGCAGGGTATTGAGATAATGGCTCTCTGATGTTCTTTTTCACCGGGTTAAAACCCGTTGTTAATATCTGTCGTTCCTACGGAACTTTTTTCCAAAAAGAAGGATAGTTTTGTGGTTTTTCTTCTCTTGCGCCGGGTTAAAACTCGTTGTTATCTAACTGCCATCTCTATAAGATTTATCTTTTAATATAGGGTTTATGAATATTAAAACTATATAAAATATGGAGTTACAGATATAATATTTTCTTTTTCCCCGGAATTTTCCTAACTCCTATAATCTAAATATAATTACATATTCTTCCTTAATAGCATTGCTTACCCATTGCTTACCCATTGCTAATCCCATCCGTAATGGGTAAGCAATGCTTCAGCAATTCAAGCTGGAAAAAGCTGAGATACCTTGAAAACAGTGGACTTTATTTAACCCTCAAAATGCAGTTAAGAACAAATGCTTTGGCAACTTCCACTTTACTATGGAACTTATTTGCAAAAATGAAATAAGATATCGTCTATCTTCATAGCACCGGGTTAAAACCCGTTGTTAATACCTGTCGTTCCTCCGGAACTCATTCTTAACAAAAGAGATAAGTTGTTTCATATTTCTCTTTTCACCGGGTTAAAACCCGTTGTTAATATCTGTCGTTCCTCCGAAACTTTTTATCATAGTAATAATATCTATTCTCTTCGCTCTTAGCACTCTGCTATAATTTAACCAAAAACAACACAGCTATATAAGCTTGCCTAATTACAACCCATCCTCCATCCATCCTTTAGGTTGGGTTGATGATGGCTAACAAGAAAGGACGGCTCTCACAGATTACACATATTGCACGGATTTTATTGATTTGCGAGTATTTTCTTATTATACGATTTGTGTAGCCAAAGCTCGCCTAAGCTCCCCTTTTTTTTCTTAGTGGAGGAACAGTGTTCTCCCGCTACACACTTGTAATCTATATCACTTTATCACTTTTCTCCCGTTCGTCAATTTTCTTGCCATTTCCACTTTTTTCTTCTCCGTTAACCAGTTTACTGCGTATTTTTGTTTTCAGTTTTAGCTGTTCTTCAGCGTTTAAGGGTGCATTTCTATCCAGATATATGCTTTCCATAAAAGTTCCGGGATTGATACTCATCAGGTCAATTCTATCCGAAAGCATAATTGCTTCGTCAATATCATGGGTAACTAAAATAACGGTTAGATTTAGTAAATGGACAATATCTTTCAGCCAGGTTTGTAGTTGACTGCGCGTTAAAGCATCCAATTTTGCCAGGGGTTCGTCCAAAAGTAAGATTTCCGCACTGCTCATATAGGTTCTTAAAAGCGCAACACGTTGTTTTAATCCCCCCGAAAGCTGGTAGGGTAAATGATCCGTATAATTCATTAAACCGAACAGAGGGAGAAGTTCAATAATTTTCTTTCTTGCCTCTTTTTCGTCTTTGCCTTGCACTTTTACGGGCAGTAGAATATTTTGCATTGTGGTTAGCCAGGGAAAAAGCAAATCATCTTGAGGCATATAACCCAAAAAGCCAGTTTTTCCTGTAATTTCATTGCCTTCAAGATAAATATTGCCATTATCTGGTTTAGTGATTCCAGCCAAAAGTTCCAGGAAAGTGCTTTTACCACAACCACTTGGACCTACAATACTAACAAACTGACCTTCCTGGATGCTGAATTGTAATTTATCCAAAACCACAACCAGCGCTCCCTTAAAGAGAAATGTTTTACGAATATCCTTCGCTTCCAGAATGCAATTAGGCATAGAATTTATTGAGGTAGATAGTCGTTCGTAAATGCCTTGTTATAGTCAACTGCAAGCTGAATAAGACGTTGCTGATACATCCATTCACAAAATCTTTTCCAGACAGCCAACTTTTGTATTCCCCAAGATTCAGCATCGCTTTGGTATTCTTTTGCCAGATATTGCATACTACGTTTAACCTGTTCGGCATTAAGTTCGGGGACATTTTTCAGCAAAATAGCGGCAGCGGAATCGGGTTTGGCAATACAATATTCATAACCTTTTTTAAGGGCTGTCATAAACTTCTTGGCGGTCTCGGGATTTTTTGCCAGATAATCTTCGCTGCTGATAATTACAGGTGTATAATAGTCAAAAACAGGGTCTATTTCTTTGAGGGGTATATAGTTTAGGGCTATGCCTCTTCTTTCCGCTTCCACTCCATCCCAGCCATAATAAATCCACTCAAAATCAGCATCTTTGCCAATAGTGGAAAAGAAATCGTAAATTCCGGAAATAACGGTTACTTTATTGAAGTCGGCACCATATTTTTCCATAGTTGCTCTCAGGATAGCAAGTTCTGAAGGCGAATCCCAGGAACCGTATCTTTTGCCTTCAAAATCAAGAGGACTTTTTATTCCCGCTTTTTTCAAAGAGGCAAAACCGGAAGTGTTATGCTGAATAACGGCTGCAATTGAAACCAGCGGAATATTTTCACTTCTGGCACGAATTACATTTTCCTGATAGCTTACACCAAATTCACTTTTTCCAGTGGCAACAATTTGGTCGGTAACATTTTGTCCCGGCTGTAAAATATCCACCTCCAAGCCCTGTTCCTGGAAATAGCCAAGTTCTTTAGCTACATAAATTCCGGTATGATTGGTATTGGGAGTCCAATCTAAAGTGACCGAAACCTTTTGTAATTCTGCCTGTTCCTGTTTGGAACTCTTCGTTTTACAGGATGATAAGCAAAGAACTAATGTAAGCGCTATAATTATATAGCAAAATGGATTGAAGGGATTAACCAGGTTTTTCATTTATGCTCCTTTTTTTCTCACAGATTTCACAGATAAAAATTTTAGTTCACGCAGATTTCGCAGATTATTATTTATAATTCTCAATTTTCAATTCTTTTTTTTCACTGTTCACCATTCGCCGTTCACTTTTTTACGCGCGTGGATGATACTCTTTATATGTCTCCACCAGTCGCTTCATATCAATATGTGTATAAATCTGCGTTGTATCTATGGAAGAATGTCCCAAAAGGGCTTGCACAATTCTTAAATTCACTCCTCCTTCCAATAAATGAGTGGCAAAACTATGCCGAAATGTATGTGGAGTTACTTCCTTTTTGATAGTTGCCTCCAAAACCGCTTTGCGTAATATTTTCCAGAAACCCATCCGACTCATTTTTTCCCCGCGATTATTCAGAAAAAGCAATTCCGATTGTTTCAGCTTTAATAGTATTGGACGACTCTGCTTTAAGTATTTTGCAAACAGTTCATCAAGCGTATCTACATAAGGCACATATCTTTGCTTACTGCCCTTGCCATGAACTAAAATAACCCGCTCCGTTAAATTCAAATCGTGCAAAGAAATACTTAAGAGTTCGGAAATTCGCATACCGGTTGCATACAGCAATTCCATCATTAGCTTATTGCGAATTTCCAAAGGTGTTTTAACAGGCAGGGAATTTAACAGCTGCAACATTTCCTCCACAGTTAAAACATCCGGTAATTGCACTCCCAGTTTGATACGCGGAACCAAATCCATATCTACCTTAGTTTCAATATCGTTATCCTTTAAAAAACCGAAGAATTGACCCAAGGCAACTCTCTTTCTGGCAACGCTGGTATTTAAAAGTCCAATTTCCTGCAAAGAAAGAAGATACTTTGTAATATCGTCCGTTTCATAATTGCCAATTTCCTTAGGGCAAAACAACAAAAAATCACCAATATCGCGACGATAGCTCTCAATGCTGTTTTTTGCCATTCCCCGCTCTACCTTCAAATGATAAACAAAGCTGGAAAGGTAACTTTTTAAAGCCGGAGAAAGCTCTTCTTCAATCCCCGCTGTAATAGTTCGGGGTTTCTTTAGTGATGTGGACATCGTGAGGATGACTTTCCTTCAAGCCGGCAGTTGTGATTTCAATAAATTCGGCTTTTTCTTGTAATTCCTGAATAGTGGCAGTTCCACAATAACCCATTCCGGAACGCAATCCACCCATCAATTGATAGAGAAAATCCTTAACGGGACCTTTATAGGGAACCATTCCTTCAATTCCTTCGGCTACAAGTTTGTTGTCTTCTACTTGTTCATCTTGAAAATAGCGGTCTTTACTGCCTTGCTTCATAGCGGATAAGGAACCCATTCCCCGGTAACTTTTAAACCTTCTGCCATTGTAAATTATGGATTCTCCGGGGCTTTCATCGCAACCGGCAAAAAGTGAACCAATCATAACTGCAGAAGCACCTCCAGCAAGTGCTTTAACAATATCTCCGCTGAATTTTATGCCTCCATCAGCTATAATTGGAATGTTGTATTTACCTGCTTCCAAAGCACAATCCATTATGGCGCTTAATTGCGGAACTCCAATTCCGGCAATAACTCTGGTTGTGCAAATGGAACCGGGACCGATGCCAATTTTAACTGCATCTGCTCCGTTCTCAATTAAATATCTGCAGGCATCTGCAGTAGCTACATTGCCTGCAATAACTTGACAGTTCAAATGCTTTTTTACTTTTTGCAAGGCAATGCCAATGTTTTTATGATGACCATGTGCCGTATCTATTACCAGTAAATCGGCTCCGGCATTAAGAAGTTCTTTTGCTCTTTCAAGGTAATCACCCGTAACTCCAATTGCAGCACCTACAAGTAAACGGTTTTTATTATCTTGAACCGCTTCGGGATAATTTAAGCGTTTCATAATATCTTTAACGGTTATCATTCCTTCCAGTTTGCCTTCCTCACTAATCAGTAGGAGTTTTTCCAAGCGATGTTTCTGTAAAAGGTCAATTGCCTTATCCAGCGAGATTCCGGTTTTGGCAGTAATCAGTTTTTCCTTAGGAGTCATCAGGTCTTTCACTTTTGTTTGGGGATTGGTTACAAAACGGATATCTCTACTGGTTAAAATACCAACCAGGAATTCATTTTCTACAACCGGAAACCCACCGATATGATGTGCATCTCTCAAAGCCAAAACATAATCCAAAGTATCTTCCGGTGAAAGAATATAGGGATGAGTCACAATTCCGCTTTCTGCTCTTTTCACTAAACTGACCTGCTTTGCCTGTTCTTCAATAGAAAGGTTTTTATGAATAATTCCCAATCCTCCTTCTCTTGCCATAGCAATTGCCATAGCGGATTCCGTTACAGTATCCATAGCGGAACTGATTACAGGAATCCGTAAAGATATTTGAGCCGTTATTTTTGTGCTCAAATCCACTTCTGCAGGTAAAACATCCGATTTTTGAGGCACCAGCAGAACATCATCAAAGGTGTATGCCTTGCGTAAGTTCATTTTATCTCCCGTTAAGAACTATAAATTAGGTCGAGAAGCTGACCAACGACTTATTTTTTGCCTAAAATCAGGTGAAAAAATACTGTTGGGTTTGTTTTTCAAAAATTCTCTTGCCAGTCGTTGTTCTTCCGCTTTATCCGCAACCATTAACAGTCGTAATAAAGCGGCATAATCCGCAGCAACTTCATCCTGAAAATCATATTGCAGTAACTCTTTTGCTTTGGAGTCATTGCCGAAAGCAATAGCCCATTCAATTGCCAGTAAAAGAACTTCCTCATCTTGATTATGACTGAAGATAACTACCAAAGTATCAATTCCGCTTTGACGGTTCAGTTGTAATAAACGAATAGCGGAATAGAAACTATTTTTGTCCTGCTCTGCCATATTCAAAGTAAACATCATCAGGTAGATAGCATCGTTGGCATATTGGCTTTCGGGGTAGCGAATGATAAACTCATTCATCAAAGTATCCGCTAAGGCAGCTTCACCTTCCAGCAGAGTATTCAAGAAGTTCAGGTAATCCCTTTTTTCCATCAGGGTATTATGATTGATGGTTTTCAAGAGGTTTTGGGCTTTAGTTTTATCTCCATTCAATATATACAGGCGGGCAATTTCCAAATCCATTTCCTGTGATTCCAAGTTGTTACGACTAAATTTCTTGGCTTCATTCAACCAGACCAAAGCGCTATCAACAGGTTCATTTTTAGCCAATTTGATTTCTGCCATCAATTTGCGTAATTTAACTCCCACAGAACTGCGATAATAGAGATTTCTATCCTTCCAGAAAGGCAGAGATAGCGATTCCATAATTATTTGTTCAGTAGCTGGATAGTCCCTTTGTTGATATTTTATTTCAGCCAGGCGGTAACGCAAATCCATCTTTTTAACCATATCCGTTTCTCCTGTTTCCAGGTAGCTGTATGCCTCAAAGGCAATGCTATCGTTACCTGCAGCTGTTTGTTCTTCGGCAAAACGCCACATTTTTTGGGGTTCCAGCTGTTTATAAATATTCAGAGCTGTTTTATAATCCTGCAAATTGAGCAAGGCATTGGCATAAATTTCTTTCAGCACAGAACTATTACTGCTGTCGGCAATAGCAGAAACAACGGAAATAAGGGTTGCATCCTCTTGCAATATTGTTTTCAGCTGATTATTGGTATAAAACATATAGACCGGATTATTTTCTGTATAAGCCATATACTCACGAATTGCTTTTTCAAATTGACGATAATTCATTGCCGTATTAGCCATTTCCAAACGAAATAAATCCGGTTTTCCCAATTGATTTCTTGCTCTTGTATAAAGCTCTATCACTTTGTCGTAAAATGCCTTGCGTTCAAAGAAAGAAGCTAACCGTCTGTATTTATATTCATCCTGGCCATAGATGTTTAAATAGCGCATTGTCTCCTGCCAGGCCTCTTCAACTTTTGCTTGCATAATTAGCAGCTGAATAAGCAGTTCGCTATATGTTTGCGGAGGCAAAGTTCTTTGGTATTTGGTTAAGGTTGCTTCTGCCTTATCTGTTTGGGACAGAGTAAAATATATATTCATCAGCTGATTGATGGAATTTGTGTCGTTAGGGTATTTATCCAGGATGCGTAAAAAGAGCTGTTCCGCCTGAACATATTGGCGTTGCATCAGCAATTGATTTGCCTGCTGGGTAAGAATTTGCTTTTCATCATACTGTGCATATATTGCACTTGCGCAAGTAAATAGTATCAGTATTAGGAGAGCTGCCTTTTTCATTTATTTATTGCCTCATTCAGCTCTTTCAGATATCGCATTATAACCTGTTGATATTCTTTAGGATAAGCACGCAAACCTTCTTCTAAAAGTCCGCTGCGTCTTAAAGCTTCCAAATCAATTTTCGTATTTCCTTTATAGAGCATATCTTCACCCGTTTCAGCTTTGCGTTTTTCCGTAAATTCCCTTTTATTGATAGAGCGTTGAGCATCCAGCATTTTGCTGATAATTCTTTCCTGTCTTTCCAGGATATCGGGATTGAGCTGATTATTTTTCAGCTGTCTGGTTATGGCATCCATTTCTTCTGTAATTTGTTTCAGGACATTTCCCTGTTTTTGTGCTTCCGGATTATTTTGCAGGGCTCTTTTCAGGTTTTCTGCGAGGCGTTCCTGATCTTCTGCCAGGCGTTGTATTTGTTGTTGCATAGCACTATCCATTTTTCCGCCTTGAGCTTGCATTTGTAAAAACAATTGTTCGGTGAGGATATTCATTGCCATTTGTTCCTGGCTCATTTGTTCCAGCATTTGCATTAGGGATTGCATACCTCCACCCCCGCTTCCTGTTCCGGAAGAAGCATTTTGCAATGCCTGCATTAGGTCATATACCATCAGGTTTATTCCCTTTTGAACGCTGTTTAAGGCATTGGGAATTTGGTAAAACTGCGATTCATTGATGTAGCTGAAAATATTTCTGTAGGCGCTATTGGTTTCATTCACATCAATAAAGAATTTAGGGGGAATTATCATCAGCACCTGTGTTTCCCGGAACATATTATTTAAGGAAATTTGAATTCCTTCGGATTGAGCAATAAGGTCTTGCACAATTACATAGGGATCATTTCTATAACGGCTGGCAGTTGCCTCATGCTGCTTGGAAAAAATCAGAAGTTCTCTTATTGCAGTTTGAATTGCCTGCATTGTTCTTTGTTGATTACCCCCACCCATTGATTCCTTCATCTGATTCAGTTTTAAGGAAAAACGGCGTATTTTTTCCAGTGCCTGATTTTGAGCAGAAAGGGATTGACTGCGTTGATTTTGGCTTAAAGCATTCTGACTGTTTTGCAGGTCTTGTTTCAGATTGCTGTTTTGCATATCTTGTTTCAGGTCTTTTAATTGATTTATAACCTGATTATCGCGCGGGGATTCCAGCATTTTATCAATTTTATCCAATTCCTGTTGCAGTTTATCGTAGGTATCACTAATTTGTTTTTGGTCGGAGGCAAGGTCTTTATAGTTTTGTTTTTCATCCATTGTGCGTTCGCTAAGTGTTTTCTGCATTTTTTCCATTTCTTCGGAAATCTGCAATGCTTTTTGGATTGCCTGTTCTTTTTTAATGCTTTCCAGCAGGGCGAGTGTCTGTTCAATCTTTTTGCTAAAATCCTCCATTGAGAATTTGAAATTTTCCATTGCTTTTTTAAGGTCTTCCGGTTTAATGTTTTGCAGGGTATTAGAGAATTTTTCCATTGCTTTTTGCAAATCCTCATTATTAATTTCCTGCATCAGTTCCTGGATTTTTTGCATTTTTTGCAAGGTTTCGGGAGAGAGGGTTTCATTTGCCTGCATTTTATTAATCAGTTCCTGATAGTTATCGGCAATATTTTGCACCTGTTGGGAAAGATTTTCCTGCTCCTGCAATATTTTTTCTAGCTGTTTTTTATCTTCCCACTTGGGATTATCCTGTTTAAGCAGTTCCCGGCGTTTATTTTCAAATTCTTTTTGGAGGTCTTTGGATTTTTGTAAGGCGGTTTCCAGTTCGGTTTTCTTTTCTTGTTCGCGGGCTTCAATTTCTCTATAAATCTCTTCAATGGAAGGGAAACGAGCTTTAAATCTTGTGCTTTCCGCTTTTTGTTGTTCGGGAGAATTATCGTAAATAGTTGCCCAATAAGTAACTACATCACCAGGGAATAAATTGGCATCTTTCAAATCCAGAAGAAAGTCCGTTACAAACATTTTTCCGGGAATAACACTTTGCACATTAACAACTTGCGGTTCCGAAGTCATAATTTGGATGCTCAAAGTGCAATTTTTCAATCCGTAATCGTCATCTGCTTCAATGATTAAAGGAAGTAGCATATTTTGATTCAAGTTAACATCCTGACCTGGAAAAGTAATATTGATTTCAGGAGGATTATCTTCCAGAATACGAATATGTTTCTCTTCGGGTTTACTTTTGCGACCTAAAGCATCAGTAAGTTCCAAATACCAACTGCAAGGTTTTTCAATGGCAAGTTGGGTGATATAATTATTTTTATCTATTGCTTGTAAAGGAAGACGACTGGCATCGTCAAAAACCATTACAGCTGATTCTACAGGAATATTAGTGGTGAGGGAAAGTTTTACTCTGCTGTGCTTTAATCCCTCTATATTGCCGTAACTTAAAGTATCCGTCCAGGTTGGCAAACCGGAATAAGCAGGCGGATTATATTGCACAAACCACTTTTTTACAATCGGTTCGTCCAAAACCTGAATTTTAAACACCGGGGACTTGCAGACCTCATTTTCCGCATAATATTCAATACTATTATCAAGTCGCTGAAAAATATAGCGGTTATCTGCCAAACCCAATTCCCTCCATTGTTTATCTATCCTGTAAAAAAGACGATGCTTCAAACGCGGATCGGGATTGAGGATCTTTATTTCTACCGCTTCATTTCTGCCAATAGTCAAGTTGCCAGGGCTTAACTCTATAAAATTCTTATAGATAACTTCTTGACCTTGATTGGTGTAAAATTGCTTGAATGCTAAACGAAAATCCTCATAAGAATATGCCCAAATAGTTCCTAAACCCAAGATTAGAAAGAGGATAGCGAAGACAATCCAGGAAGGATATAGAGCAGGAATTTTGTAACGATTTTCCTCTATCCGCTTTTTTGCCATTGTGCCCAAATTTTCCACAATCGGATTATCTTTTTCCTTTTCAGCAAGTTCCAAAGTATTCTGAAAAAGATCGTCTTTAAAATCAATCTGTTTATCCAAAAAACGAGCGACTGCCAAATTATGCCAAAAGTTACGATAACCACTTAAAAGAAAGTAAATTATCACCAGAATCAGACAAGTCCGTATGCCAATATTCGCATAAAAAAGTGCCATAGATTGCGAAGGCATATTCAACCATAACAAAAAATAAATGTGCAAAGCCAACAAAAAGCTGATTAGAGCTTTGATAATTGCCTGCAAAGCAAAGCGAAGATTAATCCTTTGCCTGTATTTTTGGATGTATTTTGTCAGGTCGCTCATTTTTTTGTCTTCTCCTCTTCTTTGAAAAATCTTTGTCCTATAAAGCACTTATTGTGTCAAGAAGTTTTGCAAATTTAGCTGGAGGACGCCGTTCTTCCGCATTCTTTTTTTTCCTTTTCCCGCTCAAAAAAAGCCCATCAGGGCGACACAATGATAGCGATGGGTGCGTAAGCCCCTCGTAAATAATTAAAAACATTACATCCTACTCACGATTTATTATTCTATGTCCTACATAAAAATTGACTATAAATTCCGGCATATATCTCCCTAATTATCCACCAGCAAAATTTCTGTCATATCTTTTTAACATCTTATATCATAAGTGGTTATTTATATATTTTGCCTATTCTATTCCTAATCGCTTAATTACCTGAAACATAATCTCTTGCAAGAAGACCCCGTAACACATCCGTAACACTTCCCTAACACTGCAGTAGTTCCGTTACTTGGTCGTTACTTGAATGTTACAAGATTATTACTTCAGCAAGTGAACGAGTATTTTATTCTAAATAATGCAATTGCGTGAAAATAGGTTGGCAACTTCCAATTTGCCAAAGAGTTCGTAGAATTCTACAAAAACATTTATTCTTTTTTTTGCCGAATCGGAATTTGGCAACCCAAAAGGTAAATTTGTCTTATCTTCCCAGAGTTAAAACCCTTCTAAAATATCTGTCTTTCCTATGTAATTATCTCACTTTCTTAGCGATATTTTTTCGTCAGTTTAACACACTTATTTATCTAACTGCCATTTCTACGGAATTTTTGCTACAATATATGATTAATGAATATCAAAATAATATTAACCATTATTTCTACGGCATTATTTGAGTTTATACATATTTATTTCCATAAAAGGATATTAAGAGAGAAAAATATATAAATAAGGTTATCATAATTTACAGGATTGATGGATAAAAAGGAAAAAATCATATAATCTAAGAAATTGAAAAGGTAAACCATCAGAGCAATCATAACTTTGATAATTTAATAAATTTGTTCCTTATATCAAATGATAAAACGCTTGACTGGAAATGTAATTATGAAAAAAGGAATTACCAGAAAAAGGAGAATGAATGTGCGGAATAGCAGGTATCTACTGTTTTAGTAAAGAAACAGTTATTTTAGATAAAAAACAGGATAATTTCAGCAAAGGAAAGGATAAACCGGTTAAGAATGCGGTCAGTTTTAAGCAAAATGTTGCTAATGCACTGCTATTAAAAGAAATGACGGATGCTATCAAGCATCGGGGTCCTGATGATGAGGGCTATTTAATTAAGGATAAAAACGGAATTAGGTCTTTTTCAGGAGTAGATTCACCAGCAGAAATACAATCAGTATATCCTTTATTCAATGTTGAAATAGATAGCACTTTTCCTGCTAAGGGATATTCTTCGGTTAATTCTTTTAAGATGGGTAATTTTATTTTGGGAATGGGTTTCAGGCGCTTGAGCATTTTGGAATTGAAACCGATTGGTCATCAACCGATGTATGATAAAGAACTTGGCATAGCAATATGTTATAATGGTGAAATATATAATTATCTGGAACTAAAAGCAGAGCTTAAGGCAAAGGGCTACAAATTTTTCAGCAATAGCGATACAGAAGTAATAATTAAGGCGTATCATTTTTGGGGTCAGGATTGTGTGCTTCATTTTAACGGAATGTGGTCATTTTCTTTATGGGATGAAAGAAAGGATTTGCTTTTTTGCAGTCGTGATCGCTATGGCATTAAACCCTTTTATTATGCGATTCAGGATGGTGTATTATATTGGGGCAGTGAAGTTAAACAGCTTTTGCTTACCCCTATAGATAAGAAATTAAACCAGGCAATGATTTGGCGTAGTATGAAGATAAATTCATTTCTGGTATATGATGATGAGACCTATTGGCAAAATGTTCACTCTTTAAAACCGGGGCATAATTTGCTTGCTGTAAACGGTAAGATTATGATCAACCAATATTATGACTTGGATATAGCCAATTTTGAAAGTTCCCAGCTTTCTTTTCATAAAGCAGTTGAACAATATAGAAATATCTTTCTGGATTCTATTTCTTTACAACTTCGCAGTGATGTAGAAATTGGAGCTACCTTGTCCGGAGGAATGGATTCTTCGGCAATTGTTTGTTCTGCGGTGCAAAAAAAGGGTGAACCCCTAAAAACCTTTTCTTCCTATTATGCTTTTACGCCGGAACTGGATGAACGCAAGTGGATGGAAAAAATCGTGCAAAAGACCTCTTGCACTTCGTTTTTGGTTAGTCCCAAGGCAGAAGATGCCATTTGCTGGTGGGAAAAATTGACTTATATGAATGACCTTCCCTTATCTGCAGCTTTTGTATCTATCAATGCAGTGATGCAAGAAGCACATAAACAAGGAATTAAGGTTTTGCTTTCGGGACAGGGTTCCGATGAAATTTCTGCCGGTTACAGACATTCTTTATACCGTTATTTTGCCGATTTGATTAGGGGTATGCAAATTAGCAGATTAGGGAAAGAACTGCCTATCTATTTGAAAAAAGATAATAAGGCATTTTCCAAACTGGGAAAAATAATGCTTTCCACTTTTTTGCCGGAGTCATCACTCTACAATCTGGAGTTTTGCTATTACCGCTTTGAGCCCTTTAATCGTGCTTTTACAAACGAAGCCGAAAAAAACTGCGGGGAACAAATTCTGAAAAAGATTGCGGATATTAAGGCATCACGGCTTTCCAATTTCCTGTATAATATGATGCATAATACTTCCCTGCAAACATTGTTGCATTTTGAAGACCGCCTGACTATGGCAAATTCTGTGGAAAGTAGAGTTCCTTTTCTGGATTATCGTTTGGTGGATTTTGTTTTTTCTCTGCCGTCACAATATAAGGTTCAGCCACCTTATACCAAAGTAATTCACCGTTTTGCAATGAAAGATTTGATTCCGGAAGAAATATATTACCGGCAGGATAAAGGCATTTTTTCTTCGCCCTTTTATCAGGTCTGGATGAAACAGGAATTAAAACCTTTTATTTCCGATATTTTTGCCAGCAGTGCATTTCGTCAAAGAGGAATTTGGAATTTGCCCAAGATTAATCATTATTGGCATAAATATTTGGCAGGAGATAACAAACAGGTGGAAATGCTATTCAATGTTATCGCTTTGGAACTTTGGTTCAGACAGTATGTAGATAAACCTTCAGGAGAATATTGATGAAAAACATATTATATTTAGTAGCTCTTAGCATAGTGCTTATTTCTCTCAGTTCCTGCAAACTCTTCAAGAGCCCTACAGTGACAAAAATTCAGGATGTGAAAGTGATTTCCATCACTCCCGATAAAAGCACTATTAAAATATCGTTTATGGTAAGTAATCCTAATTGCTATAAATTGAAACTGGATCAATTGAATGTGGAACTGCTAAATAAAGACCGCTACAAAGTGGGAAACGCTTATTTGCAAAATGTAGTGGAAATTCCCAAAAAGTCAGCTATGTGTTTGGATTTTAATGTGGAACTGGAAACGCGTCCAGTTGTGAAAATGGTTAGTTCCATAGACCAGAAAGTGCAATTTTTCATAACCGGTAAAGGACATGGCAAAGTTATGGGGATTGGGAAAAAGTTCAAATTTGATGAACCCTACGAGCTTGATTTGAAGGAACAACTGAAAAGCATTATTCCCAAATTCAGCACCAATGGACAAAGTTTATTCAAAATAACGAAGACCACTGTTGAAAAGATCGGCATTGGTGAAACGGAATTACAGGTTCATTTTATTATTTTGAATCCTTACGGATTAACCTTCAATTTCAAGGGCTTTCCCGCCGAAATTTATATCAGCGATAAATTTGCCGGAACGGGAAACCTGAAAAATCAACTTAAATTCAACGAAAATATCTACTCTCAGGATGGAGTAATGGTTTTTAAGCTGAATAATCTGAAAACCATTCTGGGAGCTGTAAAAGGCGCAGTTAAAGGAGAAATAAGATATTCCGTGAAAGGAAGAGTCCTTATTGATGCTTTGGGAATGGAAATTAACCAACCCTATTCCTACCAGGATGCCTTACCGGTAAATATTTTAGAGATGCTGCTGAATTAAACTTAAATAATACAATTGAGGAAAAATGGGTTGGCAACTTCCTCTTTGCCAAAGAGTTCGCAGAAACCTGAAAAATATATGTCCTCTATTTATGGTAACTCAGAATTCAGTAAACCGAAAAATAAATTTGAATTTTTTTTCCAGGTTAAAACCTCTCTATACTATCTGTCGTTCCTACGGAACTCTTTCTCAAAAAAAGAGATAAGCTATCTAAAGCTATCCTAATCACCGGGTTGAAACCCGTTGTTAGTATCTGTCGTTCCTACGGAACTTTTTTCCCCAATAAATATAGTTTTGTAGGTTCTTTTCATATCACCGGGTTAAAACCCGTTGTTAGTATCTGTCGTTCCTCCGGAACTTTTTTCCTCAATAAATATAGTTTTGTAGGTTCTTTTCATATCACCGGGTTGAAACCCGTTGTTAGTATGTGTCGTTCCTACGGAACTTTTTTCCCCAATAAATATAGTTTTGTAGGTTCTTTTCATATCACCGGGTTAAAACCCGTTGTTACTATCTGTCGTTCATATGGAACTCTTTCTCGGAAAAGGAGATAATGACTCTCCTGCTTTCTTATCACCGGGTTGAAACCCGCTGTTAAAATCAAAAAAATCCCGTTAGGGATGGCAGATACTAACAACGGGTTTTGAACCCGGTGAAAATGAGAAAAACCTTACCACTATAATAAAAAGTTCCGTAGGAACGACAGATACTATTAGCGGGTTTCAACCCGCACAAAGCAACAAGCAGAAAAAGTAAAAGATCCAGCAGTTAAAGATACAATAAAATAGATAGGACTTATGTAGAGAAAGAAGTCATTAGCCAGATAAAATAAATATTTATCAGAAAAAATAAAAATTCTGTGGGGCTACGGAACTATTCAGACAAGTAATGGTGGTTGTATTTGGATTATTCTTTTCACCGGGTTAAAACCCGTTGTTAATATCTGTCGTTCCTACGGAACTCTTTCTTGGAAAAGGAGATAATGACTCCCCTGCTTTCTTATCACCGGGTTAAAACCCGTTGTTAGTATCTGTCGTTCCTACGGAACTTTTTTCCCAATAAATATAGTTTTGTAGGTTCTTTTCAGATCACCGGGTTGAAACCCGTTGTTAGTACCTGTCGTTCCTACGGAACTCTCTCTCGGAAAAGGAGATAATGACTCTCCTGATTTCTTATCACCGGGTTAAAACCCGTTGTTAATATCTGTCGTTCCTACGGAACTCTTTCTCGGAAAAGGAGATAATGACTCTCCTGCTTTCTTATCACCGGGTTGAAACCCGTTGTTACTATCTGTCGTTCCTACGGAATTTTTACTACAATATATGATTGCTGATTAGGAAAATAAGATTAACCATTATTTCTACTGCATTATTTGGGTTAAACTTAAACAATGCAACTGGCTCAATTATGAACCATATTTCGCAATTGGAATGCGGAATTCCGGTTTGGCAAAATTCAATAGTGTGCAGGACACGATTTTTCTTGACACAATAATATACTTTGGCTATAAAGAAAAAAATCCTTATAGACAAGGAGACCAAGATGAAAAAGTATTTATTTTTAGTATTAATCTTATTACCTGTTATTTTGTTGGGACAGGCAGGTTATGGTGAAATAAGCATTCCAGGTGACCCAATGTGGGAAGAGGAATCAGAAACTACAGAAGGAACACATTGGGGAATGGGAGGAGCTGTTGGAGCCGTTACAATTGATAATCAGACCTATTCTCAGATTCGTTTACAGCCCGAACTTCAGGTTTGGAAATTTGGATTAGGTTTGGATATTGATTTAATAATTGATGCAGAAGGGAAAGTGCGGAAAGAGGACTGGGATGAATGGCAGGATTATGTAAACAAAATTTTATTTCTCAGATTTGCTCAACGCAACGATCCTTTCTATTTTAAGGTTGGCAGTATTCCGGATTATACATTAGGTAATGGTTTGATTTTCAATCATTATTCCAATATGACGCTCTATCCTCAAGTTAAAAATGTAGGTGGTTATGTAGGAATAAATACTCATCTTTCGGGATTAGGTTTTGAAGCATATACGCATAACCTGCACAAAAATGAGATCTTAGCCGGTAGAGTGCATTTTCAACCCTTGGCAGTAACCAATATTCCTCTGCTGGAGAAATTGCGAGTAGGAGTTAATGTAGGCATAGATCGTGACCAATATGGAAAGTATGAAGATAAAGATGGTGATAACATTCCGGATGTTTACGATAAATTTCCCAAGGATAAAAACAGGTATTTGGATACCGATAATGACGGGATTGCAGATAATGATGATATAGATATTAACGGTAATAATATTTTAGACCATCCTTTTGTTAATCCTTATGTAGCGGAACACTTTCCGGGAATAGAGAATCTTGGTTATGTGTTGGATATGGATGTAACACCCGATAGTGCAGCTGTCTACAACGAAAAAGATGAGGTTCTTGTTTACAGTTTGGATTACCAGTTACCTTTAATAGAATCCGAGCGTTTCAACCTGATTCATTATGGAGAAATAGCCAAAATTGACGGTTACGGAACAGGTATGATTTTTCCCGGATTCAGCAGTAAGTTCTTTATTTTTGATGCCCGTTTGGAATTCCGCAATTTTGGCGATCAATTTTTGCCGGGATATTTTGACAGGCAATATGATCAACAGCGGGCTCAGGTAAGGCATATAATTTCTGATGGTAACGGAAATCAAATATGGTATTTAACGACTAAAGAAGAAACCCTGAAAGATGTTGAGTCCTCTCTCGGCTGGTTTGGCTATTTAAGAGCCAATCTTTTTAATATTGTATATGCTAAAATTGCTTATCAGGATATGTATGGCAAGCAAAACTTTTTGGGCAAATCCTTGTGGGCAAGCGTTACTGTATGTCCTTCTATTGTTCCTAAATTGAAGGAAGCATCAGTTTGTTACGCTCAAACCAATGTAAATTATATCAACTTCAAATATCCCAGAAATGATAATGCCAATATTTTAGGGCGCCTGGTATATTCCATTTCGGATAATGCCAATTTGGTTGGAAGTTACAGAGAATATTATACCGATATCAATAATGACGGTAAAATCAAAGGTAAAGATGAAATAATTGAAACCTTCACTTTTGGAGTGGAATTTTGGTTTTAGGTATTAACCAATATCTATGCCTGAATAATCCTCAATTTTAAGGAAGGGAAACAGATAGCAGAAAATTCTTTATTCACAAGAACAATGATATAGCGTTCTCTTCTGTTAACTGATGTTCTACCCAACATCAACTTATCCTTAAGGATGGGTGCTTTCCAAGGAACAGAAAAGACAATATTTAATTGATAAAATAGGAATTTAGCGAGGGGCTTACACCTGCGGAAGAACTGCAAGTTCGTCATTCACTTGTAATTCAACTATTTCCTGATTATTAATTTGGGGTAATAAAGTGGATTGGAAAGTATAGTTGAAGAGGATTTCAAGCTTCCGGGTTCTAAACCTTTTCAACCGTTTCAACCTTTATAAGCGGGATTTGATAAATATGTTGCTATAAATATATCAGGGAATTGACGCAATAAAGAGGTCTGCAGAACCGGATAGAGTTACAGGTCTTTCCGCAAAAGAGATAAACATTGCCTTACCTCTTTCCAACGAGAAACCGTCCTCGGTAGTAAAAGAACCCTTAAAACAAAAGACCAGCAAGGGTTTATGCAAATTATCCAAAATGTAGGTTCCTTCCAGAATAAGCCGTGAAAGATAGAATTCTTCTGCCGGAGTAGGGTATGAAACCAGTTCATTAATTTTCATATGCGGGTGAATTAATTGGGGCAGGTATGTTTCAAAACGGGTGATGGCAAAAAGTATTTCCCGGTTTATATATTTGGGAGTAAGTCCTCCGCGGATAACATTATCGGAATTAGCCATAATTTCAATTCCGGCTCCCTGGATATAGGAATGCAGAATTCCGGCATCTAAAAAAATTGCCTGACCTGGTTGCAAGGTGAAAGTATTGAGTAATAAGGGGCTAACTATGCCACTATCAAGGGGATAGAATTCATTTAAGTGCTTACAAATTTGGCAGGTGAATTTCAGTTTAGGGCTCAATTTCGGTTGGATTATTTCAAGGCAATGCATAACTTCTTCCAGTTGTGAACTTTTGCTTTCCAGAATTTGACTGAATAAATCCCTCAAGGTATTTTTAGAAGGATTCTTGTTGAAAGCGGAGAATTTCTGCCAAATCTCTATTATGCCTAAAATATGAAAATTGCGGATAATTTCATCAAAAGGTCGGAATCCGCACATTGCAATAAAAGGAGTAAGAGCACATATCAATTCGGGTTTATGATTGGGGTCTTTGAAACTGCGTTTGGGATCGTTTAACGGAATTCCTTCCTGCTCTTCTTTACGAAAGCCATTTTGGGCAGTTTGCTTATCAGGATGAACTTGAAGAGAAAGAGGTTCTGCGGCAGCTAAAATTTTCAAGAGAAAAGGCAAGGCAATATTTTGTTCCGTTCCCAGCATATTTTCCGGCATATCCTGCAACAATTTATCCATTGGGATTTCTCCTTTTTCGGTTATTACCAGGGAAGGTGCTTTGGGATGTGCTCCAAACCATATTTCGGCTAAGGGTTTTCCTATTTCCTGTTGTTCACCAATCAATTCCTGGAGGTATTTAGTATCACCCCAGGAATAATTTTGGAGGGACGGTTTAATTAAATAGGGCATAAATAAACTCCTTAAAACTGAAAATAAATAAAAGGTTGAATTTCAGCAGAGCGAAATTGGAATAAAATCCATATCACTATTGCTAAAATCAACGACTGTAAAATTACCGGTGCTTTACTAAGCGTTTTTTGTAAAGCATTATTATAACTATCCGGCATCCAGTGAAACACAAAACCGGTTATAATAAGAATAGCACATATTTTATATTGAGTTAGCCACTGCCAGAAAATGCTTCCGTTGAAAGCAGTAAAAATGCGGTTCAACATCATTCCTGCGCTAAAAAAATCGGGTGAACGGAAAAATATCCAACCGAAACAGACAAAATGGAAAGTAACGATTACGCCGATAACTTTCATCACTTTGGTTTGCATTATCTTTAAGCGTAACAGCATTTTATCCAAAACCAAAGCCAAACCGTGAATACCACCCCAAACAACAAAATTCCAGGATGCTCCATGCCACAAACCACCCAAGAGCATAGTTATCATCAGGTTGAGATATTGTCTGGCTTTACCTTTACGGTTTCCTCCCAAAGGAATATACAGATAATCCCTCAACCAAGTGGAAAGAGAAATATGCCAACGCCGCCAAAAATCCGTTACAGAACTTGCCCTGTATGGAGTTAAAAAGTTTACCGGTAAAGAAAAACCCAATAGTGCTGCCAATCCGATGGCAATATCGGAATAACCGCTAAAATCACAATAAATCTGTAAAGCATAAGCATAAACGCCTAAAAGATTTTCCAAGCCGGAGAAAAGCGCTGGATTTTCAAAAATGCGGTCTACAAAGTTGACCGATAAATAATCCGCTATAACTCCTTTTTTAATTAAACCCGAAAAGATCAAAATCAGGGCTTTGGCTATGGTATCTTTATCTAAACTTAACTTTTTATGAATTTGAGGGATAAAATAACTGGCACGAACAATAGGTCCTGCTACCAGCTGCGGGAAAAAAGAAACGAAAAAGGTGAAATCCACAAAACTTTTCAGCGGTTTTAGTTTGCCGAAATAGATGTCCAGAGTATAACTCCAGGTTTGAAAAGTAAAAAAGGAAATGCCTACAGGTAAAAAGATATCATAAAGAGGAAGTTGCCCGCCAAAAACTTGATTGATAGTAGTAATTATAAAATTGGTGTATTTGAAGTAACCCAGCGAACCTAAATTCCAGAACACACTAAGCCACAAATAAAAACGCTTGGTAGCTTTACTCTGTGCATTGTAAAGAAAAGCACCCAAACCAAAATTGATGAGGGAAGTAATAAGCAATAAAATTATGAAACTACCGCTGGTTTTGTAATAGAAATATAAAGAAGCCAACATCAGATACCAGGTGCGGACTTTAACTTTGTTCACTACCAGAGGATAGAAAAGCAAAACCACAATAAAGAAAAACAGAAAGAAAGTGCTGTGGAAAAGCAATGGCTTTTGAGGGTCGTAAACTAAACTATTCAGGATATTTTGGATTAAGGGAGGCATAGTAATTTTCTCTTATCCCGATTGTTCGCTGAAACTTTTGTAACTTTTAATAAATGCCTGATAGAAGAGATAGCCCTGCAACATATAGCCCTTGGGGGTAAAATGCAAAAGGTCTTTAGCAGACATTTGTTGGTTGCGCCATTTTTGGATACTGTTATTGCCACCCATCACTTCGTTCAAATTCCACCAGGCACATTGATTTTCTTTGGCATAGTCAATGATAATTTTATCCACCTTGTCCAGATCGCTATTGTGCTTTCCCCGCTTGTTAGAATCCGGAGGAAGAGTGAAAAGAACTGGTGTTTCGGGATTGAACTGCCTTAGTTTATACATAAAGGTATTCAAGTTTTTAGTAAAGACCTCTCCGCGAAAAGTGCCCTGCGCATCGTTTGTTCCTAAAGAAATAACGATTAAATCGGGGTTTAAAAGTCCTATCTGCTCAAACAATATATGTTGCTCCAGCAGATTGTAAAAACCGGCTCCGTTAATTCCACAAGAGTGATATAGCAATCCTGGTTGTTCTTTTTCCAAGCAAATTCCGTATAAAGTAGAGGATTCACCGGTTAATGTAAGTTTTACTTTGGATACTTCTGTTTCCCAGTAAACTCTGCTGTAATAGTAGTTGCCTATTTTTTCGGCATTCTTTTCGGGTTCGGCGGAAGCAAACTCCAGTTTTGTTTCCATTCCGGGTAGCGAGGTTAACAGAGATAATTTATTAAAACTGTTATCTCCTCTGAAAAAATTGTTGGTAGCTATTTCCAGGCATAAACCGTCTGCCATTTTTAAAGCATAACCGCTTAATCCGCGTTCAGAATTTAAACGGGTGAAAGAGCCGCTGGCTGATATTCTATAGTCATCCGGTTGATTTGTTCCTGCCAGTCGTAAAGGAAAAACTAATCCCCTGCCTGCATTGCCGAAATATTGTTGGAGTGAAGTTCTGGCAGTTCCAGAAAAATATCCTGCTTGAATATGGGAATCGCCTATTTGATAGATAGTAACCGTTTGTCTTAAGCCACTACGCAGTTCCAGTAATTTTTCATAAAATGGTTTTAGAGCTTTTTTATCGCCCAGAAACTGATTTTTATCCAGGTTTAGAAATTTATACTGTTTTAGGTATTCATTACTTTCCAGAAGCAAATAATAGCTTTGAATAAATTCTTCCAGAGTATCCATATCGGAAGGATATTCCTCTTCGCTGAAAAGTTCATTGATATCTTCAGTCGTAATATTTTCTTCGGCATAACTTTTGCTTACCGGAAAGATACAAACCAGTGCCAGTATACAAAAAGGTAATAAACGGCGGATATGCACTTAATTTCCTTTCAGATAAGCAAGAAGCATTTCAGCAATATGATCAGCTCCTGCCCGTGTAAAATGAGTGTAATCCTTTCCTGCCAAAGGAGGTTGATGATTTACATATTTTGGCATAGAATTCAGCCCACCCATTGCAGAAAATAAATTCCAGAAACCACAACCTGTTTCTTTGGCAATTTTGGCTTGAGTTGAAACCAGATAAGGTATATCAGGAGAAGTTACATACTCCGTTCCCTGCTTAATACATCTATCGTGTGCGCTGATAAGTAAAATCGGAACTCCGGGAAGCGCTTTTTGAAGATGCTCAATGCTTTTTTTCATCCCTTTTGCGTAATAGCTGTAATCCCTAATTTGGTAATTGGAAACATTCACTCCATACTGCAGGATGATAAGGTCGTAATGCAAGTGTTTCTGAAAACCGGATAAAACATCAGAACTTATCCTCTGAAAATACATTCCCGAATAACCGCGAATGGGATAGTTATCTACATAAGCTCCTTGCGGTTCGTCAAAGCTAACTCCATATAAATGAATAGGATCATAAGCATTAAATTCCAGCCGGATTTTTTTACAGGCAGTAACAGGACTGAGGTCTAAAACCTGAACCCCGGGCTGATTTTGTAAATGACGCAAGATAAAGGGAGCTCCATTATAGGAGACCTTTACATAACTGCTATCCGAACTGTGACTGTAAAAAAGACGAATACGATTGAAAGTTGAAGCTCCTCCTGCTACCTGAGATGCACTATATTCCACCCAAGGGTCATAATCAACATAAAAACGGGCACTTTCTTTTTGCGGTTCCGGGCTTGCTACCTGTGCGGAATCCAAAACAGCTAAACTATCAAGCTGTAAGGGCTCAATAACCTTTTCCGCTACATAATAATTACGCGGAATAAAAGTGTAACCGGTAATTCCCAAAGGAATATCATATTTGTGAGGAGTCATAAAGGAAATGCTTTCCCAGTTGCGGGAAAAACTGTGCTTGATAGTTTGCCTGAAACCTGCTACAATTGAAGTTATACCTACCATTCCTACACCGGAACCTTGATGCATTGATTGAAGTTCCATCCGCAGTTTTCCGGTTATTAAATCCCCTTCAATAATAGAATCTCCATAATAGGCAATCCGTAAATTCTCCGAAGGATTATTGAGTTTGGTAATAAATTGCTTAAGCGGTAATAAATCATTGGAAATAGCAACCGCTTTTTGCACAAAGGAAGTATCTGCTGAGACAACTACTTTCTCGCGTTTCAGAGATTCAAACCAAGAAAGCTTTTTTAAAGGAAAAAAACGGTTATCCACAGCAGGAATAACCCTGGCTAAAATTTCCACTAAAATGACCGCTAACACCACTATTATAAGTGGTCTGATAAAATTTTTAGGCATAACCACCTTTTAAGTTATAATAATGTCACTCACAGATAACACAGATTTATAATTTTGCTTTCCTTTACACCGAGAACACCGAATAAACCGAGAGCACTGAGATTTTTTATGGTTTCCGAGTTATCTTCATTTTTCACCATTCATTAAATCTCTTTTTCTCTTTTCTCTTTGTAAAAAGAATAATTAAAAAATCTCCAACTTATTAACCTTTTTTAATTCTCAATTCTCCATCATTTCTCTTTTTCTCTTTTCTCTTTGTAAAAAGAAGAATTAAAAAATCTCAAACTTATTAACCTTTTTTTTATTCCCAATTCTCCTTATTTCTCTTTTTCTCTTTTCTCTTTGTAAAAAAACCAAGTCGTGACGATTTCCAATTTTTATATAGTAAGTTACCGTCAAGAACTATTTGGTTTTATGATATTTTACCTTAATATATCTATAACGAATAAAAGGAGTGCTTTATGA
>Ga0208198_1000959_pt1 | contig 28533 bp, 46 predicted proteins | sample AD_JPNTR2_MetaG_FD_184446 | JGI IMG/M metagenome (GOLD analysis project Ga0208198, IMG submission 184446) | Active sludge microbial communities of municipal wastewater-treating anaerobic digesters from Japan - AD_JPNTR2_MetaG (SPAdes) (version 2) | ecosystem: Engineered > Bioreactor > Anaerobic...
TTGTCCACGCCCATCGTCGGGCGGTAGCGCCACGCAACGATATTCACTTCATCACCTGCTGCGGGGGCGTCAAGCACTCGGCCTGCAAAAACGCGATGGTCGGCGCCTCTTTGCGCAGCGCGTAATACTCCACCTGCACTTTGGCGCTGCCGATCATCTTGCCCGCCAAGTTGGCAAGCTCTGCCGCCTCTCCGGGCTTTATCTCCCCGGACTTCAGTCGTTCAAACGTCATCGCCAGTTCGGCGCGTAGTTCGTCACAGTTTTTCATTTATCGCCCTTTTCAATCTCATCAGTTCTCGGTGTGCATCAACCAACGGCTGCGGTATCTCGCTGCCTTTTATCTTCAAGTGCTGCGCCAAGCATCGGCGCACAAAACAATCGTGTAGCGTGTCGCGGTAGTGCTCCCGCAATGCTTTCGCCTTTGCCCTCTGCTCCGGCTTTGCGTCAAGCTCTCGGCTCCGTGCCTTTGCTTCCGGTTTATTCGCGTATCGCCTGCATGTTTCTTTTCTGCGCTCTGGGTGGCGCTCCAGATACTCGCGCTTCTTCTGTGCCGCTTTCTCCGGGTTCGCCAATTCAGCAGCACGGGCTTTCGCAATCAACCGCTCGCGGTTCGCCATGTACCACTTCTTGTAATCTTCCTTCCTCGCGTATGCCATCGCCGTCACCTAACCCGTCAATCCACGGGACTGCCTATCGGCAGCCCGTGATTTCTGGCGTTAGCCAGCACAAACCGGCTCATCGTAAATTTCGCGCAACATCAATTCAGCCTCGCCCATGTGCGCACAGATCACTGAGGAAACTTTTTCGTCGCTCCAGTTCGGCGCGAGGAAATACGGATAGCGCAAATCCCAGCGGAGGCCATATCCACGGCTGAAACGAGTTCCGAGGTTCGTCACCATATTCTTCTTCCACCGCAGCTTACCTGCGGCATCAGAGGCGTCAGCCCGTTTCGGCCATGACATAAAATCGGACAGGTGTAAACCTACTGGATAATCAGGTTTCCAGCATTTTAGGCCACCGTCATAAACCGCCCTCACCAGGCATAGCGGTGAGATTCCTTCACCACGCAGCACAACAGCGAGTCCGCGCTTTTTGTCTTCTCTCAGGCATATAGCAGTCATGGTTCCTCCAAAATAATAAAAAATAGGCTAACAAGCGGGTCAAGCGGACGGCAAACAGCGCCGCCGCTTACCCTTGGCGTTAGCCGCGCCACTAAATATGTCTTGACACAATGAGGCAATAGGTCTAGACTTATTTCCGTGATGAGGGAACGGCCCTCATCCAGCCACCGGAGACCATCATGAGCATCAAGACCACGTACCACCGCGACGGCACCGTCACCTACTGGAGCGTCCACAATCAGGTGTGGGTCAAGCGCGCCGATTCCGTACCGGCCAAAGAGCTGGCAGCAATGTCCAGCGACGAGCGCGAGAAGGTGCAGCGCCACCTGGGAAAATAGGCGACGGTGAGCTAGTGGGTGCTGGTCGCCCACTAGCCTCGGGCGAGCCACGCAAGCCGTGGTCCGCCAGGCTCCCCGTCTCCACGATCGAGGCAATCCAGCAGCTCGCGGATGAGCGCGGCATATCGCAGTCAGAGATTGTCGTTGCATCAATCGCGCTCCTAGCCAGCAGCTAACTCTGCGCTCCAGCCGACCGTCAGCCCTTGCGGGCTTCCGGCGGCTGAGCTTGGTTGTTATGCCCCACGGCCTTGGCTATCGCAGATCGGGCGTGGCGAACGGTGTCACCCTCAATTGGTGATATGGTTTCGATCAGCTCTACGGCGGCAACAAGCGCAGAAAGCAGATCAGGCGCGGCAGCAATCAGCGCGAGCGGAGCCCAATGTGTCGGTGTCGCATTGATGTACGGCCAGACAAACCGCTTCGGGTTCGCAAACCCATCCGGCTGTCCGTAGTGCCCATCCGCAATCTTGCCGCCCCTGCCGCGCAGCAAGATGCGAGTACCGTCTGTAGGCGCGGTTTCAATCGGCTGCCATTTCATTCGTTGGCCTCGCTCTCGCTACGTCGCGGCACATCCTCCCATCGACCAGGCACCACCTGCGCCCGGATCGCTGGCGACTCACCAATCCGCGCCGTGTAGTACGGCATCGCCTCGCCGCGCACAATCCATTCGCGCTGCTCGCCGGTCTCCACGTCGCGGACTATCACGATCTCCTCGCGCCCGCTGGCAATCCGATATTCTGCACTGCTGCGGTCGTGCCATTCCGCCCACCCTTCTGCCGCATCGGCGGGGTCGGCTGCCGGAACCGTCGCGCCGTCTTCCTGCTCCTGGCCCAGATCCGGGCACCAAACAACGTATGTCCCCTTTCTCGGGTTACGATTGGCTGGAGTACCCATGTCATATTTCATCCTCCGCCACAATGCGCACCTCGTCCTGGTGTTCCTCGTTCTGCTTCAGCGTTGCGCGTTGCGCGGAGTACGTGGCCATCAGCCTGGCCCGGTATGGCTTGCGGTCTTCTCCGCCACTCAGCCATACGGTGATCTGCTCGCCGATGGCCTTGAGCTCGCTCGGTGACCGCGACTCCATGATCTGCTCGATCAGGCGCTCGCATTCGGTGCCTTCGTCCGCGACATCGGATTGCGCGTCCCCCAGTGTTTCCGCCACGCCCTCGATCACTGGGGAGGTGACTGGTTCTGACGGCTCCGGATTCGTCGGGCGCAGCTTCTCACGCACGACAGCGGTGCGCGAGGTCGTTGGGCGCTGTTCGGGCTGTGGCGTAATGTCTCGCTCGGGCGAGACCTGATCGAACTCGTCCGGGGTATACACCCCAAGGATCACATCAGGGCAGTACAGGCGCGCCCACCGCTTCGTGGCCAGGTAGGCGAGCTGCTGGCGCGGGTCGTCCGCCCATAGGGTTGAGTTGCGGGTCAACGCCTGCGTGAGCAAAAGTTCAAGCACCCGCGGCTCAGATTCCCCTTTCAGCGTCGCCCACGTCCGCACGCCCAGGCCCGCCTCGTCCTCGGGTTTCCAGTCTGAATTGCGGTAAGTTTTGCCATCTCGCTGCATGACCTTCACCTTGCCTAGGATCTTCGGCCAGTCGCCGTACCACTCGAAATGCAGTCGATCCTGCGTGGGTGCTAAAGACGTGATCACCGCGTTGACAAGCTGCGCCTCGTAGCCGAGCTTGCCGCTGATGAGGTAGGTTTTTTGCGCAACTGCGTAGGGGTTCATTCGCCATTGGATCGCCTGGAGCACGATGGCGTAGCAGTCGCCGACGCTGCCGCGCAGGTGATCGGGGACCGTGGCCTTCCCCGAGGCCATCCGGGACGCCAGCGCATCGAGTTGCTGTAGCAGCGCTGGGTCCATGAGCAGCGTGCTGATATTGATCCCGCCCATGGCTGGAGCGTGGGCGGTAGAGGCCTCAATCGTCGCGACTTGGTTCATAGTGCATACCTCATTTGAGCAGTAAAGGGCGAGCGCCCGGGGTGATTTCGTAGTAGGCGGAGGCGATGTCGGGCAGCTCGGCCTCGAGCGCCTTCACGTTCAGCCGACGGCCGTCCTTGTTATTGCACCACGTCGCCAGCGGCGCGCCGTCGGCATCGATAAGCAGCGTCGCCGCTGGCCCCATGAAGGCGCGGATCTCGAGGGCCATCTCTTCTGTTTCGGCTTCGCCCTGCTTGAGCGCCTTCCTCAGCGCCTTGAGCTGCGCGCACTTCGCTGCGATCTCTGGCGTAGCGACGATGCTACCCCCCGAATCGCGCGGGAACAGCACGCGCAGATCAGCGGCTCTGGTCGGCGGCGGCGGAACCTCGGGCAGGACGTGGCGCATCCAGAAATCGTGCTCGCGCTCGACCAGGTTCGCCTCGAGCTCGCGGTCGCGCGGGATGGTGTAGATCCGGAAGTCATTGCCCCCGATCAGCACCGCCAGATCGGCGACGTCGTAATCGAGCACCGCGAGGTAGTGCGCGACCTGGACGAGGTAGTAGTCCGGCACCTCGTCGGTGCCTGGCTCGCCCCATTGCCCGATCGTCCACTTGTCGGCGGTCTTGCACTCGAGCAGGCGGCGCTCGCCGACCACATCACGGTCGATGTGGCCGAGCATGAATGGGTGCTGGCGATGCCTGCACGTCCGGTTCCTTCGGCGCACCTTGCGCCCAGTGCGATCGGAGTAGACATCGGCCACCACGTCCTCAAGCTTGTTGCCCCAGAACATGCGCTCAGTCTCGTCGACGGGCGCGGCAGCGCCGACCTTCTCCAGGTACACGTCCACGGGGGACTTGTAGGGGTTCAGCCCACACACCGCCGCCGCATCCGACCCGCCGATTCCGGTCGCCCGGTTTTCGTGTTGCTCTGCTGTCAGCATCTCACTCCTCCAAATTTTTACGAACCGCCGTGCATCTTCACGGCAGCAAATCCCCTGCGAGCACGATCAGGTCCGGCAGGACGAGGCCGAGCAGCAGCCCGATGCCCCATCCGAGCGCGAACATATCCAGCCGATCAAGGCTGGTGTCGTCAGAGTCGATCGGCCCGTCGGGCAGGCCGGCGTCAGTCTGCGAGCGGCATGTCGGCCAGGCGGAAGCGTGATCTGTGTTCATGGCTGATGGTTCTCCTCATCGATGAGCCGCGCGGCCTCGTCGCACACCACTTCGCGTACCCTGGCAAGCAGGGCATCCAGCACGGCGTCGGCGTGCTCTTGCGCCGGCCGATACCCGATCCAGCGGGCGCGCTGGACCTGATAGAGCGATGCGGCAGCAGCCGGATGGATGCGCAGTCCGAGCTCGCACTCGATCAACCCGGCCAGCCCCTGAGGGTCGAGCCAGATATCGTCCTCGGCGTCGCTCAGCCGCTGCTGGAATGCGAAGTAGCCGTCGTCCGCCCAGTCCGTCATGCCCGTCGTGCTGGCAAGGCCGATCTGATAGTCAGTAGCCATGGTGGATTCTCCTTGTTTAGCCGTCGCCGTCGCCGGAGCCGTCGCCGGAGCCTGAGCCGTAGCCTGAGCCGTAGCCGTAGCCGGAGCCGTCGCCGGAGCCTGAGCCGTAGCCTGAGCCGTAGCCTGAGCCGTAGCCGTCAGTAGCCACGGATCGACTCCTCGGCGGCCGCGCTGCACGGGATGATCTCGATGACGCCGGAGAGCGCGATCTCGGGGTTCTGCGTGTCGATCTTGCAGCCCGAGGCCAGGCCGTTCTGCGCCACGCCGGAGAGCGCAACGCCGGCCAGCGCCTTCCAGCTCCACAGCCGGCGCGAGTCTTTGAGGATCGCCTGCTCGCCTTGCGCGGAGACGAGCACGCCGGTGTGCACGCCGGCCGAGTAGCAGCGGCAGAGCACGTACTTGCCGACGAAGGGGTGTTGCGTGGATTCAGTCATCTGGGCTCTCCCGTGAATCGCCGTGTGGCGACGTTGGGGAGGATATTACGCCAAGTTATGCCGCACGTCAACACGGCCCGTAATATTTTTTATTCGTGCGTCATCTCCCAGGTCTGCCTGTCGTGACAGTCAATCACGAAGCAGGCTCTACAGTCGCGGCAGGAGCAGAGGTTGGCGCCGCGACATAAGGGGCTTGACAAAAGCATTACGCTGCGTAATGCTTGGTGTTATGGATATCATAGCTCAATACCGGATCGCTCAGGGACTTACCCAGCAACAACTCGCTGACCGGCTGGGGGTGTCACAACCGCTCATTTGCCTGCTCGAGAGCGGGATGCGCAGGCCCAGCCCGCTACTCGCCATCCAGATCGAGCGCAAGACGGGCGGCGTGATCAATCGCCAGATTCTGCGCCCTGACCTGTTCGGGGTCGCCGAAATCGTGGCCGCATAAAAGCGGAACAGGGGCGGAAACAAGGGGGAAGAATGCAACTGACGTTCCTCGATCCTCCGAGGGCGCGCCTACGCGACCCGGACACCAGCAAGGAGGCTGCCGCGGCCATCAAGGCCAAAGCCGGAACCCATGTGTTTGCCATTGTCAGTTCGCTGCGCCATGCCGGCCCGGCGACGATTGACGAACTTGCAAAGCGCCTCCCGCTCGATTCCGACGAGTGCGCACGGCGGCTGGCCGATGCCGAGCAAATGGGCGTCGCGCAGCCGACGGGGCTGTCGCGGCGCGGGCTGTCGGGCAGGCGGCAGCGGGTGTGGAGGGCCAGCCGGTGAGCTTGGACGCCACACGCTGGGCATGGTTGCAGCAGATCGCAGGACCGCCCGGGGTGAAGCTGGTGCTGCTCTCGCTGGCGGATCGCGCCGACGAATATCACCGCTGCTACCCGTCGATTGCCCGGCTGGTGAAGGACACCGGCATGCATCGTGACACCGTTTTCGCATCCATCGAGAGGCTGGAAAAGGCGGGGTTGTTGACCGTTGATCGGCGCAACGGAGCCGGCAACGTGTACACGCTCGTCGGTGTCGATTCGCGCGAAAACCAGTCGGAAAAATCCTACCGGTCAAGCACGCGAAAACCAGTCGGAAAAATCCGACCCGTAGGAAAATCCGACCCGTCGGAAATTTCGGCAAACCAGTCGGAAAAATCCGACCTGAACCAGTCGGAAAAATCCGACCCAGAACCTACCAATGAACCTATCAAGAACCTAAAGACCCCCCATACCCCCCATCCGGGGTTCGACGACTTCTGGGCGGTCTACCCCCACAAGGTCCGCAAACAGGACGCCGCGAAAGCCTGGCAGCGACACCGGCCTGACGCCGACACACTGATCGCCGACATCGCCGCACGACTTCGTGCCGGCGCGTGGTTGGCCGACGAAGTCCAGTTCATCCCCCACCCGGCGACCTACCTGAACGGCCACCGGTGGACCGACGCAATCATCCCGAGGAGAACAAGCCATGCAACCGATCGACCTGACCGAAATTCAGGCGAGGATCGAAGCGCGGCAGGGCGTGTCCGCGCCAACGTCGCCAGAGCGCGGGCGGAGCGGGCTGCAGCCGAGGCTGGTCGAAACACTGTGGCACCTGATGGCCGCGATGTACGGCCACCGCTGGACGTCGAGTTTTGGCGATCGGGTGGATCCTGATCGTGTCTGGGCTGCGACGCTCGCCGGCCTGGACGAAGTGCAGGTGCGCCACGGCATGCGCCAGTGCGCAGAGCTGGGGCTCGAGTGGCCACCGTCCGCGCCGGAGTTCCGCAAGCTCTGCCTCGGGCAGAGCGATGTGAGCTGGGAGCACAACCGCATCGTGGCAGCCGATCGTGAGCGCGCAGCACGCAGCCTCGAACACCGGCCTACGACAGCCAGTCGCGAGGCCGTTGGCCGGGATAACCTGAACGCGATGCTCGGCATGCTCGGCATGTCGGGCGGGAGAGAATCATGAGCGACGCGCGCAAGGCGATCGATGCAGACGTGGCGGCATTCCTCGCGCGAGGCGGCGAGATTTCGCGGCCGGATCCGCGCCGGCTGCAAGCGGTGGCGCGCAAAGGATACGGCCGGCGATTCTGGGTCGAGCAGCCGCCGACCATGAGCGCGATCGATTCGCGGAGTGACAAAACCCCACCGAGGACCGAGTGACATGCAAGCGCCCGCGACAGTACGCCGCCGAGATCCTCGCGCTCACGACGAAAGCGGGGCGTCTGGCCGCGCTCGCGCAGGTGATCCGGAACATGCGCGAGTGGGTCGCGGAGTATGTGCGCCACGCATGGAGCCGGCGCGATGAAGCCCGTCCGAAGCCGTGCCAGTAGCGGCCCGTCCGAAGATCAGATCCAGATCGCACTCGTCGAGTGGATGCGCCTCGCGCACCCGAAAGTCGCGCCCTGGATGCACCACAGCCCCAACGGCGGCCTGAGAAGCCCTGTGACGGCCGCAAGGCTCAAGGCTATGGGTGTACGCAGGGGGTTCCCCGATCTCACGCTGTGGGTCGCTAGAGGCGGTCACAGAGGCCTTGCCATCGAGCTCAAGGCCTCGCGCGGCAAACCAACCCTCGAACAGCTCGAGTGGCTGGGCCACATGGGCGGCATGGGGTGGATCGCCGTGCTGTGCGTGGGATTCGATGCGGCACGGCAGACGATCGATGACTACCTCGCGTGATCCGAATCACCCCCAGTGGGTCTGCCTGCCGTGTGGCACGGCCTACGGACGCGGCGCGAAAAACCCAGCCGCGTGTTGGCACATGGGGCGCTGCGACATCTGCCGGCAAGATTCCTCCGTGACGCAGGTGCGAGATTTTGGGCAGCTCAGATCCAAGTTGGAAGAGGGGGAGCGGAGCATGCAACACACCCGCCTGACCGCCCACGGCATGGCTCGGGCAGACACCATCCGGGACGCCATCAAGACCACCGAGGCGGAGCTTGGTATCGTCGGCTACGGACGCGAACGCCAGCAGGTGCTGGATCGCCTGTGGACGCTCAAACACGCACTATCCGGATCTGAGGGATGACATGCGCATCGTCCTCAACGACTCGGGCAGGCGCATCGGGGAGAGTCACCATAACGCGATCCTCACGGATTACGATGTCAGGCTCGTCCTGGAGCTGATTTCGGTGGGGGTCAGCTATGCGGTGATCGCCGAAAAATTCGGCGTCTCGAAGTCATGCATCGCTCACATCAGCAGTGGGCGGAGAAGGGGGCAGTGGACGGCGAGGGTGATTGCTGAATGAGCAAGCAGGCGAGCAAGCAAAAGAAAGTCAGCCCGGCGAAGAGAAAACGTGGGGGGCAGACACTGTACACGAAGGCTATCGCCACGGAGATATGCGAGCTCCTGGCGACTGGAAAGCCGCTGACCCAGATATGCAGCCTCGAGCATATGCCGGGATGGACGACAGTCTGGGATTGGCAGCAGAAGTATCCGGAGTTCGCCGAAGATTTCGCGCGCGCGCGATCTCTCGGGTTTGATGCGATAGCCGAAGAGATGTTCTATATCGCCGACACTCCCTGCGTTGGTGAGGAGATCGAGCTCGATGCCGATGGCAATATCACCAAGATCAAACGCGGCGACATGCTGGGGCATCGCCGGCTGCAGGTAGATACGCGCGCCAGGCTGCTGGCCAAGTGGGACCGAAAGCGATACGGAGATCACACGCAAACCGAAATCTCCGGCCCCTATGGGGGCCCGATCGTGTACCAGGACGAAACGGCGCGCGCTGCACGCGTCGCGCATCTCCTCGTGCTTGCCAAGCAGCGTGAAAGCGATGCCAACGATTCCGAATGAACCCGCGTGATCTCGAGCGATACCTCACCAATGCAGAGCGCGCAGAGTTAGACGCGCTGATCGCGGCCGACATTGCCGCACGCCCTTGGTTGCCGCTGCCCGGCCCGCAGCGGATGGCGTATGAGTCCGATGCCGATGTGATCGGGTACGGCGGCGCTGCAGGGGGCGGAAAAACCGACCTGATCGCCGGCCTGGCGCTGTGCGAGCATCAGAGGGCGTTGGTCATCCGGCGCGAGAAGACGCAGACCGAGGGCGTAGTACAGCGCCTGACGGACATCGTTGGCGCGACGACCGGCTACAACAGCCAGAAGTCAATCTGGCGCCTGCCGGCGGGGCGTCGCGGCATCATCGAGTTCGGCGGCTTGGATAACCCGGGGGACGAACGCCGATGGCAAGGCCGGCCGCACGACCTGAAGGCCTTTGACGAGGTCACCGAGCAGCGCGAGGATCAAGTGCGCTTCGTGATGGGGTGGACACGCACGAGCGATCCGGCGCAGCGCACGCGGGTGCTCATGACCTTCAACCCGCCGACCACCGCAGAAGGCCGCTGGGTAATCCAATTCTTCGCGCCTTGGCTGGACACGCAGCACGCGCTGTATCCCACGCCGCCGGGAACGTTGCGCTGGGCGGCCATGATTCCAGGAGCTGACGGCAAGACCGTCGACGTATGGCTGGATCGCGCTGACCCTTTCGTTTTTGCGGACGGCATCCCCTGCTACGACTTCGACCGCACGCAGTACACGCCAGAGCAGATCATCACCCCGCAATCGCGCACCTTCATTCCGGCTCGGGTGACAGACAATCCGTACTACATGGCATCTGGCTACATCGCCACGCTGCAGTCTCTGCCCGAGCCGCTGCGCTCACAGATGCTGTTCGGCGACTTTCTCGCGGGCATCAAGGATGATCCCTGGCAGGTGATCCCGACGCGCTGGGTAGAGCAGGCACAGGCGCGCTGGCAGGCAAGGGCGCGCAAGGGCGAGCAGATGTCGATGGGTGTCGACGTGGCCAGGGGCGGCCAGGACAATACCGTGATCGCGGCGCGATACGCGCGCGGCGAGGATGGCGAATACTGGTTTGACGAACTTAAGCTCTACTCTGGCGCAGAGACCCCCAGCGGGCGCACGGTGGCTGGGCTGGTGGTATCCGAGCACCGGGATCACGCGCCGATTCATCTGGATGTAATTGGCGTGGGCGCCAGCCCGTACGATGTGCTGTGTGATGCTGGGCAGCCAATTTATGGCATCAATGTGGCAGAGCGAGCGACCCGCCGCGACCGATCGGGCAGGCTCGATTTTTTCAATTTGCGCGCCCAGCTCTGGTGGGCCATGCGCGAGGCGCTTGATCCGGAAAACGGTATCGGCGTCTGCCTGCCGCCCGACAAGGATCTACTGGCCGAGCTCTGCGCGCCGCGCTGGCAGCTCAGAGGGACGGCCATCAAGGTCGAAAGCCGCGATGATGTCGTGAAGCGCGTGGGTCGATCGCCCGATCGCGCGACAGCGGTGATCTTGGCACTGATGGATACACCAAAGGTGGCACAGCTCCGGTACCTCGAACGTAATGCCCAGACGTCGAGCGCGGCGCTGGATTACGATCCATACAAGCACATGTAGCCCCGTGTCCGTAGGGCGGGCTCGGCGCTCGTAGAGTGCCTCCACCTTCCACCGGTGGGACGTGCCCATGTGCCTGAAGAGCCCAAAGACGCCAGATCCGCCTCCGCCTCCGCAGCCGGCAAAGCCGCCGGACGTGGACATGGCCAAGCTGCGCCAGCGCAACCGGCAGGGCGGCATGGTCGGTGGCTCGCTGCTCACTGGCCCGAGCGGGCTGTCCGGCCCCGTGAGCACAGGGCGCGCGACGCTCCTCGGCGGCTGATCGCGCAGCATGCCCAGCATACCGGTGAGCAGAAAACAGCGCCTGCTGGCGCGCAAGGCCAGCCTCTGGAATGAGCGCTCGAGCTGGGATTCCCTCTGGAAGGACATCAGTTCGTACCAGCAGCCGCGCACCGGCCGTTTTATCGCCACCGATCGCAATCGCGGCGACAAGCGATCGAACAGCATCCTCGATAATACGGCCACGTATGCCGCGCGCACGCTGGCAGCGGGTCTCATGTCCGGGATGACCAGCCCGGCGCGGCCCTGGTTCCGCCTTGAGATCGAAGATGCGGACCTGATGGAGTCAGGAGCCGTGCGCGCTTGGCTGCACGACACCGCAAAATTAATCAGGCGCGTGTTCGCCTCGAGCAACACCTACAGGGTGCTGCATTCCATATACGGCGAGCTCGGGCTCTTTGGCACCGCGTGCTCGATGGTGCTGCCAGACTTCGAGAATGTCATCCACCACTACCCGCTGACCATCGGCGAGTACGCGCTGGCGACGAATGCGCAAGGCGCCGTCGACACGGTAGTGCGCGAGTTCCAGATGACCGTCGAGCAGATGGTCGAGCAGTTCGGCCTGGAGGCCTGCTCAGCGTCGGTGCGAAACCTGTACACGAATGGTAGCTACAGTGCGTGGATCGATGTGCTACACATCGTCCAGCCGAGGCGCGAGCGTGATATCCACAAGCGCGACGCGCGTAACATGCAGTACGAATCGATCTACCTGGAGCCGGGACGCGGCGACGCAAGCGAGCAATTCCTGAGCGAATCCGGTTTTCGTCGCTTCCCGGCGCTCGTCCCACGCTGGATCATTACCGGTAACGATATCTACGGCACCTCACCGGGCATGGACTGCCAAGGCGACGTGAGGCAGCTCCAGCACCAGCAACTGCGCAAGGGGCAGGGCATTGACTACCAGGTCAATCCGCCGCTGCAAGTCCCAACGCGCTACAAGGAGGCGGAGCGGGCGCGCCTGCCGGGTGGCGTTTTTTACGTCGATGCGCAGGGATCAACTGGCGCCGGCGTGCGCTCTGCGTTCGAGGTGCGCCTCGACATGCAGCACCTCTTGCTCGATATCCAGGATGTGCGCGATCGAGTCCGCCAGGCCTACCACGCGGACATATTCCTAATGCTGGCCAACGACACGCGTTCCGGCACCACGGCCACCGAGATCGCGGAGAGGCATGAGGAAAAGCTCCTGATGCTGGGGCCGGTGCTCGAGCGCCTGCACAACGAGCTCCTTTCCCCACTGATCGATATCACCTTCGAGCATTGCGTGGCGGCTGACATCCTGCCCGATATTCCGCCTGAACTGCAGGGGATGGAACTCAAGGTCGAATTCATCAGCGTTCTGGCTCAGGCGCAGCGCGCAGTTGCAACGCAGGGCATGGATCGCATGCTCGCTGCGGTGGGCCAGCTCACTGCGCTGTCCCCGGCGATTGTGGATAAGGTGGACTTCGATCAAGTCGTCGACGAGTACGCCGACGCCTACGGGGTGAGCCCAAAGATCATCGTACCCGACGACCAGGTCGCACAGATCCGTGCGCAACGCGAGGCGGCGCAGCAGGCGCAGCAGGCAGCAGCAGCAGCACCGGCGGCCGTCGACACAGCAAGAGCTGCCAGCGAGATCGACACTGACAATTTGCGCGATTTGATGAACCAGTTCACCGGATACGGCACGCCGAGCGCGCCGTATGTCGATGGCTGATGGCTGATGGCGTGTCCGTAAGCTCCCCACTGGACGAGTAGCGTATTTTCCCCATGGAAACCAGCGATCCGACAGATCTGAACCGCCTGGAGCGCGAGGCCAAAGCCGAAGAGGTGGCGGCGCGCGAAGCAAGGCGCATGGAGCTCGACGACATACGCTGGCTGCTCGGGCACCAGCAGGGGAGGCGCATTGCGCTCCGACTGCTCGAGGAGACCGGTGTATTCCGGTCTTCATTCGATCACAACCACTCGCTGATGGCTTTCAGCGAGGGGCGACGCAACATCGGGCTGTGGATCACGGCAGAACTTTTGGAGGCTAGCGCCGATGGATATTTCGCCGTGCTGCAAGAGTCTAGGGGTGGCGCATGACTGACGTGCATGCAACAGAGATCCCAAGCGAGCAGGAGCCAGACGCAACAGCGCCGCCAACAACGCTTATGGACGCGTCCACTGTCGAGGCGGAGCAGTCGCAGCCTGGCGAAACAGCCTATGAGTTCAAGACGCCCGAGGGCATGCCGCTCGACGATGCGGCCGCCAGTGAGTGGGCGGTCGCCGCGCGTGAGCTCGGGCTTGACCAGTCGGCCGCGCAAAAAGCTGTCGACATCGTTGCAAACATGGTGCGCCGACAGCAGGAGTCTCAATCGGGCCTGGTGGCTAGCTGGGCAGAGCAGTCGCAGGGCGACACGGAGATCGGCGGCGACAGGCTACAGGAGAACCTGGGTGTTGCACGCAAGGCTCTTGAGATGTTCGGCACCCCTGAGCTGCGCGACGTGCTGAACATGACGGGGCTTGGCAATCACCCTGAAATAATCCGAGCGTTTTATCGCGCCGGCAAAGCCATCAGCGAAGACGCGTTCGTATCCGGCTCGCCAAGGAGAGCCGACGACATGGATGCAGCCAAACGTATGTTCCCTACCATGAACTGAGGAAGGCATTATGTCCGCATTGAAAGCAACCAACCCGACGCTCATCGACGTTGCCCGGCGCACCGATCCGGATGGCAAAATCGCGACGATCGTCGAGCTGTTGAACCAGTCAAACGACGTGCTCACTGATATGAGCTGGGTCGAGGGCAACCTCGAAACAGGCAACAAGACCACCGTGCGCACCGGCATTCCGGTGCCGACCTGGCGCAAGCTGTATGGCGGCGTCCAGCCCACAAAGTCCACCACCGCGCAGGTGCAGGACTCGTGCGGCATGCTCGAGGCCTACGCTGAGATCGACAAGGCGCTGGCAGATCTGAACGGCAATACCGCGGCATTCCGTCTGTCTGAAGACAGCGCGATCATCGAGGGCATGTCGCAGGAGCTGGCGCAGACGCTGTTCTACGGAAACGAGGGCAGCGAGCCGGAGGCGTTCACTGGATTGGCGCCGCGATACAACTCGTTGTCTGCGCAGAATGCGGACAACATCGTCAACGCAGCCGGTGATAATGCGAGCTCGAACACATCGATCTGGCTGTGCGTGTGGGGCCCGCAAACCGGCTTCGGCATTTACCCCAAGGGCAGCAGCGGCGGCCTGAAGATGACCGACAAGGGTCAGGTAACGATCGAGAACGTCGACGGCAGCGGTGGCCGGATGGAAGGCTACCGCACGCACTACCGCTGGGATGCAGGCCTCACGATCCGTGACTGGCGCTACTTCGTGCGCGTCGCAAACATCAAGATCAGCGACCTGGCTACGGTATCGAACACGAAGAACCTGATCAACTGGATGGTGCAGGCAAGTGAGCGCATTCCCAGCTTCGGCAAGGGACGTGCATGCTGGTACGTAAACCGCACCATCCGCGAGAAGCTGCGGCTGGGGATCCTGGAGCGCGTGGCCAACAACCTCTCGTGGGAGACAGTGGAGGGCCGGCGCGTAATGACGTTCGATGACATTCCGGTCCGCCGGACAGACGCGATCGTCAACAACGAATCGCTGGTCGCCTGATCGGTCACGACACACACGGAGTACACACCATGATTCTCGACGCACGAGCCGAATTCTGCGACGCCGTCGCACTCAACACGGGCGCCGCAGGCACTTACCTGGTCGGAGACCAGATCGACCTGATGATCGCCGGTCAGAAGCTGACTCCCGGACCGATCGGCGCCACCGACGTGCTGTATCTCGTCATCACTGTGGATACCGGAATCAAGGTGGCATCGAGCACCGGCACCGTGACATTCCAGCTCGCATCGGATGATACGGCATCGATCTCGACGAGCACCGCGACGATCCACGCGCAGACACCGGCGTTTGCCACGTCCACGACGTCAGACGCTGGCGCGCTCAAGCCTGGCGCTGTGCTGGCGGTGATGGAGATCCCCCGGGCGTTCAATTACGAGCGGTATCTCGGGATCCTGCAGATTACCGGGTCGACTGCCGTGAGCGCTGGCAAGATCAACGCGTTTCTGGTGAAAGACCCGGCCCTGTGGGCTGCGTATGCGCAGGGCTGATGAGGTTGCAGCATGAGAGTCGTGGCTATCGAGATGGGCTTTTATGGCGGCCACCGAATACGGCCCGGGCAAGAGTTTGACGCTCTCGACGGAGATACTGCTCGGTGGTTTGTGCCAGTGAGCAGCGCCCAGGCCGAAGAAGCGAAGAAGCAGGCCGTCAAGCCTGCGATGCCTCGCACGCTGTCCGAGATGGGAAAAGCCCGTGCGAGGAGCGCGACCGATGACGGGATCGCCTGATGGCGACCGTTGTTCCAGTCACTACGTTCCCGTATGAGACATCCCTGGATGTAGCGGTAACGACCTGGTACGGGATGGGGAAGGATGACGACGGCGAGCCGGTGCAGCTCGCCGTTTTTTCTGATCGCTCTGTCCAGATTGCAGGGGCGTTCGGCGGCGCGAGCATCACGATCGGCGGAAGCAACGACGGCGTCACGTATCACGCGCTCACCGACACGGCAGGGGTGCCGCTGACGCTCACCGATACGGCGCTACGCCAAATTGTGGAGCTACCTGTATGGATCAAGCCAAGAGTGTTTGGAGGCAGCCCGGCGACCAACCTTGCCGTAATAATTGCCGGGCGCCGATCTCTTTGAGATGGGCGATTGACGCATGAATGTCGTCGAGCTCACGAAGCGGCACGAGGGATTTCGGCCGCATCCGTATACGTGCACGGCCGGGAAAGTCACCGTCGGATATGGCCGCAATCTGGACGATGTGGGCCTGGATGAGACAGAGGCAACCTACCTGCTCGAGCGCGACATCGAGCGTGCCCGCGCCGTGTTGCGGCTGGAGCCGTACTGGATCGACCTCGGCGATGTACGGCAGGCCGTGCTGCTCGATATGGCCGTCAACCTGGGCCTCGCCGGCCTCGCGCGATTCAAGCAGATGCGCGTCGCACTCACGGCTGGCGACTACATGCGCGCGGCTGCCGAGATGGTCGATTCGCTGTGGTATCTGCAGGTGGGTGAGCGATCGCGTCGCCTGGTCAAGATGATGCGTACAGGGGAGTGGCCGGGATGATCGCAACACTGGCCGACCTCTGGTACGTCGTGAGCCTTACTACAGGCATCGTCACGCTGTGCATGTGCGAAGAGGACGCGTGCAGCGAGGCCGCCGCATACGATCGGCTGTGGCCGGCAGCAGCGCCTCACATCGCGACCCGGCTGCATCTCGTGGATGCGGTGCGGGATGGCGACCGTTCCGAGGATCTGCTCGAAATGGTGGGTGCATGACCGCGTGGCTGCTCTCCCGCCTGCCGCATATCGCTGTTGCCGCAGCAATGGCAATCGCCATCGGCTACACGTACCACACGGGCAGATCACACGGCAGAGCGTTGGCCGAGCTCGAGTGCGCGCAGATCCAGCAACAGCGCGATGCGCGCGACGCCGAGGCAGCCAGGACGTGGACCGCGCACCTGGAGGCGCTCGATCAGCAGCGCAGGACCGCAGAGGAGCGCGCAGCACGTGCCGCGACGCAGACCGTGACCGAGTACCTGCCCGGCAGGCTGGAGGTGCGCCGTGAGATCGTGGAGCGTGCTGTGTATCGCGACTGCGTTGTGTCTGTCCGCATGCGCGACGCCCTCAACGCCGCCCTCAGCGGCCATCCCGTCGCAAATGGAGTGCCCGAAGCATGAACTACCACTGGTTGTTCGCGTTGCTTGTCCAGACCGTCTTGATCCTCTCGAAGGCCCGTCGATGGGCGCGCTCGCGGAAACCCTTTACGACGTGGCGCAGCAGTACCACACGTGCCGGCGCGCGGTGATGGAGGCGTGGCGATGACCGCCCCCTTGGCTGCCATCGCATCCCTGATCGCGCTCACCTACGCGCTGCGCGTGGTGTGCCGGCAGGATCGGCGCAGGCCTGCTCTCGACTCCCGGCGTCTGGTGGTGCATATCTGGTGGATCGCTGTCGTCGCGACGCTCGCGGCCACGGTGATCGAGATAGGCGATCTGCCGCACGCGGACGCCGCACACGAGGTGTGGCATTTTGTGGTGACAACTTGCGCCATCGGCACGATGGCCGGGCTGCGCGTAGCCGGCGGGAGGGTGTGGTGAGCGTAGATGTCGATTCGGTCCGCGAGCTGTTGGCCGCGGTAAAAAGCGGCGTTCTTGCTGCGTTTGGCGGACTGGTCGGGTATTTGGTGGACGTGAGCCACGATCCCGATAAGACGTTCTCATGGATCGCCTACGGGATCTTTGTCCTGTGCGCGTTTTTTGTGGGCCAGGTGCTGGCCGACTGGCTGCCTTCCGATCTGCCTGGTCGCGGCGGCGTCATCATGGTCGCCGGCACGTCGGCGTATCCCGTTCTGCAGGCGCTGCGCTCGCAGGCGATCACAATCACGCAGAAATTCGGCAAATGAGGGCATCGGCATGACCGATGCACGGACCCACCTCAAAGGCCTGGAATTGCTGAAGACGGGTGACGTATCGGCCATCAAGGCTGTATTTGAATTCTGAATTGGAGGCCGACAATGGGAGCAGGGGGATTTATCGTTTGTCATCCGATACGCGAGCGTATCGGCAATGGTGAGATCGATTTCGACACCGACTCATTCTCGTACGTCTTGCTCTCGAGCACGTCGAACATCTCGACCTCGAGCGACGGCTACGCATCGCTTACCGGCGAGCTGAGCACGGCGAACGGATACACGAACGGCGGCTACAGCGTTACGCCAACCTGGACGCGCTCCGGCGGCAAGGTGACATTCGACGTCAGCGATCCGACGTGGACGGCCAGTGGCGGCAGCATCACGGCTCGCTGGGGCGCAATCATCGATACCACGGCCGGGAGGGTGGTGGCCTATCACCTGCTGGAGAGCCCGGCCGCTGACGTCACCACCAGTGCAGGCAACATCCTGACCGTGAAGATCAATGCTGCCGGCGTGTTCGTCATTGACGACTGAGCATGATCGGCCACGTACGTCTCGATGCAATTGAGAGCGTTTTGATCGCACGAGCCTATGTGTGCCCGGTAGACATCGACGCACCGTTGTGCGACATGACGGCGCCATACGTGGCAGTTGCCACCGTGACGGTGGCAGGCGATACGGCCTACGTACAGGCACTGCATGGCGCGTTGACTCCCACGATGCGTCACGACTTTCGCGTGCAGATTGCTGCGCTCGGCGTGCAGCGCATCCTGTGGCGGCGCCAGACCGATCGCCACGGCGTCCAGTGGTCAAAGGAAGAGGTCGAACCCGGTGAAACTTCGATACCAGACTGAGGATGATTTTTACGCACGGCTGCGACGCGAGTACATGTCAGCCGATGGTGAGAATGGGGATAAGATTTTACGGTTCGTTCTGCGCGGCGCGGCAGATGGATCGTTGACGAAAAAACATCTTGTCGATGGGAAATACGGCTTGTCGGATGATGACTGGGCTGCGCTGAGCAGTGCAGCGGAATCTGCTGCCGCGCGGGCCGAAGCGGTACGCGAGCAAGCGCAGTATGAATTGCAGGCAATCGCCGCAGCCGATACGCAGCGGAAGGCAACATCCAGCCGAGTGCAGCTGAAGGACGACGCGATAGAGGATCGGATCTGATGGCACTCACAAGCACGACAATCACGACGAAAGACATGGGCGATGGACGGGTCCACGTCGTCGAGCGGCACCAGAGCGAGGACGGCATTGATACGGAACTGTTAGTCTGGGTGGCTGACGATAAGGTGGATATAGAAGCCGCTGCCGCAACACGCAGGAAGAGCCTGAATGCTGCGCGCGCAGAAGAGGAGTTCTGGCGCATCGTGAATGAGGCTCTCCACTGATGGCGACTATCTATTGCAGCACCTCCGGGAGCAACACGAGCCCCTACGACACCAAGGCCAAGGCGGCAACCAATCTTGATACCGCACTGGGCGCCGCCAGTGCGGGGGATACGGTTCTGCTGGAGTCGTCATATGTCGAGACGGTTTCTGCAGCGAAAACCTTCACCATCCCCGCCGGCGTGTCAGTCATCGCGATCAATTATTCGACCGACAAACGTCAGCCTATGGCCGATGCCGGGGGGTACATAGGCCGCACATCGGGTTCGTCCTACGCGCTGACGGTCGTCTTTGGGTCGGGCGCATACCTATACGGCCTATGTGGGGTAATCGCGCCAAACTACACCAGCGCGAGCATCACAGCACACACGACTGCAGGGGTCGCAGCACAGGCCGTGCTGGATTCGTGCACGTTTACGAACAATGCCCGCGGCTCATTCGCTGGCATTCAGATCGGGCGGACGAACTCAAATAACAACTCCTCCGAGATGCAGTTGCGCAACTGTGTATTGGAGGCTATTGGTGCACAGGGTGCTAGCGGGGCCTGTCGGGTAAAGTTCTCCATATTGGGGGATATGATTGGGGGGCGTATTAGCAGGATATCCCCCAGCTTATACAGCGCTACCAACATGATCGGTGTTGCCGGGACCAACGATGAAGGCGGAGGCTCGATCCGGTTCATTGGTGTCAATCTGGCGAATGCGGTTTCGGATGTGGCGCTGGTCGGTGTTGGGACCGGGTCAGCAGCGCATGTGCAGATCATCGACTGCAGGACACCGGAATACTCCGTCATCACCGATAACCCGAGTCGTCTCCTCGTGGACATGATCCACTCGGGGACAGACAGCTGGAGCCGCGGATTCACCAGTCAATGGTCGTACGCCGGCGTAGCCTACGCGACACCCTCAATCTACACATCCGACGGACCCACCTGCGACGGGACCATCCGGTACTCGATCATGATGTGGTCTACTGGCAATTGTGGCCCAGGAACGCCGCTGATCACGCCGCTGATCACGCTGTACAACGAGGATGACGCGCTGAGCGCGGACCTGTCGGTCGAGGTTGCAGTAGAAGGCTCAGCTACCCCCCTGACGGGGGATAAGCTCTGGGCGGAGTTCATCACCAGCAGCGGCACGATTTCCAGCCCGTTTGTATACACGAGCACCTTCGACGAGACAGGGGGGGACGTCCCCGCCGGCAGCGCCTCGTGGACTGGGTTCTTGTCCCCCACCGTATGGAAGGGCAAGCTCAAGATTCCAGTAAGCGTGATCCTCGCGGGGGAGCTACGGGTACGGATCGTTTGCACGATACCGAGCACGGCGTTATACGTAGACCCTCAGATCCGGGTGACCTGAACCATGGCTATCGCCCGCGCGACACCGACGGGGGTGGTGCAGCGTGGTGGGATTTCGCGCGCGGCGCCAACTGGCATTTTTCAGGCGCCAGCGGCCACGCCGGCAATCACGCTGCAGCCGGCACCAGCCCTGCTCACGATCACCGGCTACGCGCCGCTGCTGGCGACCACGATACTGCCCGACGCGGCGAGCCTCACGATCACCGGCTACGCGCCGCTGCTGGCGACCACGATACTGCCCGACGCGGCGAGCCTCACAGTCACCGGCCTTGCACCAGCGGTCGCTGCTGCCTTGTACCCGGCTCCTGGCGATGTGCGTTACGGCGTGATCTACGGGCCGGACGGGATCTATACCGGGACGCTGCGCAACTCGGGTGGAGTCTGGCTGCGCCGTCGCTGAAGTGTCCGTAAAGGGGGCTGGCATCACATAGCCTGACGACCATCAGGAGATCTCTCGATGTCGTCTACTGTCCAGATTTGCAACATGGCTCTGTCGCACATTGGCGCGGGGCCGTTGATCAGCGCGATAAACCCGCCCGACGGCAGCACCGAGGCCGGCTACTGCGCGGCGTTCTACGACCAGGCGCGCATCGAGCTCCTCGAGGGCAGCAATTGGGACTTCGCGCTGAAGCGCGCAGACCTTGCGTCGATCACGAACGTCAGCACCACTTGGGCCTACGCCTACGCGCTCCCGTCCGACTGCCTGTCCGCGAAGCGCGTCCTGTCGGTTGGCGCCGGCGTAACGGTGTTCAACCAGGATCAAATTTCGCGCGCGTTGATGACCGACCGCAGAAGCGCGGCGTTCGATATCGAGGGCGCGACGCTATTCACCAACGAGCCAGACGCAACGCTGGTCTATGTGACCGACGTGATCGACACGGGGCGGTTCACGCCGGGCTTCAGCGCCGCGTTGTCCTACCTGCTGGCTGCGTACCTCGCAGGCCCGATCGTCCGTGGCGCCGAAGGCGCGCGGCTCTCCAACGCCATGCGCTCGAGCGCGATGTCGATCGCCGACCTGGCCGCAACGGCGGCAGCGAACGCGAGCAGCGCCGAGTCCTCGCTATCGCCCAGCATCCTGGCGGTGCGCGCGTGACCACGAAGCTACTCCTGCGATCGTTTGCCGGTGGCGAGATCACTCCCGAGCTGAACGGGCGGATCGACCTCGGCAAGTTCCAGACCGGGCTCGGCTTGGCGCGGAACTTCATCACCTTGCCACACGGGCCGGCCGCGCGCCGCCCGGGCACGCGCTTCATCATCGAGGCAAAGGATTCGACCCACAAGGTACGCCTGATACCGTTCCAGTTCAGTGCCGACCAGACGGCGGTCCTCGAGTTCGGACACCAGTACATCCGCTTCCACATCGACGGCGGCACGCTGCTCGAGGGCGCGGTGGCGATCGACAGCATCACCGGCGCAACAGTGACGGCAACCGCTCACGGGTTCAGCACGGGCGATTGGGTCTACATCGGAGCCCGATTCCACAAGATCACGGTGACTGGCGCCAACACGTTTACGACGGCGGATTTTTGGGGTAGCGCCTCTGCGGCGGACGGGCCCACATGCGCCCGAGTCTACACGCTGGCCAGCCCATACGACGAGGCGGATCTTTTCAAACTCGGCTACGCGCAGGACGCGGACGTGCTGACGATCACACACCCAGCCCACGCTGTACGCGAACTCTCGCGCCTGGGTGCGACGAACTGGGCACTGACCGTTGTCGACTTCGCCCCGCCAACTGGCGCGCCATCATCGGTGCTGGTCACACCAACGTCGCCGGCAAGCGGTGTCGCAACACAATCATCCTATGTTGTTACAGCGGTGCAGGCAGACGGCGTGACCGAGTCTTTGCCTAGCGCTGTGGCATCGGCCAGCAACGATCTGACTAAGCAGGGCAACTACAACACGGTGTCCTGGTCTGGTGTTGCTGGCGCCGTGCGTTACAACGTGTACAAGCTGCGCGGCGGGGTATACGGATACATTGGGCAAATCATCCCGGACACCACGCTATCGACCGTCATTGCGTCGATTTCCCGCGGCTTCTTATCCACGATCAGCGTCACGACGTCCAGTGCGCACGGAATCACGTATGCGCCCTACAAGCGCATCTACGTCTCCGACACAGGCGTGCCAAGCCTGGACGGCACGTGGTGGCTGACAGCCGTTCCTACCGCCACCACGCTTACGCTGCATTACCCTTACGGGGGCATGCCCGCATCAGCAAGCACCGGCAAGATCACTGATGTCTCGAGCTCTTCCGCGTTGTCCGTCAAGGATGACAACGTTCTGCCGGACACAACGACGCCGCCACCAGACGACCTGATAACGCTCAACAAGGAGCAGTCGGATTATCCATCATGTGTGACCCACCACGAGCAGCGCCGATGGTTCGCCGGAACCGACGGGAAGCCTCAGGTGCTGTTCTGCACGCGCACCGGCACGACGTCGAATCTCACATCGAGCCTGCCAGCGCGCGACGCCGACGCGCTCGAAATCCGCATCGCCGCGACGCAGTACAACCGCATCCGGCACCTGATGGCACTGTCCGACCTGATCGCGTTTACCGCGGGCGGGGAGTTCCGCATCTACGCCGAGGGCGCCCCGGCGATCACCCCAAACAGCGTGAGCGTCAAGCCGCAAGGGTTCAGCGGCGCGGCTGACGTGCAGCCGGTGGTGACCTCGGGATCAATCCTGTATGTCCAAGCCCAAGGAGCGCACGTGCGCGAGCTGGCGTACAACTGGGAGGCGAACGCTTACCGGTCGATCGACGTGAGCATGTTCGCGCCGCACCGATTCAATGGGCATGCCATCACACAGCTTGCCTACTCCCGCGCACCGGATCAGATCCTCTGGGCAGTGCGTGACGACGGGGTGTTGTTGGCGATGACCTACGTCCCCGATCAGCAGGTCTTTGGCTGGCACATGCACGAGACCACGGGCGGCGCCTTCGAGTCGGCATGCGTTGTGTCCGAAGGCAACGAGGATGTGCTCTACGTCGTTGCGAGGCGCACCATCGACGAGCGCGCCGTTCGCTACGTCGAGCGTCTCAACACCCGGATCTTCACCGCGCTCGAGGATGCGTATTTTGTGGACTGTGGACTGACGTACTCCGGCGAGCCAACGGACACGGTCACCGGCCTGTGGCACCTGGAAGGGCAGGAGGTGCAGATCCTGGCTGACGGCGCGGTTGCCACGCCAGCCACGGTCACCGATGGTGCAGTGTCTGTCGGCTTCGAGGCGAGCGTGATTCACGTCGGGCTGCCGATCGTCTCTGACCTGCGCACGCTGCCACTCACGCTCGAGGGCATGAACGCCGCCGGCCAAGGCACGCTGAAGAATGTTACCAAGGCGCACTTGCGCGTATCGAGCTCGTCGTTGGTGCAGGCCGGGCCGTCGTTCGGACGCCTGCGCGCATACCCGCCGCGCGCGGTGAGCGACAACTACGGATCACCGCCGGGGCTACGTGACGGTGAGCTGACGCTGACCATTGACCCGGTATGGTCGACCGACGGCGCGGTGTGCGTGCGCCAGGCGGAACCCCTCCCGCTCACAGTGGCGTCGATGACGCTCGAGGCGCAGGTCGGTGGCTGAGGAGATCAGGATTTACAGCGCGCGCCTCTCAGATGCCGAGGAACTCCTCGGCAACCTGCGGCCGGCTGACCTCGCCGAGTGCCGCGCCTACGGCAAGCCTGATCTGCTCGAGGGGCTGCGCGAGAGCATCCGCGAGTCGGACGAGTGCTGGGCGCTGCGCGTCTCAGCTGGAATGCTGGGTGTGTTCGGCGTTGGCGCTATCGCGCCTGGCGTCGGATCGCCCTGGATGCTGGGCACGCCGTTGCTCGATAAGCGCCCGCGGATGGTGCACGCGATGGCGCGCAGTTACCTGCAGGGGATGCGCACGCGCTATCCGCTCCTGCTGAACTTCGTCCATGCCGCAAACACGCGCAGCGTCTGCTGGCTGGCGCGACTGGGCTTCACCATTCACCCGCCAGAGCCCTACGGCTGCCTGGGCGAGATGTTCCACCGATTTGAGATGCACGCCGATGTGTGAGCCCGTCACGATGTCCCTGCTGGCGGCCGGAACGCTGTTCTCGGCCTACGGCACTTACCAACAGGGTCAGGCCGCACAGGATGCGGCGAGGTACAACGCGCAGATGGCTGAATACGCCGCTCAGGACGCGGAGCGCCGCGGCGAGGAGGACGCGCTGGCGGTGCGCAGGAAGGCCGCCTCGCTCAAGTCGAGTCAGCGTGTGGATCTCGCCTCTCGCGGTCTCGACATCGGCTACGGCACGGCGCAAGACCTCCAGGACCAGACCGACTTCTTCGGCGAGCAGGACGTAGCCACCGCGCGCTACAACGCGCGCACGCAGGCGTGGTCCGCGCGCGCAGGCGGGAAGCTCGCGCGTGCCGAGGGTAACGCGGCGGCGCACCAGGGACTGCTTGGCGCCGGCGGTACGCTGCTGCAAGGCGCGGGCATGGTGTCGAGCAAGTGGTCGACGAAAAAACCGTCAGGGACAACTTGAGCCATGCCGCGCGTCCCGACCTACGACGGCCCCGCACTGCAAAGCGCTCCGCTGCGCCCACCGACGGCGCGCCCGCTGGATGTGTCCTCGGGCACGCGCGCGATTGGCCAGGGGTTGGCGGTCCTCGGCGAGGAGCTCGACCGCCAGGCCGAGCGCGCCGCGCAGGCTGAGGCCTATGATGCAGAATTCCGCGCGACCGACGCATGGCTGAAGTGGGACACCAGCGCGCGAGAGCACGCCAGGGGTGGTGGGGCAGACCAATACGAGGCAGATGCCGAGGAGTGGTGGAGCAAGGCGCGCGAGGAGTACGGCGCGAACCTGAGCCCGCGTGCGAAGGCGCTGATCGGGCGCAGCTTGCAGCAGAAACACCTATCTGCGAAGGCCAACGTGAGCGCCTTTGCCGGCGCCGAGCGCGAGCGACACGCCGACGAGGTCGCAATGGCGGACATCGCCACCACGATCCAATTCGGCGTGTCCAGCGGGACGGTGGATGCAACGCGCGGGCAGCTTAAAGAGAAGGTCGCCGCCTTCGGTGCACGCAAGAACTGGAGCACAGAACAGGTAGAGCGGGCGCAAGGAGAGTACATCTCCGCGATGCACGTGGCGCAGATCGACAAGCTCTCGCCAGTGGAGGCGCTTGCGTACTTTACAGCGCACTCCGACGAGATCGACTTCAGGAAACAGGGTGATTTGCGCAAGGCTCTCGAGCGCAATATCGAGATCGACCAAGCCAAAAGCGAGGCAAGAGCAAAAGAGGCTGCCCGCGAAGCAGAAGAGCGTCTACTGGATTCTGCCTGGAGCCTATACGCTCAAGGGCAGCCCGTGCCACCTTCTGTGATCAGCGCTCTGCCAGGCAGGCAAGCGGTGCAGCTGATGAACGCCATCGAATCGCGCGCTGCTCGCGAGGCACGGGGAACGAAAGTGGAGACGAACATCGGCGCGTACCTGGACGTGCGCGAAGCGATCGAGCGCGGCGAGCGCGTCGATCTCCGGCAGTTCGATGGCGTGATCAGCCCGACAGACATCAAGTCACTGGCAAGCCTGTCTACGCCAGGCCAGGCGGCCGGGTTCCTTACCGATGCAGAATTGAAAAACAAAGCGCTAGTTGATCTTGGCATAGATAAAAAGCGCGACCCGACATCCGCATACACGGTGCTTGGATTGATTGACAGCAGGATGACAGAGAGCGCCCAGGCAAAAGGGAAGCCGCTTACGCCAGACGAAAAGCGGGCTGTAATAGAAGGCGTTGTCACAGATCGCGTCTACGTTGACGGGTGGAGCTGGAGAGACAAGGAGAAGCAGACCAGCCTGCTGTCCGATGATGAGGTTGGTGACGCCTATGTCCTGGTTGGCGGCAAGAAGGTAAAGACATCGGTGGTGCCATTCGACAAGCGCCTGAAAATAATTCGCGCACTGCGCGCAAGAGGCTTGCCAGAGACAGAGCAGGTCATCGTCGAGACCTACATCGAGAAATACCCTGACGGGCAAGAACGCAACGGCGGTGTAAGTGGCGGCTGGTGAGTTTGATGACATTCTTGACGCAAAGGCCGAGAGAACGAGCAGGCGTGTCAGCGTTCCTGTGGACGCGGATGACGAGTTTGATGATGTTCTCAACGCTCGAGCCGAGAGGCAGCACAGGTATATCAGCACTCTCATTGAAGCCGCCGTCAAAGACAATCCAGGTGCTGCAGCAGAGCGAGACAGGCTGTCGCGCTCCACGGGGCTTCCTCCTGATGTAGTCGCGCGCAACCAGCAGGAATTGAAGCGCAAGGAGATGGTGCGGGCGATTGACCTGAATCGCATGATGCGAGACTCGCCAATCCTGTACCGCCATTTTGCCGACCCATCGTTTGCCAGCATGGCAATCGATGACGTCGGCCCGCTGACGCGCCTCGGGCGCACAATTCTCTCGGTGCCTGCCGACATCACGGCACAAGGCCTCGGGTTACCCGAACTCGCCCTGAAGACCGGTGGCGAGTTCCTCGACTGGGGTGCCGGCAACCAGCCGCACGCCAACCCGCTCCGCGATGCGGGCGAGTGGCTGGGCACGATCCGGCAGGGTCAGCAGGCGCTGGCGGAAGAGCTGCGCGGCGACCAGTCGGGCGCGGGGTTCTTCGAGCAGGGCGTCCTCGGCGGCGTGTCGTCGTTCGTGCAGATGCTGCCCGGCATGCTGGGCACCATCGCCACGGGCAACCCCGCGTTCGCGCTGTGGGCCGCCGGCCTGCAGTCGGGCTCGACCACGGCGGCCGATGCGATGGACTCCGGCCTGCCCGCCTGGCGCTCAGGCATCGTCGGCATGACCGACGGCATGATCGAGGCCATCACCGAGATGGCCCCGGCGTTCAAGTTCGTCGAGAGCATGAAGGTGGGCGACTCGTTCGCCAGGTTCTTCGGCAAGCAGTTGATGACCGAACTCCCCGGCGAGCTGCTCGCCACGCTCGGGCAGGAGTACAACGCCTGGGCCGCAGGCCTGCGCGGCGATGCGGATCTCGGCGAGTGGGTGCGGACCCTGCCCGAGGCTCAGGCGCAGACCGTGATCGCCACGCTGACGATGGTCGCGCTGACCTCCGGCCTCGGCCGCGGGGCCGTGCGGCTGCTGCAGGACCGGAAAGCCGCCGAGGAGGCCCCGCAGAAGGCCGAGCGGCTGCGTGAGCTGTTCGAGCTGTCCAGCGCATCGGCGCTCAGACAGCGCGCTCCTGAGACGTTTGCGGAGTTCGTGGACCAGGCCGCCGCCGATGGCCAGCAGACCCTATACCTCGACGCCGAAGCCCTCGCGCAGTCCGTGCGCCAGATGCCGCCTGAAGAACTGGAGCGCGCGCTGCCGGGCGCTGCCGAGCAGCTCGCACGCGGCGAGCGCTGGGTGTCGGTGCCGCTGGGCGCGGCAATGGCCGGCGTGCCAGGAACGGCGCTGGAGGACCTGATCGTCCAGCACAGCAAGCTCGACCCCGAGGGGCTGACGCTCACCGAGGCATCGGCCGCGACAGAGCAGGCCGACAGCCTGATCGCCACCGAGATCGACCGCATCCAGCAGGAGGCTACGGACCAGGCGGTCGTGATCGAGCAGATCGACCGCGTGCGGGGCGTGATCGAGGAGCAGATCGTGGCCTCGGGGCGCCACTCCCCAGACGTTGCCGCCGTACAGGCCGAGTGGTTGGCGCGCGCCTACACGGTGCTGGCGGACGCCGAGGGCATGACGCCGGATCAACTGTGGGCCGAACGCCCGCTGATCATCCGTGCTCAGCAGGGCATGGCGGCGTCCAATGGCGTGAATGCCGGCGACAAGCTGACGCAGAACACCGGGCCGTTCGGCCAAGTGTTCACCGAATACCGAGGAGATGCTCAGGGCGCAATTGCCCGCTTGACGCAAGAGCAGTCTGGTGATGCCACAGCAGCGCTATCGCATCCTGAGATAGGCGACATCGATCTGGTATGGGGGAAAGCGGGGACAAACCGACATGACGGCTACGGGCTCGCGAAACTGGTGCGGTGGCATCCGGAGGTGCTGTCTGACTTGCAGGGGTTGATCGGGTCTATGCGCGTGACACAGCGCAGCGAAAATCGCGTGCACCTTGAGTCTGAGGATCACGAAGCTTCGGTTCGCTTGCAATGGGATGGTCAGTCAAAACACTGGCTGCTGACCGCGTATCAGAAGAGGGGAAGCGACACCGGCACGAGGACGGACATTGCCGGCGCTGATGTGGCGGATGACTCGCCGCCAACCGCTTCCGAAGCCATTGTAGAACAGGACATGCAGCAGTTCTACCAAGCCCAGGCCGCC
>Ga0208198_1000977_pt1 | contig 28075 bp, 18 predicted proteins | sample AD_JPNTR2_MetaG_FD_184446 | JGI IMG/M metagenome (GOLD analysis project Ga0208198, IMG submission 184446) | Active sludge microbial communities of municipal wastewater-treating anaerobic digesters from Japan - AD_JPNTR2_MetaG (SPAdes) (version 2) | ecosystem: Engineered > Bioreactor > Anaerobic...
CTGCATATTCGCGCGCCGCCACGCTCGATTGGCCGAATCCATGGCACGGGAGGAGACTGATCCTGTAAGGGCCTCAGAGTTGAGACGCATAGCCGAAATTTGTTCGTGGGTGCCTGAAAACCCGCCTCGGGACTTTTGGGAAGCATTGCAGGCCTATTGGTTCGTGCACCTCGGAGTGATTACCGAGCTGAATACGTGGGATTCGTTTAACCCCGGAAGGCTGGACCAGCATCTTTACCCGTTTTACAAAAAGGGGCTTGAGGACGGCACGTTAACCGAAGATTCTGCCCGCGAGCTCTTGCAGTGCTTTTGGATCAAATTCAGCAATCAGCCCGCTCCTCCTAAGGTTGGTGTGACTGCCGCCGAGAGCGGTACGTATACGGATTTCGCGAACATCAACTGTGGAGGACTGACTCCTGACGGGCGAGATGGGGTCAATGGCTTGACATACCTCATACTAGACGTGATAGACGAAATGAGGCTCCTTCAGCCGAGCTCCAACATACAGCTGTCGGCGAAGAACCCGGACCGCTTTCTTAAGCGCGCCCTTAGAATAGTGAGGAAGGGGTGGGGACAGCCTTCGATATTCAACGCCGACATGGTAGTACAGGAGATGCTCAGGGTGGGAAAGAGCTTGGAGGACGCCAGATGCGGCGGGACGTCGGGGTGTGTGGAGACTGGCGCTTTCGGAAAGGAGGCCTACATCCTCACCGGCTATTTCAACCTTCCTAAGATTCTGGAATTGACACTGTATGATGGGGTGGACATGCGCACCGGAAGGCAGCTTGGGCCCAAGACAGGGCCTGCTGCGCTGTTCGAAACGTATGAGGAGCTATTGGAGGCATATGCAGAACAGCTCAACTACTTCATAGATGTAAAGATTAAAGGGAACAACGTGATTGAGAGGCTTTATGCAAAGTACATGCCGGCGCCCTTCATGTCACTGCTGATTGATGACTGCATCGCCTTAGGTCGAGATTACAACGACGGAGGAGCCAGATACAATACATCCTACATTCAGGGAGTAGGAATTGGCACTATAACGGATTCCCTTTCTGCCATCAGGCATCACGTGTTTGATGAGCCCCGAGTCACAATGGATCAATTGCTCCAGGCCTTAGAACGCGATTACGAGGACAGGGAGGATCTGCGTCGGCTGCTCTGGGACGATACTCCTAGGTATGGAAATGATGATGACAGGGCTGACACGATAATGACTGACGTCTTCAAAACGTTCTTTGATGCAGTTGACGGGCGGCCGAATGTCAAGGGTGGGCGGTATTGCATCAACATGCTTCCCACCACGTGCCATGTGTATTTCGGTTCGGTTACAGGGGCTACCCCTGATGGCCGAAGGGCGTGGCAGCCCCTGTCAGAAGGGATCTCTCCCGTTCAGGGCAGCGATAGGCGCGGGCCTACTGCGGTCTTCAAATCCGCCTCCAAGATGGATCATGCGCTGACCGGCGGCACTCTTCTCAACATGAAATTCTCTCCGAAGCTGCTCGAAGATGAAGCAGGCATAAACAACCTCGCGAGCCTGGTGCGTACCTACTTCAAGCTTGGAGGACACCATGTCCAGTTCAATGTGGTAAAGGCAGAAACGTTGCGGGAGGCGCAAGCGGATCCAGAAGCCCATCGCGACTTAATAGTTCGTGTGGCAGGGTATAGCGATTATTTCTGCGACCTTTCCCGCGCATTGCAGGATGAGATAATTTCCAGGACGGAACATCAAGTGATGTAGGCAATTCGATAGGGGTGTGCGGGATGCTTGTTGATTATCACGTGCATCTGGAAAGGGCAGGATTGTCGCGCGCCAACGCAATGCGGTTCGTGGACCGGGCGTTGGCCAATGGCGTTTGGGAGATAGCCTTTACAGAGCATGCTTACAATTTTGTGGAATGTGCCCCCATGCTTGAGCGTCCGAACTATGTAAAAGAGCATGGCCATGGTTTCAGGCTCGACGACTATATTTCGCTCATTGAGGATATGAAGGCTGAGGGCTTGTCGGTGAAACTCGGGATCGAGTTCGATTACATCGATGAGACCATCGAAGATGTAGCCGACTTTCTGGAAGAGGGACATCCCTGGGATCTGGTTATCGGATCGGTTCACTGGATCGGAGAGTGGGGATTCGATATTGACCCGACTAGCTGGAACGATGTGGATGTGGAATGGGCGTATTCCGCATATTTCGAACGTGTATGTCGTGCGGCAAGGAGCGGCGTTTTCGACGTGATAGGCCATCCCGATGTGATTAAGGTGTTCGGCGCTAGGTTGGCAACGGGTTTGGAGGGCCCAGGCGAGGAAGGACCCTTGAGAGGATACTACGATGCTTTGACAGCGGCGGCCGCATCGTCAGGAACATGCCTTGAAGTCTCAAGCGCCGGACTCCGGCGTCCGGTAGAGGAAGCGTATCCTGCAATGACGTTGCTCAAGATGGCTTGCGAGCGGGGCGTGGGGATTACCTTAGCTTCGGATGCGCATGAACCTGAAGAGGTCGCATCGCGTTATGATGAACTTGTGTCGTGGGCCCGAGAGGCCGGATACACTAAGTTGACCATATTTGACCAGCGCACTGGAAGGCAAGCGGCGATGGGGTAGGGTGCGCCGGGAGCATGTGGTTTGCTGCTGCAGGGGGAGTTCCCAGATGCTTGTTATCCTCAGCCAGTTGCAGACCCTGATTTTTCTCCGCCCACTGGCAAAATCCTTAGCTGCCAGAGCTAAGTAGACCGCAACAAATCTCTTCGCGATCCTCGAGTTGTACTGCCGCTGTCTGGGACCTAGGCGGGGAACTGCTAAGGTCTTTTACTTGTAAATGTAGCCTTCGGTAGAAGCCTAGGGAAGCGCCGTGCGGCGTGGAGCCGGCCAAGGTTTGCCGCGGGGGCGAGCAGGTTTTGCAGACCAGTCTAAAACTTAGACACCCGTGCCCGAAAAGCGACTAAATAATAGACATATTCCTTTGAATGCATAGACTGCTGGAGCGCTAATATGGATCTCATGGTCGGGAGCGTGTGCGCGTCGCTTTCGTGGTTGTAAAGAAGACGGTTGCCCGCAAGCGTCGAACCGGGATTTCGATCTACCCTGGCCTTGCCCCGAGGATCATATCCCGGCGCGGCTAAGTGCTGCGGGCGTCTATGGCTAAGGCCAAGATGCGTATGTTGTAGATGTACAACACCTAGCATACATCATATGGCAGGCTAACCGATAGCGCAAAAACTTATGGGGAGTTACTTAGTCGTGAATGGTCTACCGGATCGCTTTCTTCGCAGGAGAGTATGGGTGTTGTCGTCGGCCAATTTCCACGGCCGGTTTTCATGGGTATCTTTGCTGTCTTCACGGGCGATGGAGATAGTTCTGGCAAACGACATTCTGTTCCAGACATTGTAGAGGTTGTTCTTCAAGTTCAACTTGAACGATTTCGACGCTTCTTCGTTCCCCTGTCGACCTATCCGAATCTTTTGAGCTGCGAAATGGCGTGCGGCAAGGGGGTCGGTTGCCGGCCCCCATTGCCACATGCCATACGATTTCGTGTTTCTTCCTTACTTGCAGTCCCTCAAGAATGCCCCGAGAACTGGACCAGGGAAGACATCTACAGCTCCGCTTGTGAACGCCACCGAGGGCAAGCTCTGTACGGCAGTTCCTACCCACACGCCGAGCTGACCTGTTGCTGGGGTGAGCGGGACGCTTACAGTGCCGCCTGGCCAGCTGAATACGGCGCGATAGGTAGTTTCGGCGCCTATCGTCGACGGATCCGGCAGATTTGTTCCTGCGACAAGGACTTGTGCCGTCCCGAATTGGTCCGTCCTGAGCCATAGCACTCCTCCGGCGTTCGGCGCTAGTCCGCTGCGAGGGGAGAGTGCCACCGTGCAGGTGCGGGGCGCCACTGGCGGAGGCGCTGCAACAGGCACGCATATCCTCTGCCCTATCACAAGCCTGTTAGGATTGACGCCGGGGTTAGCTCTAATGAGGGCGTCAACAGTAGTGCCGTATCTTAGTGCGATCAAGTAGTAGGTGTCTCCGGGCTGGATTGTGTAGTAAAACCCTGGACATGGTACAGGCGTTGGACCCGGGACCGGTATGCATATTGGTTGGCCAATGATGAGGTTCAAGGGGTTTATTCCCGGGTTTGCGGCAATGAGCGCGTTCACGGTGGTTCCGAAGCGTTGTGCGATTGCGTATAGAGTATCGCCTGCTCTGATAATGTAAATGGTTCCGCCAGGGCATGGAGGATACTGCATGGCGTAGAGTTCGTCATAGAACATTGACATATGCCATCACTCCCGTGTTGGTCTGCTACAAAGTATGCAGAAGGGCCAAGTTCGGCATTGTGCTTCGGGCAATGATGGACCAAAGGCATGGTCGGGAAGGCTCTTTCAGTTGGTTTTTTGTCTAGGAATATTCCGGGCGTGGATGGATGCAAGGTCTGCTCAGGGCGTGGCCGGGTGACCGAGCCAACACGATTTCCTTGGCGCAAGCAAGTCGCCAAGGAAATCGAGCTTTAGCTTGACATGATCAGTAAAGTCCGCGGCAGCCTGGATCGCTAAGCTTTGTGGAACGAAAACGGGTTTATGGGAAGGGCCAGACAGGTTTGGCAAGCGGACGACGCTGCGCAAAGGAGATCCGGTCTCCGAGGCAGCCACCGCCCGCTCGTGGACATCCATGTCAGCTAGTAGGATCTAATATAGAATGAAGAGCCCTACATCTGTTAACAGGCACTATATCCGCACAGCCTACATTCCGAGCAGCCGGACGCATATACCAGCGAGTAGTTTCCACATTGGGGACATAGATCATGCCTTGTTACGCGATGCCCGGATGAAGTGTAGTCTGGGTCGCCCATGTGTCCTCCGAAATCGTCAGACATGGCAAGCATTCCATCTGCATGGCTGTTGGTCTCGGATGATTCTACACCATTGTTGCTGGCTGAGGGATCCTCTTCTTCAAAGTTATCCGCTTGCCGCGCTGGTTCTGGAGAGAGGTCTCCGACTTCAAAATCCATGGATGCTCCGTCTTCCGCAGCATCCCCATGGTCAACTGCGGTATCCTCTTCCTCGTCTATGAAGAGGAGCCGCCCTTGGACCGTGGCTTCATCGGGCGAGATATCGATTCCCGCTGCTTCCCAACTGTCTTCGGGAGCTGTTTGCCCTGCAACGCCGCGGCTTGGGGGCGTGGCCCATTCAATGCCGGCGTACCGCGACTGAATGCACTGCTCCAACATTCGACCTATGGCGTCCGGTACCGAGAGCACTTTGTTGGGACCGAATCCCACCTGACCTGAACCGCCTATGCCTCTGAGCTGGCGCACTATTTCAGATGGGTCTATCCCTGCACGGAGAGCTAACGAGATTAGCCTGGCGATACTCTCAGTGAACGCATATATGTCGGTGCCGGCCCTGCCTATCTGGCAGAATATCTCAAATGGCTTGCCGTCGTACATGTTTAGCGTGGCCCAGAGTGTTCCGGATGGTGTAGCGATTCTCTTCGTTATGCCGCACAGTGTTTCGGGCCTGTCGATGGGTTGAAGCTTCCCCCAGAGGGTGGAATCGACAGTGAAAGGCTTGCGTCCTCTAGGCGTCAAGGGCTCCGGCTGAGCGTTCGAAGCAACTGCAGCCTTTTTGGACGAGATTACCTCTACCTCGCGACTCCCGGTCCGATATACTGTTATGCCTTTGCAGCCGAGGGAGTAGGCGAGCCGGTAAGCTGCGCCAACATCCTCGCGGGTGGCGTTGTTGGGCAAGTTAATAGTCTTCGATACCGCATTGTCTATGCCTCGTTGTGTTGCAGCCTGAATTCGCACATGCCACTCCCATGGGATCTCCAATGCTGTTTGGTATAGCTTTGCCATATCGGAGGGGATGCCATCGATCCCTGCCAGCGAACCGCCGTTGTTAGCAATGCGTTCCATCAGCTCGTCCGAGTATATGCCGCGCTGTTTGGCGTCGGCAAGAAACAGCGAGTTGACTTGAGTGAGAGACTTGCCGCCTAGTATGTTTCTCTTGGTGAATGCCACGCCGAACAAGGGCTCGCACCCTGAAGAAGCGTTTGCTACCATGCTTATTGTGCCCGTTGGCGCAATCGTAGTGACAGTGGCATTACGAAGCGGGGGCTCTCCGGTTTCGGCGAATACGCTTTCGGAAAACGCTGGGAATGGCCCTCGTTCTGCAGCCATCCGCCTCGACATCGCCCGTGCTTCACCCGTGATGAACTTGGCAATGAGCTCGGCAAGAAGTTCTGCTTTTTCCGATGCATACGGTACTTTGAGCATGATCATAAGATCTGCGAGGCCCATGAAACCAAGACCGATTTTTCTGGTTGTCCTTACCATCTTGTCGATCTCTGGGAGGGGATACTCGCTTACGTCTATTATAGAATCCAGAAAATCCGCTGAAGCGCGAACCACAGTGCCAAGGAGACTCCAGTCAACATGGCGCATCTCATCTGTGATTAACTCGCGGCAGCCCTCTCCGAACTCGCCTGTGAGCAATGGTTGATGAATTCCTGTGCCAAGGGCAGCAGCAAGCTCCTCATCGGTCAGTGGCGCCTCGCGGTACATTTTCTGCAAGTTCACGCTGCCAAGGTTGCATGCCTCGTAAGGCAGCAAAGGCTGTTCCCCACAGGGATTCGTGGCGGTGATGCGGCCTAGCGAAGGGGTGGGGTTGCCTTCTTCAATTCGATCTAGGAATATCACGCCTGGCTCTCCATTCTTCCACGCGTGGTCCACAATTAAGTTGAGGACGTCGCGAGCCCTCTTCGTTCCCACTGCCGACTTCGTCCTGGGATTGATGAGTTCGTAATCGGTGTCGGCTTCCACGGCGGCCATGAAGGCGTCTGTGATCCCTACAGAAATATTGAAATTGGAGAGAGCGGTATTCTCCACTTTGCACGTTATGAAGGATTCGATATCGGGATGATCCACTCGGAGTATCCCTATGTTTGCGCCTCGGCGTTTTCCGCCTTGCTTGATGGTTTCAGTGGCGGCATTGAACACAGCCATGAAAGAGACCGGACCTGAGGCAACTCCTCCGGTCGATCTTACGACATCGCCATGAGGGCGTAAATTAGAAAAGTCAAATCCTGTTCCGCCTCCGGATTGATGTATCAGCGCGGCACCGCGGACTGCATCAAATATCTGGGGCAGAGAATCTTCTACGGGTAGGACGAAGCATGCGGCATTTTGCGAGCTTTCAGTGCCGGCATTCATCCAGGTAGGAGAATTTGGCGAAAACAAATGATTGACCAGAAGCCAGTAAAAGAGCTTCACTCGTTCTGGTTCAGATTCACGCGTGCCCTCATATTGAGCACCAGCCCTTGCCGCTTCTCTTGCTACTCTGAGGCACATTTCCTCAGGGGTTTCGATTATGTTCCCTTCCTTGTCTTTTAACAGATATCGGCTTTCCATGATGGTCAGCGCTTCGGGGGTAAGAGACATTTTGCATTCAAGGACAGAGTCCGGGATGGGCCTCATCTATCTTCCTCCTGTTCGAGAGGGTCTTTACGATCCTAGAACTCCTCTCTAGGATTGACTCAGTTTTCAACACCGCCAACCTGATTCCTGCATGCGAAATGTGATATAGAATATCGAAATTTCCATGCCCCAGCTCTCCGGGATATGGAAGAATCGGGGTGTGTTAGCCAGTAGAGTCATCAGCATGCATCAATATGATAACCCATAAAGCGAACGTAAAGTGTGCCAAGGACACAAGAAAAAAGAGAGTGAACAAAGGAAGCGGATTGAAGTTGACTGGATTTTCGCTTTCGCCGGCTTCGACAGAGAAAACAAGGAGGATCGCCCGAAAGCGACCCTCGAATTCAGCTTACGAACCGGTCTGATCCTGGACTAGTAGGTATACCTTACCGTGTATGTTATCGTGGTTGATCCGCCAGCCGGCGCCTTTGTGGGGAACTCGATCGTGTTGGCGTCTACTTTGTTCCACTTGGTGCTGGAGCTGACAATCTCCCACTGGGCCCAGCCCATCATGTGTTCGAGAACAGTGACTTCCACTGGCTCCTCCTTGTGGTTGCGCACTTCGATTTTGAATGTCTGCTCGTTGACTCTGTCAGAAAGCCTCTTTGTGCCCATTACAGAGCGCTCTCCCACGACGTCGAAGGCTGATCCCAGTTCGATTCTGACTTTCTCGTCCTTTGGAGTGTGGTCGATCCTGTCTTCGCCGATGAATTCCAGGCTACCGTCGGTATCCATCTTGCTGACCCTTATCACGCCCTTTGGAAGGGGCATCCCGAGGTTGTTTTCTGTTTTGTTCCAAAATTCCAGCATCGTGGTGACCTTTGTTCCTTGCCTTGCACCGTCGTATACCAGCAATTTTCTAGCCGGAATCGAGCTTGCTGCCAGAAGCTCTATCTGTTTGATCTGGTTTTCCTTTAGTGTTGTTGGAAACTGAAGAGTGTAAAGGTGATACTCGAAGAACGGCTTCTCCTCAAATGTAGGCCCCGTTCCAGCGTCAAGGACTTTTGCTGTTGCCCTTACTACGTCGTACATCTCCTCTTGCACCTGGTGCACGTCTCCGGCCACGAGTTTGAGCTTTGCATCCTTAAATGTGGCTCCGGATTCGTTAGTCACAGTGACCCAACCGCGAAGGTCCAGATTATCGTCGTTTGGTCCGATGATAGCCACGTAGTCTGCTGCCCAAGAAAGTCCACCAGTGAGGTACGTTACCAAGCAGTCATGGTTTCGGGTTATGGAGTTGTTAGACACCAGCCACGCCAGGGTGGGACGAGTAATCAGGCCTTCCGGAAGGCTGGGATACTCTACTGACTGAACATCGCTTAGTTGCACGGTGTAGACTTGGCCTGTGCCGTTTGGACCTTCCGACATGATGATGTTGGAAGGGGCGGATCCTTTTGCCCCGCTCAGCAAATATCCTGTGTAGGCGCGCCCGCCTTTCGTGGTAACTTGAATCTTCTCACCGACGAATCTCTGCATGAGTTTTGTGTCTTCAACAAGATCATATTCGTAGTTCTGCTCGCGCACTCTGACTTCCTCTGGAGATGTGAGAGAGACGAAACTTACAGTGGCCGGGTTTATCCGGGCCGATATATTAGGAAACAACACCGTGGAAAGGCCCTCTGGGATCTCGAGGCACCTCGTCTCTTTTACGAGCGCGAGGTCTGAATTGTATATGGTTAGTTCCATGGAGTTATCGGCTCCCTTCTGAGCGCCAATCGCCGTGGGCCGTAGAAAAGTCGACGCAATTCCGATTAACAGGACTGCCGATGCCAGTATCCAGATGACGTTGTGTCGTAGGCGAAGCATTACAGCACCCTCCAATACTAGTTATTGCCTCAGTTTCGGATGTCAATCTTCTTGTCTCTTACTTTTGATTCCTTCAAGATGAGAAGGCCATATCCTGAAACCAGCGTATTCATACACAACCTGCTTTCACTCTGAAGAGACGCCGCCGCCGCGCTGTTTGTTCCAACGCGGCGGCGAAACATGTTGCCTGCTGCCTAGCGACGAGAACAAGTCTGTTGGCAGCCAGGTTCGGGTGGCGCACCTTTACATGTTCAAGAATCTTGAGAGCAGAAGCTCTGCTACCTCGAGCTCAGCATAGCTGCGCGCGGATTTCCAATCTCGATTCATGATGGACTCTATGAGCTCAGGTGATACTCCAATCTCTTCGGACAGAGCCATTGCCAGACGTCTCTGAGCCAGTTCAGGCAGGGCGTCCCACTCTTCGGCGAGGAGAGCCTGGGCTTCCTCTTCGGTCAAGCCCATTTCTACGAGCCTCTGGGCCAGTGCTGGGCTCATTCCGTTCCGGGCCTCATCCCATTTCCCACGGGATATGGCATCCACCTGTTCTGGCGTGATGATGCCGTCAGTGAGGGCGCTCACTTTTCGCGTGATGTCCTCGCGTGTGACTGCACCTTCTGCCATGACGAATCTGGTTGCACCGTAGCCCGTCCCAACGGCGTATACGGAGTCGTTTTCGCGGATAGACTCCAGGTCTGACGCGACTCCATTCCTATAGACGATTGTCTCGGGGTCAATTTGAATCGTCTGCGTGTTGCCGGCCGCATTTCTAAGGCTGAGTGTTTCAGCGCTCTTGTTTACCTGGGCGACGGTGCCCCTTGCAAACTCGGACTCTGCCAAAGACTTGACCATGTGCGCGGTTTCTGCACGGGTCGCGGGCCGGTCGGGCTCGAATACTAAACCAAAGTGGATTGGAATAATGTCCAGCCTTCTGGCTACCTCAACGTGTCTGAAGGCCCAGTGTGTCGAGTCGACGTCCCTGTACGTAGGTGTCCAGGAGGAGGCGTCTGCAACTCCCACTTTTCCGAGTTGGGCCACGCGCGATAGAATGGCCGCGAGCTCAGCCCTGGAAACGTTCTGAGCGGGCCTGAACGTCCCGTCGGGGTAACCTGTTACGACTTCCGCAGTGTCAAGGGCGGATACAAAGGGTTCTGCCCAGTGACCTTCCATGTCCGAAAACTTCGTGTCAACAGTGGGGGCGTATCCAAACGTCCGGGCCACTATTTTCGAAAGTTCGGCCCTTGTCACAGGTTCCTCAGGCCTGAATGTGCCGTCAGGATACCCGGCAATTACTCCCATTTTTACAAGGGTGTTTATGGCTCCCTCCGCCCAGTGCCCGTCTATGTCGGAAAGCTCTGCTTTCGGGACGGAGAGTGCCTTTGGGGCCGCGGCTCCAGCCGCAAAGCCCGAAGTTGGAATCGATGCCACGCTCAGGATAATGGCGAATGCCAGCGCAGCCCCTATAATCAGCTTCTTCGAAGCCATGTTCACTGCTCCTTTCGTCGAGGATTAAGGTCCGTATGGTTGTGTTCACCATACTACTGCCATATCCTTCAAGCAGTTTGAGGCACATGAGGCCTCAGAAGGTATTTGCGCCATACCTGTGGAAGAATATCCGAAGATTTAGCGGGGAGGAATAATCGTTTTGGAAGAACACAAGGGACGTAAGATCCTGATAATAGACGGTCACAGCTTGGCGCATAGGGCCTACTACGCTCTTCCGGCGACGCTCACGCGGGCAGACGGAATGCCCACCAATGCGGTGCTTGGTTTTTGCAACATGGTAGCAAAAATGCTTGAAGAGGGGGATTTCGATGGCGGAGTATGTGCTTTCGATAGGCCATCGCCTACCTTCAGGCATGAGCAGTTCGAGGATTACAAGGCGACCAGGAAACCTATGGACGACTCGCTCAGGGTGCAGATGCCCATAATCCGCGAAGCGGCGGAGGCGTTTGGATTCACCCTTGCTGAACTGGATGGCTGGGAGGCGGATGACGTCATTGGAACCATTGCCCGCATGGCAGAGGAGGCCGGGGACGAGGCGGTCATTGTTACAGGGGACAAGGACGCGCTTCAGCTGGTGTCTGACAATGTGAGGGTAGTTCTTACGCGCAAAGGAATATCCGAATTTGAGGAGTATGGCCCCGATGAGGTGAGGGAGAAGTACGGGTTTGGCCCCGAGTTTGTTCCTGATTTCAAAGGGTTGATGGGGGACCCGTCCGACAATCTGCCGGGCGTGCCGGGTGTGGGCGAGAAGACGGCTATGCGACTCGTATCTGAGTTGGGAACCGTCGAGAATGTGCTGGAGAATGTCCATTCCTTAAAGGGCGAACGTCTGCGCAACAACTTGCTGGAATATGGCGATGTTGCTTTGAAGAGCAAGCGTCTTGCCACCATCGACTGCAACGCTCCCGTGGGTATTGATATAGAGGAATGCTGCATGCTCAGGCAAGATCCGCAGAGGCTTGCGGGGTTTTTGCGAAAACAGGATTTCCGCGCACTCATTAAGAGGTTGGGGCTTTCAGGGACAGGCGCGTCCGGAGAGAACTCCGGCGGGCTTTTTGCGGTCCCGGCTGTAAATGTTAACAGCGGCTCACAAGCCGGGATTGGGCAAGGCCCAAAGACGGAGATCGTCAGTGCTGAGGAGAGTGGGCGAGAGCTTGCGAATCGCCTGAAAAATTGTGGCAGATTCGGTCTTGATGTGATCGGGGTAGGGCCACGAGCGATGACAGCAAGGGTTGAGGGCATTGCCTTTCAGGCTGAGGGCCTCAGCGCATACGTTCCTGTAGGAAATGGAGAAGGAAGGCTTTCCGTCGAGGCGGTAGCCGATATCTTCGGCGATGTATTGGCCGACACGGATATTGAAAAGCTGTGCCATGACTCAAAAGAAAAGATCATCCTTCTCAGGTCGATCGGGTGTGCGCTTTCTGGAGTCACGTTCGACAGCATGATCGCCTCGTATCTTGTGGATCCAGGGTCGCCCAATGCGCAATTGTGCGATGTGGCAGAGAGATGGCTCGGTGTGGAGATTCCTGATGTGAGGGAGGCCATCGAGGCTGGGGCGAAGAAGGCGAGGAATGCGAGTTACTGTCCTGAAGTTTCGGAGATGGCAGTAATGTGCGGCGAGTGTCTGAGGACGCTACCCGAACTCGAGGCTACGCTGCTTGCTTCGATATCCTCCAGTGGTATGGACAAGCTGTACCGCGATGTAGAGATGCCTCTCGCCGCGACTTTGGCGGAGATGGAGATGACCGGAATCAAGGTCGACTCGAAGCGCCTTGGTGAGCTTTCAAGGGAAATGGATGGGAGGCTCGACCAGTTGGTGGCCGATATCTATTCTTTAGCGGGCGAGGAGTTCAATGTGAATTCCACGAAGCAATTGGGGCATGTCCTCTTTGACAGGCTCGGCTTGCCGCCGCAGAAGAAGACCAAGACCGGGTATTCCACAGATGCCGAAGTCCTCGAAAGCCTCGCCAACAGTCATCCGATAATACAGAAAGTCGTAGATTACAGGGAGATTTCTAAGCTCAAGTCTACATACGTGGACGCGCTCCCGGAGCTTGTGAATTCAAAAACAGGCAGGATACATACGAGCTTCAATCAGACTGTAACAGCCACGGGCCGTCTTTCGAGTGCTGATCCCAATCTGCAGAACATACCTATTAGGACTGAAGAGGGAAGGAGAATAAGGGATGTGTTCATCCCTGGCTATGAGGACTGGTCCATAATCAGCGCGGACTACTCCCAGATCGAATTGCGTGTGTTGGCCCACATATCACAGGATGCCGCGCTTGTCGAGTCATTCCTCGCGGATGAAGATATCCATCGTAGAACTGCGGCGGCCGTATTTGGCGTGGATTTTGACGAGGTTACGCCCGAGATGCGCTCCCGTGCTAAGGCCGTGAACTTTGGGATTGTGTATGGAATAAGCGACTACGGACTTGCAAAGAACATAGGAGTCAGCCCAAGGGAAGCTAAGGAATTCATAAACAAGTACTTTGAGAAATATAGTGGAGTGAGAAACTACATGGACTCCATTGTAGCCCAGGCCAAGATGGACGGGTACGTAACAACGCTCATGAATCGAAGACGATATCTGCCTGAGCTGTCGAGTCCGTCGTTCCAGGTTCGCAAGTTCGCGGAGAGGGTTGCCATGAACACGCCGATTCAAGGCTCTGCGGCAGACATAATAAAGCGCGCAATGGTAGGGGTGCAAAAGAGGCTGCGAGATGGCGGCTACTCGGCGAACCTGCTTCTTCAAGTCCATGACGAACTCGTTCTCGAAGCACCTCAAGATGAACTCGAGGAAGTCGTGGAAATTGTAAATGAGGAGATGAGCGGCGCCATGGCGCTCTCAGTTCCGCTCAAAGTCGACATCGCCTGGGGAAAATCGTGGATGGAAGCGAAGTAGCGCTTTTTTAGGCCTGTTCCTCTGGACAAGCCGGCTTCTCGGCTCTGAAATAGCTCCTCCCCTGGCAAGCGCTTTATCCCTCTTTGAATGGGAGCATGTAGTGAAATGATGCGAAATTAAACGAAGAATAATTGGCGGCCTGTGTTTCCGATGCTTGAAGGATTTATGGAATGAGTGTAGAATTAAGCAGTCGACGAGCCAAACGCCAAGTTAGGCTCGGAGTCCCATTGGTTCTATTTTCTGAACCGTGGCGGTTTGGATAACAGTTTTCGGTCCTTAAAGCCGGAAAGGAGGTGCACCCCCGGTTGCTTGAAGGATCGAGTCTATAGCGGCCAGACCGCGCAAAGCGCGACAGAGCCGCAACACGCCGAGAAGCAATGCTGGATGGAAGGGAATTGAGAGGAAACATGGATACTCCCAAGATCCCCCCACGAAGCCCGCGACGAGGCGTGGAACAAAAAACCGTAAGGGGGACGCTTAATTGAAGAAGAATCTTACAATCATCGTTGCCGCACTTTTAGTGGCGGCAATGGCGATCCCGGCCTCCGCATCAAAGCTGACGCTGGGCGGAGAATATAACGCTGGCTGGACCTACAATGCCGGAATATGGGATCCCACGAATTTGGGCGATGCCAGCAGCCTCGATCTCGAGCTCACCTTCACAGAGGGCGAGTCGATAGTAGCATACCTTCCGCTGACCATAGAGCCGTTTGTGGGAAGCCCGGAAGTGGCTTTGGGCAATTGGTATTTCTCATATGGTGCCACTCCGTTCTCGTTCTGGGTAAGCAACAACAACTCGTACAATGCTAAGAAGTTCGCAGCTCTCGGCGATCCGCTGGGAATCGGCGCGATCCTTGGAGAAGGCGTTGTTCTTAATGCTAAGGGCAGCATCCTCGGAGCAGACATCGATATCTACGCCGCGGGTCTCAACAACGGGAAAGAAGCCTATCTCGGTAGGGCGACCTATGGTCTGCCTGCAGACTTCACACTCGGCCTGGTCGGCGCATACACGGTTGACACAACCAACGATTTGACATTCGGCGCTGACATAGCTGGCGCGATTCCGGGAATCGGAGCCAAGCTGACACTGGCTGGCGCTGGTTACTGGACGCAGGGCGATGGAACATGGGAATTCGAGGGCCCAGAGGAGAACTACGCATACCAGCTGAAACTGAGCGACATCGCTGTTGGCCCTGTCACAGATGCTTGGGCGAAGTACACTGCAGTGGGTGCAAACTTTGTCTCGCAGTACGCATACCTGGATTACGGCAGGATTCTGCACGACTATGCTGACGCTGCAGCTGCTCAGGTCGGAGTTACCGTCGGCATTCCGGTCGGAATTCCTGTAGACCTCACACTTGGCGATACGGTCTGGATGAGCTACAGTGCAGAACCAAAGTGGAACGAGACCACTGCTGAGATAGTCGCTGAGCCTTTGGCGGACCTCAAGGCCACCGTATCGGGTGCCTACAAGGCCGACCTCAATTCCGACGATGACAAGGACTATACCGGCTATAAGGTACACGGAGACGTCTCATACAAAGTGTTTGACGTGAAACTCAACCCGTATGTCGATTACAAGGTTGATTCCTATGCCAAGACCGCTCACGACGGCAAGGCTGTAGACACTATTGTGGGACTTGATGTCAGTGGTGACCCGACCGATGATCTCAAGGTTGGACTCAACTCTAGCTATGAGTTTGAGCAGCCAATAACCTATGTGCGTGGTTGGGGAATCTACACCACCGACCTCAACCCTGGTTTCGTAAAGAGTGCGGAGTCGAAGATCGCAGCGGTTGCTGAATACGAGAAGGAAGGCGACGCGGAAGCCGCACCTAACTTCTACGGCTATGCTGGAAGCAATCTCAAGGTTAATGACGCTTTCGACGCCAAGCTCGGTGTGCTAAGCAAAGACAGGGAGAATGGCGTAGTGGCCAGTGCGACACTGAGCTACAAGGCCAGCGAGAGCATAGATACGGGCCTAACATACACCTTCCGTGAGAAGGGCGTAGAGGGTTGGGAGCATTACAAGGATGGCGGCAGGAACTACGTGAAGGCCAGCGTTACGGGAACCGTCGGCGATAGCACTATTAGCGTTGCTTACGGCGTTGACGGCCTGAAGAAAGCTGATAGTACGGGATTCCATGCGGGTAAGCCCTGGGCATACCTGAGGAACCATCCTGGCGTCGGCATGAACTGGGAGCTGCTCACACTTTCGGTGCAGGTTCCGTTCTAAACAGTCTAGATGCAATAAGGGCCTCCGAAGTATTCGGGGGCCCTTTTACTATGTCTGAGCTTCTTGCGGCATGAGCTTCGCTTGCTGATCAACGCGCCCTTCTCGCTGATTGTTCTATTGACATTCCGTGACAATTATGCTAACTTATACTTAACCGATTAAGTTGCCATATAGCAGCGAATTGTTGTGCCGAGCTCGTGTCTGGCCGTCTGCTTAACCGGTTAAGGAACCAGCTAAAGGCATGGGCCATCGTGCAAGAACATTTCGCATCTATGAAAGCGAGGCGGTTTGATGGCCAGAAGCTCCGGGCTTTAGCCAGGAGTGATTAGTGAACCCCGTGGGTCATTACGGTTGCTCGACAATCATACGAGGAAGGGGAGGCGTCCAAAATGGAGAGGTTAAAGGGAACAAGCAGATGCATCTGCTTGTGTGTTTTGGCTTTCGCAGTGGTGACGACCTTTTCGCTGAATGCCGCGGCGGCAGGTGCGGATAGTGAGAGAGTGTATCTGCACAGCATGGAAACAGCGGAAGAGATTGCGAAGTTCGACAATGACAATACAGGTGCGGAACTGGCGCTGACTCACGAGATAGCTAGGGAGGGCAAGGGAGCGCTGGCAGTAACGCCCAGTGGCAGCGCACCTGAGACGAAACTAGGCGTTGAGGTCGCCGGCGATGCTCTCGTAGGCTGGGGTAAGCATGATGTGGTTAGCCTTAATGTGTATATTCCGAAGACTATGAAGATCGTGCCGAATTCCTTCTTCCTTGGCATGGCAGATCTCTCCAAGGACTGGGAGTGGGTGGACGGAGTTTTCAGTGAGGCGGAGGTAGTTCCGGGATGGAATGAGATAACTTACGCGCTCTCTGACGGCATGAAGAATGTGAAGGAAAACGGAAAATACAAGCTGTATTTCTCGTTCTTCAGAGTTGATGAAGAGGACCAGAAGGTTCCGCTTGGAGAGACGTTTTACGTGGACGAAATCCGGCTCGATACCTTCGAGTCTCTTTCTTTACCCCCAGTGGCTGTGAACGGCGAATTTGCAGCCGCATGGACATTCGATTATGAACGCGAACTCGTGGGCTATGAAAACGACAATACAGGCGCAGTCTTTGAACTGGAGCCTGAGGTAACCTACGACGGAAAATGCGCGGTGGCGGTCATTCCAAGCGGAACTGCTGCTGAGACCAAGCTTGCGTTGGATCTCGCAGGCGATGCGTTGCAGGAATGGATTGGGAAGGACGAACTTATTTTAGACGTTTATTTGCCGCCTGAAAACGAGGTGCTTGCTAACGGATTCTTCCTCGGCATGGCAGATCTGAGCAACGGATGGGACTGGGTGGACGGAACGTTTGCTTCCAGTGAAGCGGCTCCGGGCTGGAATAGGATAAGCTACCCGCTGAACGAGAAGATGAGCAAACTCAACCCCGACGGGAAGTACAAGCTTTATTTCTCATGGTATCACCAGGACGAATCGAACGCTAAGATTCCTCTCAAGGAAAAATTCTACATAATCCCGCCGTTCGAAAGCCATCCAGCACAGGAGAACTATGCACGCTTGAGCCTGAACTTGACATTCAACCAGGGCTCCTCCACAGTCGCCTACCTGCCATTGGTAGTGACGTTGGACGAGAACGCTCCGAATGTAGGGGTGGGCAATTGGTATTTCTCGCATGCTACTGATCCTTTTGCGTTCTGGATGAGCAACAACGATCCGAATAATGCAAAGAAATTCGCGTCGCTTGGAGATCCGCTCGGCATCGCCGCGGTCCTCGGAAGAGGCATTGTTCTGAATGCCAAGGGGCAGGTCATGGGGGCTGACGCAAATCTGTATGCTGCGGGGCTGTCTGGCAGCAATGCGTTCTTGGGAAGAGTAACGTATGGCTTGCCCAGAGAGTTCGAACTTGGCCTGATCGGAGCCTATACTGATGGAAGAGGCGACGACATTCGCGACGACCTGACTTTCGGCGTTGATCTGGCTGGAAAGATCCCGGGTGTCGGTGCTGACCTCACTATTGCCGGTGCGGGCTATTGGGAACAGGTTGGGACGCTGGAGTTCAAGGGCAAGGAGAACAACTGGGCGTGCCTTGTCGAACTCGACAATGCAAAGGCGGGGCCTGCGACCCTCTCAGCTAAGTATGTCGAAGTCGGGAATGAGTTCAAGTCGGCATATGCAAGCGGCAAGGATACTGCGCTCCTCAACGTCTATAAGGGCGCCGCAGCAGTCGAGGCGGAGGCTGCGGTGGTAATCCCGGCGGCCGTGCCGACTACGCTAACAGTCGGAAATACCTTGTGGATGAATCAGGCTGACCATGATCCCGTATGGAACGAGACAAAGGCCGGGGTTGTTGTGGATCCCGTGGAGAATCTGAAGATGACGGTTTCGGGAGGATTCAGGTCTGACTTGTACGATGATGCGGCCGAGTACGATGGGTACAATGCCCATGCCGACGTGGTCTATAAGAAGTTCGGCATGGATATCAAGCCATTCGTCGACTACAAGCACGGGTACTATGCCGACAAAGCAGAGCACGACGGCAAGAGGGTTGACACCATCGTTGGACTGAACCTGAAAGGTGCTCCTGCTGATGGGCTGGCTGTGGAGACGGAAGCCAAGTTCACCGTGGAGGAACCCAAAACGGAGCTCTTTGGCTATGGACTATATGCCACAGATCTGGCTCCGGGCTTCGTAAAGAGCGCCAAGTCTGAAGTGGCAGGGGTGGCTGCATATGTCAAGAAGGCCGACGCGGATGCGGCAACCGAGATCTACGGTTTTGCCGGTTCGAAGATCGACGTGACTGATGCGGCCTATGCAAAACTCGGCTTGCTGAGCAAGGATGAAAAGGGCGGGCTTGTTGCCGGGGTGGATCTGAACTGGAAGGTTTCGGATACCATCAGTACCTCGCTGGCGTATACGTTCCGTGATAAGGGGATAAAGCCGCCGGCAGATCCGAACATGTGGCGACCTTTCGAGGATGAGGGCAAGAACTGGTTTAAGGCTTCGGTCGCCGGAGCGGTTGGAAAGGGTACAGTAACCGTCAGCTATGGTGGCGATGGCCGCAAGCAGGCTGACACAACCGGATTCCACGCAGGCAAGCCTTGGGCTTACCTTAGGAATTCTCCGGCTAACTACATGGATTGGCAATTGGTCACGATAAATGTAAAGGTGCCTTTCTAGTCTGAAAGCTTGAAAAGCATGTGACAAGGACCTCCGGAAGTCTTCGGGGGTCCTTTTTCATCTTCCCGCCGTATACTGACTTTGGCTCCATAGAAACGGGGCTGAGGGCCGCGACCCTCAATACGGTGGGGTGTTATCATGAGATTTGCTGAGGTGATTTTGATCTCGATGGCGATAAGTGCTGATGCTTTCGGAGCAGGCCTAGTGTATGGGCTCCGGAAAATTCAAGCTCAGTTTCATGTGGTCTGCGCAGTTGGGCTCATATCATCAGTGGCTGTTGCCGGTTCAACGTGGCTCGGAGGAGTGACAGGAGGGCTACTCGATCCAAAGACGGCCGCCACCATAGGCGGAGTCGTATTGGCGCTGATGGGAGCGTGGCTTGCACTGGAAGGCTTTGGCGAGTGGTCAAGGCGGAGACCGCTATTGGAGGCGAGTGTTGTCTCTGTGAGGCTGAAGCCGGTAGGACTAGTGGTGCAGATCATGCGAGATCCGGAGGCGGCAGACATAGATCGGTCTGGCGTGATATCAGTGGGGGAAGCTCTCCTGCTCGGGACTGCATTGGCGCTCGACAGCTTGGGCACTGGGCTTGGAGCAGGCTTTGCCGGAGCGGACTGGTGGTCTGTTGCACCGGTGGCCGGGGCCCTTACTTGCGCATGCTTTCGAATGGGGATTTTGGTAGGAGGAAGAATGCCAGAGGGATGGGGTGGACTGTGGCTTCGGCTTGCACCGGGAATTGTGTTGATTCTCATGGGGATTGCGGCCTTTGGCCGAAGCTGAATACTTCCTGAAGGAACTGGGCGATATTCGATGAATACATGTCCACAGGCTGACGATGTTGGAGGCGTGTGGATATGATAGTTCTCGGGATTACAGGGCAGAGTGGCACGGGGAAGACTACTGTAGCTGGAATGCTTGCGGACCGAGGTGCAGCTTGCCTGGATATGGATCTTGTGGCGCGAGAGATTGTGGAGCCTGGTTCTCCAGCGCTTTGCAGCATACGAACGGCGTTTGGGGAAGGCTTTCTTCTTCCTGACGGAACTCTTGACAGGCGAAAACTGGGCAAGGTCGTTTTCTCTGATCCTGCTGCCCTTCAGAAGTTGAACAGCATTACCCATCCCGAGCTGGTTCGTAAAGCCCGAACATGGTTGAGCATTCTGGAAGAGAGTTCGTGTCCGCCGTCTGTTGCGGTGATCGACGCTGCAGTGTTGTTCGAATCGGGCTTGGCTGAGCTTGTGGACATCGTTATTGTTACACGTGCCAAGGCGGTGCTTCAAGTGGAGAGGATCTCCTTGCGCGACGGTATCCCGTACGATGATGCACTTGCTCGAGTTCACGCTCAAAAGCCTTTGGACGAGATGATAGGACGAGCTGATTACGTGATCAGGACTGATTGCACAATAGAGGAAACCGCCAAACAGGTGGACAATCTCTGGAGGCTCGTACGCGGTGCCTAGCAGTGTGTGGAGAACCTCGCGAATGCTGGAAGCAACTGTAGCATATGGCTTAGAACCGGAGTTGGTTATATGAAAGACACCTTAAGAAGGTTGGGCCGCAGGCTGGTTATCCTGGTGCTGCTTGGAATCTTGCTATCCTTTTCCCTGCAATGCCCCAGCGTTTTGCGGCTGATAAGCCCATTGGATTATGTGGAACCCATAACCGTTCACGCTGAAGTGAACGAGATCGACCCTTTTCTTGTTGCGGCGATAATAAGAGTGGAGAGCCATTACCGATGCGACGCAAAGTCCTCTAAAGGTGCATGCGGCCTCATGCAGATTATGCCCGAAACGGGGGAGTGGGCGGCGGGGCAACTAGGGCTTGTTGGATACTCTGAAGACCAGCTGTTTGACCCGGATACTAACATCATGATAGGTGCCTGGTATTTTGGGCACCTATTGAGAATCTTTCATGATGAAGCCGTGATCGCGCTTGCTGCATACAACGGAGGCCCGTCAAACGTAGAGCGCTGGCTCTCTTCGGGAACATGGTCGGGCCGCGTTGAGGAGATAGGGGATATCCCTTACCCCGAAACAGCGCGTTATGTAGAACGCGTGCTCAATATGAACAGAATCTACCACAAGGCTTATCGTTCGCGGTGGCCGGGAAAGGCTTCAGAATTCGAATCCGAGTAGAAATGTGCCTGGCGCTCAATGTATGTTATAATTACTGCAATATGGATATTGTCCGGGGGGTACGCACGGCAATGAATACCGCAGGCAAAGTGTCTAATTTGTCGCAGGTTAAAGAATTCGCTGTAGATCCAGGCAGACGCCTTTTCTCAGCGACCCATGAAGAAATTGTTCAGGGATATACTACCGATCTCTATTTCGTGAAGACAAGGCAGATATTGGACTCAATGGGCCTTTCTGAAAGGCAAGTTACTGCGGAGATCTTTCCCAGGAGACGCGGCATATTGGCCGGCCTTCCTGAATGCCTTGGATTACTGGAGAACGCCGATGTTGAGGTTTGGGCTGTTCCCGAGGGTGAGAGCTTTGAACCTAAGGATACGATCATGAGGATTCGCGGGAAATACGCAGAATTCGGAGTCTACGAGACCTGCTTGCTTGGAATACTCGCTAGTTCCTGCGCCTGGGCTACAGCAGCCCACGAACTGCGCGTCGCCGTAGGCGACAAGCCCTTCATCTGTTTTGGGGCCCGCCATGTGCACCCTGCGGTCGCATCTGTTATGGAGAGGGCAGCCGTCATTGGAGGCGCAAACGGCGCCAGCTGCATCCTCGGCGCCAAGCTCGCGGGGCAGGAGCCGAAGGGGACTGTGCCGCATGCTGTATTTCTTATTGCCGGCGATACTGTGGAAGTGGCTAAGGTTTATGACGCGGAGATGCCTGAAGGCGATGCGAGGATAATCCTCGTGGACACATTCAAGGACGAGGCTGAGGAATCTCTCAGAGTTGCTGAAGCCCTCCACGACAAGCTTGAGGGCGTTAGGCTTGACACTCCCGGAGAGCGAGGCGGTGTGACTCCCGATCTTGTCCGCGAGATTAGGGCCAGGTTGGACCAGGCAGGTTTCGAACACGTGAAGATATTTGTCTCAGGCGGTGTCACTCCTGAACGCATTCCGGCTTTGGTGGAGGCGGGCGCCGACTCGTTTGGAATAGGAAGCTACATCTCAGGAGCGTCTCCAATCGACATGACCATGGACATAAAGGAAGTCGAAGGCAAACCCGTGGCCAAGCGCGGAAGAATACCCGGACCAATCGACAATCCCAAGCTCGTACAGGTGATGTAGTCCGGGAAGGGGCGTGTGCTCAGTTGCAGCCTGAGCTTTACCTCGTCTGGATGGATCAGTAGTGGGATATTACAGAAGTGTTAAAGGGTTAGTCAATTAAATCGGCTTCTGAAAGGCAATCGAGTGTTCTCGGGCAGCTGGGGCTCGGCCCGACGTGGTTTTAGCTCAGAGATGGTGTGTAAGAATGATCATGACTTGCTTGGAGGCTGCGGCCTGGCAGCTACATGCGTTCGGCTATTGACATGAGGCCTTTGTGATCGTATAATCTGTGATGGACATTGAAAACAGCAGAATAGATTGAGTGCCCGGGTGGCGGAACTGGCAGACGCGCACGTTTGAGGGGCGTGTGGTTCACACCGTACGAGTTCAAGTCTCGTCCCGGGCACCATTTTTTTATGTACTCCATTCTTTTCGCCTCCATGTTTTGCACACGAGCTATTCAATTTCCATAGGGTGTGCAGAGCGCCAATCAATGACAACGATGACTTGACGGCCTGTGCGGCAAGCGCTATGGAAATTGGGACTACCCATTGGTCCGAAAGCCCGATCTCTTTCAGAAGCCACCATGGCGGGATCTGCAAGCTGCCTTTCCCTTTTGGCCTTGGGGATGACGACCTCCGAGGTTCAATCCGGAACCGGCGTCCATTTCCTCGTAGACGGCGTGTTGCATATCGTAGTATGTAGAGCTACCGTAATTGCCAATGCGTGTCTGTAAGGAGTGGTGACAAGTGAGAATCGGTCTTGCGCTTGGTTCGGGCGGACTGAGGGGCGCGGCGCACATCGGGGTCATCGATGAACTGGAGAGGGCAGGGATATGTCCCCACATGGTTGCAGGAACGAGTTCTGGCAGCCTGATCGCTGCCATGTGCGGGGCTGGCATGAGCGTGGCAGAGATGGAGGAGATAGCTTTAGGTGTCCAGGCAAGAGACATAATCGATTCCCCTGGGACCACGCTATTCTACCTTGCTGTGCCTCTTGCCCTTTTGTTCTGCGGCCAAAAGAGCAGACTTCCTAAGGGGATGCTCCGGGGCGCCCGTCTCGAATCATTCTTGAAGGCAAATTTCGGCGACATGAAGATGACCGACATGAAAATGCCGTGTGCTGTTGTATCGGTCGATTTGCACAGTGGCGAAAAGATAGTGTTCACGTCGGAAGCAGTAAGAAGCGAGTGCTTCAAGGGAACAGTATATGTAGATGGGCACGTAGCCGATGCTGTTCGGGCCTCCTGCAGCATACCGGGGGTATTTTTTTGGAAGGAATGGGACGGCAGGTATCTGGTCGACGGTGGGGTTCGCGAGCCTGTTCCGGCAAGGGTTCTCAAGGAACTAGGATGTGATTACGTAATCGCCGTGGATCTTGGATATACAGGCCAGGCCGATTCGAAGGTTGGAGACCTCCCGTCCATAATAACACAGTCCCTCGACATCCTCGGTGAGGAGGTGTCAGATTATGTGTTGTTCCACTATGCAGATGTTGTTGTGAAGCCTCGCCTTTACAACGTTGCTCTGACAGATGTGGCCCGGATACCCGAATGCATAGAAGCCGGGCGGCGAGCCGCTGTTGAAGCGTTGCCTGCAATCCGCCGCGGCATAAGACGAAGGAGGATAAGGGGTCTTGCGCAGTTGGTATGAATGGAATCATTGTGGAAGGAAGTGATGGGCTCATTTACATTAATCCTGCATAGAGCCATCTTGTCGATGCATCTTTTGGCACGATCCACTTTATGTGATTGCAGGAAGCGCGCATGCAATGGCGAATACAAAAAAGGTGTGCGGTCCTGGAGCTGTGGGTCAGGGTCGTCACTTAATGGGTGCGGAAAGGGGACGGGTTATGGATACGAAGCAAGCGATCTTGCGCCTCGCCGACGCTCGCGGCGTGACTGGGTACGAGTCTCCCGCTGGGGACGTTGTGACTGCCCTCTTCGCTGACATTGTCGACGAAGTTCGGCGGGACTCGCTCGGAAGCGTGATCATGCTCAAGAGAGGAGCTTCTCCCAAGCCCTCTGCCAAGATCATGGTCGCCGCTCATGTCGACGAAATTGGCATGATAGTATCGAAGATCGAGGATGAAGGGTTTTTGCAAGTCAGAATGATGGGAGGGGTAGACCGACGCATCTTGCCCTCCATGGAAGTGACTGTGCATGGAAGACGCGATATTTCCGGGGTCATAGGTGCGATCCCGCCGCATCTCCAGGATCCTAAAGACAAGGACAAGTCGTGGAAATGGGAGGAGCTCGTTGTGGACTGCGGAATGTCCGCAGAGAGGCTGCGCGAGCTTGTGCGCGTGGGCGACGTTGTCAGCTTCGATCGAACAGGTGTGGAATTGGCAAACGACCGCATTTCCGGTAAGAGCATGGATGACCGGGCCGGTGTTGCGGTGATGTACGAATGCGCGGTTGAATTGCAAAAGCTCAAGCACGATTGTGACATTTACTTCGTCGCCACAGTTCAGGAGGAAGTTGGTTACGGGGGCAGCATCACGAGCACCTATGGGATAACGCCCGATATAGGTATCGCCATAGATGTTGGTCATGGAGACATGCCAGGGTTGCCGGAGCATCATACGCTGAAGTTGGGGGGAGGGCCTGCCATAAGCTATGGCCCGCATGTGCATCCCCACATCTTCTCCAAGTTGAAGGAGATTGCAGAGGAGCGCGGAATAGCGTATCAGGTGGAAGCGGGCACTTCTCCGCGGGGGACCGATGCCTATGCCATGCAGATGACACGTTCTGGCGTGGCCACCGGTCTGATTTCCGTGCCTCTTCGCTACATGCATACATCTGTTGAAACTCTCTCGGTTGAAGATGTGAAAAAATCCGGGCAGTTGCTGGCATTCTTCGCGAGCGCAGTTGACTCCCGGTTCAGGGAGGGATTGACTTGCTTCTAGCCAAGCTTTCAGAGGCTTCGGGCATTTCCGGTCAGGAGGGCGAGATTCGCGCCACTATCCGGAACGAAATCGCTCCCTATGTTGACGAGATCAAGATTGATCCGATTGGCAACCTTGTCGCTTTGAAGCGTGGCAGGACGGGAAAGGCCAGAGTAATGCTTGCTGCGCACATGGACGAAGTCGGCTTGATGGTGGTGGGTTTTGAATCCAATGGCCTTCTTCACGTGGACTCTGTGGGAGGCGTGGATCCGCGAGTTCTCGTCTCAAAGATGGTGTGTGTCGGGCGCAACAAACTGCCTGGCGTTATCGGATCCAAGCCGATCCATCTATTGGAACGGGAGGACATGGATCGCGCCACTAAGATGGACGCTCTTCTCGTGGATATTGGCGCAAAAAACAAGGAAGATGCCGAGAAACTCGTGAAATTAGGTGACCCTGTGGTTTTTGCGACTAAGTGTGAGCCATTGGGCGCTGGGTTCATGAAAGGCAAGGCATTTGATGACCGCGTCGGTTGCTGTGCGATTATAGAAGCTCTCAAAGTCCAGCACGACTTCGACCTTTACGGGGCTTTTACAGTCCAGGAAGAGGTAGGCCTCAGAGGGGCAGGAGTTGCCGCCTTCCAGATCGAACCCGATCTTGCTATCGTGTTGGAGGGCACCACGGCCCATGATGTGCCTGAGACCCCGGAGCACAGTGTCTCCACGGTCCCGGGTAAAGGTCCGGCCATCGTATACATGGACCGCTCATGGGTGGGCGACAAGCGCATAATCGACCGGCTGGTCGAGACAGCTGAGGCAGCAAGTGTTCCGTATCAGTTCAAGCGTACTGTGACGGGAGGCACCGATGCCGGACGCATCGGCCTGACACGGGAAGGAATTCCTGCTGCAGTAGTCTCGATGCCGTGTCGGTTTATCCACTCGCCGGTTTCGGTGATAAACCTCTCTGATTTCGAAAACTACGTAAAGCTTGCCGGGCTGTTCCTTGACAGCCTTGACGAAAGGGGTTTGCCGATAGATGAAGGATCTTGTAAAAAGACTAACTGAAGCATACGGCCCGTCAGGGTCTGAAGACAAGGTTAGGGAGATTATCAAGGCTGAGGTCGAAAAGTTCGCCGACGAAATCCGAGTCGACTCCCTCGGCAACCTCATCTGCCGCGTGGCCCCGAAGTCGCCTGCAGACGGCAGCGATCCCAAACGGATCATGGTCGCCGCTCACATGGATGAGATCGGAGTGCTCGTTTCATACATAGATGACAAGGGATTTCTGCGGTTCTCTCCAGTCGGCGGGCTCAGCCCATACGTACTCTTAGGGCAGAAGGTCATTTTCGAAAACGGAACTGTGGGCGTGTTCGGCACCGAGAAGCTGGAGGACATGAAGTCTTTGGCGTTCGACAAGATGTTCATAGATATCGGTGCATCAAGCAAGGATGAAGCCGAGAAGAAAGTCCGGGTGGGGGACTCAGCCGTCATACTACGGGAATTCTCGGATTTGGGGGACAGAGTGACCTCGAAGACTATGGACAACCGGATCTCCTGTGCAGTGGTGATAGAGGCTATGAAATCCGTGCGCCCAGAGCGTCACGAGGCCTATTTTGTTTTTACTGTCCAGGAAGAGCTGGGTCTGCGTGGTGCCAAGGCAGCGGCATATGGCATCAATCCCGATGTTGGGATAGCGGTGGATGTTACAACCTGGGGTGATACTCCTGAATGCGCGCCTTTTAACGTCGTGCTTGGAAAAGGCGTGGCTATCAAGGCGAAGGATTCAAGTGTAATCGCTCATCCAAAGGTCAAAAACCTCATGATAGATGTTGCCGAGAAGAAGGGGATTCTATACCAGATGGAAGTCCTGGAACGCGGAGGGACGGATGCGGGCGCTATTCACCTGACGCGTGAAGGCGTGCCTTCGGGGACGATCTCTATTCCGTGCAGATATGTTCACACTCCCTGCGAGATGGTGGACATGAGGGACGTTGACGCTGCAACCCGGCTGCTGGTGGGTGTGGTGGAAGAGTTGGCATCCTCTTCTGGCGGTGGTATACTCTAGACGTGTAATCGGTCAAACGGGGGAATAAGCGTGAATACTGACAGCAAGAAGAATACGAAGCATGTAAAGACGATCATAGCATCTGATCTCAAGTCTACGGTGTCGTCAGGCGGTTGCAGGGAGTGCCAGACCTCCTGCCAGTCTGCTTGCAAGACATCGTGTACGCTTGGGAACCAGGCTTGTCGGAGATAGCCGACATACTGGATATTGAGCGAAGGCGTCCGTCGGCAGCTGGAATCAGGCGCAATTGGCACTGGTTCCAGGCAGCGGACGCTCGTTTCCTTCTTGACGTCCAGTCTGGCAGCTTGCATGCCATTGATGATGCGGCATGGGACGTTTTGGAGGCGCTCGTATCCTCCTGTGATCAAGCTGGAACTCGGGAGTGCGCTGCGGCAGGCGTTGACGTCAGTCAAACAGAGGAGATTCTGCACGAGCTAGCTGTGCTGATTGATGAGGGAACCCTTGCATGGCCTGACGATGAGGATCCAGTTCCGTCGGCACTTGGCCCCGGGGTGGTCAAAGCCATGTGCCTCCATGTGGCGCATGATTGCGACATGAGGTGCGGATACTGCTTTGCTGGTACGGGAGGGTTCGGAGGAAGGCGAAGCCTGATGCCGCCTGAGATCGCATGCGCTGCGCTCGATCTTCTCTTCGACATTAGCGGCCACGTGAAGCACCTCGATGTCGACTTTTTCGGCGGAGAGCCGCTTCTGGCCATGGATACGGTGGTTCGAGCGGTAGAGCATGGCCGGAAACTAGAGGCGGAGACAGGGAAAGTATTGAAGTTTACCATCACGACGAACGCAACTCGCCT
>Ga0208198_1000981_pt1 | contig 28033 bp, 29 predicted proteins | sample AD_JPNTR2_MetaG_FD_184446 | JGI IMG/M metagenome (GOLD analysis project Ga0208198, IMG submission 184446) | Active sludge microbial communities of municipal wastewater-treating anaerobic digesters from Japan - AD_JPNTR2_MetaG (SPAdes) (version 2) | ecosystem: Engineered > Bioreactor > Anaerobic...
TATTTTATAGGTTGGATGAAAGGGGAGTGGGGAAAGAGGCGTTCCCCACGCAGTAGGGGGAAGATTAAGGGGGAGATCCCCCTTAAGGAGCGAGGAGCAGATCGCGATCGAGCGACAGTCCAACCGATTAGTATTTTATAGGTTGGATGAAAGGGGAGTGGGGAAAGAGGCGTTCCCCACGCAGTAGGGGGAAGATTAAGGGGGAGATCCCCCTTAAGGAGCGAGGAGCAGATCGCGATCGAGCGACGGGGTGCTCAAATCCCTTATCCTCCACCTTTCAATACGAGATTGAAAAGATATCCAGTAAGGATGATGCCAATGCCGACAATTCCGGCAAAAATTAAAATCAGTTTTGTTTTCATCACTTTTTTAAGGATTATAAATTCAGGGAGCGAGAGTCCTGTTACAGCCATCATAAATGCGAGAGTTGTTCCCATAGCAACACCTTTTTCGGTTAATGCGCTGACGAGTGGGATAACACCTGCGGCGTTTGAATAGAGTGGAATTCCGATGATCGTTGCTAAAGGCACAGCGTACCACTTATCTGCGCCAGCATAGCGAACTAAAAAATCAGCCGGTACATAACCGTGTATCCAGGCGCCTATCCCGATACCAAAAAAAATATAAATCCAGACATTTTTAATAATATCCACTGTGTACCTTTTGGCATAGAATATTCGGTCTTTCCAGGTCATTTTGACACCGTTTTCCGTATCTTTGATATTATTAAAAACAAAACTTTCAATTAGATCTTCTACACTCAATTTATCAATGGCGATGCCTGATAAAATAGCAATTATTAGACCGCTTAATATGTAGATCAATGCAATTTTCCAGCCAAACATTCCCAATAAAAGAATAAGAGCAATTTCGTTGATCATTGGTGAAGCCACAAGAAAGGAAAATGTGACACCAAGAGGAACGCCTGCTTCCACAAAACCGAGGAATAAGGGAATGGCACTGCAAGAACAGAACGGTGTAATTATTCCAAGAGCTGCCGCGAGAAAATTACCCAGGTATTTATTTTTTTTTGATAGAATGCTGCGGATTTTTTCGGGTGGGAAAAATGATCTGATTATTGAAATGATAAAAATTATTATGACTAAAAGAATTAAAACTTTTATTGTGTCGTAGATAAAAAAATTAACTGCCTCAGCAAGAAGTGTCTTTGGTGTAAGATGAAAAACACTGTAAGTTAGCCAATCAGCAAGCAATTTAACAGAATAAAAAATGCTCATACTTATAAGGAGTTCTCTTTGATTATCTTCTTAATTTTTTCAATATCTGGCACGATTCCAGTTAATACGACCTTTCCATTTATGACCAACGCGGGAAGGGATATTACCCCTGTCTCAATTATTTTTTGAATGTCAGTGACATATTCTAATTCTGCCTTTAACCCTGATTCATCAACCGCTTGTCTTGTTAATTCAAATAATTTTTTACAGGACGAACAACCTGAACCTAATACCTGAATTTTCATTTTCTTACCCTCCATAACAGGTTTAAGTATTTATTTAATAATTTTGAATTTTCTTTAATCACTTTTTTATTGATTGAGTAAATTACATTTAATCCTTCCTGCCTTGTTGTCACCAACCCAAAGTCCCTTAAAATTTTCAAATGATGCGATGTAAGATTCTGTGCTAGTTCAAGGCATGGCCAGATTTCACAAACACATTTTTCGCCTTTCCTTAATAACCATAGGATTTTTAGCCGGTTTTCTTCGTCTATTACCTTGAGAAATTCAACAACCTGGGATATTTCGGTACCAGGCATTTTATTGTTATTATGTTTTGCTTTCATGGTTCATCAATATTAATTATATCAATTTTAATTGATATTATATAGGATTGAGTTTTTAATGTCAAATCTCATTTGTCCTGATATGCGCAATACCTTAGAGAATGGGAGTAACTATGTAGTTTAAAAGATAAAATGTTACCCTTGAGCTAAAAGATAGAATGTCACATTTCTATTGGTATCTTATAATATTTTTTATTAGGTTGTGTCAAAAAACAGATGAAACTTTTATGTTTAAAAACCCGACAAAAGAAGGTAAGGGGGATTTTGACTTTTCCCTTGACAAAGGGAGACATGAGAGGGATTTAGAAATCCATCCAGGTTTTCTCTTACAAAGGAAATAAATAGGGAAGTTTCCCCGGGCAATCTTTAACAGAATAAAAACCAGTCCTATAATTACCGTCATCCCATACTTGACAACATAAATACATTAACATAAATTATCATCAAGAGGGCTTGCAATTATACTGTTTTAAATTGTCAATAGTATGACTGATATCAAAGCAAAATTCATTGTTGATGGTATGCTCGGGAAACTTGCGAGGTGGTTAAGAATTTTTGGTTTTGATACAGAGTATTTTTCGGGCAAGGATAAGTATTTTTTGTTATGGAAGGCGAGAAAAGAAGGAAGGATAATCCTTACAAGAGACCATAACCTTTTTATTCAGAATCAGGATATCTGTATTTTTATTAAGAGTGAGGATCTTAAACATCAAGTAAGACAGATAAAAAAAGATGTTGGTATTGTTTTTGATAATGATCTTTTCTTTTCAAGGTGCAATGTTTGTAATAGTATTCTTGAACACAAAAATCTGTCTGATGTTATAGATAATATTCCTGAATATGTTGCCAGAACTCATAAGGATTTTTCGTATTGCAGGAGTTGTGGCAGGATATACTGGAGGGGAACTCATTATGAAAGGATGCTTAAATTTATTGAATCAATTCAGTCAGATGAAGATTAAGTTTTTATTGATTATTTTAATTTTGGGATTACAGTTAATTGGTTATGGAGAAGAAAAATATCACAGGGCGCTTTTTTTTGAAAGAGTAGATGAACAATCAGTTCAGTGCAGGTTGTGTCCGAGAAATTGTTTAATTCCTGAAGGTAGGTATGGGTTTTGCCGCGCAAGAAAAAATATTGGAGGGGTTTTATATGCAATGGGCTATGGTAATCCCTGTGCTGTTGCTGTAGACCCAATTGAAAAGAAACCGTTGTTTCATTATCTTTGCGGTTCAAAAGCATTTTCAATAGCATCCGCTGGATGCAATCTAAGATGTCTCTTCTGTCAGAACTGGCAGATTTCCCAATTTTCACCAGAAGAAACAAAAAATATTCCGCTTTCTCCTAATCAGGTTGTACAACTTGCAAAACAAAAAGGTTGTCCTGTAATCGCGTACACCTATTCTGAGCCCATAAGTTTTTATGAATATATGCTTGATACCGCAAAGATTGCGCGTTCTGCGGGGATAAAGAATATTATGCACACAGCAGGATATATTAATCAGGAGCCACTTGAACAGATCCTTCCATTTATTGATGCTGCAAATGTTGATTTAAAAGGAATTTCTAAGGAGTATTACAAAAATGTTTGTGGTGGAACACTTGACGATGTTTTGAGAACACTGATGATTATGAAAAAATACAAAATCTGGATAGAGATTACAAACCTTGTTGTGCCTGGTTATAATGATAGCGATGCAGATATAAAGCAACTTTGTGATTGGATAAAAAACAATCTTGGGCCTGATACACCTGTTCATTTTAGCAGGTTTGGGCCAATGTATAAACTTGCACATCTTACAGCCACTCCATACGCGACATTGGAGAAGGCATACAAGATCGCAAAAAAATCAGGGTTGAAATATGTTTACATTGGTAATGTTTATGGAAACCTTTACGAGAGTACATTCTGCCCGAAATGTGGTAAAATTATCGTAAAAAGAAGAGGTTATGAGATTGTTGAAAACAATATAAAAAAGGGAAAATGCACATTTTGCGGCACAAAAATCGCTGGTGTGTGGGAATAACAGGAATTTTATTCTTTTTATTGACTACGGGTTGTTTTTCTGCAGGTATGAGAAAACCATTTTTTGCTGGCTCTTTCTATCCATCTGATGAAAAAGAACTCAGAAATCAACTTTCATCTTTTTTTGAGAAAAAAAATGTTGAGGGGCAACTGGTTGGGCTTATTGTTCCACACGCAGGATATATCTATTCTGGCAAAACTGCAGGCAATGCTTATTCCTTGATAAAAGACAAAAAAATCAGTACGGTTTTTTTGATTGGCAGAAGTCATCATGCGAGTTTTATAGGTGTTATTACCGATGATAGAAATGCATGGATAACTCCGTTTGGTAGTGTTGATGTGGATACAAGAATTGTTTCAGATATTGTCGCCAAACCAGGATTTCGTATTGATTACAGGATTCTCGACGCAGAACATGCTCTCGAGGTTCAACTGCCGTTTCTTCAGTATGCTATAAAAGGTAAGTTTAAGATTGTGCCAATTCTTGTTGGTTGCGAAAACCAAGAGGAACTTGAGTTGTATGCAAACTATCTTCTTCCTGTTGTCAAGAAGAATCCTGATTCAATCATTGTGATGAGCACTGATTTATCACATTATCATCCTGTTAATACTGCACAGCAGATGGATAAAAGGTTTATTGATGCTATTGAGAACAATAAGTTTTCTTCAGTTATTAAGGCAATGAAAAACGGAGAACTTGAGGCCTGTGGAGCAAGTGCAGTATTCCTCGGGTTGAGTATATTATCAAAAATTTCACCGATAAATGTAAAACTATTAAAATATGCAACATCCTATGATACAACAAAGGACAAAAGTGCTGTTGTTGGTTATGCTTCAATGGCGGTATATAAAGATACTAAAAAAACAATTGAAAAAAAAGGAGGCACAATGCTCGATAAAAAACAGAAGGAAACACTGTTAAAGGTTGCGAGACAAACCCTTGAATACTTTCTTGCAGGAAAAAAATTGCCAGAACTTAAGATTACAGATCCTGCGCTTCTTGAAAAAAGAGGTGTATTTGTTACCCTGCGAAAAAACGGAGAACTACGTGGTTGTATTGGTATGATTATTCCATCTGAACCACTTATAGATGGGGTAAGATCAATGGCTATTGAGGCAGCCACCGGAGACCCGAGATTTCCCCCTGTAAGTTTGAAGGAATTAAAAGATATAGAAATAGAGATTTCAGTATTAACAGTACCCGCGAGGGTTTCGAGCCCTGATGAGATTATTCTTGGTAGAGATGGTGTAATTGTAAAAAAAGGATATAGACAGGGTGTTTTTCTTCCTCAGGTTGCCGATGAAACCGGCTGGACAAAAGAACAGTTTTTGTCTGCTTTATGTTCTCAAAAGGCAGGGCTTGATCCAGATGCCTGGAAAAGGCCTGATACAGAATTGTATACTTTTCAGGCAGAGGTATTTTCGGAGCATGATTTGTGAGATGGCCTTTAATATTCAACTTTTTTATAAGCGGGATTGTTATCGGGACTTCAAGTTGTGCTTTATCGTGTGGATGGTTGCTTATTCCTCTTATTTCTGAGAATGAACCGAGTATAAAAAAATCCTTTTTTAGGTTTATATATTTTCATGCAGGAAAAATTGTCTCATATATTATTCTCGGAGGACTGGTTGGATATTCCTCGCAGTTTATAACAAAAATCACCAACAACAGGTCCTTATGGTTATATGGGGGGACAATACTATTTGTTATAGGTATATTGAATATACTATTGCCTGATTATAGAAGAACAGGTATAAAAAAGAAATTCTCCGCAGTAACAGGTTTTATTGTTGGTATTATTCCGTGCGGACCTTTGATTGGTTTTCTTGTTTATCTTGCATATGTTGCAAATGATTTTGTTTCTGGTGCAATTGGTGGGTTTGTTTTTGGCCTTGGAAATATTCTTAATCCTTTGATTTTTTTGATTTTTCTTGTGCCGGCAAGTACTGGATTTTTCGAAAGGATCATAAATAATAAGCAGATATTCAAAATTGCGGGAAGTTTGATATTTTTCTGCTGGGCAATAGCGTTAATTTTGGAGGCAATGGGATGAATGAAAAAATAATTGTGCATGTATGCTGTGGAGTTTGTGCTATTACGACGTTCAGGTTTCTCGAAGAAAAATTTGAACCGATTGGATTCTGGTTTAATCCTAATATTCATCCATATGAGGAATATAAAAAACGTCTTCAAAATGCAGGATATGTTTTTCAGAAACTCGGCAGGAGTATTGAGTGGAATATAGAATATAGTATAGATAAATGGTTTTCTTTAATCACGCCAGTAGCGAAAAATAAACACTTAAGATGTGAAAGATGTTATGAAATCCGCCTCGAAAAAACAGCACAATTTGCCAGTGAAAAAGGTATTAGATTTTTTACGACAACAATGTTTTATAGTGTGCATCAGAATTTAGAAGCAATAGAGAAAATAGGTAATCTTATAGCAGAAAAATATTCTCTTAATTTTTTACCAATGGATCTTCGATCTTATTATCAAAAAGGTCAGGAAATATCAAAAAACTGGCTGGTTTATAGACAGAGATATTGCGGATGTTTATTCAGTGAACTTGAAAGAGAGGGCTTATTTAATGAAGATATTAAAAAACGGTGATGTTGTATGTCTTGTTTGTGAAGATGGTAAGAAATGGTTTTTGAAGATAGAAAGCAGGCACTTCAGTACACACGAAGGAATTGTGGATTTACAGCAGTTGATCGGGAAACAAAGTGGTGATTATGTCCTGACCAGTACAAACAAAAAGGTCTATTTTTTTATTCCATCAATTGAGGAATTAATACTTCATTATGTAAAAAGAAGTACTCAGATTATTTATCCAAAAGATGCAGGATACCTTATCTTAAAACTTGGCATAAAAGAAGGAATGAATATCCTTGAAATAGGAACTGGCTCTGGTGCAATGACACTTGTTCTTGCACATTTTATTGGAGAAAAAGGAAAGATTTATACATACGAAGAAAGACCTGAGTTAACAAAAAAAGCAGAAAATCTTATCAGGGAATTCGGTTTTGGGGATAGGGTTAGTTTTCATATAAAAAGTATAGAACAGGGGATAGAAGAAAATGATTTTGATGTTGCGCTTATCGATATCAAAGAACCGCAGCAGTATCTAAAAAATATTATTGATGTATTATCATACGGTGGTATATTTGGAATTGTTGTTCCAACAACAAATCAAGTTTCCGCAGTTATTCAGGTATGTGAAAATTTGCCTGTTTGTAGTGTTGAAGTCTGTGAGATACTTCTTAGAAAATATCGTGTTAACGCAGAAAGATTAAGACCAGAAGACATAATGGTTGGCCATACTGTATACATGATTACTGGCAGGAAAATAAATCTTTGAGTTAGTGTCTGTGATATAATTATTATAGTTTGTTCAGAGTCAGCCATTATCCATAAGTTCCCCCTTTCTTAAAGGGGGAATTCAAGGGGGATTTTAGGGGGGTTATAAAAACTTTTGAAACTATTGAAAAATAAACAGAAACACTGCTAAAAACTCAGCCATATTTGGCACTGCCCGATAATAACACAGGAGGAAAAATGTCAATGAACATAAGATGGATTGAAGGTGGAATTGAAATGTTGTGTGAGGAGTTTGGTGAAGATAGAGTTAGGCACGCAATTGATGCTGTGAAGAATTTTCAGGTTGAGATACCTGGCTGGGCGTTGGGTACATTTGGAGGAGGAAGATTTGGTGGTTTTTCTTATCCAGGTGCAGCAAGAAACATAGAAGAGAAACTTGATGATGCTGCATTTATTAATCATTTAACCGGCTGTACAAAACGTTTTGCAACCCATATGCTCTGGGATTTTTCTGAAGATGGAATGACTTCTGACTATAAAATTGCAGAAAGGGTATTACTTCAGGCAAAACAGCGTGGCCTTGAACTTGGAGCAGTAAATCCAACCTATTTTCTTGAAGGTTCTCATATGGGAAGTTTTATTTCTCCTGATGAGAAAACCCGAAGAAGATACATAGATCAAACAATTCTCGCAGGAAAGATTGCAAAGGAATTATGCAATGGTGTTGTAACATTGTGGTTTCCTGATGGGTCTCTGTATCCAGGTCAGATAGATCTGAAAAAGTCATATGAGAGATTAAAATCCTGTTTGTTTGAAGCATATTCAAAGATGCCCGGGGATATTTTAATACTTATAGAATACAAGGTTTTTGAACCAGGAACATACAGCACAACAATTCCTGACTGGGGAACATCCTTCGCTCTTGCAAAATCACTCGGTTCTAACGTCGGGGTGCTTGTTGACCTTGGACACCATTATCATGGCACCAACATTGAACAGATTGTTATGACACTTATTTCTGAAAATATGAAGGGTGGATTTCATTTTAATACAAGATATGCAGCGGATGATGATGAATCAGTCGAACCAAATCCAGAGATGGCAAGGATTTTCTATGAGCTTGTTAAAGGAGACGTAGTGGTTAATTCTGATACAAAAAAGAACTGGGCATATATGATAGACCAGTGTGGAGGGAGGGAAAACAGGATACAGGCACTTCTTCATTCTGTTGATTCGCTTCAACTTTCTCTTGCGAAGGGTATGCTTGTGCAGACAGAAAAACTATCTGAATATCAGGAAAAAGATGAAATTATACTTGCTAATAGATTATTTAATAACCCCATTATAAATGCAGATGTTCGTCCAATTGTGCTAAAGGCGCGACTTGAAAAAAACCTTCCTCTTGACCCTATAGACGCATATATAGAAAGCGGGTATCAGAAAAAGATTGAGTCGTCCAGAGGTAATTAAAGTTTAAATAATAGGTTTTTATTCTTCACAAAATCCCTCTTGAATTCTACCCTTGAAAAATAGGGCGAGGGGGAATTCCCCAGGTGACTTCTGAGGATGTAGTGAGTACCTTCAGGCGCGATGTATTTGTCCTGTTATGAAAAGCACTGGACTGAAGTCCAGTACCTTTTTATAATGACATTTGTCAAGAGTCAAGAGTTGACCCCGTCTTTGATACCTTTTATTGAGAAATCAACTTTTTCAAAAAAATTTGACAAATTTAATGATATAGTTTTACATATTTGTGGTAGAAAATGGGAGGAAATGGTGTTTATTGGAGAATACTGGGGAAGGATTGATGATAAGGGCAGGGTGGTGATACCGTCAAAACTCAGGAAAACACTTTTTACCCAGGGTGTAAAAAATGTTTATATAACCCGTGGGCTGGAGGCATGTCTTTTTGTGTTTTCTGAAACTATTTGGAATGTGCAGACAGAGAAATTAAAGTCGCTTTCTTTTACAAAGGTTGATCCACGCGCCTTCACAAGGTTATTTTTTTCTGGCGCATTCCAGTCAAAGATTGACAGGCAGGGAAGGATTGTTTTGCCTCAAAATTTAAGTGCTTATGCAGGGCTTAAAGAAAATATTGTAATTATTGGAGCAGGGGATCGGCTTGAGATATGGTCAGAGGATAACTGGAACACTTATTCTAAAAAGGCGCTGGAATCATACGGAAAAATTGCAGAGACACTGCTGGGGACATAAGGTCGCATCGTCCGGTTATGGTGGATAAGGTTATTGAGTATCTTAATCCACAACCTGGATGTATTTATATTGATGCAACGTGTGGTACAGGTCATTATTCGCGCGTTATTCTTGAGAAGACATCCGGTAAATGCAAGATTGTTTGTATAGATAAAGATCCCCGTGCCATTATGAGGGCAAAAGAATATCTAAAAGAATTTTCTGAAAATATAGTTTTTATCAGGGATGGGTTTGAAAATCTTTTAGGGATTATGAGGAAACTTAAAATTAATGCTCCATCAGGTATACTGTTTGATCTGGGGTTTTCTTGTGAACAGATATCAGACAGCAGCGCTGGTTTTGGTTTTCGTCAGGATGGTCCTCTGGACATGAGGTTTAATCCAGAATCAGGTATCTCTGCTATGGATGTTATAAACAAATTTTCTGCTTTGGAACTTGCAGAGATATTTAGGAAATATGGAGAATTAAATAATTCTTTGAGAATTGCACGGCTAATATGCGAGGAAAGAAAGAGAAGGAAATTTGAAACAACAAGGCAACTTTCTGATTTTATTGCAGCCCATTATTCTTCAAGAAAAAATATTCATCCCGCAACAAAAATATTTCAAGCAATCAGAATTTATGTGAATGATGAACTTGAAAATCTTTTTAAGGGACTTAATTCAGCAGCAGAAATTTTAGCAGAAGGCGGTAGAATTATTGTTATATCGTATCATTCCCTCGAGGATAGAATTGTAAAAAAATTCATGAAGGAAACGCCTAACATCAGAGCACTATTAAAAAAACCGATTGTTCCTGATGAATATGAAAAAAGATCTAACCCGAGTTCGAGAAGTGCAAAAATGCGTGTTGCAGAGGTGATATTATGAGAAACAGGAGAATGCTTCCACAATGGATTTCCAATCTCGCTCTTGCCTCTGTTTTTGTTTTTTGTTATTTGATTCTTTCCTGCAAGGTTATTGTCATTAGTTATAAGGTTTCAGACCTCGAAAAACAACTGCAACAATTAAGAAATTGGAATCAATATTATAGAAGTCAGATTCTAAAGGAGATGTCATTTGAAAAGGTTAAACTACGTGCGGAAAAACTAAATCTTTCTCTCGAGGTACCAGATAAATGGAGGATCGTACAGATTAACGAACCAGAAGATTCGCGGGAAACTAATAACTATGCAAATGCAGAAGAAAAAAAACCAAATTGATCAGTTTTTAACAAGAAAAGAAATTGTACAATTAATTATAATTGCCGGGTTTATTGGTATTGTTATAAAGTTGATTATTCTTCAGGTTTTTTTGTATCCAAAATACTACAAAATTGCAGGCAGGATTCAGTTTGTTAGAAAAGAAATTCCAGCGCAGAGGGGCACAATATTTGATAGAAATGGAAGTGTTCTTGCGGTTGATGTCCCGGCGAAAACTCTTTACATTGATACAAAAAACATCGATAATTTAGAGGAAACAGCAGAGAAACTTTCTTCTATTTTGAAGATTCCTGTTGGTGATATCAGGGAAAAACTCAAGAAACAATCTTATCCTAGGATAAAAAGAAAGATTACTATCGAAGAATATTCTGCAATTGATAAAGAGAAAATTAAAGGGGTTGTTTTTGAAGATGACTATCAACGAGTATACCCAAAGGGTCGTCTTGCGTGTCATGTAATAGGATGCGTTAATATTGATGGAATTGGGTTAGAAGGTGTGGAACTTTCATATAATGATGTACTATCAGGAGAAACAGGGATTGTTGAGATACTGCGAGATGGAAGGGGTAAGTATCTAAGTTCGCTTGGAAGAGTAATTCGTGAGCCACTAAAGGGAAGGGATATTTATTTAACAGTAGATGAACATATTCAGCAGATTGTTGAGGAGGAAGTTTCCAGGTGTTGGGAAACAAGTAAACCTAAAAAGATCAGTATTATTGTAATGGATCCAAAAACAGGTGAAATTCTTGCTATGGCAAATAAGCCTGATTATGACCCGAATGAACCAGGCAGGTATCCTGTGGAATACAGAAAAAATCACTCTGTAACCGATTTATTTGAACCAGGTTCTATATTTAAGATTGTAACCGCATCGGCTGTCCTTGAAGAAAAAAAGGTAAACCTTGATGATGTTTTTAACTGCGAATGCGGACAATGGTACGTGCGGGGACATATTCTTCATGATTCTCATCCTTACCGGGCACTTAATTTCAGGGAAATTATCATAAAATCAAGTAATATAGGAACAGTTAAACTTGCAATGTTAATAGGAGAAAATACCCTGTATAATTATATTAAGAAATTTTGTTTTGGAGAATTAACAGGTATAGACATACCAGGTGAGATAAGAGGTATCTTAAGACCTGTTGAAAAATGGTCTAATTATTCAATTACTGCAATTCCTATAGGTCAGGAGGTTGGTGTTACCTGTCTTCAGGCAATAAGGGCAATGTCTGTATTTGCCAATGGAGGTTATCTTGTACAGCCACATGTGGTTAAAAAAATAGACCCTCCAGATCCTTTCCATACAACATCATTTTCAGTTATTGGTCCTATTATTTCAAATGATACAGTATTAAAACTTAATGAAGTTCTTTCGAAGGTTGTGGAAGATGGAGGAACAGCAACAAAGGCGCAGATTGCGGGTTATGAGATTTGTGGAAAAACAGGCACAGCGCAAAAATTTGAAAATGGGTCATACTCACACTCAAAGTTTGTTGCTTCATTTCTCGGTTTTTTGCCTCGTAATGACCCGAAGGTTGTGATTCTTGTGAATATAGATGAGCCGCAGGGAGCATATTATGGCGGAGCTGTTGCAGCGCCAGTTTTCAGAGAGATTGCCTGGCGTATTATGCAGTATATGCACATTCCTCCTAAATCCGGCTCAATTGCACTTACAGGATTGGAAAATAATGAAGGTAAAAGAACTGATTAAAAATACAAAGGTTGTCAAATCACAGGAAATTCTAAATCGAGAGGTATCAGGCATATTTTATGATTCACGAAAGGTTCTACCAGGCGGAATTTTTGTTGCAATACATGGAACTTCTGCGGATGGTAATGCTTTTGTCCAGGAGGCAATTGAGCGCGGGGCATCAGTGGTTGTTACCGAAAAAAGAGACCTTGTATTACCTTCGGGAGTTGGCCTTATTGTGGTGGAAAATAGCCGAAAGTTTCTCGCAGAGATTGCGGATATTTACTATCATAGTCCATCAAAAAACCTTAAGATTGTTGGTGTTACAGGCACAAAGGGCAAGACAAGCACTGCAATGATTTTAAAGGAGATTTTTGAAGCAGCATCATTTAAAACAGGTCTTATTGGCACAATACAGTATGAAGTGGGTCAGAGGATAGTTCCATCTACAAATACAACCCCTGAGTCAATAGACATACAGGCACTTCTGGCAGAAATGGTAAGGGCAGGTCTTACCCATGCGATTCTTGAGGTATCCTCACATTCTATTGACCAGGGACGGATTGAATGCATAAGTTTTGATGCAGGGATTTTTACCAATATTGCTTCGCATGAGCATCTTGATTATCACAAAAATTTCAGAAACTACCTTGAATCTAAGTTAAAATTTTTTTCAACATACCTGCCAGCAAGTAAAAAAAAGGATAAGATTGCTGTAATCAATATTGATGATGTCTATTCGAGGATTTTTATAAATACAGCAAGAGAAAAAAAGTTAAATGTTGTAACATATGGACTATCACGAAAAGCAGAATTCAAAGCAGAAAATTTTACATTTGATCGTAATGGAACATCCTTTGTTTTAAGGGGTAAAAAATTTTCAACAAAACTTCTTGGTTCAGGGAATCTTTATAATTGTCTTGCTGCGATATCTACCGCGGTGAGCAGCGGTATATCCATTGACACGGCTGTTTCTGTTCTTGGGAATATAAAGAATATCCCTGGGAGAATGGAGTTTATTGATACAGGTAGACCATTTACTGTTGTGGTTGATTATGCGCATACCCACAGGGCTCTTGAAGAATTATTAAAAACAGTAAGACATTTGAATCCAGGAAGAATTCTTCTTGTCTTTGGTTGCGGTGGAGATAGAGATAGGAGCAAAAGGCCAATTATGGGGAAGATAGCAGCTCGATTTGCAGACAGGGTTTATATAACCTCTGATAATCCTCGAAATGAAAATCCAAATCAGATAATATCAGATATATACAGAGGCATTCCATTCTGGTATAAAAGAAAATGTGAACTTATTCCAGATAGACGGTCTGCTATCAAAAGTGCACTCAGTTGTGCAAGAGAAAATGACTGGGTTGTGATTGCAGGAAAAGGCCATGAGCAATATCAGATAATTAAAAATATTTTTTATCAGTTTGACGATAGAAAAGTTGTTTTGGAATTATTAAAGGAAATCAATAACTAAGATGGAGCCAATCAAGTTTGAAGAGGTTTTAAGGTGGACTGGCGGAACATCCCGAGAGAATGAAAGGGAGATTGTTTTTAGTGGAATAAGCACTGATTCCCGTTGCCTGTGTAAAGATTGCTTATTTGTTGCACTTAGAGGTAAGAATTTTGATGGCCATAATTTTGTTTTAGATGCTGTAAAATCAGGCGCACTGGGTATTCTTACTGAAAGACAACTTCCTTATAATGTTCCTCAGATTATTGTTGATGATAGCATAAGAGCACTCGGAGATATAGCGAGGAATTATAAAAGAAAATTTAATTGCACTGTTATTGGAATTACAGGAAGCGATGGAAAAACAACAACAAAGGAGATGTCTGCATTTTTACTTGGTTCAGTTTTTAATGTTTGTTGCAACCAGGGAAATTTTAACAATGAGATTGGACTTCCTTTGAGTATGTTTAATATCTCAAAAAAAACTGAGATTGGAATCTTCGAACTTGGTATGAACGGAAAAAACCAATTAAGATACCTTGGAGATATTCTTCGACCTGATATTGTAGTAATAACATCTATTGGGTATGCGCATCTCGGTTTTTTCAAAAACCGCAGGGATCTTGCAGAGGCAAAAGCAGAAATACTTGAAAATATTTCTATTGACGGGATTACACTTTTTAATGAGGACACAGATTTCTACGATGTTTTAAGGGAAAAAGGTGCCCATACTCTTAAGGGAATTGGACTTGGTCCCTCGTCTGACTTTCGTGGATTTGTAAAGAACTATAATGAAGATTATTTTGATCTTGAGATTAGCCTTTGGAAAAACATTATATTTCGCATAAATTCCTGGAATGGAGCAATTGCCTATCCCGCGCTTTTTTCAATATTTCTTGCGGATTATTTTGGCATTCCAAAAAATCGTCTGCCGGCAATGCTACATAATTTTGTTTTAATAGGCGGCCGAGGGAAAATCAGGATATCTAATGACATAAAGATATTCGACGAGAGTTATAATGCGAACCCTGGTTCTATGAAAACTGCTATTGAATACTTTGCACTTCAAAAGGCAAAAAGAAAGATTGTTATTATTGGCGCGATGGCAGAACTTGGGAAGTGGAGTAAATTTTATCATAAGAAGATCGCAGATATTGTGAGAAAATCTTGTTTTGACTTTGTGTTTACAATTGGAGATGATGCTCGTATTATTTCTGATTCTGTTGAAAATAAGGGGATGCACTTTGATAATCTTGAGGATATGATTAAACATGTATGCAGTTTTGTGAAACCCGGGGATTCAATACTTGTCAAGGGTTCAAGGATAAATCAACTTGATGTTTTGGTTCAAAAACTTACAATGAAGACGGAGAAAAAATGATTTATTTTCTGGTTCCATATATAACTGATTTCTTTTCGCCTTTTAATGTCTTTAGGTACATAACCGTAAGAACTGTATGCTCGTCATTAACCTCTCTTTTTATATGTCTTTTTCTGTTTCCTTCTTTTATTCGCAGGGTAAAACATTTTTCGTATCCTAAGATGCTCGAATTTCATCAGAACAAAGAAAAAACACCTACAATGGGTGGATTGTTGATTGTCTGGAGCATACTTGCTTCAAACTTTCTATGGGCGGATTTGAAGAATGTTTATGTTTTAATGTTAATTTTAACGCTTTGCTGGCTCGGATTACTTGGTTTTCTCGATGATTATCTTAAACTTACAAAAATGAATCCTAAGGGTTTAAGACCCCGCTCAAAAATCATAGGTCAGATAGGTATTGGTTTTATACTCGGGTTGATACTTTATTATCATCCTGTGCTAAATTTTTCAAGTCGTCTTTATGTTCCATTCTTTAAGCACATATTTTTTGATCTTGGTCCTTATTACGTTTTATTCACGGTTTTTATTATAGTTGCAACATCAAATGCTGTTAATCTTACTGATGGACTTGATGGACTTGCTGCTGGCACAATTATTATGGCAACAATTGCCCTTGGATTTATTGTTTATACTGTGGGCAACGTTGTTTTTGCAGATTATCTTAATCTTCCTTTTGTTTCTGGTATCGGAGAAACAGCGGTTTTTTGTGGATCTATTGTTGGTGCAGTACTCGGGTTTTTATGGTACAACTGTTATCCTGCTGAGATTTTTATGGGAGATACTGGTTCTCTTCCTCTCGGTGGATGTATTGGACTTCTTGCAATTATAGGTAAACAGGAGATTTCTCTTATTATTATTGGGGGGATTTTCGTGGTTGAGGCACTTTCAGTTGTAATACAGGTTATTTCATTTAAGACAAGAAGAAAGAGGGTTTTTTTAATGACACCTCTTCATCATCATTTTGAACTTCGTGGATGGAAAGAACCTCAGGTTGTGGTTAGATTCTGGATACTCGCGATTATTTTCACTCTTTTTACACTCGTTACGCTTAAGATTAGATGAATAAGATAAAAGGTAAGAATATACTTGTTGTAGGGCTTGGTGAGACAGGGTTTGATTCAGCAGTAGTTCTTTTTAAAAATGGTGCGAATGTCCGTGTAACAGAGAGGGACAACAATTCTGCTATAGAAGAGAAAAAGAAGAAACTTCTTTCTATGGGAATACCTGTTGAGGTGGGTGGACATTCTATTGAATTTTTTAAGAGTGTTGACATTGTTATTCCGAGTCCTGGCGTGCCTTTGAATGCTAAACCATTGATATGGGCAAAATCAAATAATATAAAAATACTCAGCGAGATTGAGATTGCGTATAGATTATCTCCATCAAAAAATATCATAGCGATAACCGGGACAAATGGAAAGACAACAACTGTTTCTTTTGCTGATGCTGTTTTTGAAAAGGCAGGTATTCCGCACATAAGTTGTGGTAATATAGGAAACAGTTTCATTGGTGAGATTGACTCTATTAATCAGGACACATGGGTTATTCTTGAGGTTAGCAGCTTTCAACTTGAATACATTGAGGATTTTAAGCCAGTTATTGGCGTTATTTTGAACATTGCGGATGATCATCTTGACTATTATGATAATTTTTTTCAATATGTTGAGGCAAAACGGAAATTATTTAAGAATCTGGGTGTGAATGATTTTGCAGTGCTGAATTATGACAATATGTTTTGTAGGGAAATAGGTGATTCATTGAATTGTAGGAAGATTTTTTTCTCAAGTAAAAACAGGATTAACGGGGTATTTATATCAGAAGGGTCTATTATTTATAATCAAAAGGAGATTTTTTCAATTGATGACTTTAACAAAAGTAATCTTTTGGGAATTCATAATCTTGAAAATGTTATGGCTGTTTCGGCTATAGCAGAGATATGCGGGATAAATCCAGATATTATTAAAAAAACACTCATTGATTTTCGTCCTCATGCTCACAGAATGGAAAATATTGGTACCATCAATGGAATCACATTTATAGATGACTCAAAAGCAACAAATGTTGATGCAGTGTACAGAGCGCTGGAGTGTTTTCCTGAGAAAAATAATATTTTTTTAATTCTCGGCGGAAAGGATAAAGGAATTTCTTTTGAGCCATTGAATACACTTATTAAAGGCAGAGTTAAAATGGTTTTTCTTATGGGTGAAGCAAAACATAGAATCAAGGGGGAACTTGCACCTTCAGGAATTCAGATGGTTGAGGTAGAAAATTTTGATGAGGCAGTTCGTATTTCTATTGCATCCGGAAAGCCTGGTGATATTGTTCTTCTTTCACCGGGTTGTTCATCTTTTGATATGTTTAAAAATTACGCGGAGCGCGGAGATGTCTTCAAGAACACGGTTAAAAATTTATTATAGATGTCTTATTGCGTCTGCGATTCTTCTGGTGGGTGGTTGCGCGATGGTTCTCAGTGCAAGCGCGCCTTATGCGCTTCAAACAACCAAGGATGCATTTTTTTATTTTAAGAGGCATTGTATATTTTTTGTGGTAGGCCTTTTTTTATTTTTCTATTTACAGAATCTTCATTACTCAAATCTCAAAAAAATAGGCAAGTGGCTTATTATATTTTCAATCATACTTCTGGTTATGACACTTTTTGTTGGGACAGAAGTAAAAGGTGCGAAAAGGTCTATTGGTTTTAAAGGTTTTGGATTTCAGGCATCTGAACTTGCAAAGTTTGCCATTGTGATATATCTTGCAGATTTTTTTTCAAGGTTCAGTGAACGTGAAAAAAGTAGGAAGGAGTTTTTTATTCCTGTAATAGTATGTGGAATAATTATGCTTTTATTAATAGCAGAGCCTGATTTTGGAAGTACAATGATTGTGTTTTCGTACCTGATGGCTTTTCTTATTGTAGCCGGTATTAACTGGAAAGTTATTGCTGGTATGTTTTTATCTTGTATTCCTGCTGTATGGTACCTGATACATTTCGAACCATACAGGTGGAAACGGATTATTGCTTTTCTCTGGCCTGAAAGGGATCCTCTCGGTATTGGGTACTCAGTAATACAGGCGCTTATATCAGTTGGATCAGGGGGTATATTTGGTGTTGGGCTTGGGCGTGGAAGACAAAAACTTGAGTTTTTACCAGAAGCCCATAAGGACTATGTTTTTGCAGTGCTTTGTGAGGAGACAGGGCTTATTGGGGCATGTTTTATTCTTTTTCTTTTCCTTACGATAATAATGACTGCCTTTTGGCTTAGTAGTAAAATAAAAGATACATTCGGAAAATATCTTGCTTTTGGGATTGGTGTTTATTTTGGCACGCAGGTTTTTCTTCATACTGGTGTTGTGGTAAAAATTCTTCCGCCAAAGGGCACAACCCTGCCATTTTTTAGTTATGGAGGTTCTTCTCTTGTTATGTCTATGGTTGTTCTTGGTGTGCTTTTTAGCATCATCAAAAATGCTGAGATTGAAGACAGATCAGACGTTTTTGTTCATGATGTTTCCTACCTATGATTTTTCCTCTTATTCATCCATTTGCAAAAAGGGCATAGGGAAGATTTCTAAATCCCTTTCAAATCTCCATTGCTTTAGAAAATGGGGAATATTCGGAGGATTTTCTGGCTTGTCAAGAATCACCAGTTGTTCTGTGTTTATTGTTTATTAAATGAAAAGTTCAGGTTAATTTGAGTTTTCATTGGTACAGGAATAAATTTACCTTTTTTATCAGGGTCTGGAACCTGAAACATATAGTTCATATCAAGGTTTATTTTGCCTGTTGCTTTTTTCAGAATGTTTTTTTGGGAATCAAATATGATATCACCATCTGAACTATTTTTGCCTGTTATCCTTACCTCTGTATCCTGCTGATTTGTAATTTCTTTGATTGTCTGATTTGAGAGAAATCTTATCCTGTGATTGTCTCCTGATTTTCCTTCATAAATATATGTAAACTCGAGTTGTGGAACTTTACCGGATGGCAGATTAAATGATTCAATTTTTTGAACCCATTTCGAGCCCTGTTTTATTTCTCCAGGAAAAGCCGGAAGTATATTAAAAAATGGGGCAATATTTATAAGTCCTTTCTTTAGTGTTGTTGTTTTGTAAATTTTGCCGTTTTTATCCATCTGAACAAGCACCTGTGGAATGCAGAATGATATCTCGGTTTCTGATTTTGATATATCCTCGAGGACATCATTGTTTATAAGTATCTTTGATTTTCTGGCTGTAAGTTTTATTTGATAAAGACCATTTGATTCCCCGAGGTTTAAAAGTTCAAGGCGAAAGTCAGCTTTTACCTTGAAACTCACTGGTTTCTCGTCAAAAGACGACCATCCAGCATTCCCGTCTATATGAACATTGTAAACAATATTTTCGAGCATTGGAAACTGGTATTGAAGGGTTTCTGCGTATCCGAGAATTGTGAATCCCAAAAGCATAAATATAAGTTTTTTCATTTGTTTTCCTCCGCAAAATGATTGATTCTATCTATTGCCTGTATGATATTTTCCATTTTTGTTGCAAATGATATTCTGATAAATCCCTCGGCTCCAAAATCATCGCCTGGAACTGTTGCTATTTTCTTTTCTTCGAGCAATCTTTGTGCAAGTTCTGAAGATTTCATGTTTCCAATCTTCATAAACACATAAAAAGCACCTTCTGGTCTGCAGTATGTAACCAGAGGTGAAATGTTTTCGATGATATAATCTCTGCGTTTCTCAAACTCTCTAACCATTTTTTCTACCTCATTTTGATCAGAACTTATCGCAGATAACGCTGCTTTTTGAGCGAATGATGTTGGGTTTGATGTTGTTTGACTCTGGATATTTGCCACTGCTTTTGTGATTGGCAATGCAGCCGCAAGATATCCTATTCTCCATCCAGTCATTGCGTATGTTTTTGAGACACCATTAACCACAACTGTCATCTGCTTGATTTCATCATTGAGAGAGGCAATACTTATGTGTCTGGCATTGCCATAAACAAGTTTTTCGTACACCTCATCAGAAATTACAATTATACTATTTTTGCAGGCAATCTCCGCAATTACCTCAAGTTCTTCTTTTGAATAAACGATTCCTGTTGGATTTGAAGGACTATTCAACACGATTGCCTTTGTCTTTTTTGTAATAATTGATTTAAGATGGCTGATATCAATCTTAAAATTATCCTGGCAATTACATACCACAGGAATTCCACCTGCAATCTTTACCATTTCAGGATAACTTACCCAGTATGGGGTAGGAATGATAATCTCATCTCCAGTATCACATATTGCAAGAAGAACATTGAATAAACTATGTTTTGCTCCGCATGAGACAACTATTTGCTCTGGTTCATAGTAAAGTTTATTATCCCTGCTAAATTTATTGCAGATTGCCTGTCTTAACTGTAATATTCCAGAGGAATCAGTGTACTTTGTAAACCCCTCTTTTATAGATTCAATTGCTGAATTTTTGATAAAGTCAGGAGTATCAAAATCAGGCTCTCCAACAGAAAGATTGATAATTTTTTCCCCTGATGCAGCAAGTTCTGTTGCCTTTTTATTGATGGCAAGTGTACTTGAGGGTTTTATTGTCTTTGCTCTGATAGAAATTTTGTCCTCAATCATTTTTATTCCTTTTTTATTCATCGGTAATGTTGTTAAAGAATAACTCATTTCCTTTATCTGTTCTTCTGCCTCAGAAGAAAACAATGTGGATATCAATATAATGAATTTTATCATATAAGGGATGCTTTTTCCATTTCCCTGTTTTTATTATTTATCTTCCTGTACCAACAGTACTAGTACAATTTTCTATCTCGGATTCTCCAATTCTCATATATTCTTCTTGTTTCTCGTGATTTATCCCTTACCCACAAGTTCCCCCTTAAAGGGGCAAGGCGGATTTTAATTCCCCTCTTTTAGAGGGGTATCTCGTAGAGACAGGGCATTCAATCATCAAAACCCATGTAGTGAGGGACTTTAGTCCTGTGTCTTTTTACAACAGCATAAATACATGAAAATCATTTCTTATCCTTTACGAAAGGAGGGAGAACGAAAAAGAGACGCAGGCAAATCCATCCTGATCTTCCTTTTATAAACTAAGACCGGGGTGGAATTTTACATTTGTCAAGAGTCAAGAGTTGACCCCGTAGGGAGTTGACAGATTTGTTTTTATGGTTTAATATGTAAACAAGGTTTACAGGTTATAATCGGAGAATCTATGCGACGCGTAGCCATTATTAATCAGAAGGGAGGAGTCGGGAAAACAACGACTGCCGTGAATCTGGGTGCAGGACTTTGCCTTTTAGGGGAAAAGATGCTTCTTATTGATATGGATCCTCAGGCGCATTTGACTTACAGTGTTGGTGTGAAGGCGCACGAACTTACGAAAACACTGTACCATGTTTTGAAAAGGGATGCTTCGATTTCTGATACAATTATCGAAAGACCCATAAATGTATATCTTCCGTTTGTGAAACATTCTAAAATATCTTCGTCTTTTCATATTCTTCCTTCATCCCTTGATTTATCTGGCGCTGACCTTGAATTTGGAGGAATAGCAGGCAGAGAGTTCTTGCTTAAAGAGATGCTTGATGGAATAAGTGATTTTGATTATGTATTTATTGATTGCCCGCCGAGTTTAGGGCTTTTAACTCTTAATGCGCTTACAGCGGTGGATGAGGTTTATATTCCTTTGCAAACAGAGTTTCTGGCGCTTCAGGGTATAAGCAAGTTACTGGAGACCATTGAAATTGTTCGCAAACGGCTGAATCATAACATAAAACTTACTGGTATTATTGGCACAAGGTTTGATGCGAGGAAAAGATTAAACAGGGAGGTTGTCGATAGGATAAAAGAGTACTTCGGTGATAGATTTTTTAGGACCTTGATACGGGAAAATATATCACTTGCAGAAGCGCCTGGTTTTGGAAAAACGATTTATGAGTATAAACCGGATAGTTATGGTTCAAGGGATTATTTTGCTTTAAGCAAGGATGTTAGCAAAAGAAACAAAAAAACCCTATAAAATACAGTGGGAATTTTGGGAAAAACGAAGAATTGAGAAATGCAAAATACAAAGTGTAGATTGAAAATTGACAATGCGGTGAGTACCTTCAGATTAACTTTTCCCTTTGAAAAATTTCCACCTTTATAAAGGGGCTATCCCATATTCACAAGTTCCCCTTTAAGGGGGCGAGGGGGGTTTAGAAGGACAGGGTTATAAAAACCTTGAAACTATTGATAAAAGTGGAGGTACTATGAAGGATAAAAAACAAGTGCGTCTTGGTTCTGATCCACTAAGTTGGATTAGAGATAGTAGGGAACAACGAAATGTGGAACCTGTGCAACAACGAAGGATACCTAAACAGGAGCATCAACCCAAGACAAAGATGGGCCTGCGGCCTGGGTGGATAAGGGCAACTTTTATTGTGAGAGAGGACTTTCTCGAGAAGATTAAGGCGGTTTCTTATTGGGAGAGGAAAGATATTAAACAAGTAATTGATGAGGCATTAGCCGGGTACCTTAAAAATAAAAAAATAAAGTCAAGGCCCCGATAACTCCAGAGGAAAATATATATGTTAGAACAAGAGATTCTTATACCCGAAAAGATAAAGAGATTTTTTTCAAGGATAAATGAGAGCATTACAGATGCAAGGAATTTAGAGCATCTTTTAACCCTAATTTCTAAGGTTGCCGTTGAGGAGTTTGACGCAGACAGGGCTTCGATATTTCTCCAGGATAGACAAACAGAAAATTTGCGTCTGATTGCAGGCACGGGAATACCACAGGAAATTGTTGAGAATCATCCCATAGCAGAACAAAACCATATCAGCTGGTGGGTCGGCGAGCAAAAAAAACCTATTATTCTTAATGGCCCTATAAAGAAGGATTTGAGATTTCGTTCAATGAGTTCAACTGCAATTTCTTCTTCCATCATTATTCCTTTGATTTTTGAGAATGATGTTATTGGGGTATTTAATCTTTCGCGGACAGGAGAGGGGAGATCATTTTTTAACGATGACGACCTTATTATGTTCAGGGTACTTGGAGATCTTGTTGTTATTTCTTTGCAACTTCTTCTTGCCCAGGAGAAGAAAATCCATGATGAACAACTTGCAGCAATAGGATTGGCAACCGCTGAACTTGTTCACTCACTGAAAAATCTTTTTGTTGGAGTTTTTGGAGCAGTTGATTTGCTTGATGTTTTAATTCAGCAGGATCAATGGGATTCAGTTAAGGAGAACTGGAATATGCTCGAAAAAAATATAAAAAATATATCAAAAGTGGTCAATGAAATTTTATCCTACAGCAGGGTTGGCACTGCGATTAAAGAAAACATAGTACTTAATGAACTTCTTAAGGATCTTTCTGATTTTATAGAACCAAGATGTAATATTTCAGGAATCAATCTTTCCTTTTCCTATCCATCAAAAAGGATTATCCTCTGGGCAAATAGAGAATCCCTTTACAATGCATTTATGAATATACTTGATAATGCGATAAAGGTAATGCCAAACGGTGGAAAACTGGAAATTCAATGTGAAATTAATTCTGAATCTGAATTTGTGAAAGTAATTATTTCTGATACTGGGTGTGGAATTGCAGCAGAAAATATTTCAAGGGTTTTTGAGCCATTTTTTACGACAGATAAGAAAAAAGGTACGGGCATAGGACTTGCTTTAACAAAAAAGATTGTCGAGAGCCATGGTGGAAAAATTTCAGTAGATTCAAGGACTGGCTCTGGAACCACCTTTATGGTTGAACTTCCTATTGCTGAAATTCAATCATAATTTCAGTGGAACTATTTTCAAGGCATTACCCGAATAGATTTTCCTAAGAGTTTCTGAATCAAGTCCGAGAGAATCCAGAAACTCCCTGTGGTTTGAATCAAAATAGTCCCTTGCGAACAAAATTCTATCCTGGAACTCCACAAGAAATTTTTTTGCAAAATTGACATCTCTTTTCAGTGCATTTAAGCCAGAACCTGCTGATAAATCGCAATAAAGGTTTTTATACCTCATCAGCATCTCAATAATTTTCCCACCCTCCTTCACTTCACCCGAAGGATACATCTCCTTATCAAATTTGTCATCCCCTGATATATGTGACCAGAATCCCGGACCATGACCAAGAAAAATTGTGTCAGGGCATTTAGAAATTGCTCTTTCAAGCGCTTCAATCCCTCCACCATACCACCAGGAAGGTCTTGGGTACCTTGTCTGTGTTTCAAACTCATAGTCAATATGTACAACAACCGGAAGGTTCTTTTCTCCACAAAACCTGAACATTCTTATTGCATCTAAATTATCGTACATCATTCTTAATTTTAATTCGCCATAGACACGCACCCCGTACATATTTATTGCACCACAAAGAAGATCAATCGCCTCTGGCCTTCTCGGGTCAGGAGCATAACCAGGAACAAATCTTGTGGGAAATTGTCTGACATATTCAATAACCTTGCTGAATGGGATGGGTCCGTATTTTTCATAGTGAGGTATAGACGCAAATTGTTCATGAGAGTACTCATTAAGGGGTGATTCCCACGTCAAAAGCCAGGTAATATCAATCTCGTTTTTATCCATATTTTCGATGAATTTTTCAACTGTATGGCAGTGCCACTCTGGATGATTATGGACATCTATAATCATTTTGAACCTCCTTGTTCATTTATAAAAATTTCAAGTGTCCTTTGATTTGTATTTTCTCATCCTTCGCCTCATAATTTTTCTTCGTCTTTTTTTGAGAGAAGCAGGGTAATCATTTTTTATAGCACCATAAACTAATAATCGCACATATACATTGTTTATTTTGCACTTTTCAATCCCATTTTTGCTTAAAAGAAGGCCAGGATGGATTTTTCATTTCCCTATCTTATATCTGTGTCCCGCAGAAACAAGATATTTATATTATCTAAACTCATTGCAAAAGTCAAAATTAAGTATTAACCATTTTTCCGTTCGTTATCTTCTCTGCGATGATAAGAGATTGACAAGCCAACCCACTTGACAATTTCCAGTGTGCATATTATTATAACGTAGAGAGTGTAATAACCAGGAGGTATCTATATTTATCTTGGTGTGTATTAAAAGAGATGGTCATATGTGGGCAGAGGATGTTTTCCCGTTGCTTTATGATGCTGTTTTTTTTCTGCAATCTTTCTTTTCTATCCTTATATTTGCCTGTTTATCTTTTTTCCCAATATCAAGAAATGTATTGTTGAGAATTTTCAGGCGCTTAATTTTTCATAGGGGGGTGATTATAAATGAATAAAAAAGGATTTACTTTGATTGAACTTCTTGTGGTAATCGCAATCATTGCGATACTCGCCTCTATTTTATTTGAGCCATTACTTCGCGCAAGGGATATGGCGAGAAGGGCAGTGTGTCAGAATAATCTTAAGCAGATTTATCTTGGTCTTGCAATGTATGCTGATGATAATGATGGCTGGGGGATTCCATATCTGCACTGGGGAGGCCCACAGACGATCAGTCATTATGGAAACTGGATTGATAATTATTTTCCAAACCCAGAGTTATTCAGGTGTCCATCAACTGACTGGAAAGCATATAAGGGTAGTGCATGGAATTATAGGCCAGGGGTTCGGTCCTACGGTGCGCCAGGAAGGCAGTATTGTTCATACTGGATATTGTTTGGAACTTCTAACTGGAGCCCACCAACATCACCCGGGTACTTTTATGGTTGGTGTATGTATTATAATTCAACACAAACAAGTGTTACAAAGGCACCCTGTCCGAATATGAAGTTCTGTGGGAAGATTATTACAGACCCTACAAGTGGTTCGGCGCAGTATGTTCTTCCAGCATCAGAGCAAATATGTATCTGTGATTGTTATAGTAAGTCAGGATACTGGTATGGCTATGGATTGACCGGGGGTGTTAGGAATAATCATTTTGAGTTTGATGGTGAAAATGTTGTGTATATGGATGGGCACCTTGAATGGAAGACAAGAGACCAATTGAAGTATTATTTTCACTACTATTATGACAACATATACTGGTAAAGGAGGTGGAAAAAATGAATAAAAAGGGATTCACTTTGATTGAACTTCTTGTGGTAATCGCAATCATTGCGATACTCGCAGCGATGTTATTGCCTGCATTGTCTCGTGCGCGGAAACAGGCAAAATACTCGAGGTGGCAGGCGTACAGGACAAATCTTCCTGCAGATGAAACACTAATTCTTTACTGGACATTTGAGGATGGACAAGGTAATAAGATTAAGAATCGTGCGATAGGTGATGCGAGGGATGAGGAATATAACAGAGAGGCGTATGATGCATTATTTGACAATACTCCATTTCCAACTCCTGCCAATCCAAATCCTGTTCCATCCGATTATGGAGCATGTCCTTCGTGGGTAAAGGATGGTGGTCGCTGGCCAGGGAAGTACTCACTTTATTTTGATGGTAATGACTATATAAGGGCGGGTGCAGGAGAAGTTGTTTATGCCCTTACAATAGAGGCATGGGTAAAAATCAATAATCTTACTGGAGGAACCCAGACCATACTTGTTAATCAGTTCTATCAGGCAGGCAGACCATATTGCTGGGCTTTATGGGCAGAGAAGTCAGGTGTGGCTCAAGCCACAATTACCCAGACATCAGCAGCAACCCTCAGTGGCAAGGCATTAAGGCCAGGAGAATGGGAGTACATAGCATTTACCTGGGATGGTAATACAAGGGTATTTACACTTTATCAAAATGGTGTTCAGGTTGCAAGATCAACAACCAGTATAACCCGTCTTCCTTACAACTATTATAATCTTGAGATAAATGTAGGAAGGGATCCTCAGACAGGATCTGATTATCTAACTGGTTATATTGATGAGATTGCTGTTTATAAGCGGGCACTAACTGATTCTGAGATTCGTGCGCACTATGCAATGGGAAAACCGAATTAATTTATAGTTTATTGCATCTGGAAGTATGATTTGTTGCAAAAAAATGGGAGAAGGATGTTTTCTCCCATTTTTTATTTTCGTGCTTTTCTCCTCTTCCTCTTTTGTCTATCCCTTACCCACATCTTCTAAGAATCTCTTGTGTAAAAGAATTACCATTGTTTTCATTCCTTTTCATAAAATATGAAAATGGAGTGCGCAGTTATTGTGTTTGGCCACTGAACCAGAAAGGAATCATTAGTACCAGGGTGCCATACAGGTACCTGTTGTTTTGTTCTTGATTCAACATGTCCATCACAAAAGACAAAATCAGCGGATGCAGAATGTCTGTATGCGATGCCCATTTCAGGATGATTAAAGTTTATCCTCGCGTAGTAGTCAGAATTATCGAGTTCTGGACCTGGTTTCATATCACAGACAAGAAATGTCTGTCCTGGTTTTATAATCCGCGATAGTTTAGGCCAGTATCTCAAATCAGGGTCAGAACTTGTGCCGCATAGATATCCATTTATTCCATACCAGGTTGCAACCTTATTTACTGCTGGTTCCATTCCACTCCAGTCAACATTCCAGAATGCTGAACTTTTCGGTTCTGCAGGACAGCGAAGAATCCCTGATATCCACATATCCTCTGTTGGGTCATACATACTGCTATAGGCAGTAAATCCTGTTCTTGTTTGTGGAATATAAAGGGCAATCTGTGTAAACCAGACATTTGACATTGTTGCATCTTTCGGGAAAAACCCATCCCAGTCATCTGCATAAAGAAAAAAACACATTCCGAGTTCTTTCAAATTATTCAGGCAAACTGCCTGATGCGCTTTTGCTCTTGCCTTTGAAAGAGTGGGAAGTAACATTCCAGCGAGAATGCTAATAATGGCGATAACAACAAGTAATTCAATCAAGGTAAATGCGTTGTCTCTTAATTTAATTTTTTGCATTTTTCATTTTGCAATCAGGTTTTTCTTCTGTGTTTGAAATTCTAATTACCCCCTTTTTCAGTTTTCCTTCCTTGGTAAA
>Ga0208198_1000982_pt1 | contig 28020 bp, 24 predicted proteins | sample AD_JPNTR2_MetaG_FD_184446 | JGI IMG/M metagenome (GOLD analysis project Ga0208198, IMG submission 184446) | Active sludge microbial communities of municipal wastewater-treating anaerobic digesters from Japan - AD_JPNTR2_MetaG (SPAdes) (version 2) | ecosystem: Engineered > Bioreactor > Anaerobic...
TTTTAATTATTCCAATTTTATCAGAAATCCCTAATGAGATTAATAGTTATCGTACTTACAATTATAATTCACCATTTATTATAACTTTTACAGGAACCGTTAATATAAAAAAGGAAAATCTTGATATTCTATTTGAGGCAATTTCAATTGTAAATTCAAATATTAAACTCCACTTATATGGTTCTATAGATAACTATAATCATAATAAGTTAAATGAATTGATCAGGAAATTCTCATTAAATAACAGAGTTCATTATATTGGTTTTGTAAACCAGAATGAACTAAAAGATATATTCAACAAATCACATCTATTAATTTTACCAAGAGGGAATATAAAGCAGAATCAATATGGATTTTCAACAAAATTATCTGAATATCTAGTATCAGGCCGGCCTATTTTAGTGACAAATGTAAGTGACAATGGTAAGTATATTGTTGATATGGTAAATGGATTTATTATTGAACCCGATAGTTTAAATGCTTTTGTCAGTAAAATAGAATTTATTTATTCAAATTACAATAAGTTTTATACATTACCTAAAAATGCTATAAATACTGTTAAGAAAAATTTTGATTATAAATTATACACCGAAAAATTGTATAATTTTTTATATAAATGATAATGCACGAAAATATTAAAGTATTTATACTAACCAATACACTTTTGCATGGTGGAGCAGAAAAGCAAAGTGTACTTTTAGCAAAGAACTTGAAAGACGAATATTCAACCACTATTATTGTTTACTATGGAGAAAAATATCATAAAAGATTGATAGATGAAGTAAACAAAAATAAATTAAATATAATTTTTTTAAAAGGGAATCATCTTAAAAAAATAATATATTTATATAATTTATTTAAACAAAATAAAGATTCTATTATTTTTTCATATTTGCTAACTACAAACTTTTTAAATGCAATTATAGGATCGTTAGCTGGTGTAAAGTTTAAGATTGGTGGTATAAGGAATTCTATTATACCTTACTTCAAATTAAAACTTCAAAAAATTTTGCATAACCATTTTTTAACAGCCACAATAAGCAATAATTATTCTGGTCAAAAGAATTTGATTAAAAAGGGTTTTAATAGGAATAAATGTTTCTGTATTCATAATGGTATAGAAATTAAGGAGGCTATAATTAATAGAGACCATAGAACCAATATTGAAATCTTAACAGTGGGAAGATTTGTACCGGCTAAAGATTACTATACAGCTCTTAAAGCAATTTTTTTACTAAAAAAAATGCTTGCAAATTCAAAACATTACATAACATATACCATCATAGGATTTGGAAGTGAAGAAAATAAAATTAAAAGTTGGATAGAATATTTTAATTTGAAAGATACTGTTTCTTTAATAATTAATCCAAATAATTTGAATAATTATTACCAAAAGGCTGATATTTATTTTTCTACTTCCCTATACGAAGGCTTATCAAACTCAATAATTGAAGCAATGGAATTTTCACTTCCTATTGTTGCAACTAACGTTGGAGATAATGAATATTTGATAATTGAAGGACAATCGGGATTTTTGCTTCCTATAAAAGATGCCGAAGGAATGAGTTCAAAACTAAAATTGTTGGTAGATAATCCAAAACAACGAGTTGAATTTGGTCATAATGCCTACAGACATTTAAAAAATAACTTTTTAGAAGAAATTTTTAAACAGAAATATATCAATTTTATAAATAATTTATTCGATGAATGTTAAAAAACCCAAGATAGCAGTAATTGGCTTAAAAGGCTTACCGGCCTTTGGTGGTGCTGCTACAGTTGGCGAAAATATTATAAATCAATTAAAAGATAAGTATGATTTTGTTGTTTATTCTACCTCCTCACACACAAATCTAAAAACTGGTTATTACAATGGATTTAAACAAATTGTTTTTAAAAAATTACCTTTCAAAAGATTAAATACACTTTACTATTACGTAATTTCAACATTTCATGCTATAATATTTTCAAAATATGACTTAATTCATTTACATCACCGTGATGCTGCATTCATAACCATAATACTTAAAATTAAATATCCTGTAATCATTACAACTCATGGAAGTTTTTCTATAAGGGAAAAATGGAAAAAATTTGAATGGTTTTTTAAAATAAATGAAAGATGGTTTGTAAAAAAGGCTAATATCGTTACATGTGTTTCAAAAGAAGAGCAAAGAAATTACAAGAAAATTGGATTAAATACTATTTATATACCAAATGGAATAAATGCTTTTTCTAAAATTGATGATTATAAAAATATTATTGACAAGAAGCCATATCTTTTTTTTGGTGCAGGTAGAATAATTCCTTCAAAAGGTCTTCATATATTGCTAAAAGCTCTTCATTTGTTAAAATATAATGGTTTGCTTGTTATCGCTGGTGATTTAGAACAGATAGAAGAATATAAAAATGAAATATTTAGTTTATCAAAGAGTTTAAATATTATATTTAAAGGACTAATAAAAGATAAGAAAGAACTTTTAACTATTATTTATAATTCAACATTATTTATATTTCCATCATTATTAGAGGCGATGTCAATGATGTTACTTGAAGCAGCTTCAGTTAAAACTCCTATAATATGTTCTGATATAAAAGAAAATAAAGATATATTTAATGAGGACGAGGTATTATTTTTTAAGACAAATAATGAGATTGACTTGTCACAAAAAATAGATTATGCTTTAAATAATATTGATGAAATGAAGTTAAGAGCAGAAAGAGCTCTTAAAAAATTGCAGAGAGAATATAATTGGGAAAACATTTCTAAAGATTATTCAAACTTGTATAATTCATTAATAAAAAATGATTAGAGTTATTATTACACAGAACGAGACTTCTTATTTTTCTAAAATTATTAGGTTTATTGCAAAAGAGCAAATAAATTTCTATAATATTATTTGAATAACTGTTCTTAGCCATACAAGAAAGATCAATTAATTTAAATATTAGTTAAACAAAAGATTTTAAATTACACATTAAAGAACCAATTATTGCTATTACTTATTAAGTATTTACAAAGTTTATAATTATTATTCAATGTTATTTATTTAAGGTATAATCTTTTATAATTTATATGATAAAGCTTTTTCGGGTGTTGTTTTCGTTCATATTTCCTGTCAGATCTTATTATATCCCTTGTGTTTTTAACGATTTTATAAAAAGCCTTTAATTCTTTTTTTCAATTTCTTGCGAACCAATTACGTTAAAATAGTTTTTTAAAATAAATGATTAAAATTCTTATAGGAGAAATTAGTAGCTATAAAGCAATTGTTATAGCAAGATTTATTAAACTTCATTACAGTAATGTTTTGGTTTATACATTTGATTTTCAAAAGACTACAAAGTACATAAAAACTAAATATAGTGATAATCATTTTTTAGTATTTAATCCAAGAAAAGATAAAAAAAAATATTTAGAAGAACTGTCCGATATAGTTAATAAATTTAAAATTGATTTTTTTATTCCAGTAAATAGTAACTATATAGGGGAAATTCTTAAGAATAGAGAATTATTTAGCCATACACTTTCATACTATGGTCCTACATCAAGTTATGAAATATTAAACAATAAACTTCTTTTATTTAATTTTCTTAAAAATAATGTATCACTTAATATAATGCCAAAACATTATGAAACGATTGAAGGTGCTGAAATGCCATTTGTATATAAACCCCAATCATCATCCTCTTCAAAAGGTGTAATTTATTTCATGTCAGAAAATGATTTAATTAAAAATAAAACTAAAATAAAAGATACAGGAATTATCCAACAGTATGTTGATGGTGTTGGCATTGGTTTTTCCTGCTTTGCTGTCAATGGTGAAATAAAAAAATACTATTCTCATTTAAGGTTAATTGAATTCCCCTTGTCTGGTGGTTCGAGTTTATATCGTGAAAGTTATAATGATAATAGATTATTTGATATTGTTGCTCCTATTGTAAAAAAATTAAATTGGAGCGGTTTGGCTATGTTTGAATTTAAGTTAACTAAAGACAATCAAATATATTTAATAGAAGTTAATCCTCGAGTATGGGGTTCAATAAACCAGGGCTTATTGAATGGCGTGAACTTTTTTTCTCCAATTCTTGGTAATACAATTTTACCAAAAAATACCAATAATTATAAAACATATGTTTCTCCTTTAATTTATTATGCTTTCTTAAAGTTACTTTTCAAATTTAAATTTAAACCAATTCTGAATTTTATAAAAAACATTAAGCATAATAAACCTGACGTTTCAATTTTTTATGACTTCAATGGATATATGAGTATAATTTTAAGAAAAATATGAATAAGAAAAATTTAATAGTTGTTGATTTAGACGGGACATTAATACCCTTTGATTCTTTTAGATTATTAGTATTGATGAATATTTTTGATATTCGTATTACATTTCTTTTATTATTTCGAGTAATTCGTATATTAAATATTTGGAAATTCAAAAAATGGATAGTAAAAATATTGATAATGAAGCAATGGGATAAGAAAAAAGCAAATAAATTTGTTGATAAAATAATAAGCCGTATAGATGTAAATATATTAAAAAAGATACAAGCAGTATGTGAATCAAATAATGATATTATTATATTATGCAGTGCATCGCCAGATATTTATGTTACTAAAATTGCCAATAGGTTAGGCTGGACAGGATATGGGAGTTTTGGTTCAGAAAATCCTATTCATCTTTACGGCTTAAATAAAAAAAAATTTATAATGAACAAATATCCTATTGAAAAATATAATTACAAATATTCAATTTCTGACAATGAATCTGACCTTGAGCTACTTCATATGTTTAACACTTGGGAATTAATATAGGTAAAACAATTTGTTTAACAATGGATTTCAAGTTAGAGATATTTAAAAATTTAATAAAAGTATTATTGCTTTATAATTATAATTTTCAAACATTTAAATTATCATTGGAGTATTCTTTAGCAAACACAATTATCCTTCGCCACGACGTAGACCTTAAACCCCAAAATTCGCTTGCAACAGCAATAATTGAAAGTAAACATGGAATTCAAGGAACGTATTATTTCCGTATGGTTCCTGAAAGTTATAACGAGGATATCATTAAACATATAGCTGATTTGGGTCATGAAATTGGTTACCACTATGAGAATATGGATTCGGTTAGTACAAGATTTAGAGGTTTGAGTATTAAGTTTAAAAATACTGAAGAGGAGCGTGAAAGTATTATTAATGCAGCATACGAAGAGTTCTGTGAGAATCTAGAACGGTTTAGAAAAATTTATCCTGTAAAAACCGTTTGTATGCATGGTAGTCCAAGGTCAAAGTGGGATAATAAGGAAATATGGAAAAAGTATGATTACCGGAAATTGGGCATCATTGGAGAGCCATACATCGATATGGATTTTAATGAAGTGTTCTACCTAACCGATACAGGCAGGCGCTGGGATGGTTTCAGGTATTCGGTTCGCGATAGGGTTCCGCAGCAACAAAAATGGATTGAGCAGGGTCTGGTTTTCAGAACCACCAACGATATTATTAAGGCTGTAAACGAGAATCGGTTTCCAAGTAAAGCCATGATAACCATTCACCCCCAGCGCTGGACCGACAACTACCTTGAATGGACTAAGGAACTAGTTACACAAAGAGCAAAAAATATAGTTAAGTGGGGATTAATGCGTTTGAGAGATAGGTAATGGAACGCAGATGACACCGATAATGCAGGTTTTCACTGTGTAACACCGTGTAAACTCTGTGAAAATCAGTGATACTGATTTGGTTGATAGTTGACAGTTGTTGGTTGTTAGTATTAGAACTCTAATCCTTGAACCCTGAACCTTTATTCCCGCATCGCGGGACAGGCTCTTGAACCCTAAACTTTGCACTTTGAACCTTGAACCTTTATCCCTGAACCCGTTCCTGCACACTAACTACTACATTCCTCTCCCCACACCACACGTTTCACATAATCGGTATAGCTTAGGATAATCCGAACCACCTTATCGGATACGTTGGGCATGGAGTAATCGGCAACCGGGCGGAAGTTTCGCTCAGTGCCGATTTTTTGTTGCTGTAGCTGAGCCAATCCCTGAATGATGCGGTCGGGATTAAGGCCTACCATCATTACTGAGGCCTCCTCCATGGCCTCAGGCCGCTCATGCGCCTCACGGATATTCAGCGCCCTAAAGTTGAGTATGCTCGATTCCTCCGAGATGGTGCCACTATCCGATAGCACGGCGTAGGCATTCAGCTGAAGGGCGTTATAGTCGGTAAATCCGAGCGGTTTAAGGAAGTTTACCAGCGGGTTTACCTGCACTCCTTTTGCCTCAATCATCTTGCGGGTGCGCGGATGCGTGCTAACAATAATGGGGTAACCGTAGGTATTGGCTATCAGGTTGAGGGAGTGGATAAGGTTTGTGAAGTTCCGCTCGGAGTTAATATTCTCCTCGCGGTGAGCCGATATCACAAAGTACTCGCCCCGTTTCAGGTTCAGGCGGCTAAGAACATCCGATTGCTGAATACGGGGTAGGTAGTGGTTCAGCACCTCAAACATGGGCGAACCGGTTTTAATCACCCTATCGGCAGGGAGCCCTTCGCGTAGCAGGTACTCGCGGGCAATGTCGCTGTAGGTGAGGTTGATATCGGCAATGTGGTCAACAATCTTGCGGTTGGTCTCCTCGGGCACCCGCTGGTCGAAGCAACGGTTACCAGCCTCCATGTGGAATATGGGGATGTGCCGTTTTTTGGCAGGGATGGCGCACAGGCAGCTGTTGGTATCGCCCAGCACCAGCATCGCATCGGGCTTGAGGGTCTCGAGCAGGGGGTCAATCTTAATGAGTATCTGGCCAATGGTGGCCGTGGCGCTATCGCCGGCGGCATCGAGGTAGTGGTCGGGTGGGCGAATGCCCATGTCGTCGTAGAATATCTGGTTTAGCTCGTAGTCGTAGTTCTGCCCGGTATGGACAGTTATATGTTCAATGGCAGGGCTCTGGTCGAGCTTGGCCATTACACGCGACAGGCGGATAATCTCGGGACGCGTACCAACAACGGTAAGGACTTTAAGTTTCTTCATAGTTCTGGTTACACAGTGTTTCACAATGTTTTCACAGTGTTACACAGTGCATTACTCTGTGATACTCTGTGAAACGGCTATTCATTAAACAGTTTCAAAAAACGTATCCGTATCGCTAGGGTCGAAGTGCTCACTGATCCAGAAAATGGTGTAAACATCATCGTTCCCCACGTTTTTGATGTTATGGGTAAACCAAATGGGCATATCCACCACCGATGGGTTTCTATCGCCATCGAGCTCAAAGGTAAGCTTTTTATCGGTTCCAATGCGCCGTAACTCAATTACTGCTTTGCCCTTTATCACGGCAAACCTTTCTGCCTTGCGGGTATGGAAGTGGTTGCCGCGGGTAACGCCGGGCTTGGTGGTGGAGAACGAAACCTGTCCGCCGCTGTTCAGCTTCACGGTCTCCACAAATGAGCCCCTGTCGTCGGTTTTCAGCTCAAGCATACGGGGGAAGAACTTTTCGTGGTCGATGTAGCAAACAAAGGTGTTGAATAGGTTGCGTTCAAAGGGATCGGTTAGGTTGGGGAAAATACCCTTATCGAAGTAGTTGGATTTGAAATCGTTTAGCCTTGCCAAAAGGGCTGAAACCTTGATGGTTGCTGTATGTGGGATTTGAACCGTTTCAACGTGGGACACTGCATTTCTGCTTTGGGCTACGCTATCGATTTTGGTAATAAAATGCTCTACCAGCTCCGAAACGTAAATCAACCTTAACTCGCCATCCACATCAATTTTGGGCTCCTCGTTATGCGTAAGCTGGTGGCAGAATGTTGCCACCACGGAGTTGTAGTAGGGTTTGCCAAAGGGTCCAAACACGTTGGGTATGATAAAGCCGCTGAAGGCAGTATGGTTTCGCCTGGCCCACTGATCAAAAAGCAATCGCCCTTCGCGCTTCGATTTACCGTAGAGGTTATCGCGCTCCTCCTGGGTTGATGAGGAGAAGATGATGTGGGGTTTTGAGCGGGTTGCCTCGCAGGCGTTAATGAGCTTTTGGCAAAGGTTGATGTTGGTTTGGTAAATGACCTGGGGGTCGTTGTGGCGGTTCATGGCGGCCAGGTGTACAATGGCATCGCACGACTGAACAAAGCCGTTGAGCTTAATGGGATCGTCGAAGTAGCTATCCTCAAAGGCGATGCGCTGGAACCTGTCGGGGTATAGTCCCAGGGTGTTGTACAGGTGTGTGCCAATAAAACCTGACTGTCCGGTAATGCCTACTTTGATCATGATGTTTTTTAATAGTTAAGTTCCACAGTGTTCCACAGTGTTAGCACAGAGTTACACGGTGTTTATTACAAAACTAATCGCTTAATTCCATCTTTTAGACTTTTTGTGTTAAAATTAATCAGAAGTCCAATGTGTTTATTAGCAAGTTTAAGGTAGGTTAAAACCTGTGCAATATGTACATCAGTAAATGCATCTACGCTTTTTAGTTCTACAACAACCTGGTTCTCGACCAGCAAGTCGAGTCGATACCCACACTCAAGCTTAATCTCCTCGTAAATTAAGGGAACAGGTTTTTCTATCTCAACCTGAAATCCTTTTTTCTGTAGTTCATAAGCGAGGCAAGCCTGATAGGTAGATTCAAGAAGGCCAGGACCTAAAGTAGAATGCACCTTGTAGGCTGAATCGATTATTTCGTGTGTAATCTGGTTGATTTCCATTTTTACACTGTGCTACACTGTGTTAAACTCAGTGAAACCCTGTGCTACTAATTATATTTAAGGTTCGTATATATGCCCATTGTCCTCGTTCAGTATATCCTTTCGGATAAGGGGTAGTTTTAGCAGCAGTTCCTTCATTCCCTCCACATCCAGCCTTCGGGTGTTGTGCGAGTTGTACTCCTCAATCTGTGTGATATCGGTTTGTCCCTCGCTGAAGTACAGACCATAGTTCAGGTCGCGGTTATCGGCGGGGATGCGGAAGTACTTGCCCATGTCGTAAGCCTTTACCATCTCCTCGCGGGTGAGCAGGGTTTCGTAAAGCTTTTCGCCGTGGCGGGTTCCAATTACCTTAATGGGATTCTTGGCATGGTAAAGCTCCAGCAGAGCCTTTGCCAGGGTCTCGATTGTAGCCGCGGGTGCCTTTTGCACAAAGATATCGCCGGGCTGGCCATGCTCAAAGGCAAACAGTACCAGGTCAACGGCATCGTCGAGGGTCATCATGTAGCGGGTCATGTTGGGGTCGGTAATGGTGAGCGGTTGCCCGGCCTTGATTTGCTCCACAAAGAGTGGGATCACCGACCCGCGCGAGGCCATTACATTGCCGTAACGTGTTCCGCAAAAAACCTGTTTGCTTGGGTCGTTATTCCTGGAACGGGCAATCATAATCTTTTCCATTAGGGCCTTGGTAATGCCCATGGCATTTATGGGGTAAACGGCCTTATCGGTGCTAAGGGTAACCACCCGTTTAACATGGTACTTTTCGGCAGCATCGAGCACGTTGTCGGTGCCAAGCGCATTGGTTTTAAGGGCTTCCACCGGGAAGAACTCGCACGATGGAACCTGCTTAAGCGCGGCAGCATGGAACACAAAATCGACCCCAACCATGGCTGAACGAACACTTCCCTCGTTTCGAACATCTCCTATGTAAAACTTGATACGCTTATCGTTGTAAAAACGGCGCATATCGTCCTGCTTTTTCTCGTCGCGCGAGAAAATACGGATTTCGGAAATATTTGTTTTAAGGAATCGCCTCAGCACCGCGTTACCAAACGATCCGCTACCACCGGTAATTAGCAACGATTTGTTATCGAAAATACTTTTGGGCATATCGGTAGGGTTTATTCATTCAAAGTTAACAATTTTAGTTGATAGTTAATGGTGAATTTAATTGAACACAGATGACGCAGATAAGCTAGTTGTTGGTTGATAGTTGATGGTTGTAAGTGAATTGGAATGGAACACAGATGGCGCAGACTGGGCGGATTTACACTGTGAAACACTGTGTAAACCCTGTAAAACACTGTGATACTTATTTGGTTGAAAGTATTACGAAAAACAAAAACGTCGGGCTTTGGCTCCGACGTTTTTTAATGTTTCTACTTATTCCCTTTTTTAGGCTTTACGTTGTCCTGTGGGATAAAAACCGAAGGTTTAAGGTATGAGTAAATCAAAAATCCAATTCCTGCTGCAATAAAGGGTAAGCTTAGCCACTGCCCCATGTTTAGCATCATGTGTTTTTCAAACTCAACCTGTGGTTCTTTTACGTACTCAATTAGGAATCGTGCGCCAAAGAGCAGGACGAGGAAGATGCCAAAAATGAAACCATTACGCAGCTTGCCATCGGCCTTTAGGTAAAGCCAGTAAAGCAGGATAAATATTGCGGTGTATGATAGCGCCTCGTAAAGCTGTGTGGGGTGTTTTGGGTGTACCTCGCCATTCCGCACAAAAATAAAACCCCAGGGCAGTGTGGTTTCAACCCCGTAGATTTCAGAATTAAACAGGTTTCCTAGGCGAATAAAGGCTCCACCAATTGCTACGGTTATTACAACCCTATCAATAACGTAAATCATGGGGACCTTATGCTTGCGGGCAAAAAGGTAAAGGGCAATTAGTATCCCTATGGCCGCGCCATGGCTGGCCAAGCCTCCGTGCCAGATCTTAAGGATTTCGAGCGGGTTGCTGAGGTAGAATTCCGGTTCGTAGAAAAGGCAATGGCCCAAGCGGGCTCCAATTACTGTGCCTACAATCATGTACATGGTTAGCGAGTCGAGGAAACCCTCGGGCAGGTGCTCACGCTTAACAAAGCGGTTAAAAATGACATAGCCAATGTAAAAGGCCATGGCCCACATTAGGCCGTAGTATCGTACTGAGAACGGGCCAATACTAAATATCTCAGGATTGACATTCCAGGTTATGTATGCAAGCATAGCTTAAAATTTTTGTAAATGTAAGCCAAAAATTGTTTTTGAAGAAAATTTGTCCCTTATATTGATGTATAGTATGGGTTAACAGGTTTAGTTGTAAGGTGATGGTTGATGGTTGATGGTTGACAGTTGATGGTTGTTAGTTAAGGTGTGTTTAGTGTTTTGTGTATAGTGTTTAGTTTGGTAATGGAACGCAGACGACACAGATTAGGCCGATTTTCACTGTGAAACACCTTGAAAACTCTGAGTAACCCTGTGATACCGATTTAGTTGATGGTTGATGGCATAAGAGTTTACCTAAAATCTTGAATCTGAAATCTGAAATTTTAAATCAATGTTGTTTAGTTAAGGTTATTAGTCATGTTGCGCGCGAGCGAAACATCACGCTGTCGTGCTGAGTTCCAATTTATAGGGATAGACTTCGCCGAAGCATCTCATAATACCTTCATCCATTATTTAATGAGATTCCTCGGCTACGCTCGGGAAGACAAAAACCCAATCTTCTCTTCTACTCCTTTGTCATGCTGAGCTTGTCGAAGCATTGCTTTGAACCCTCATTCCCTTTTAAATGAGATTCCTCGACTACGCTCGGGATGACAACATGATGGGCTCCCTCGCTCACTTTGTCATGCTGAGCCCAGCCGAAGCATCTCTTTGTACCTTCATGCCCTAAATGCCTTTTATTGTTCTTCGTCATACTCTTCAGTTGCGATGCAAAGCTTCACCGTTGCTCTTTGGAAAAATATTGCGTGCATCGCAATACACATGGGAGTAGCCATGGAGTTACAAATGTTACGCCCCTACGGGGCTGGAAAGGTTGTTCGTGGAATTGACCTCACCCCAGCCCCTCTCCTGACAGGAGAGGGGAGATGCAATAAGGAAACCTTATTGCAGGGCTAAAGTCTCCCCTCTCAGGGGAGATTTAGAGGGGTCATCTAGGTTGAATGTGGAAAACGGCCTCACCCCAGCACTTTACCCTGAGAAGGAATGGAGCGGAAAAAGCAAGCAGAGGCATAAAAGCCCGACCCGGTAATGGGTCGGGCTTTTATGCCTTGATTTTCTTTGGTTCTTTCTTGTATCAAGACAAGAAAGAACATGTAAAAGGCTCTTTGCAATGATTTACTTTTGCGATGCAACGTTTCAGTTTTATTCTTTGGAGTATCATTGCGTGCATCGCAATACATAGGGGAGTGGCCATGGAGTTACAAATATTCCGCCCCTACGGGGCTGGGAGCGTTGTTCGTTAATTCCATTCTGTGTAACACCGTGTTACACTGTGTAACCTTGTGATACCTATTTAGTTGATGGTTGTTGGTTGACAGTTGATAGTAAATTCAATAGAACACAGATAGCACAGATTGGGGTGATTTACGCAGATTTTCACTAAACACGAAACACCAAAAAACGAAACACTACCCCGCTGTACACTGCATACTGAACACTGCACACTAATAATGATATCCTTTGCTCCCAGCTATGGCGGGACAGGACGCTCAGGATGACAGGTAGCGTTGCTCTAATGAAATTAAATACTACAGTGAACCCCCTTTACAGGTTAAACTCCTTGCGGAGAATATCAACATAGTCGAGTTTTTCCCAGGTAAAGAATTCCACCTCGCGTTTAACCACCTTTTCGCCCTCACAGTTGCCATTCACAATAAATTCCACCTCGCGCTTGTAGTAATCGCGACCAAAATGGCCGTAGGCAGCGGTTTCCTCAAAAATGGGATTCTTAAGGCCCAAACGTTTAACAATGGCACCCGGACGCAAATCGAAGATCTGCTTAATTTTTTCAGCAATCTGGCCATCGGTAAGCTTAACGTGCGAAGTTCCATAGGTATTAACGTAAAGCCCTACGGGCTCGGCAACGCCAATGGCGTATGCTACCTGAATGAGAACCTCATCGGCAATGCCGGCAGCAACCATGTTTTTGGCAATATGGCGGGCTGCGTATGCACCGGAGCGGTCAACCTTGCTGGAATCCTTGCCCGAAAAAGCGCCTCCACCGTGGGCCCCTTTACCGCCATAGGTATCAACAATAATTTTACGTCCGGTTAAGCCGGTATCGCCATGCGGACCGCCTATTACGAACTTACCGGTTGGGTTAACGTGTAAAATGTAATCGTCCTTGAACAGCTTTTGAACTCTTTCAGGGAAACGGGCTTTAGCCCTTGGAATAAGGATAGTGCGAACATCCTCCTTGATCTTGTTCAGCATCCGAACATCGTCGGTATCAAACTCATCGTGCTGGGTGGATACAACAATGGTATGGATTCGGAGAGGCTGGTTATTATCGTCGTACTCAATGGTTACCTGCGACTTGGCATCGGGACGGAGGTAGGCCATCTGCTTACCCTCCCTGCGGATTTTAGCAAGCTCCATGAGCAACACGTGCGAAAGCACAAGGGCAAGTGGCATATAGTCGTCGGTTTCGCGGCAGGCATAGCCAAACATCATACCCTGATCGCCCGCACCCTGTGAGAACTCATCGCCACGTTCAACACCACGGTTAATATCGGGCGATTGTTCATGGATTGATGAGATAACGCCGCACGACTCGGCATCGAACCTCAGCTCGTGCTTGGTGTAACCAATCCGGCGGATAACCCGGCGGGCAATCTCCTGAACATCAACATATGCATGGGTTTTAACCTCGCCACTTAACACAACCAAACCGGTAGTAACCAGTGTTTCGCATGCCACCTTTGAGTTGGGGTCGCGACGTAAAAACTCATCGAGCAGAGCATCGGAAATTTGATCGGCCAGCTTATCGGGATGCCCTTCCGATACGCTCTCCGAAGTAAATAAATATCCCATAGTAAAAAACTTTTAGGTTAAACAAATATCTATGGGGAAGGTTTGATCGATTGCTGGAATAATCGCTGTTTTAGCATTTATTTTTGTGGTTGCAATCAGCCAAATCTTTCCACATTCAGCTCACAAATGTATACTTTTAACGTGTATGTAACAACTTTCAATGCAGAAAATTGGAATTTTCTACGCCAATGGCTTGCGCTGCTTAATGTAGAGGTAAACCATCGATACAATACCTGCAATAACCACCATTATGGTTTGCGATTCGTGCGAGATGATTGCAAATATCAACCCGTTCTCGTAAGTGATTCCAAAAATGCCAAGGGCCGAGGCAGTAATAATGTGGTAAGCCCCAAAACCGCCCTGTACTGGAACAGTCATGCCATAGGAACCAATAACCATGATAAACAGGGCATCCCAGCCAGTAAGGTTCGATGTAATTGGGGTAGAGCAAAGTAAAGCCCAGGTCATTAGCCAGTAGCTTACCCAAATTAAAACCGTGAGCAGTGCGAATTGGATTACCCTGGGTGTTCGGTAAATACTCTTTAGTCCATCGATAACACCTATTACAGCACTTTTGATTTTCCCGTTCAGCTTCTGGCCCAGGAAATCGCTTTTTAAAATGAAACGGATAAGGAGTAAAAATGCGATTGCCATCACCAGTAGAATAACAATCTTGTATCCCTCAATATGTATGGCCTTTTGCTCAATGGGATGAACAATTTTTGTGTAGATATACTGGCCAAAGGAATCGATTTTGACAAGAACCACAATAACAGTTGCAATCAGGAGCATTGCAAGGTCGGCAGCGCGCTCAACCACAACGGTTCCAACAAGCGACTCAAAACGGATTCGGGAAACCCTACTTACGCTACCACATTTTGCCACCTCGCCAAAGCGGGGGAGGGCTAAGTTAGCCAGGTAACCGAACATTACTGCTGCAAACAAGTTGCTGAAAGGAGGTTTGTGGCCAAGGGATTCCATAAGGTAACCCCAGCGAATAGCCCTAAGAGCATGGGCAATAAGGGCAATTAAAAGCGAAATGGCTATCCAGAAATAGTTTACCTCCCTAAAACCCTGAGCAATATGGGTAAAATCGACACTCCTGAAAGCGTAGTAGAGCAGTACAATGGCAAGAGAAAAGAATACGGCAAAGTTAAATAGCCTTGATTTCACTATGCTTTTCAATGCAGTAAACGGGTTTGTTATACAAGCTTGTTGGTGGCGGTGTCGGGGAAAATTACGGTGGGCTTAAACTTTTTGGCCTCCTCAAAATCCATGGTAGCATAGGAAATGATAATTACCACATCGCCCACCACGCACTTGCGTGCAGCAGGTCCATTGAGGCAAACCTGACCACTACCACGCTCACCCTTTATCACGTAGGTTTCAAGGCGTTCGCCGTTGTTTATATTGACAATCTGAACCTTTTCGTTTTCAATAATGTTTGCTGCATCCATCAGGTCCTCGTCAATGGTAATGCTACCAATGTAGTTAAGGTTAGCCTCGGTGATAGTAACCCTGTGGATTTTCGACTTGCAAACTTCAATCATCATCGCCTTATACTGTTTTCGGAACTATTTAAACATCATGTTATCGATAAGCCTTATATTACCAGCCCAAACCGCAATGCAACCAACAATTCCGTTGGGGTGATCCCAGCCCTGAACAGGCAGCAGGGAATCGGCATCGGCCAGCTCAAAGTACTCAACCTTTAGATTTGGGTCAGAGTTGATTCTATTTACAACCCAATCAATCATATCTTTAACGGAAAACTCATTGGTTTTGTTTCGTGCTTCAGCTAATGTTTGGTAAATGAGCGGGGCGCTTTTCCTATGCTCAGGGGTAAGCAGCAGGTTACGGCTGCTCATGGCCAACCCATCGGGTTCACGCACAATAGGGCAGCCAACTATTTCAATCCGGTAGCCCAGCATACGAACCATTGCCCTAATAATGGCCAGCTGCTGGTAATCCTTTTGGCCAAAGTATGCCCGGTGAGGTTCAACAATATCGAAAAGCTTGCTTACCACCTGGGCAACGCCGTTGAAGTGTCCCGGACGGAACTTCCCCTCCATCACCTTGTCGAGCATCCCAAAATCGAACACACGGGTATCGGGCTCAGGATAAATCTCGCTCTCGGTGGGCATGAAAACTACATTAACCCCTGCGGCCTCCAGCATGGCAATGTCCTTTTCGGGCATTCGGGGATAGTTCTTTAGGTCGTTTTTATCGTTGAATTGTGTGGGATTTACAAAAATGCTCACAACCGTGATATCGTTCTCAGCAACACTGCGCTCAACCAGCGAGACATGACCTTTATGCAATGCTCCCATGGTTGGAACAAAGCCAATGCTTTTGCCCTCGCTCCTGAAGCCCTGAAGCATCGTTTTTAGATCCGATATCTTATCAACAACCACACACATAGGTAATTATAGTTTACTGAGGTATCGACTTTGAACTTGCAAAGGTTGTAAATTTTTGAATAACATGTATGTTGATTTTTACTGTTGATGCCCTAAAACATATCAAAAAGCTATATAATTAACTTTAAATGGACACCGATAACAACTTAAATTTGACATGTATACTGGTATTCAATTACATAACAAATTAATCAATATCAAGAAAAAAGTTGTAACTTTGTAGCCTATTATAAAAATGCGCCTTGGTGATTGATGTTTTAGCTATTTAATCAAATTCGGCAAAAGGATAATCCAAAATGAAAGAAAAAAAGGCGAAGATACTCTTTATCTCTCAGGAGATACTTCCATACCTGCCTGAGAGTGAGGTTTCAAAAATCAGTAGGTTTTTACCTCAAGGGATACAGGAAAAGGGTCGAGAGATAAGAACATTTATGCCAAGGTATGGATGTGTGAATGAACGCCGAAACCAGCTACACGAGGTGATACGCCTTTCGGGGATGAACCTAATCATCAACGACATGGATCACCCCCTTATCATAAAAGTGGCATCCATTCAAAGTGCACGTATGCAGGTGTACTTCATTGATAACGAGGACTACTTCCAAAGGAAATCCACCTTAACCGATGAAAACGGCGAAACCTTCGACGATAACGACGAAAGGGCTATCTTTTTCAGCAAGGGAGTAATTGAAACCGTTAAAAAGCTACGCTGGTCGCCCGATTTAATCCACTGCCATGGCTGGTTCACCGCTTTTGCCCCACTGATGATCAAAAAGGCCTACGCCGACGACCCTCTGTTTGCCCACTCTAAGGTTGTTTTCTCTGTGTATAACGATGGTTTTAGCAAACCCTTGAACGAGAATGCTAGGAAAAAAGTGTTAATGGAGGGTATATCTAAGAAAGATGTTGAGATTTTACGAGAACCAACCTACGAAAACCTTCTGAAGCTTGCCGTAAACTTTTCCGATGGGGTTATTTTGGGTAGCCCTACTGTTAACGGTCAGGTGCTTGAACATATAAATACAGCTAAAAAACCTTTACTCCCCTACCAGGATAGTGAAAATTATATTGATATTTACGACGAATTTTATAACCAGATACTAAATGGCAATTCAAATGTTTCAAAAAAGAAGTAGTATTGGAATCAGGCATTTGGGTGTTTTAATTTCAGGCCTTTTTCTTTCGATATTTTCGCTCACGTCATGCTATAATGAACCCGGTTTTTTAGGCAACAACCTTTTACCCGACGAGGATATTTACAAGGTAAAGATAGATTCCTCGTTCAAGGTTAGCGCTTTTACCCTTACAAAGGATTCGCTAAACTCATTCCTTGCCTCCGAGGGAGTAATGGGGTATGTTAACAGCGAGATTTTTGGATCGACCAAGGCTAGCTTTGTTGGCCGCTACCTCCCGGGAAAATCAACCGATGGTTACGGCGGGCCTACTGCAACTGCCGATTCAATATTTTTCTACTTTACCGCAAGCGGTTTTTACGGCGATTCCACCACTGAACTTAACCTGAGGATACACGAGATTACTGATACCTCGCTATTCTGGGACAAGCAGAACGCCCTCAGCCCTATTAATGTTAATACATACAACCCAACCCCTTTTGTTACCGCAACCCTCAAAGGAAAAGGAAGTTTGAAACTACCACTCCCACTTGCGTTTGGTCAATCGTTAATGGACTCGCTGGCGTTAACCGATTCAAAAATATTTTACACCAAGTTTAAAGGGTTCTATGTAACCTTCGACGAGCTACCCGGTTATGGCGGTGTAGCCTATAACGTATCAACCTCAAACATGTACCTTAGGCTATACTACCACTACGTTAAACAGATTGACGGCAAGGACTCAACCATTAAAACCAGCAAGACCTATACTTTTGGTTCAAGGTTTTACGAGTACCTGCATGATTACACAAAGGCCGATCCTGCCCAAAAAATACAACACCTTAACGATACCATTACTCAGGATACTATTTTCTATACCCAGAGCCTTGGCGGCGTTTATGGGAAAATAACTTTCCCCGACCTGACACAATGGCGCGACTCCATGCCCATTGTAATACATCGTGCTGAGCTCATAATTGGTAAGGCCGATGCCACCACATCGCTACCCGACTCAACCATTAGTCAGCTCCTATTTTACTACAAGGATGGTAACGAGTGGATTGGACTGATCAAGGATCAGATAACTAGCACAAATACCCTTAGCTCAAACGGCTCGTACCGGACATTCAGGAATGGTTACAGTGTCAATATAACCTACCATTTCCAAAGAATGCTAAAGGGTGAGTATAGCGACAATAGCCTGTATGTATTCCCAAACTCGAATACTACCATTAGGCATGGGGTGCTTAAAAGCGGACAGAACAGTACCCCAATTAAACTAAAAATTACATACACCAAGCTCAAATAGTATGTGCGGAATTGTTGGATATATTGGGTATAGGCAAGCTTTCCCTATTGTGATAAACGGTTTAAAACGCCTGGAGTACCGGGGTTACGATTCGGCCGGTATTTGTATAGTAAATGGCGATCCGTTTCTTGCAAAACAGAAGGGAAAGGTAAGCGATCTGGAAGCCTTTATTGGCGATAGACCGCTACCCGGCACAATTGGGATAGGCCATACCCGCTGGGCTACCCACGGCGAGCCTAACGACATAAATGCCCACCCCCATGAGTCGATGAACGGCAAGTTCATCCTTATCCATAATGGGATTATTGAAAACTACAGCCTACTCCGTAGCAAGCTGGAGAAGAGGGGTTACATCTTTAAATCGGAAACCGATACTGAGGTTCTGGTTAACCTGATTGAGTACATCTACCTGAAAGGAAATGTTACCCCCGAAATTGCAGTCCGCTTAGCGCTGACAAAGGTTGTAGGAGCGTACGGTATAGTTGTAATTAACCGCGATGAACCCGATACGCTTATTGCAGCCCGCAAGGGCAGCCCGCTGGTAATAGGGGTTGGCGAAGGCGAGTACTTTATTGCTTCCGATGCCACTCCAATTGTTGAGTTTACCAAAAGTGTAATATTCCTTAACGATAACGATGTTGCTGTACTCCAGCGCAACCAAATGGTTCTGAAAACCATTTACAACCAAGCGCTTGAACCCAACATCCAGCAGATCGATATTGATATTGAGGCAATAGAGAAAGGCGGTTACGAGCACTTCATGCTCAAAGAGATATTCGAGCAACCGCGTAGCATACACGACACCTATCGTGGCCGTATCTCGAGCGACCCATTTGAAATTCACCTTGGCGGCCTGTATAGCGTACTACCAAACCTTACAGAAGCCAAACGTATAATTCTAATAGGCTGTGGTACATCGTGGCACGCTGCGCTTGTGGGTGAGTACCTGATTGAGGATTTGGCCCGCATACCCGTAGAGGTTGAGTACGCCTCGGAGTTCCGCTACCGCAACCCCATTATCAATAAGGATGATGTGGTGATAGCCATTAGCCAGAGCGGCGAAACCGCCGATACCCTGGCAGCAATAAGACTTGCCAAGGAAGCCGGAGCGCTTGCGCTAGGAATTTGTAATGTGGTTGGATCAAGTATCCCCCGCGAAACACACGCCGGCGTTTATACCCATGCAGGCCCTGAAATTGGGGTTGCATCTACCAAAGCATTTACCGCTCAGGTAACCGTTCTAATCATGATGGCCATACTGCTTGGCCGCAGGCGTGGTACACTTACCGAGGAGCGTTACCGCGAACTTATTCGCGAGGTTACCCTTGTACCGGATAAAATTGAGAAAATACTACAAAGCGAGGAGCTAGTCAAAGTTATTTCAGAGCGTTTTAAGGATTCACGTAACTTCCTTTACCTTGGTAGGGGCTACTATTTCCCGGTTGCGCTTGAGGGCGCACTTAAACTCAAGGAGATATCGTATATCCACGCTGAAGGTTATCCCGCTGCCGAGATGAAACATGGGCCCATTGCCCTGATTGATGATACCATGCCGGTAGTGGTTATTGCAATTAAGGACAGCAGCTACGAGAAAATTGTAAGCAACGTTCAGGAGGTGAAAGCACGCAAGGGTGTTGTAATTGCCGTTGTAACCGAAGGCGATACCACCATTAAGGAAATGGCCGACTATACCATTGAGATACCCGAAGCAGGCGAGATTGTTGGTGCTTTGCTTACCGTTATCCCATTACAGCTACTGGCTTACCACATAGCCGTTATGCGTGGATGCAACGTTGATCAGCCACGAAACTTAGCAAAATCGGTTACAGTGGAGTAAATCAAGCATATTCTATAAATAAAAAAAGCGCGTTTAACGCGCTTTTTTTATTTATACTTAGCAAGTTTATACCAGTAATCGGCCTTTTGCTTATTCTCAAAACGGGTATAGATGTTACCCAGGTAACGGGCATACCTTTTATCGGGCTTCAGCCTGTAAAGGGTTTCAAAGTAATCGCGCGAGATTTTATAATCGGCATTCACCTTCTTTAAAGCCTCGGTAAGCTGCTTATACTGTTTGGTGGTCTTGTTCTTCTCGTAAGCGTTCATTTCGCTCACGTAAAGCTCATCGGCCCGGTTAAAGTGATACTCTCCAAGGAATTCCAGAGCTTCGGTATTATTTTTATCGTGCTTTAGTAACTCCTTTGCAAGCATTTCCGCTTTCTGGTTGTTTTTCAGCTTTCGGTTAACAATCAGGTAGCCTGTTTTAAGGTTTACATCGGACTGATACTGTGGGGCTAATGCATTCCATAATGAATCGGCCAAGTTCCAGTTCTCGCTCCTTATGTATGCATCAAAAAGCGTAGCCCTTGCCTGAGATAGCAATTCCGGTTGGTTAAGGTCAACGCAAAGTTTAAGGTTAACAATCTCACGCGAAAGATTATCAATTTTACGGTAGGCCTTTGCAAGTGCAAATAAGCCCTGAGCATCGGCACTGTTTTCCTTCTTGGCTTTTTCCAGGTAATCAATTGCCTTTTCGGTTTGTCCAACCTCCCATGCGGCAATACCGGCTTTGTTCCAAACGTCACCGGTAACACCTTTACCTGTCGCAATTAGCTGTTCATACGAAGCCAATGCAGCCTGATAGTCGTTCATTTCAAAAGCTCGCTTGGCCTCATCGGATAGCTGCTTATTTTTTTTCGAAACCGCACAAGAAAGTACTAGCGTTCCTATTAGGACAAATGTTAGCGGGAATTTTAGTTGTTTTATCATTATAGGCTATTTTAATCGCTGCAAATGTAACAATAAGGTAACAAATTTGTTACCCAAAACAAATCAAGTAGCTAAGTTCACACTTAAACCCAAATGAAAATATTGGGTTAATGTTGTAACTTTACTAAAAAAATTGACGCCACAATGAAGAAACTAATAATTGCAATTGCAATAACACTTGCTTCGCCCTATTTGTATGCACAGGAAACATATCACCATATCTCAAATATCGGTATCTACGAGTTTATTGATGAGCTAAATACGCTTGGCATTGTAAATGTAAATACCAGCGTTAAGCCTTACAGTCGTGATTTTATCAAAACGTTACTAACACAGGCAAACGAACAGAAAGAAAAGCTGAATAACCGTCAAAGGAAGGAGCTTGAATTTTACTTGGCCGATTTTGATAAGGATAATGCTGCTAAGGGGAAAAAACGATTTGATATCCTGTATCGATCCGACTCACTTTACAGTATTACAATAAATCCCTTGCTGGGTGTAAACACCATTAAAAATGATAGTGCATTTGCCTATAACCGTTGGGTTGGAGCAGAGGTGCATGGGCATGCCGGAAGATTTGGTTTTTATGCAAGTCTCCGCGATTATGCCCAGAATTATAGGCTTGCGATGCCAACCTATTTGACCCGAGAGCAAGGCGGTAACTACAAGGTAGATGGAGATGGGGGTGAATTTAGCGAAATGAGAGGCGGTATAACCTATGGATGGAAATGGGGCAGCATAGGAATGATTAAGGATCATGTTCAGTGGGGCTCCGGTTATAACGGCACAAATATTCTGGGGGGGCGCACACCATCGTTTGCCATGCTAAAACTTAATGTAAAACCTGCTAGGTGGATAGAGCTGAACTACATTCACGGTTGGCTTGTATCGCAGGTAATTGATTCCGCAAGAACATACATAAGCTTTGGAGAAACCCGAAAGGTTTACCACAACAAGTACATCGCCGCTAACCTTATAACCTTTAAACCCTACAGGGGGTTAAACCTTTCCGTGGGGAACTCAATCGTTTACTCTGACCTTGAGGTTCAACCCGCCTACCTTATACCATTTTTCTTTTACAAATCAATTGACCATCACCTGAATGGCATGAGCAACCAGGTTGGGCAAAACTCGCAGATGTTTTTTGATATCTCATCGTACAACGTTAAGCACCTTCACCTTTACGCCACTCTTTTCCTGGATGAGCTTTCGATGAAAAATATGTTTAACCCCGATAAGCACAGCAATTTTTACAGCCTGAAAGCGGGCTTCAGGGTGTGGGACCTCCCTTTGAGCAATTTATCATTAACCTTTGAGTACACCCGTACTAATCCGCTAGCATTTAAGCATATTATTGAAACAACCACATACGAGAGTAACAGGTTTAACCTAGGCCATTACCTTACCGATAATGCCGATGAAATACATTTTGCCCTAAGTTATCACCCTACCCGGGGATTACAGCTATTCGGAAGTTTTACCAAAAGCCGAAAAGGTCCCGATTATACAAAGATTACAACCGAACGACTAGGACTGCCCTTCATGGAGCAAGTAGAGTGGGAGCAAACGTTCTGGCAAGTGGGTGCTCGATACCAGATAATTAACGATGGGTATATCTTTATCGCCGGAGGGGTTAACAACATCAAGAACTACACTAGCTATAAGTACACCCCAAACTTTATGCTGGGCAAGCAGATGCAAGTTGAAGCTGGCATTTGCTGGGGCTTTTAGTTGCTCCTATACCGCTTGAATACAATATTATAAACGGCAACAAAAAAGTACTTCAGGTCAGTAAACAGTGGATGCTTATCGTAAGCATCAAGGTATTTGATTTCCGAAGCCATTATCTCCTCCAGGGTTTTGGGATTATCAACGTAAAATGGTGGAATTAGGCCTGGTTTGTACTTGATTCTCCTTTCCTGGAGTTCCTTGGAGTATAGGTTAAAGTAATGCTGGCTTAAAGGCCTTACCCCCACTATTTTTAGTTCCCCCCGTAGGAGGTTAATAATCATAGGTAGCTCATCAATCCATAGTTTCCGCATGAAGCGTCCAAGGGTCGAAACCCTAAAATCGTCCTTAAACTTGCCACCCTCCTGTAGGTTATGTTTGCGGTAAATGTATTCCTGTAGGTACTCCGAGTATGGGTGCATGGTTCGGAGCTTGTAAACCTTGATAAATTTGCCACCCTTCCCAATACGGCGAAGCTTTATGAGAGGGCCATAGGTAGGCTCCATGTCAAAGTATGGCTTGCGGATTTTTTGGGAAACCACATAGTGCATTTTGTCAATTTCCTGCTCATCAATAACATCGAAACCGCATGAGTAAAGCCTTCCTAAAAGCTCGGCCCTGCTTATCACCCTATTCTCACCACGTGTAAGCAAAAAGTATATTCCCTTGGTAAATGAAAACTTAGGGAAAACTCGTTTTAGGATGAAATCAAAGAGATAGTATATGTAGTTAAGTATTGGTGGGAATTTACTAAGTATTCGTTTCTTACGCTGTTCCTGTGTTTCGGCCATGCAAACAAACACACCACCAACAGGAATTTTCTCGTTAGCGGCCTCAAAGAACTTGTTAATTCGCCTAATATCGTTAACCCGCTTAAGGTTTATAATGGTTTTAAAGGTATTGCTGGGCTGATTTAAAAGGTTGAAGCTGGTTGTTGTGGCAATAATAAGCGTTTTATCGCTAAACAGGTTGGTATGTTGCTCCAGAAAACAGTACACATCGCGGCTAAAATCGGAGAGTATTGCCTTTTGAACTGTTTTAACACGGGTAGGATCAATGGGCTCCTCGCTGATAGTGGGTGCTGGCCGAGGCCTACGGAGCGAGCGCTCCACCTTGCCCAATACATCGTCGGGCAATACCTGGGTTTTCTTTAGAACTCCCCATAAGTTGTAAATAAACAGTTCAGCCAGAGTGGTGAATGCTATTGTACTAAACACAATGAAACGTGAGTAGTAATCGTTGCGGGTCAAAAAGATTAAAATCGAAATAATTGCAAGCACTATGAGGTTAGAAGTAATAATATTCTTGGATAAGTGCCTTATTGAGTAAGAGGTAAAGGAGTATTTATTGTAGATGAGCGAGGTTAATATCCAGGTTAACGTAAAAATTAAAACGCCATTCCCATAGTTACCCAAATACGTTTGGAACGAAACCCCCTTTATTACAGTGGTTAGCCAAAAGGAAACGCCAATTAGGAAGATATCCAGCAAAATCAGGATTGATACTCGCCTATTCATTTACTAAAATTGCTAATTATTGATTAAAGGTAACACATTTTTAGCAAACTACTAATTATTCTAATTAAAAAATGGGGTTGTTAATTTACTCTAAACCCTTGCAACAGATGTAAAAATGATGTTGCTTTGCCAAAAAATTAAAGTGCATGCTATCCATTAGGGAAATATACAAGGAGGGATATGGGCCATCGAGCAGTCATACCATAGGGCCTGCCCGTGCTGCAGAGATAATGAAACAGCGCCATCCGGAGGCCAACTACTTTAGGGTATCGCTTTATGGTAGTTTGGCTCTAACCGGCAAAGGGCACCATACCGATAGTGCACTACGTAAAAGTTTTTTACCAAAGCAGGTAGATATTATTTGGCGACCCGAGGAAAGCCTTCCGATTCATCCTAACGGAATGATTATTGAGGCTTTTTCGGAAGAGGACGGTCAGCTTATCGACTTTTGGGAGGTTTACAGCATAGGCGGTGGCGATTTAAAAGATAAGACAGGAGTTCTAAATAATAACCCTGTTTACCGGCTGACAACCATGACCGAGATTTTAGCGTGGTGCAAAAGCGAGGGGAAAAGCCTATGGGAATTTGTTGAGGATAACGAGGGTAAAGAGATCTGGGATTTTTTAGCAAAGGTATGGCATACCATGCGCGAAACCGTTAAGCGTGGGATTGATAATGAGGGTGTTCTACCAGGGCCTATAAAGCTGGCTCGCAGGGCTTCAGCCCAGTACACCAAAGCATTAAACGCCCATGGAACAATGAAACATATAGGGTTGCTCTTTGCTTTTGCCCTTGCAGTTGCTGAGGAGAACGCGGCAGGGGGGAAAATCATTACCGCACCAACCTGTGGTTCGTCGGGGGTGCTACCCGGTGTGCTTTTTTACCTCAACAGCGAGGAGCATATTACGGAGCAGAAAATGCTTAGAGCGTTGGCCACTGCAGGGTTAATAGGGAATCTGGTAAAGCATAATGCATCGATTTCGGGGGCTGAGGTGGGTTGCCAGGGGGAAATAGGCACAGCCTGCGCTATGGCTGCTGCAGCCATGACCCAAATCATGGGCGGGTCGCCCACCCAAATTGAGTATGCAGCCGAGATGGCCATGGAGCATAACCTTGGACTAACCTGCGACCCGGTAATGGGATATGTTCAAATCCCTTGTATTGAGCGCAATGCCATTGCTGCCACTAAAGCATACTCATGCGCAGTTTACGCCCTATCGTCCGATGGGGGGCATAAAGTATCGTTCGATAAGGCGGTTGAAACCATGGCCGAAACAGGCCGCGATATTCAGGTGGCCTACCGCGAAACCGGTATTGGTGGACTTGCTAAAAATTGGGAGGCTTTTGGCTAGTGTGCCGATTTATCGAGCTCTTCCCAAATAAGGGCAGCAGCTCCGAGCACAGCAGCATTTTTATCCTGCAAACCTGAAAGCAAAAGTTTTACCTTGCCCTTAAAAACCGGGAACATGTAATCCTCCATGTAACGGCGAACAGGATCCATTAGCAGCTCACCGGCATTGGCTAAACCTCCAAAGAAGAAAATGGCCTCAGGGTTAAGTATAGCCACTAAATCGGCAAGGCGAGTTCCTAAAATAAGACCAGTATACTCAAATGCTGCCCTAGCAAGCGGATCGCCTGTTTTGGCCGCCTCAGTGATCATCTTGGCAGTGAGCTTATCGTAGGTAACGTTGCGGAGCATGCTAGGCTGATTGCTATCGGCAATCATCTTGAAGGCGGTTCGGCGGAGGCCTGTTGCTGAGGCGTAGGTCTCAAGGCATCCCTTCTTTCCGCATCCACACTGCCGGCCATTTGCCTTGGCAACCACATGTCCAAACTCGCCGGCAAAACCATCGTGACCTACAACCAGCTTGCCATCAACAACAATTCCGCTACCTAACCCTGTACCCAAAGTGATAACAACAAAGTTTTTCATTCCCTTTGCTGCCCCAAATAGCAACTCACCCAGTGCAGCAGCATTGGCATCGTTGGTAACCACACTAGGAACTCCAGTTAATAAAGTAATCTCCTTACATAAAGGGAGTATCCCTTTCCACTCCAAATTTGGAGCATCAACTATAGCGCCCAGATTATATGAACCATTAGGAGAACCAACACCAACGCCAAGCAACCTGTGTTCATGACCAAGCTCCATGAGCAGCTGCTCAATAGCCCCGGTTAAGTTTTTTACAAAAACATCAAAGGTAGCATTACAGCGTGTGGGAAGGGTACTCTCGGCAAGTATATCGCCATTACGGTTAACTATTCCTATTACTGTGTTTGTACCACCAATATCGATACCTGCTACAACCTCAGCCATACATTTGATCAAATTAAACTATAGCTAATCTAACTCTTCGTAATCCACGTATTCACCCTGATTCTTATCGATAATCTTTTTTTTCCGGGTGAATGAAAAATTTCGCCCCTTGCTGTTATCGGACGATTGTTGACCTGTTTCCTGGTTAATTTTTTTATACAACCGCCTTAACCAAAGCCTTAGGATGATGCGTCCTATCAAACCCAGTAAAAAAAGGGTCAAAAAGAAGTAAAAAATGAATTTTAAAAATGCTATCATTATTCTGTTGAAACGGTGCGCAAAGATAGCTATTTATTTAATGGCAAAGCATATAACCCCATTCTGTTTTGATAAAGTAACAAATTGCTTGTTCCTAGAATTTACCTCAACAATTGGAATATTGCCCGATATAGGGAAAAAGCTAAGAGGTTTGCCACTAAAATCGTAACCAAAAATACTTTCATCCCTGTTTGTCAAAACCAGGTTATTGTTTGGCATGACCTGTAGGTTTCCGGTATCGAAATCGCCTATTGACGATAGTATCGCATTTTTTAATTTGCCTTCGTTTGAATATATGCTTACCCTATTCCTATCGAGGATAAAATAATTTTTCCCTGCCATGATAAAGGTATGGTTGGGTGAGTATGGTTCAAGCACTTGACTTTCGACCCTGCCATCAAAAAATAGTTTCTTGATTATGCCCAGCGTATCGGTGGTTAGCAAATATGACCCTTTCCCCGAATTTCCTACCAGGTAAAATTCACTGTTTTTTGCTTTGGCAAAAAATGATTGAGGCTTTAACCGTTCCTCGCCACGACGGTTCAGTAAATACGGTCGGTTTTGGTCAAAAATCAATATATAATCCTTACCCTGATTGCTAACGTATCCTATTCGGCTACTAACAACCGTTTCTGTTTTAAAGCTAAGCCAACCGCTTACGGGTTTTCCGTTAGTGTCGTAGCAGTAAATCTTTTTATCGGAGCAAGCCACAATAAACCGGTAGTTACGGTTACTGTCGTAATCAAATGCCGATAATGGGGAGGTAGCTCTAGCAGGCAAGGTCACCGGAAAACCTTCAACATCATTTCCATTGCGGTCAACCAGGTATATCCTGTTGCCTGCTGCAAAGGCCATCTGT
>Ga0208198_1000987_pt1 | contig 27944 bp, 27 predicted proteins | sample AD_JPNTR2_MetaG_FD_184446 | JGI IMG/M metagenome (GOLD analysis project Ga0208198, IMG submission 184446) | Active sludge microbial communities of municipal wastewater-treating anaerobic digesters from Japan - AD_JPNTR2_MetaG (SPAdes) (version 2) | ecosystem: Engineered > Bioreactor > Anaerobic...
TGTGGTAACAAAAGACGAAAAACCATTTCGTGAGTTTTTGTTTCCGGCATATAAAATCTGGAATATCGCCGCACACATTCGGGATATTGTCGATCAACTAACAATTGCTTCAACCTGATAGGAGACAATCATGACCGCTAGCATTCTTCTTGCAATGGCTCAACAGTACGCGATGGAAACCGAGCTATCAGTAGACGAGGCGAGAGCGTCACGGGCGTATATCGAAATGCTGATGAGACGGATAGAGACGGAGCTTGCGGGCATGGAGACTTCCTTCCGCAACGGAGACACAAACCCTGAACACCGTGCAGACTAGGGGGAGAGAATGAACGAACGCGACAGGCTTCTTGACAAAGCATACGATCTTGATAGACGGGCAGACGAGGAGACAGTACCACGGAAAACATGGGAGCTGCGCAAGCGCGCGGAGCGGATTAGACTTGATGCGATAAACCGGAAGGTAGAACCGTTGGGTATTATCCACGCTGTTACGGTTATCTGTCTGGGAATCATTCTGATAATCGCGTTCTGCGTGGTTTGCTTTGATGTAATAGGGGGGCTGATGTGAGGCTATCCATATTCCTTATTGCGTCTTTGATCTTGGAGGTCTGTAATGGCTGATTCACCGCTTGAAAATGTCGAGATGCAGAGAGCTGTCGCAAGATTCACCACCGCTGTACCTATTCGGGACACTCTGACAGACTACCAGTTCGCGCAGTACGAATCTGCTATTCTGGGGCTTTGCAAAAGCACAAAGACAGCGTTCATCTGGAGACGTATGTCAAACGACTGGCGGTCAAGTACGCCACGGATTTTACGGAACTGAACAGACAGGCGCGGATTCTTGCGCGTGATGTTTACGAGATAGCAGACCGGTATAATTCTGCTGACGGGGAAAGGTATTGCCGTATCTGCAAGAAGCGTCTCCCGATTACGCTGTTTCGGTAACGGAAAAACGGTTCGCATGAAACCGCTTGCTGGGACTGCGAGCGAGAAGAAAAGCGACTGTACCAGCAGGGCAGGGAAAGGAAAAGAGCTCGCGCGGAAGCGTGAGCCGTGGTAGAATGTTATATATATTGGGCGTGGGCGGACGGGGAAGCCGCTTAGCAAAGGGTAAGATGACCGTGCTATTCCGCGATCAAATATCGGCGCGAAACCTTCCGAAAGGAACGGGCGAAGACCGACGGGTAACCCTGTAAGGTGTCATCGGTGAAAGGTTCGACTCCTTTCCGCCCAAATAAGCGTGAGGCCGCAAGGTGTAAGGCGGCTCAAGCTGTAGAACGGCTGGGCGCTAGTTACCGGGCAAGCCCTAACGATGCAGGTTCGAGTCCTGCCGCCTTCATGACAAACGCGGAACAGTCCGCGAAAGAATAAGGGGGAGAGTATGGATACAATGAGACCGCAACGGGTCCGAATAAGACACGACGAAATACTTGAGGCGCTGCGCGAGGCCGGCAAAGAAGAAACAACGGACAATGCGCTGATGATGGCGTACAAGATTGGGTTCCGGGATTGCCGTGAAAAAGAGGTCGACATAATAAAAGCTCTCGCTGATCTTGTTTTTCTACACGGGTGCGAACAAGAAGGAATAGAATCCGCCATGCCTACGCCGGACCAGTGGGAACAGGCGGTTGACAATGCTGTTATAGCGCTAAAAGGCGCGAAGGGGGAATCATGAAAGAAGAATTGACAAGGGAAGAGCTAAAGCGGTTTATTCTTTTTGCAAAAGACAAGGAACGAAAACTCGCCACCTCACTGCTTGAGGAAATGGACAAGCCGAAGGTCTGGGACGGGGCGCCTGAAGATGCACTTCAGGCACAAATAATATGGTTTACTAAAAACGGTGGCTATCCGTTTTCGGGGCGTAAGAATACCGGCAACAAATACCACAATCAGAAAACAAAAATCGGCGATATGGTATTTGATTCAAAGAAAGAAGCAAACCGATTTCAAGAATTGAAATTGTTGGAGCGTGGCGGCGTTATATCTGACCTAAAAACGCAGGTATGCTTTTTAATATGTCCGAAGAGCGGCGGAAACAAAAGAGCGCGTTATTATGTCGCTGATTTTGTTTACACCGAAGGCGACAAGGCTATCATCGAAGATGTAAAATCGGAAATTACACGAAAAAACGCCGTTTACAGTCTCAAAAAAGCACTGGTACAATGGCAATATCCTGAATACATATTCCGGGAATCTTAAAAAACCGTGTAATGATTAAACTAAATAATTGATTTTTAACGCCTTATAGAGTAAAATAATAGGCAAAAGAACTATTCTAAAAAACTTTTTAAGTATCATTCTGACCGATGATACAAATAAAATGGGGGGGAAAGTGAAAATCCGTTTTAATTGTATCGTTGAGTATCTTAACGAAAAGCAAACATCAAACTTTACCGGCAGCGTCAAATTATCTTTTGAGAATGGCGATATTGTCATGGTAAACGAGGCAAACAAGCACGATTTACCGACTTCAAAAAACACAAAGGGCGAGCAGCTTATAGCCGAGTATCTTAGAACCGCGACAGAAAACAATTTTAATGGCGCGGTAGTTTTCGTTTTTGATTCCGGCAAGTGTACAGATTATTCTTATAGCAGGACATACAAAGGCGAGACCCTAAAAAATTTTTTGGGGGCGTAATCATGCAGAAATGCCCAAAATGCGGCGCAAATATTAAATACATCGCTACAGGATATGACACACAGGTAGTGTGTGAGAGTGTACCACTGGAAGTGGTGAACGATAACGGACATAAGTTTATAGGTTATCCGCTCCATAAATGCAAAGAGGATATAAAGACCGATGAACGAAATAACGACAAGCAATAATTCTATTGACGCTAATATCAATACAATTACCGAAGTAACAAAACGAAAAAAAACACCGGCAAAGAATAAAAAAGACAAATTACCTCTTATTGCGATAATCAATAACGGCAGTAAATACATAAATCTTGATTCTGAATTGAAGTGGACGCAGAATCTTACCGACGCTCAAAGATTGTTTGTATTTCATTATGCAAATCAAAGTAATTTGAAAAAAAATGCAGCAGAAGCCGCTAGACTTGCCGGTTATTCAGAAAAGACCGCAAAAACGCAAGCCGGACAACTTCTTAAAAATCCGCTGATTCTTGCGGAGATTAAAAATATTAACACTCAATTATTAAAAAACTTTACTAAACTTGACCTTGAATCGACTGTAAAGGCAATTATTGAACGCAAACAAGCGCGCCTGAACATGAGAGCGGAAGAGTTTTACAACATCGAACGCAAGACAACTGACGACGGTTTTGAGTATGTAAACGCGATGATTAAAACGCCGGAAGAACTTACCGACGAACAAAAAGAACTCATTGAAGATGTCGAGTTTGTAGGACAAAGAAGCATACCACATTACAGAATACCTTCTAAAACGCAGACAGAAAACGAACTTTTGAAGATTTATAAAGACCTGAAAGACACCGAAGACAACGGCAACGATTTTGACATTGAAACAACGGCGGAAATTATCGGCGAGAAATTGCAGGTAAAAACAAAGGTTATTAAACAGAATCGCGAGACGGCTGAAATGTCGGAACTGGCAGCAATCGGCGCAATTACGCGCGAGGAAGAGGACTAGCGAAAAAATGGAATTATGGACGCCCGAAGAAAAATTAAACTATGTCTATGCCTTTATGAAATACGACCATAAAGATATTGAACTGGACTTTTGGCAGGACGATTTTATCAGGAATCGCAATAGATATATAAGCCTTCTTAAAAGCAGACAGACCGGCTTTTCTTTCGTAGTCGCTATTAAAGGACTTGTAAAAGCATTAGACCCGGCAAGAACTCAATACACAAAGCAGTTTGTTTCATACAACGAAGAGGACGCGCAGGAAAAAATCAGATATGCGCGGCAATTATATGATTCAATTCCGAATCGCTACAAAAAGAAATTAGTACACCAAACGGCGACAATGTTAGAGTTTGAAGATGTAGGAAGTAAAACTACAAGCCGTTTAATCAGTTTACCATGCAGACCGCCACGAGGTAAAAACGGCGATGTATGCCTTGACGAGTTTGCTATTTACTTGCCGCGACTTTCAAAAGAAATCTATACCGCAGCGTCATTCTGTACCTTGCGCCGTGGCTGCATTGAAGTAGGCAGCACACCTTTAGGAACTATCGGCAAGTTTTATGAGATATGCACGAATAGAGAGAGTTACCCGAACTTTGACCGCTATTTTATTCCGTGGTGGTATGCAAAAGTAATGTGTAAAGATGTACGCGGCGCGGTGCAATTTGCTAAAGAAATGGAGACCGCCGAGCGCGTAGAGCGTTTTGGAACTGACCGCCTTATATCGCTATTTCAGAACTCTACACTGGAAGACTTTCAACAGGAATGTGAATGTGTATTTATTGATTCATCGGCAAGTTATATTTCACTTGAATTGATTTATGCAAATACGCCCGGACGGCGCGAGGAAGATATACCGACAAATATCGAAAAAGACGAAGACTATTTCGCCGCAAAGCGTGATGTAGAAATTCATTGTTTCAAAGACGCTGACGAACTGATATTGAATTATAGCCCGGAAAAATACGGCTCACCTTTATTTATGGGGCTTGATATTGGACGCACTTCCGACGCTACAGTTTTTTATATCATCGGAGTTATCAACGGCAAGAAAAGGAGCGTTTTAAGACATGAAATGAGAAACGCCGATTTTGACGCGCAGACCGCCGTATTAAATAAACTCATGGAGAACTTGCCTATTTATCGTTGCTGCATTGACGACGGCGGTATAGGACGCAATCTTGCTGAAAATGCGCATAAAAGATATGGAGAACGCGCGGAACTGTATCACTTTGATTTACAGTCAAAAGAAATACTTGCTATGGGCGTAAGAACTGGACTTGAACGCCGGGAATATGAACTTGATAACGACCGCGATTTTCATGCGCAGATTCATAGCATTAAAAGAACGCCGTCAAGTGGTGGTAGTTTTAGATATGACGCTGAACGCAACGAAAAAGGACACGCCGATAGCTTTTGGGCGTGGGCGTTGGCAAGTTACGCAACGGACGGCAAAAAGATAGAACCGAACTTTTACGCCGAATATGCTAGAAAAAAGAATGATTCAGTGGTAACATTGAATAACGGCAATATAGAACCCTCAAATATTCCGCAAACATCGCTGACCCGAACGCGCGGTAAATCCTTATCATCAGTTTTAAGGAGCGTTCGCAATGGCAACAGATAACAATAAGCAGCTTATCCCGATTCAGAAGAGTATTGAAGTTGAACCTATCGACATCAAGAGGGAAATCAACCGCGCTAAAAAGTATTCAAGACAGTTTATCCCGACAGACTACGCAAGAGCAAAGCAGGGCGGCTCACAGACTTCTTTTTTTGACCCATACCGTAATGTAGAAAACGAATACGGTAATTTACGAACCGCCGACGGACATTTTAACCGTGAAGTCGATTGTCAAACCTTGCGCCGCGTTTCTAAAAAAGCGTGGATAATAAATCTATGTATTATCCATGTGCAGAAGAAAATTAAACCGTTTTTGAAACCTTCCACAAACCGCAATTTTCGCGGTTTTGTTGTTAAGAAAATCGGTGAAGATGTAATTAAGGCAGCCGGGCAGAAATCAGAGGCAAGAACTGAAATAGAGCAGTTTTTGCTTAATACTGGAATTGAAAAATCACCTGACCGCGATAATTTTACAAGATTCTGTATTAAGATTTTAAGAGACGCGCTTGAAATCGACCAAGTAGCAACAGAAATCGGGCGTACCGTATCGGGCAAGGTTTACGCATTTTGGGCGGTGGACGGCGCGACAATCGAGCGTGTTTTACCAAATCAGGATAACCCTTTTCACATTAAGTATGTACAGGTTATTGATTCAATTCCACAGGCTTTTTATCCCGAAGATTCATTGATTTTTGACTATCAGAATCCGCGTAGCGATGTACGCTATTCATTCTATGGCTATTCACCGGTTGAACAGGCAATAGACCTGATAACAAGTACAATCAACGCATTTACATATAACGCCGGATTCTTTACAGAAAATAAATTGCCGCGCGGTATGCTTTTATTGGACGGTAACGCAAATCAAGAGACCGTAGAGCAAATGGAAGACTACTTATGCGACATTATGAGCGGAACTACCGCAAATCAATGGCGCGTACCGATTATTCCGGCAGGTAACGGAACAAGCGGTGAAAATAACTCTATCAAGTGGGTAAGTTTAGGCGGCACAAATAAAGAAATGGAATTTCAAGGTTGGCTTGACTTCCTGACAAGTGCTATTGTTTCGCTTTTTGGTTGCAGCATGGAAGAGTTAGGACTTCACTCTTCTAAGTCTCAACCGGTTTTTGAACATAATACAAGCCCTGAAATCGAAGCGTCAAAATCACTTGTTTTAGGTGATATGTTGGCGTTCTTGCAGCAATATATCAATCAGATTCTTGAAAAAGCATATCCGGGATATGAAATTGAGTTTGTAGGCTATGAGCGCGATGACCCTAAACAGATACTAGACCTTACAAAAACCGAACTTGAATCATTTAAGACATTGAATGAAGTACGCAAAGAAAAAGGACTTAAACCTATTGAGGCAGCCTGGGCGGACAAATGCCCGGCAAATCCGCAGTTTGTACAGATGTATCAATCGGCACAAATGGACGGCGGCGGAATGGAAGACCCGGACGCAGGAGACGACGAAGAAGGTGCGGACTTTGGCGGAGAGGATAACGGCGGCGACTTTGGAGAAGAAAACGCAGAGGAAAGCGACAATGTAGATAATGACGCATGGGGCGAAATTGCCGGAAACGACAATAAAGACAATGCAGGTAACGAGGATAACGCCGGCGAGGAAGAAGAAAACCCGGAAGGCGTTGAAAAGTCGTTTAAGTATTCTTTTTAAGTAAAGGGCGGTAATCTGAAAATGAAAAAAAACATTGAAATTGAGATAACCGACATCACAATAGGAAACCGCGTAAAGAAGTTTGAGCAGCTTGAAAAGAGTTTGAACGGTGGTATTCCTGAATATATTCCGGCAGATAATACACCGCGTTTAGGAACAATAAATATAAAACTCAAAGACTATTCAAGCGAGCGCATAGAAAAGGCGTTGCGTACTATGGCTATGAGTTTATCTGTACCGCTTAAAGCTGCAAAAGGCGAAATCTTTTTTTATAAGTCGCAGGAAGATTTAACCGATAAATGGTGTATTTTCTTTTCTGAACTTGTAAGAAATACTTACGACTTCATAACTGATTATCTTGATTTACCTAAGAAAACCGTAATGTCAAAATCTGACATACTCACTCATAAAGGCAAGATTCTTTACAATCCTTCTACAGGCGAACCGATTAAACAATCGGACTGGAATAAGTTTGTCGGTAACCTTGAAAAGTTTTTGAATCGAAACATCAAAGATGTCGAAAAGAAAATTATACTTGAATCAAAATCACTTTCTAAAATCCTTGACCGTATGCTTAAATACAATTCACTTGAAGCCGTAAAAAACTTACGGCTAAATAACATTGAATATCACGGTAAATCTTTTGACTGGATAAGTGAAAATGTAAAGAATATGCAAAATGTTTTCGGCGAAAGTCTCACCCGGCAGGAACAGGCGCGAATTGAAGTAATGACACAATCGGCAGCGCAGAAAATCACAAACATAACCGACAAAATGCGCGGCAATATCAAACAGATTCTTATTGACGGCGTAAAAGGCAAAAGAAGCAAAGGGCAAGTCTCACAAGCATTGTTTGACAAAATGGTAGGTGATAACCGCGACTTTCAGAGAGTTGCTGACACAGAGATTCAGAACGCCTTTAATAATTCTTTTGTGCAGGAAGAAGTTTATAACACCGAAGAAGGCAAAAAGACCTATTTTAAGCGCATTGAAGTAATTGACGGTAACACTTGCCCGAAGTGTAAAGCAATCAACGGTAAAATTGCAGTATGGAGTGATAAACCGCTGAATGATGAAAAATCAAAAGACAAGAACGCTGATTATGTGATATGGGAAGGTAAAGACGGCTTTGAGTGGGAATGTCCTATTTCCGTAAAACACCCATATTGCAGGGGAACTTGGCAGCGTTACGACATCGGACTTGATAACATCAATATTGACGCGCTTGTAGCTGAACAGAGTAAGAACGCTAAAAAATGGAATAATGCCGTAAAAGCTGCAAAAGAAGAGTACAAAGAAAAGGGAATTGAAAACCCTGACGATTCTACAAAAGGATTTACGGAGCGAATAAAAGAACTTTATAACGGCGCGGATTCCGTAGAAAAATCTTTGACTTTTAGCGGACATAAATTACAGGGTAGAACCGCTTTTAGAGGTTTGAATATAAGCATTGAAAATAAAAAAGGAACTATCCGGCGCGGCGTTGATTCAGACGGTCATAAATGGGCTATCAAAATGCACTATGACTATGGATATATCAGAGGCACGGAAGGCGTAGACGGCGACCATGTAGATTGTTATATCGGTGATAACATTGACGCTAAAAATGTTTATATCATTCATCAAAAAATACCGGGAACTGATAAATACGACGAAGACAAGTGTATGCTTGGCTTTGACACACTGGCAGACGCTAAAGCGGCGTATTTGAAACAGTATGATAAACCGGGCTTTTTTGGCGGCGTTGATACTGTACCGTTTGAACTTTTTAAGCAAAAAGTTTTAATGAAAAAATATCATGGCAAGAAACTTGTATTAAATTAGGCAGCATGGCAAGGTTGTAGTTGCCATAAGCATAAATAACCGCCTTAGAACCGCGTACATTCAAGGGCAAAAACAAGGGGGCTATTATATGGCTTTTAGAATCGGATTTTTGGAGCGTTACAGGGCTAATCACGAATGGGAAACTGTTCAGAAATCACGCCCGGTAAAGTACATACGACGCTATCCAAAGAAAACAGGTAAAGGGTGGAATTATGTCTATAAAGATTCATGGAAACACCCTTTAACGGCGTTACTTGAATGTTTCGGAATCGGCAAAAAGAAGATTGACGAAACATATACAAGCGACATCAAAGAAAAGTACGGCGTAAGTAAAACTACTTGGGCGGCTCATGTACTGGAGTATTTCACTAATAAAGTTAAGTGGGATAATCTTTTTTCCAAAAAGGAAAAACGCGACAAGTACAAAAAGCCGGTAACACAGAAAGCAGTTGAAGCTAAAGCCGCTGCAATCGTTGCCGAAAAGAAAGAAACACCGAAGGCAAAAAGCGGTGATAAAATGATTATCAACCGTTCTTTAATGCGTAAAGTATGGGCTATTTTTAGCGTAGAAGGACAGAGAATTGACGAAGCGGAAAGCGAGCAGGAAAAGCACGATAACCGCAGTAATGCCATGAAAGGCAATCAGAACGCAAAGAAAAACGGCGTTTATACCGATGATTTACAGGGGGTAAACAATGATAACACTGGAATTGAGCAGGGAAGAATTTCCAATGGTACTGAAAACTTACGGACTGGAAGGAGCGAAGAAACAGGCAGTAAGAATGTTGGTAACACAGGGCGAGAAGATAACACAGACGAATCTTTACTCGTGTCTAGCGAACTTGGAAGAGGACTTGCAGAACCAAACAGCGATGTTAACGCAGGAAGAGGAAGAATAACAAAAGGACAGGCGCGAAAAATCCGCGAACAGTGTCGCGAGATTCTTAAAAAGCCTGATTCAGAAATTACTGACGCAGATAAACAGATTCTTGCACAGTATGTCGGCGCAGGTGGAACAGACGAAGAAGGAAGTAGCAATAGCGGCGTTCTTTATGAGTTTTATACACCGCGTAATGTTATTTCTAAAGTTTGGGAAATTGTCGATAAATACAATCCTAGACAGGATAAAAGCGTTATTGAACCTTCTAGCGGTATTGGACGCTTTGCAGAAGGCAGAAGCGAAAAGTTTACGATGTTTGAACTTGAACAGGATAGCGCAAGAATTGCACATATCTTACACCCTGACGCTGAAATTGTGCAGGGAGCATTTCAAGAAAACTTCATGAAGAACAAAAAAGGACGCTTTACAAAAGACTTTGAAAAGTTTGATGTAGCGGTAGGAAATCCGCCTTATGGTGCTTATACCGGCAAATATAAAGGTATGGGCGAAGGTAAAGACTACAAACGCTATGAGACATACTTCATGTCGCGAACACTCGACACTGTAAAAGACGGCGGAATTATGGCTATGGTAGTGCCTAGCGGATTCCTTAACGGCGGTAGTTCATACGGTAAAGACCTTGAAAAAATCGCAGGTAAAGCAGAATTACTTGAAGCGTGGAGACTTCCTAACGGAACTTTTGACAGTACCGATGTCGGAACTGATATTGTCGTATTCCGCAAGGGTAAAGGTACAACAGTAGACGCGCTGAAAAATTACTTTACAAACAATCCTGACCATATCGCCGGTGAAGTGTCTACAAGAATCGGACGCTTTGGCGAAGAGACTTACATTAAACCAAAAGACGGTGAAACATTTGAAAGCGCAGTAGCAAATATCAATGTCGGACAGGCTGAAATTGACAAGATTATCGAACAGGAAGCCGCAAAAGTTGAAATCAAAGAAGTAAAGAACGAACCTAAAAAGATTACTTCTAAAACTGTTTTCGGTGATGTTGTAAAACTTGACGACGGAAGAACTGGAATTGTCGCAGGATATGTAAAGAAAAACCGTAAAACAGCCGGCGTTGTAGTAAATGTGGACGGCAAGAGCGAAAAAGTATTATTTACTGACGAACAGGCTGAAAAGCGCAACCGCTCGGAAGCTATGAAGGGTAATAAAAACGCAGAAGGCGCACACGATTATCCTATAAGCCCTGACGCACACTTACTCGACGCGGCAGAGTTTAACAAGATGTACGGTAAAGACATCGACCCTAAAGACCTGCCGGTTTGGAAAGTAACCGATAAATACGGCAATATCGACATGACAAAACTTTCTGACGAACAGAAAGAATACATAAAATCATCAGACCATTATGTAAAAGAAGGTGATACTTATGTAAACGCCGTAAACTATGCGAGTGGAAATATCCGTAAGAAATTACGCGAACTCGACCCGGAAGACCCACAGTATGAAACTAAAAAAGCCTTACTTGAAGCGGTATGCCCTAAAGAAAAAGGTCTTTTGCGCACTTGGAAAGAAGTGGACGAAAACGGCGTAGAGGTTGAAAAGTCGGACGGATTCACATTGTCGCCAGTCATGGACTGGACGCGCGATTATAAGACTAAAGACGGTATGAGCCTGATTACAGGATTCTTTGAATGGGCGTATGCCGGACACGGTTACTATAGCGAGAGCGATTCACCTATTGCGCGTGAAGAGATTCCGGCAATTCTTGACTTTAGAGATATTAAAGCGTTCTTTGATAAAGAGGCTTTAGTTTTGGATAGAGGCGAGGCAGGAACGGACGACAAAAAAGGCAAGGCGCGCTACAGAGAGCAGAAAAAGCAGCTTAGACGCGATACCGCTATTAAACTGTTTAACCGCTATTTGCGCGAAGGTTTGAGCATTGAAGACCAAAAAGACCTTGTACAGGCTTGGAACGATAAAGCAAATACTTTCGTAAATCCTGATTACACAAAGATTCCTATTTTCGTAGACGGTATGAGTTCTCACAAAGGTAAAAAAGAGTTCAAGCTTTCGGAGCAGCAGATTAAAGGTATTTCCATGCTGACAAACAAAGGAACTGGACTTCTTGCTTATGATGTCGGCGTAGGTAAAACCGCTTGCGGTATTGTCGCAACAATCAATCAGATTCAGACAGGACGCGCAAAAAAGCCGCTTATTTGTGTACCGAAGGCAGTTTATACAAACTGGATAAAGTCTATTCATCAGTTATTCCCGGAAATTAAAATAAACGAACTCGGAAATCTTTCTAAAAACTACTGGAAAGAAGGAATGAAGATTGAAGAGGGAACTATTTCCGTATGTACTTATGAAGGACTTGAAAACATCGGATTCAATGAGCAGGAAGAAGCCGAAATACAGGAAGATGTAGAGTTTGGCGCAATGGAATCTACCGGCGGCAGCGAAGGAAAATCTAAAAGAAAAGCTGCAAGCGATAGCGAAAAGATTGCAGAAACAGTTGGCGAAATGTCGCGCACTCGTGATGAAGGCGTACAGTTTAGCGAACTTGGATTTGACCATATTACCGTTGATGAAGTTCACAACTTCCGCAATCTTTTCAAAATGCCTAAACACATGAATAAACAGGGCGAGAGCGAACAGGGCGAAAGTAATGAGTTTGACGGACTTGGAAGCGGTGGGCAGCCTTCTAACAGAGCAAAGAAATTGTTTGCGATTACACAGTTAATTCAGAGACATAACGACGGACGCAATACATTCTTGCTTTCGGCTACACCATTCCAAAACTCACCTACAGAGGTTTACTCAATTCTTTCATACATGGCACGCGACAAACTTAAAGAAATGGGATTCTACTCACTCGAACAGTTTGTACATAACTTCTGTAAAGTGCAGCGCGAATATGTTGTAAAGGCAAACCGCGTAACAGAAGCACCAGTCGTAAAGGGCTTTGAAAACCTTTCAGAATTACAGGGCTTACTCACAAACTACATGGATAAGGTAGACGGTGAAGAGGCAGGAGTTGTAAGACCTTATAAGCGTATGCACGCGCCTGAACTTGAATTGACAGACTTGCAGAAGGCTATCATGGATAAATGTTCTGAATACATTGAAGAGCAGGAAGGACTTCCAAAAGACGACCGCGACGACGGTTATATGTTCCGCGCTATGAACGCTATGAAGAATTGCGCTTTAAGCCCGGCACTTGTAGACCCTTCTTTTATTCCTGACGGCTACGAAGCACCAAAAATGAGCGAGTTTGTAGATTCTTCTCCAAAGTTGAAGTTTACTTGTGATTCTATTATTGCGCAGTATAAAAAATCACCGACAAACGGACAGATTATGTATATGCCTAGCGGCGTTGAGCAATTCCCACAGGTAAAAAACTACTTAATTAAACACGGTATTCCAAAAGAAGCTATAGCAACAGTTGCCGGAGCAGCTACAACAGATAAGGCACTGGACGCAAGACAGGAAGTTTTCAACGAGTTCAATGACGTAAACGGTAAATGTAAGGTTATTATCGGTAGTTCAACAATCAAAGAAGGTTGTAACTTACAGGGTAATACTACAACAATTTACTGTACACAACTTGACTGGAATCCGACAGATGTACAACAGTTATGGGGTAGAGGTTGGAGACAGGGAAATAAGCAGGGAATTGTACATTGTGTAACACCGCTTATGCACGATTCTCTTGACCCGATGATTTATCAGAAACACGACGAAAAATCATCACGTACCGACGACCTTTATTCTTACAAGGGCGATACAATGAACTCTAACGATGTAAACCCGGAAGAGTTGAAATTCTCATTGATTAAAGACCCGAATAAGCGCGCTGACTTGCAGGTTATGGAATATACCGAAAAAAACAAGAGCGACCAAAGAATGTACGGACAGTTGATTGATGTACTTCACAAGCAGATTGATATTGCTTTTGAATCTGACGAAGCTATCAAAGAAAACGCAAAGAACGGCGTAAACTGGCGTTTTGAAGGCGTTGAGGCAGAAGAAAAGAAAATCAATGATTGCAAAGATAACATCAAAGCTATTAAAGACATGATTGCGCAGTTCAAAAAAGACTTTAAGGGCAAGGAAGATTCTTATAACCATAACGATAGAGAAGGTTTGCGAAAATACGATGTCGCAGGAAAAACAATCTCTTGGAATTATTACGACGGTAAAAAAGGTTATGACGAAGCCTTGCAGGATATGGAGCGTTGGATTGCAGGTTATGAAGATGAAATCGCAACTTCAAAAGGTTATATCAAGACCTATAATAAAAACCTTAAAAAGGCTATGGATACAAGGGCAGCTTGTAAAGCATACCTTGATTCTAAAGGCTTGAAGACACAGGAAGATTGCGAGGCAAAGATTCAGGATTATGTAAAACTTATGGACGAAGCGCGCGAAAATGTTGATAAAGCAAAGGATATGCGCGAACAGTTCTTGCAGGAAGCTATCGCCTACAACGAAGCAAACAAGAAAAACTTACTTTCAGTAAATGAACTTGTAAAGCAGACTGTAGACGGAATTATGAACGATTTACACGCTATGGACGACGAATTTAAGGCAAAGATTAAAGCCGAAAACGATAAGCGTTTCGGGCGTGATAATGTTCAAAAATCTTGGTGTTACTTTGACAAAAACGGAAATCTTTATTTCCGCAAAAGTGCATTTTCAAAATAAGCGTAACGGTGTATAATACCAGTACACTAAACCGTATCTAGGTTGTTACGCAAAAGCGAACGCCGATTATTCTTAGATTTATTCTAGGAGTAGTCGGCGTTTTGTTTTTAAACTTGATTTTTCGGAGCGCACAATGAAAGACGAAAAACTTGATTACTTCAAAAAACTTGTTATTGAACATCTTGAATCTTTGGAAGCTGATAAAAAAGAACTTAAAAAATCACTTTTGGAAGCGGAGAGCATAGCGAAGGGCGGCAAAGGTTTGCCGGTTGGAACTGTAAGAGACTGGAAAGGCAGAAAGTATGTAAAAGTTGCGCCGGGCAAGTGGAAGCCTAAATATGATAGTCATTCACGCGGCGCAAAGTTATCTATCGCTGCACTTAAAAGAAAAGCGGACGAGTGCAAAAGTTCAGAGGAATTATTGCAGCTTGTACTTGAAAACCGCGAAAGATTCTCTGATGAAATGGGTAGACCGCTGCCGTTTGTAAAAGAATTGTCGGACTATATTTCTGCAAAAAATGACGAACTGGAAAACGGAAAGAAACCGGCAAAAGCAAAAGCGAAAAAAGAGAAAAAGACCGTCGCCGAAATGAAAGCAAAAGACGACGAAAAAATACAGGTAAACGAAACGCCGGAAGACCGCGCGCAGGTTACAAAAACACAGGCTTTTAATAAAGAAATTGAGACTTTGACAAATAGCAGCTATAAGGCTGATTCAGTTGAAGACGCTATAAAAGCACTGGAAAAACATAAAGAGTTTGTACACTCAATTATTCCACAGAATGAGACTTTACACGAAAAAGCAACACGCGAAGGGCGCGAAGAGGCTATACAGTCGATTATTGATAAACTCAAACAAGGAATTAAAGACATTATAGCGATGTTTGTAAAAGCCCCGGAAAAGAAAGCGCAGGAACAGGAAGAAAAAGAACTTGAAGAAAAATACGGCGCAGAGCCGGAAACAACAATAAAAGACATACGCGATAAATACGAAGCGTCAAAAAGTGTTACCGGCAATAAAAAGACCGTTACTCTTCCTGACGGAACTAAAATAAAATGCCATTACAAGATTGTTGAGGCAGAAGCACCGACGGCAAGCCATGACGAGCGCACTTTTGCGCCTTCTAAGGGATTCCCGACAACAAAGGACGGTAAAAGCGTAAACGACCGTGATTATCAGAATGACGCGGACGCACAGGAAAGCGTTAGAAAGATTGCAAGCAACTTCAATTCTCTTGCGCTTGAATCGCCGCCGATTGTTACAAAGGACGGTATTGTTATTTCCGGCAATAACCGCACTATGTCAAGTAAACTTGCTGCAAGACAGGGAACTGATAAAGCATACTTGCAGGATTTAAGGGAAATGGCGGACGAGTACGGAATTGAGCCGGAAGACTTAAACGGCTTTGAGAATCCGCGCCTTATTCTTGAAACTGACAACGAGCATGAGGGCGACTACACTACAGAAGAGTTTGCGCAGTTTAACCGCGACACAAAAAAGACAATGAATAATGTTGAAAAGGCGGTAAAACTCACAAAAACACTTAACGCCGAAAAGATACAGTCGATTGCGGAAAGTTTACAGGGATATGACACAATGGGCGAACTGTACGCCGATGTCAAAGGTTGTCAAGATTTTGTAAATAAACTCATTACCGCCGGAATTATCGGAGAAAACGAAAAGGCGCAGTATTGTAGAACTGACGGCACTTTGAACGATACTGGCAAGGATTTTTGCGAAACTGTACTTGTAGGAAGTGTGCTGAACGAGGATAACATACGAAAACTTGACGGCGCAGGTGGTAAAAGAATCAGGCAGAAACTTGTAAGAGCCATTTTGCCGCTGATTGAAAATAAAGGAACTGGCAAAGAATACTCATTCAATACAGAACTTAATGACGCGGTAAATATCGCCGTTACAGTTGCAAAAGACCATGATACTTTTCCTGATGTCAAAACATATCTTTCACAGGGTAATTTGTTTGGAGAAAAAGAGCCTGACGCGGCAACTTCACGCCTTGCGGAGATTATTCACGATGAAGGCGAGAAAGCGTTTGCGCAGCGTATGAAGGATTTAGGCGCAGGATTAAGAGCAAGCGCAAGAGGCGATCAGGATATTTTCTTAGGCGGCGTTGAATCAAAAGAGAGTTTGTTAAACAGATTCTTGGAAATAAAGAAATCCATAACGGATATTCTTTCTAAACTTGGTAAAAGAGAGCAGTCGGCAAGTTCACTTGTGGCGAGCGTTCTTAACAAAATATCATAAGCGAGGTAAAGCAAATGAAAGTTATGTTTTCAAAAGCGGTTTATGCCGAAATGGAAAAGGCGTTCGGTAAAAAAGACTTGTCGAAATTGCGCAAGGAAATAATTACCGATAAAAACGGACATCGTAAAACCGTTTACAAGAAAATCGACAAGCCGGAAGAAGGTAAAAACAAAGGCGCAGCAGCACCAAAAGAAGAGGAAAAACACTCTTACGCTCATACTACCGGCGACCACATTGTATTTAACAATGGCGGCGTAGACATGACCGGCGAAATTGTAGGCGTTGGAAGAGACGGCGTTACTGTTAAAGGAACTGGAAACGCTAAAGGACAGACTTTCCGGGTAAAGCATGAAGATGTAAAACAGGTTACAAAAATGATTAACCAGAACGACGCTATCCGTGGACTTATGGACGCAAACAGTGTAAAAGCAGGTTGGCGCGGTACTAACGGTATGCAGCCGGATTCTTGCGACACAATCAAAGGACTTTATGAAACTATTGAAGCTGCAAGAGGTGAGTTTAACGACTTCACCGATAGTGTAGCTAAAGAGTTTGCAGCCCTGAATCCTATCATCATGAAGCGCGCTACTTTAAAGAGCGAAGACCGCATTAAAGAAAAGTTACGCGAAGACGCAAAATCAGAATCAAACCCGGATATTGCAAAACAGATTTACGACGAAAAGACAGATACTTACCATTGCCGCACAATCCGCGATTGCGACGGACATACAATCTGTTTGAATAGCGTTGAAGATGTTGCGAACATTCTTAAACACCTTGACGGCAGAAAAGAAGTTGCGCGCATTAAAAATAACTTTGGTAAACCGTCGCCGGTTGGATATTCAGACATTAACTGTAATATCAAACTTTCAAACGGCGCAATAGTTGAATTGCAGGTAAACACTACCGCAAACATGGTAGCAAAAGAGCGTTACGGACACGCGCTTTATGAAGTTTACCGCAGCGTTGCAACAAATCCAAAATACGCTAAACTTGCTGAAATTATGGGCGAAGCACAGAAAGACCTTTACGGACTTTCAAATAAATACTCAAAAGAAGGCAACTTCCCGACAAGAGATATTCCAAAAGGCAAAGACGGCAACGCGAATATTTTTGACGGCGAGTACAAACACGCTCCTTATGCTGCTGCAATCAGAAGCCATGTAAACAAGGCTATGCCGTTGTTTGAACAGGCAAAAAGAGAAGGCGTATTGACCGACAAGACAATCGAGCATTTTGAACACTTGATTAACTACATTAAATAAGCATTTGACAAATTAAACTATCTAGTTTAAGATACAAGTGCAGGGGGTGAAACATGAAATATTACATTGACGATAACGACAGAGCATTTGTCGAAAAAGAAGACGGAATCTACCAGTTGTATAGCGACGGAAAAACCGTAAAGACTGACAGAATTGCCGCAGACCCTATGACATGGCACGAGTGCAGCGAAAAAGAAGCACTTGAAAGTGCCAAACTCTACGAGAGTTATTTTAATAAATAAGCGCACCGCTATTCTTTCCTGAATAGTCATAGCCGTAGCAAGTCTACGGCTTTTTTTTATTTTAGGGAAATTAGAGGAAAATAGCGGAAATTTCCCTTAATTTTACTTTCCGGCTTAAAACGAAAATAGAGCCGATTATAATTTTACTTTTTATGCCGATAATTCAGGTATGAAACATATAGACTGTAAAACACCGCAAGGCAGGGCGGCGGATCATACAAGTGCGCGTATAGCCCGCCGTTCTGTGAGAAACCACTGATACCGAAGGAGCCGGAGCATGAGCCGATCGAGAAAAAAGCTGGCAATCTGGAAGCAACGAAACAACCGATGGTACAAAAAGCAAGCAAGCAAAGCGGTGAGGCGGGCTGATATAGATTCCGGCGGGATGTTCAAAAAGGTGTACAGTTCATACCGGATTTGCGACTGGAAGATTCATGAGTACCAGCATTGTCTGAACCGAGATTGGACGGACGAAGAAAAAGAAAAAGCGAGGCGAAAATGAAAATAGCCGACAAAGCGATAAACTACGGGGAGACCAGGTACGGCAGATCATGTGCGAACTGCGTGTACTACAAACTGCACAAGGCGCTTGGTTCTATGTGTGAGCTTCATGATCTCCCGACCAGTCCAGTTAAGTGTTGCGGCACCTGGGGCGGGGAGACTACCACGCAGCCGGTGGAAGAAAAGCAGGAGGAACTGTTTTGAACCATCCGTAACAATGCGAAATACAGCACTATATGCGGAATACAGCAAGCAGGAAAAAAAGATAAAAAAACGTTAAAAATGATATAAAAACACTTTACAAGCCGTTATTTATGATATAAGATTAAAGTACAGACAGGGAGAAAACCCTGAAAATCAAGGACCGGGAGACCGGGAAGGGGTACGGAATGGAAAAGAAGAGGTTTACAATCGAGGGTATAAAAGAAGTGATATTTGAGAACGCTCGTGGAAACGTCTTGGAAAGAGCGTATCTTGGACTTCAACACCAGATAGAAATTGCTGAAAAGTTCCCGGCTGAAAGAGTGTGGGTGTTAGAAAATGTCCATTGTTATTGGGTGTTTGATTGTACGAAAGAGGAAATAATAAGGGAAATGGTTTCTCTTGGAATAGCAAGTTAAAATAAAAACGCCCGCCGGAGCGTATCCGGCAAAGGGGACAGAAGATGAAAGGATTCAAGCAGTGGTACGTTAGAATGGTCAAGCCGGAATACGCAAACCGCTCATACCGTGAGCTGGTAGAGCTTTTCGGCAGTGAGTATCGGAACACCGGGAACATCGAGCTTCCCGGTAGAATGACAAAGACCGGGAACCCGGCAATCTGGTAGAATCAGGAAAGGAGATGGAAAGATGAAGCTTATTGTATTTGAAAAAGCAAATGTGAATGACACTCGGAGCCGAGCTTCACAAGCGAAAAACCGCTGAGAGAAACGAAGCGTCTTGCAAGCCGGAGACAAGTATTCCGTGATTCAACAATGGTCATTGAAACGGAATCAGGAACAATGGTTGCTTTCAAGAAACCCGGTGAGCGCTGGACCGAGGTAGACGATTGCAACGAAGAAGGAGTGAACGAATGAACGATCTCAATTCAATTCTGATTGAAGGCGAGCTTGCGGAAGATGTCTGGTTTGGGGAAAATAAAGACGGAGAGAAGCTCGCACAGGTTTTCTTGTATAGCCGGAGGCATTTCACTTACGAGAGAGAGACCGAAATGGAACAGACAACGGTCAAGATTGTTGCCAAAAGAAACCTTGCAGAAACAATAAAGGGGTTGAAGAAGGGCCGAAGGATACGCGCTGTTGGAAGGCTCAGGAACGAGCGGTGCATGACCGGGAGCCAGGAAGTAAATTGGGTAGTTGTTTGCGCCGAGTATATCGAAATCGAGCCGAGCCGGGAGAGATTAAACAACTTTTCGGGGCTGATGTTTTATCAATCGTTAAGGGCGAAAGTGAAGACAAAAATAAAACATGGAAGGAACGAAAAGCGACGACTATTGAGCGACTTAAAGGCGACAATCCGGCAACTAAACTTGTTTTTTTCGCTGATAAATTATCGAATATTCGCAGTATGTACCGCGATAAACTGGAAGTAGGCGCGGAACTTTGGAAGCGATTCAACGCCGATAAAGATTCTATTGAGTGGTATTATCGCGGAGTTGCAGCAGCTTTATTGAATCCGGGAACTGACGGAAAAATGAGCGGCACGGCGTATTCAAAACTTTATAAGGAGTTCAAAAAGACTATTGACAAGGTATTTCAATAAACGGTCTTAAAACTTGACAAATAGAGCCATAGATTTTAGAATGTAGAAAATAAGAGTTTTTAACAAAAAACTTCTTGAATAAGATTCCATGTGATTTGCACTCTAAGAAGGCAGTCTCGGAAAGAGACGGTACGGCTTGTACTGAACTTTTGCGGACTGTCTTTTTTTTATTTCTTTTCGGGGTGCATAATGACCGATACAGACAAGTTCAATGATGTTTATCTCAATTTGGAGATACGAAAATCCGCAGGAAAAACAGACGACTTTGGAAATTATATTTTTGAAGTAGAAGCGTCAAACGAAAATCTTGACTTACAGAATCAGATTGTATTGCAGCGCGCTTTAATGGAATCAAAAGACGAGTTCTTAAAGGGCGGTGTTATTTCTTTTGACCATTTACACAAGCGCAGAGACGAAAAGGGTAATGTTATTTCAGACCCTTCAATGGTTATCGGTGAGCCGATAGATGTTTATTTTGACGAAGAAAATAAAAAGACAATCGTAAAAGGTAAACTCTACTCAAACAACGATAAAGCAAAAGACCTGATTAAAATGCTTAAAGCCGGTTCTACAAGAGTACGCGCCAGTGTCGGCGGTATTTTCCCACAGGTAGTAAAGAATCTTAAAACCGGCGTTGAGAAAATCACTCATGTACTTTGGAATGACCTTGCACTTACAACAAGCCCGGTAAACAACACGGTAGGAAGTGCAGTTTTTGCAAAAAGCATGACGGCGGCGGAGTTTGTAGACTACTTGCCGCTTGAATTAAAAAAATCACTTTGCGCCGGATATAACACAGATTCCGCTACAAAGACCGGCGGACAGGCACTTATCCCGGAAGATGTAAACACAAAGACTATTGATGTTTCAAATACTCACGCAATCAGCAAATCCGATGTAAACGAAGAAGAAATCATAGTGCAGCTTGTTGAACTTGCTAAGAATCGCAGAATCAACGGCAAAGACGACGCTATTGAGTTCTTAATTTTACACGGTATTTCAAAGGAAAAAGCCGGGGAGATTACCTCGGAAATTATAAATCAAGGGGGGCAAATGATGAAAAAATCATTTTCCAATGCGGTTTCTGACCTTCTGAAATCTCTCACAGGCGGCAATCCAAAGGACGATGACGAAGACATCAAGAAAGGCAACGAAGACGGCGCAAACGCTGACGACGAAAACCTCGATGATGAAAACGACGACATTGACCTTGACGATGAAGACGAAGACGAGGACGACGAAGACGAAGAAAACGAAGACGGCGGCGAAAATGATGATGAAGACATGGTAGACGGCGGCGAAGTGTTGAAAGCACTGGACGCTTCAATTACTACTTTGGCTAAATCACAGAAAGCCACAGAAAAACGCCTTAACGATTTAGGTGAGGCTATTGTCGGACTTGCAGAAATGGTTTCAGCAATCGGAAATCAGAAGATTCCACCTCGCACAGTGCTTAACAAGAGCATGAACGCATACGGCGGAAACAACGCAGGTAAGCAGAATCTTTCGGCTAGACCTACAGAAGACGACCTGTACAATGTGCAGCTTGTTCTTAAAAAGGCAGTAGACGAAGGCGAAATCGACATGATTCAGTCGAGCATGATTTCATCGGACTTTCAGAAGTGCATGAACACAGGAAGACCTATGAATCCAAAATATTTTGAGTTCTTGCAGACAAGGCTCAACAAGGGGGCAAAATAATGGCAGGATTTTTTGACAATGTTTCTTCCGGCGAAATGAGCGCAGGTGAAGTAAACGAATTGCAGAAAGCACTTGCAGCCGGTTACGGAACAGATTCCTCACAGTTTACCGGTGGTCGCGCTCTGATTCCTGAAAATCTTGAATCAGAAGTAGTAAATGTTGTTGCACAGTTGAAAGAAGACTGTAAAGTTATGAACAGTGTTAAGAAGACACCTGTTCGCTCAACAGTGCATGAAGTAAACTTGCGTACTGGACACGGTGATTACCGCCACCTTTCTGTAGCAGAAGGCGGAGCGTCAATCGACACAGACCAGTCTCTTGAACGCAAGACTTTTGCAATGAAATATTTGCAGACACGCCGTTCTGTTACAAAACAGATGGAAGCTGCCGAAACATTTGAAGGCGCACTCGCAAGCGAAAAACTTGCCGGTGTTGAAACAATCATCAAGGGTGCTGAATATCAGTGTTTCCACGGTGATTCTGCTATCGTTCCTACAGAGTTCGACGGATTCCTTGCTTCTATCAAGAAAGCAAACGCAGCAGACCAAAACATCATCAACCTCAAAGGTTCTACTCTTGGTAAATATGGTGAGAAGATTTTTGACGAAATCGCCGCTATGGTTCGTGGTAAGGGTGGATTCCTTGACAAGGCACTTTTCCCTACAGTTCTTGCAAAAGACATCAAGGATATTTTCCTTGACAAGCAGCGTTATCTGATGAACAATCCTATTCCTAACCTTTCTTTCAAGACAATTCCTGACTATGGAACTGCAATCGGTGCAAACATTGCATTGAGCGGTGAAGAAGCCGGTGATGATATGTTCTTTGAAGTAAAGGGCGAAGTAGTAGCAGAAGGCGACGCAACTCGTAGACCTGCTGCTCCTGCAAGCGTTACTGCAAGCGCAAGCGGTTCAGGTTCATCATTCACTGCAAACGACGCAGGTGATTATATGTACACTGTACACGCCGTAAACCAGTACGGTATTTCCGCAGGTACTTCAATCGCTGCTGCCGTAACAGTTGCCGCAGGAAACAAAGTAGCACTTACAATTACACCGGGTTCAGGTGTTGCCGCAACCGGCTTCATTATCTGCCGTTCTAAGAAGGACGACACAAAGGTAATGGAAATGGATAAGGTAGCAAATAGCGGAAACGCTACAACCGTTTACGAAGATACAAACGATGAACTTCCGGGAACTGCTTCTATGATTTTCCTTCCAAAGAAGCGTTTTCAGCCGGTGTACACATTCGGACAGTTACTTCCTGCTTGTACATTTCCACTCGCACCGACAAATACCGCAGAAACTCCATTCCTCGTAATGCTTTACGGTAGTCTCGAAGTTCGCGCTCCAAAGCATTGTGGACTTGTTAAGAACATTTCTTACAACGGAGGCTTGTACTAATGGCAAAAACAACAACATCAAAGACACAGAAAACTGATGTTGCCAAAAAGCCTACAGTAGCCGCTGCTAAACCGGCGGTTACTGAAAAGGTTGAGACAGTCGCAGAAGTAAAGACTGACGCAACAACAGTAGAAAAGGCAGAATCGCAGGAAGATTCTAAACCGGCGGTTACTGAAAAGCCCGAACAGAATGACGAGAACGGTTTGCCGTTCAAAGTTAATTCTGACGGAACTGTAAATGTGTGGTCGGTAAAAAGAGCCGGTCGCTCGGTTACAGGTTCTACCGGAGAAGTCATTACTTTTGACGATGAAGGCTTTGCCAAAGTCAAGTTAGAGGACGCGCTGCATTTTAAAGATGTACCGGGATTCTCTTTCACAAAATAAGAATCTTCAAAAAGGAGTGTAAAAATTGATTACTGCAAGTTCAATAAACAACAAGATTTTAGTGTCAATCAACGATAATGCACATTCAAGTTATCGGCTTGAAAGACATTCATACAATGATGATACATATCTTGTTTGGACGGCTAACGGTTTTTGCACTCCTGATGAAGAGAATCCGGCAATCGCCGTAAACGGTGATATTGTCGATTCAAACGCACAATCAAATACACTTTACGCATACCGCTATGTAGATTTTGAAGCGGAAAATCCACAGTACACAGATTATATTTATTCAAACTGGGTAAGAAATGGCGGCGACGGTGCTATAGGTTACACTTTCGGCAATTATAAAGTACCTGCCGGACAGTGGGGAAACATCGTAACGCCTGATGATTTAAGATTTACTTACCTTTGGGGTACTGATTTTAAGGCTACAAACGGACAGAGTTATACTGACGAACAGATTCAGTATTTCATTGATTCAGCGGTCGCAGAATTGGAGCGGCAGCTTGATATTACGATTAAGAAAAAGAAAATCAGATACAATGCAGCAGAAAGAAAACTTGCTAAAGGTTCTGATTATGACATAGACGAAGCGGTTTACGACTTCAAGTTTTCGCGTATTTCACGATATGGATATATCAAAACACGCCGCAAACCGATTATTAAACTTCACAAACTTTCATTACTTACACGTTGGCAGGGTGTAAAAGACCTTACGCAAACAACGATTATTGATAAGACAAAAGGCGTTCTTAAACTCATGGAAAGACCTATTAGACCTTCCGAAACTTCAAGCGGTATTCAGACCGCTATAGGCGTTTACGGAAATCAAACATTATCCGCACAGTTGTTCTATGCGATTGATTATGACGCAGGTTATGAAACATCGGACGATGTACCACAGGATTTAAGAGAAGTTATTGCTAAACAGGCTGCAATAAGTCTTTTGAATGTTATCGGCGACGGTTTGATGTCGGGATTCTCTTCAAGTTCTTTAAGCATGGACGGACTTTCAGAATCATTCAGTTCTACACAGTCGGCTACAAGTGCCTATTTTGGCGCGCGTATCGCCGTGTATAAAGACGACATCAAAGAGTACATAAAAGCAAACAAAAATAAGTTTGCAAATATGGCTATCGGAGCAATTTAACATTGTGAAAAATTACCTGAAAGGTAATTAAGGGGGAATATATGTTTCAGAAAATCAAAGATTTCTTTTCAAGCAAAGTTGTAAAAATCGTTGCTTGGGTAGTTCTCGCACTTGATGTAACCGCTTTAATCATTGGCGGTGCAACAACAGTTGAAATCACTGACGGTATCGCACTCATAGCCGGAGTTATCGCTGCCGTTTCACTGGTTATCGCTTTTATCGCAGAGCGTGTCAAAAAGTAATTCTTACCGTATCGCGTTACTTTTTGGGGGTGTTGTCGGTGCTTTTTTTTCTCCTTTTCAAAGAAATTTTCACGCCGGCAACGCCCTTTTTTCTTTTTTAATGAATGTAAATGAGAGGGCAACAATGAAACCGTGGGAACTTTACAACTATCAGAAAGATATTGATTACAGGACAAACACTTTTGACTACGATTGGCGCGTAAAAGTTGATAACGACGAAAGAACAATCTATGTATTTTCGCAGTTTTCAACAAGCGTTATCGACTGGATTGTGAACTTCTTGTTTTTCATGATTCCACAGGTTAGACAGTGGTATGTATATTTCGCTTGCTTGGGTTGGCAGACTACTTTTAATTCCTGCAAAGGCTTGTTTATGAATGAGGTTTTAATGGCTATGAATACCTTCCCGGACTATAAGGTAGTTGTTTGCGGTCATTCATACGGCGGCGCAGGTTCAGTATTGGCAGGAATTGAAATCTTTTTCCAGTCGGGAAGAAAGCCGGATTTAGTTACTTTCGGCGCGCCTAAACCGCTTGTATTTTTCATTACAAAACTTATTTCACGGCTTTTCTTTGGCAAGGTTACGCAGTACGCGCACTGGTGCGACATTGTTACTTATATGCCGCCTTTACCGGGATATTGGAATGTGAAAGTTATCCGGCTTGGTAAGTTCAGTTTTAAGGGCTTATTCAATCCGCAGAAATACCATTGTATTTATGGCGATGAATCGCTTTATGAAAATATAAAGGAGTGAAAAAACTATGAAACTGTATGTAGAGCGCATGATTAAGGAACGCGACGACCTGAAAGGAAAAATCAAGAAGGCTAAAGCTGCACTTGAAAACAATCCTTTTGACATGACAGAGACCGGGAAAGAACTTCTGACGGAGCAGGTAAAAACAATGGAAAGTTACCTTGCTATCCTGAATCAGAGAATCGAGTATGAATCCGGCGGCGAAATCAGAGCATAGACAGATAATTTTTCTGTTTATATAAATCTTTAAGGGGGTGTTATTATGGCACTGGAAAAACTTAAAAGAGGCTGCCCTTATGGGAAAGAAATTGCCGAAGAAATTGAAAAAGGTGGAAACGCAGGTATTGAAACAAGACTTGCGGCACTTGAAGGTGCAGGTATTGAAACAAGACTTGCGGCACTTGAAGGTGGAAACGCAGTTATTGGAACAAGACTTGCGGCACTTGAAGGTGGAAACGCAGTTATTGAAACAAGACTTGCGGCACTTGAAGGTGCAGGTATTGAAACAAGACTTGCGGCACTTGAAACAATGTTTGCGGCAGTTCTTGCAGCTACAGTCTCAGACGACGGAAAGACTTTGCAGATTGATTCAAACGGCAAAGTTGCGCTTGTTACTGTTGCTTAATTTATTCTCCTGATGTTCGGGCAGGAACGGAAAACGCCCGGACGAGTTAGGACGAGTTAGAGGAATAATACAATGGGATATGGACTTGGCAAGGATAGCCCGGTACAGTTGGAACTGGGAAAAGAAAATTACGAGGCACTCATTTCAAGACATGGGCAGTGGGTACGGTGGCGTGTCGCTACAAAATGCCCATGTGTAAAAGAGAACTCTATGCAGCCGGACATTCATTGTAAAAAGTGCGGCGGACTTGGCGTTATTTATGGTTATCAGAAAAAAGCGGTAGTCTCTCAAACTGTTATGATTCGCGACAATTCAGGAATTATAGAACTTGACGCGGAGTTTATAGATTGCCCATTGACTAAATGTTATGACAATTCCGGCAGAGTGTACGAAACTGCAACTAAAACCGGCGCGTTTGTTATGCTTAATACGCCTATTTTGCCGGTAAAAGGCGTTTATGTTACCGCCGTTATGGAACAGGATATTTTACAGACCGTTGATAATTCGATTGCGGAAAGCGTAGGAAGCGGATATTACAGAGTATCGGGCTTGCGCAGTTCACGCATGAAGACAGAAGGGTTATTCCATACCGCGCCGGGGGATATTGAAAGCGTTGAAGAAGTAAAAGACATTGACGGCAATACTTATAAAATCGGCGAAATAAGACAGGATTGTATTTTTGTAAATCCGCGTGAAGTTGAAGACGAGGAGACCGGCGAAATAACAGAAATTGAGCCGCCGGAAACACTTTATATAAAGAATGTGCAGTACATACCGCCGTTTACTTTCGTTATCCTGAATCAGAATCTTAATAAATCTGACGCGCAGATAATGCAGGAAAACAACGGCGACGGTGTTCTTACATTCCCATACGCTTATGAAGTCGCGCTTGATGATGTAATTACCGTGTTAAGCGGAACATACACACAAAAAAGCATAGTAAGTAAAAAAGACGCGGACTATGATGTTATTCCGGCTTATTTTGTTGATGAAGTTGTAAGCTGCATAGGAAAAGACCGGGAATATATACAGGGAACTGACTTTATTTTATGCGGCGCGAACTATCTTAAATGGCTTTGCGATGATTGCCCGGACGACGGCGAGGGATATTCTTTGACTTATAAAGTATTCCCGACATACAAGGTTGTAAAGAACATTCCGCAGATACGAACAAGTGAAAATCAGCGTATGCCAAAGAAGGCAGTAATTAAACTTTATGATACATACGGCGAAAAACGAGGGGTAAATAAAAAATGACAAGTTATGTAATGTGCAATAAAAAGAAACTTGGTATTAAGAAATCTGATATTGAGTTTTTGAGAAAATCCATTAAAAAATCATTCT
>Ga0208198_1000999_pt1 | contig 27563 bp, 23 predicted proteins | sample AD_JPNTR2_MetaG_FD_184446 | JGI IMG/M metagenome (GOLD analysis project Ga0208198, IMG submission 184446) | Active sludge microbial communities of municipal wastewater-treating anaerobic digesters from Japan - AD_JPNTR2_MetaG (SPAdes) (version 2) | ecosystem: Engineered > Bioreactor > Anaerobic...
TTGAGACCTTCTCGGGCATGACAACTTCCTTGTGCAAGAATCCTATGATAGTACAATTCCACTCTCTTCATACGATCAAAACCCCCATACAGGCCTACTGACCCCCACGAAATCTAGTCGCACACGGCTTGGCTAACCCCGCATGCCGATCTTGACGACACGGGTTTGAGATGGTAAAGTAAAGGTTTTGTCCGACGCCTAGAGTACGTACTCACGGGGTTGGGCAAGCCGTCGATGTCGAGAGACCTGCGATGTTGAAGAGAACGAACAACTGCGGCGAGCTTCGTGTGGAAGACGCCGGCAAGAGAGTCATACTGGCCGGGTGGGTGCAATCCTACCGGGACCACGGAAATCTAGTGTTCTTCGATCTGCGGGACCGCGAGGGACTGACGCAACTGGTCTTCGACCCCGAGATCAACGTCGAGGCGCATCGGCTGGCCCGCACGGTCCGTTGCGAGTGGGTCGTCGCCGCCGGCGGCATGGTGCGTCCCCGCGGCGCAGGCTTGGAGAATCCCAAGCTGGCCACCGGCCAGATCGAAGTGGTCGTGGACCAGTTCGAGATCCTGAACATGGCCAAGACCCCGCCGTTCGAACTGGACGACGCGACCAAGACCAATGAAGAAACCCGTCTGATCTACCGGTACATGGACCTTCGCCGGCCCGAGATGCAGCGACGGCTCAAAGTCCGCCATCAGGTGACGACGCTGGTCCGAAAATACTTTGATTCGCAGGGCTTCTGGGAGATCGAGACCCCCATGCTGGCCAAGAGTACGCCGGAAGGGGCCCGCGACTTCCTCGTCCCCAGTCGGCTGGTCCGCAACGCCTTCTACGCGCTGCCGCAGTCGCCGCAGCTCTTCAAGCAGATGCTGATGGTCGCCGGGGTCGAGCGGTACTTCCAGGTGGCGCGCTGCTTCCGTGACGAGGATCCTCGCGCGGACCGTCAGGCGGAATTCACCCAGATCGACGTCGAGATGAGCTTCGTCGGTGTCGATGACGTCATCCGCGTGCATGAGACGCTGGTGGCCCGGATCTGGAAGGAGATCCTGGGCGTGGAGGTCAAGCTGCCGATGCGCCGGATGCCCTATAGCGAAGCGATGAATGACTACGGCATCGACCGTCCCGACTTGCGGTTCGGTCTAAAGCTCAAGGATGTCTCCGACATCGCCAGGAACAGCACCTTCAAGGTCTTCACATCAGCCGTCGAGAACGGCGGCGTCGTCAAGGGTCTCTGTGCCCCGGCGGGCGACACGTACTCCCGCGCCGACATCGAGAAGACGCTCACCGGTCTGGTTCAGGACTTCGGCGCCAAGGGGCTGGCTTGGAGCAAGGTCAAAATGGAGGGCCAGACGCCCACCTTCATCGGCGGCGGCATCGGCAAGTTCTTCACCCCCGACCAGCTCAAGCAGTTGGTCGAGCGGTTCGAGGCCAAGGACGGCGACCTGATCCTACTGGTGGCCGACAAGGAAGCCACCGCGAACAAGGCGCTGGCGCCGCTTCGGTGCCGCATCGGGCGGGATCTGAAACTCTATGACCCCGGCGCGTTCGAATTCGTCTGGATCGTGGACTTCCCGCTGTTCGACTGGAACGCAGACGAAAAGCGGTACGATTCGGTGCACCATCCCTTCACGGCGCCGGTGGCGGAAGACTTGGACAAGCTGGACACCGATCCGCTGCACATCCGCTCGCAGGCCTATGACATCGTGCTCAACGGTAACGAGATCGGCGGCGGCAGCATTCGTATCCATCGTCCTGAGGTGCAGCAGAAGATCTTCGATCTGCTGAATATCACGCGGGAACAGGCCCAGTCGCGGTTTGGATGGTTCCTCAAGGCCCTGGACTACGGTGCCCCGCCGCACGGCGGCATCGCCCTGGGCTTGGACCGTCTCACCATGCTCCTGACCGGCACGGACAACATCCGCGACGTCATCGCGTTCCCCAAGACCCAGCGAGGCCAGTGCCTTCTGAGCGATGCGCCCAGCGAGGTGGACCAGAAGCAGCTCGACGAGCTGAACCTCCGCGTGCAGAGGCATTCGCACGCGGTGGAGAACCCGCCCGAGCAGGCGTGAGCAGCTAGTTTCTTTCGCGAACCCGAAGGGCTTCCGGATACACGGCGTCCGGGACCCGTTGCGTTTTGTTGGCAAGAGCCTAAAGATTCTGGTCTCCATGGATCCATTGCAAAAGTCTCCGGTTGATGTCAGAATGGGAATGCTCCGTCCGGGGATGGATGGGTGTGGTATGTGGTCGGACCGGCCGGGGCGGATGGAACTGTGGGGCGGCTCCTTGCGCAGGGTCGCCGGGAATCGATAGAATACCATCAGAATCAATTCGGGGCATGCGGATCGATTTCGGCAAACTGTTGGGGCGGATTCTGCGGGCGCTTCGCCTGAGCCCGCTGTCGCTGGATCAGAAATGCCGGCTCATGTTCGGTTCGGCGGTCCTACTGAGCTTGGCGCTGGCACTGATGATTCCCTATGCCTGGCTGCGTCAGCTTACCCGCATGGTGCTTCTGGAGGCCCATGCCGGACGGGTGAAGTTCGTGGCCCAGGAGATGCACTTTCGCCTGGGTGCGCCGGGGGGGATGAGACTACCCGAACTGAACGAACGGGGCACCGCCAGGGACCCGAACACGCCGGACATTGTGTGGGTCCGTTTCCACAAGGAGCCCGACCGGGTTGCGTCTCCTTCCCTGAGCGAGGAGCAGAAGAGGTTGTTGCAGATCGCCCGGGAGAATCCCACTCAGGACGAGGTGATGTCGTTGAACCGAAGCGACGGCTTCGTGCGAAGCACGTACGTCCGCGTGTTCCGTGCGACCGAAGGCTGCGTGAGCTGCCACAATCCGCAGGGGTCGGCGGCGCCGTTTTCCCTCAACGAAGACATCGGCGCCGTGATCCTTCAAACCCGCGCCATGAGCGGCGAGCTGCGGAAAATCGAGTTCATGAACAAGGTCTGGACCTTTATGGCCGGCGTGATCGGCGCCACCGGCGCGATGGTGGCCTTCTATTGGATCACGCAGCGGGTCATCCTTCGGCCGATCCGCCAGTTGCGGGCTTTGGCCAACAACGTCGCGGAGGGCAATCTGGACATCCGCAGCTCGATCGCCACCGGCGACGAGTACGAGAGGCTGGCGGAGGCTTTCGACCACATGCTCGACAATCTCCAGGCGGCCCAGGAAGAGCTGCGCAAGGCCAACCGGCAGCTCGACGGCAAGATCGCCGAACTGTCCGAGCGGAACGTCGAGCTGTACAAGGCCAACAAACTAAAAAGTGAGTTCCTGGCGAACATGTCGCACGAGTTTCGAACCCCGCTCAACGCGATCCTCGGATTCGCCCAGGTCCTTCGCGAGAAACCCGCTTTGCTCAAGAAGGAGAAGGGCCAGCGATACGCCGAGAACATCATCACCAGCGGCAATCGGCTTTTGACCATGATCAACGACCTGCTGGACCTGGCCAAAGCCCAGGCCGGCAAGATGGAACTGCACATCGAGCAGGCGTCGGTGTCGCAGATCTGCGAGTCGATCGTTTCGTCGTTTTCCCTGTTGGCGGGCAAAAAGAAGATCCGTGTCGGCATGGAGGTCAGCCCGGAGGTGCCGCTGATCGTCACCGACGCCGGGAAGGTACAGCAGATCCTGTACAACTTTCTGAGCAACGCGGTGAAATTTACACCCGCCAAAGGGAGCATCGAAATCCGCGCGTACCTGTTGGACGAGCGGATGGTGCGTATCGCGGTACGCGACACCGGCTGCGGAATCCCCGAGTCGGATCGCGACAAGATCTTTGACAAATTCCGGCAGGGCGGCGACGGCTCGTTGACCCGCGAGACACCCGGGAGCGGGTTGGGTCTGTCCATCAGCAAAGAACTGGCGACTCTGTTGGCCGGCTCCGTCGGGTTCGAGAGCGAGGTTGGCGTCGGTTCCACTTTCTGGCTGGACATCCCGATCGACGTGAGTTCGGAGAAAAAGATCCCTGGGAAAGGGCCCGGCGTGGCGGCGGGCTGAGAGGAAAGTAGGACGTGTGAAGTTTCAAAGGCACGAATGACATTGGTTGCTTGGGGCCCGCGACATCTTCTGAGGAGAAACTCATGCAATATGGATTTGCCAGAACGACAATCAGCCGACAAGCCATCATCATGGGTATACTGGCCTTCGGGAGTTTCGTTGCCGCGGGTCAGCCGACGCATCCTTTCTCAGTCCACGATATGCTGGCGATGGATCGGATCTCCGACGTGCAGATTTCCCCGGACGGGCGGCATGTGGTTTTTGTGGTCCGCGAAACCGACCTGGAGGCCAATCAGGGGCGGACGGATCTGTGGCTGGTCTCCAGTGCCGGGGGGGAGCCGCGCCGATTGACGACCGCGCCGGAGGCCGATTCGAATCCGCGATGGTCGCCGGACAGTCGGATCGTGTGGTTCCTGTCGAGTCGATCGGGGTCTTCGCAGGTGTGGAGGATCGCCGTCGACGGTGGCGAGGCCCAACGGGCGACCGACGAACCGTTGGACGTGGGCAATCTGCTTGTTTCGCCCGACGGCGCGCACATCGCCTACACGATGGAGGTTTTTCCCGAAGCCGATCCCGCTCAGACGAAAAAGAGACTCGACGAGCGGGAACGGACCCGGTCTTCCGGTCGGATCTACGACCGTATCTTCGTGCGTCACTGGGACACGTGGAAGGACGGCCGGCGGTCGCACCTGTTCGTCCGATCCGCCGCGGGTGGACCTGCTGTGGACGTCATGCGAGGCATGGATGCCGACACGCCTTCGCTTCCCTACGGCGGGCCCGAGGAAATCGCCTTCACTCCCGACGGCAAGGGCATCGTCTTTACCGCCCGCGACGTCGGACGCGAAGAACCCTGGTCCACCGATTTCGATCTGTATTACGCGCCGCTGGACGGTTCGCAGGAACCGCGATGCCTGACCGAGGACAATCCCGCCTGGGATACACACCCGGTCTTCTCGCCCGACGGCAAGACACTCGCCTACCTGGCGATGGCCCGACCGGGATATGAATCGGATCAGTTCCGGATCGTCCTGCAGGAATGGCCCGCCGGCCGCAAGCGAATGCTCAATGAGGGCTGGGACCGCAGCGCAACGTCTATCGCCTGGTCGCCCGACGGCTCACAGATTCTGGCGGTCGCCGAGAACACAGGGCAGGATTCCCTCTTCGCCATCGACGTCAAAGACGGCAAGACACGCACGATCATCAAGACCGGAACGGTCCATGAGTTCGACGTCGTTGGCGATCGGATCGTGTACTCGTTGAGCACAATCGCGCACCCGGCTGAGCTGTTCACGGTTTCGTTGTCCGGGTCGCAGCGACAAACGCAGCTTGCCGATGGCGGACGCGCCAACCGGCTCACAAACATCAATGGAGAAAAGGTTGCGGCCGCTCGCATGGGTGAATACGAGCAGTTCACCTTTCTGGGCTGGAACGATGAGACCGTTTTCGCCTATGTCGTCAAACCCGTGGATTTCAATCCATCCGGGAAGTACCCGGTGGCGTTCCTGATTCACGGCGGGCCGCAAGGTTCGTTCGGCAACATGTTCCACTATCGGTGGAATCCCCAAGCCTACGCCGGGGCTGGTTACGCGGTCGTCATGGTGGATTTTCACGGTTCCACCGGTTACGGCCAGGCGTTTACCGATTCCATTCGCGGCGATTGGGGCGGCAAGCCCCTCGTGGATCTGCAAAGGGGGTTGGCCGCCGCGCTGGAGCGATACCCTTGGATGGACGGCGACCGGGTGGGAGCTCTCGGCGCCTCCTTCGGAGGATACATGGTCAATTGGATCGCGGGCCAGTGGCCCGATCGCTTCCGCTGCCTGGTCAACCACGACGGCAACCTTGATGAGCGGATGGCCTACTTTGATACGGACGAGCTATGGTTCCCCGAGTGGGACCACTTAGGCACGCCTTGGGAGAACCCTGACAGCTACGAGGAACAGAACCCTGTGCGTTTCGTCGACCGGTGGAAGACGCCGATGCTGGTCATCCACGGGGAGCAGGATTTCCGCATCCCGGTCACCCAGGGTCTGGCCACGTTCAATGTCCTTCAGCGTCGTGGTATTCCGAGCAAGCTGTTGTACTTCCCGGATGAAAACCACTGGGTCCTCAAGCCGCAAAACTCGGTTCTGTGGCACGAGACGGTCCTGGCCTGGCTGGACCAGTGGCTCAAGAGGTAGTGAAAACCGGCGTTTGAGTCCTATTCTCAGAGGTCAGATCGGTCCTATAAGGTCTTTGGAACCATACGACGAACAGGACTGTAGACGCGGCCCCGTCCGCTCGGTACAATGCCCCACTGTTTCGCTGCGTTACGCCGGAAGTGTCCTGCGCATAGTGCGGCGTTGTGAAGAGATCGTCGGATCAGAGGTTTTCTGTGGCGGAAAAAACCACTAAGAGAGTGTCCAAGTCGGCGGCATCGGCCGCCGGGGAACCGAGTGCGTCTTCCTCGGGTTCCAACCCGGCGGGCCAGTCCACCCGCAGCAAGGGGGATGGATCACTGGTGTTGCGAAGCATGCCGCAAGATCTGGGCGCGGAGGCCGCGGTTCTGGGCTCCATGATCATCGATCCCCGGTGCATCGGGGATGTGATCGAGACGCTCAACCGCAACGCGTTCTACCACAGTGAGCACCAGATGCTGTTCGACGCGATCCTGGCGCTCTACGAGAAGAACCACGGGGAGGGTATCGACGGGTTGCTGGTCCGCAACGAGCTGGAGCGGCGCAACCAGTTGGAGGCGGTCGGGGGGGTGGAGTATCTCCAGCGGGTCATCGAGACGGTTCCGTCCTCCGCGAGCGTTCAATATTATGCCGACATCGTCCGCGAGAAGATGCTCATGCGGGAGACGATCGCTGCGGCCACGGAGATTCTTAACGACGCCTACGATGAGAGCGGAGACGCTGCGGAGAAACTCGACGCCGCCGAGCGGCGGATCTTCGCCGTGACCGACAAGCGGATCACCAGTGCCGCGGTCGCCCTCAAGGACCTGGTCACCAAGGCCTACGAGACAATCGAAAAACGCGAAGGGACCCACGTCACCGGGCTTTCGACCGGGTACTACGAGCTGGACGATATGACCTGCGGTCTGCAGAAGGGCGAGATGATCATCATTGCCGGACGTCCCAGCATGGGCAAGACCGCTTTCGCGTTGAATCTTGTCGAGCACATCGGGATCATCGAGAAGGTCCCCACCGCGATCTTCTCGCTGGAAATGGGTAAACAACAGTTGGCCGAGCGATTCCTGTGCAGTTACAGCGGCGTGGATTCGCAACTGGTGCGCAAGGGGATGCTCAGCACCGAGCACTATCAGAAGCTGGTGGAGGCCTGCGGCGTGATCTCCGAGGCGCCGATCTACATTGACGACACGTCGGCCCTCAGTCCGTTGGAGATGCGGGCCAAGGCTCGTCGGCTCAAGAGCGCCTACGGCATCCGTTGCGTCGTCGTGGACTACCTGCAGTTGATGAACGTCGGTTCCGCGCGGGTCGAGTCACGCCAGCAGGAAATCTCTTTGATCTCGCGGTACCTCAAGTCGCTGGCCCGCGAGATGGATGCGCCGGTCATCGTTCTGAGCCAGTTGAACCGCGCGGCCGAGGGGCGGGAAGACCATCGTCCCCGCATGAGCGATCTGAGGGAATCGGGCGCGATCGAGCAGGATGCGGACGTCGTCATGTTGTTGCACCGCGAGGATTATTATCACCGCGGGGAGCCGGACTACGAAAACGACAACATCGCAGAGGTCATCATCGCCAAACAGCGAAACGGGCCCACCGGCGCCGTGAAGCTGACGTTCCGGGAGAAGTGCACCCGGTTCGAGAACCTCGCGCAGATCGAACAGGAAGCAGTGCCCTTCTGATGAATAGGGATGATGGGAATATGCAGGACGCAACTTCGATTCTCCTGGTGCTGTGCCTGATGGGGGCCGCCTGTACGCAAACAGCGGCCCAGGCGAGCGACCCCAATCAACAATCGGCGATTCGAAATCGACCCTCGGGGGAGATTATCAAATCCATTGAATTCGAGGGCAATCAGAGATTCAAGAGCCACGTCCTGCGCGAGCGGCTGGGTTTTGAGCTCGGAGACCGCCTGGACCCGTTCCTAGCCGAGGGCGGTCGGATGACGATTGCCGAGGTGTACCGAAAAGTCGGCTATCCTTCCGTGAAAGTCGTCCTGGATCGAGACCGGCTGGCCGACGGACATCTGCTCTACCGGATCGAAGAAGGGCCCCGTGTCCAGATCGGCAGCATCGAATTCGAGGGCAACGACGCGTTCGGAGACGGCACGCTTCGGCAGGTCATCAAGATCAAAGAGAAGAAATGGCTGCTTTGGCCGTTTCATTTCACTGAAGAAGCGGTCGAGGCCGACGTCGATCGACTTCGCGAGTTCTACTACGGCCGGGGGCATCTCAACTACAAGATCGAAGCCCGGACCGAATTGTCCGACAGCGGCGATAAGATGGACGTGGTTTTCGTCATCGAAGAGGGCCCGGTCTATCGCATCGACCGGATTGTCTTCAACGGCAATACGCGGTTCACCGAGGAACAGTTGCGAGAGAACCTCGATTCGCGGGAAGGCAAGGTTTACCTCAAGGCCGAAGCGGACCGCGGCGCCCGCAAAATCGAGCAGCGATACCGCGAAATCGGGTATGTGGACGCGGAGGTACGACAAAGCGTGAAATTCACTCCCGAGGTGGACGAGAATCTGGTGACCCTCACGATCCATGTGAAAGAAGGCCGCCAGTTCCGCATCGGGCGCATCGACATCACAGGCAATGAGACCACCAAGGACAAAGTGGTTCGCCGTGTGCTGGACGAATATGATTTCACGCCGGGCGAACTCTACAACGCCAAGATCGCGCCCAAAGAAGGCAACGGTCGGCTCGAAAAGTACTCGCAGCGGGCCGCCTCAGCTCAACAGGTGATGATTCGTCCGGTCGCGCCGGAAAGCGGGGACCCCAACACCAAGGACGTCCGCGTGGACCTCGAGGAGGGCATGACCGGCCTGATCCGTCCCGGCGTCGGCTTCAGCAGCGACAACGGTGTGATGGCCCAGATCATCTACCAGCAGCAGAACTTCGACATTGCGGATCTGCCGGAGGATCTGGGGGAATGGTTCACCCCCTGGCGGACCTTCCGCGGCGCCGGTCAGCGGTTTGGCCTGCGCCTGGAGCCCGGCACGCGCTACAGCCAATACTCCATCAGCTTTTCCGATCCGTACTGGCGGGACGAGCCGATCACGTTTAACATGCTGGGCCAGAGCTGGAAGCGGTTTCGCGAAAGCTACGACGAAAAGCGTCTCAAGGGCGCGATTGGATTCGAGCAGCGCCTCAGCGAGCAGTGGCGAAGGAGCATCGGATTCCGCGCCGAGAACGTCGGGGTCAGCGATCTGGACTTCGACGCTCCGCTGGAGATCCGCGACTTCTACGGAGACACCCAACTGTTCGGCGTTCGATTCGGCGTCGGCTTCAGTGGTGTGGACGACGTCTACGACCCCAGCCAGGGGCGCAACATCAGCGCGTTCTACGAGCAGGTGACGGGGGACGATACCTTCGGAATCCTCGAGGGCAGCTACACCCGCTATTTCACTTTGTACGAGGATGTGCTGGGCCGAAAGACCATTCTGGCGGGTAAGTTCCTGGGAGGCACAATCCTGGGCGAGGCGCCGCCGTTCGAGAAGTTTTACGCCGGCGGCACGAGTCGCTATGGAATCCGCGGCTTTGAGTATCGCGGCGTAAGCACCCGCGGCTTGCAGACCCACGTCCCCAATCCCGTGCGGAAGGACCCGGTCGGAAGCGACTGGATCTTCCTGGCCGGGGCGGAGATCACAATCCCGTTGGTCGGCGAGAATTTTGGCCTGCTGCTGTTCAGCGACAGCGGCACGATCGACACCGGCAGCTATCGCCTGTCGATCGGTACGGGTGTGGAGATCAAGGTTCCGCAGGTCTTCGGCAATATGCCGATCCGGTTCGAAATCGCCACGCCGGTGCTCAAGGACGACGAAGACGAAACGCAGGTCTTCAGCTTCTCCGGCGGCGGTGTGTTCTGACGATGTGGCAGGTCTTGTCCATCCAAACTTGATCTTGAAAGACAGAAGAAAGGGTACGTATGAATGGCAAAATCGCAACCGGGGGCTTTCTGGTTTGTCTGTTGGCGTCATTGGCCGTGCTGGAGCATGGGCGGGCGGCGGCCCCCTCGGGTCCCGCGTTGCGAGTCGGGGTCGTGAGCATGCGCGAAGTCTTCAAGGCCTCCAACAAGCACAAACAGTACAGCGCCCAGGCGATGCACCGACAGGCTCAGGCCCGAGCGCAGTTGGACGATCTGAGAAAAGAGGTCGAAGGCGAGGAGGCCGAGCTCAAGACCCTCAAGCAAGGAACCGCCGACTACAGGCAACAGATGCAGGTCGTGTTCGAGAAGCGGGCCAAACTGCAGAGCCAGCAGGAGCTTCTCAAACAGCAATCGGTGCTGGACGACAAGAAGTGGCTGGAGGACCTCTACCAGGCCTTTACCCGTGCGACCCAGAGTCTGGCCAGGGAAAAGGGCCTGGACATGGTTTTGGAGAGGACCGAGCCGGAGTTTCCCGTTCCCAGCGACGAATTGATGACCACGTTGTACATGCACAAAGTGCTGTATTCCGGCGGCTGCGTCGACTTGACCGCCGAGGTCGCAGCCCGTATGGACGCCGACGAGACCCTCAAGCCCTGATGTTTTTTCTGATTCGGAAACGAGGATGACTGTCACGATTCATGAATTGGCCGAACGTCTGGGGGCCGTTTTGGTCGGCGCCCCTGGCGGCGCGGAGAGCCGGATCGAGAGGATCCAGCCGATTGAGGCCGCCGGCGAGAACGATGTGACCTTTGTCACGGACGCCAAACACGAGGCCGCGCTGGCGCAATCGCGTGCGGCAGCGGTGATTGTGGGCAAACCCGTCGAAGGTCTGTCTATACCGCAACTGCACGTTCGCAACGTCAACGAAGCCCTGATCGCCACGTTGAGTCTTTTTGCCCCCCAGCTGAAACCTGCTCCGACGGGGGTGGATTCGTCGGCCCGAATCGGGTCGAACGTCCGGTTGGGGGCCGGCGTGAGTGTGGGTCCTTTTGTCGTGGTGGAAGACGATGTGGAGATCGGCGACAACACGATCCTGGCGCCGGGCTGTCGGATCGGGCAAAAGACCCGGATCGGGTCGAACTGTCGGCTCGAGGCCAACGTCGTGGTGCACCATGGCTGTGTGCTGGGCAACCACGTGATCATCCAAGCCAACAGCACAATCGGGTCCGTGGGCTTTGGCTATGCTTTCATCGACGGTGTCCCCAGATTGATCCCCCACAATGGCGGGGTGATTCTCGAGGACTTCGTCGAGATCGGGGCCAACAGTTGCGTTGACAGGGCGAAATTTGGCAATACGATAGTGGGCGCCGGCACGAAGATCGACAACCTCGTGCAGATCGCGCACAACGTGGTGATCGGCAAATGCTGCCTGATCGCCGCCCAGGTGGGCGTCGCGGGCAGTTCCCGACTCGGCGACGGGGTTGTCTTGGCCGGACAGGTCGGGCTGGCCGACAATATTGAGATCGGCGCCGGCACCCAGGTCGGAGCCCAGGCCGGCGTGATGAGCAGCGTTGGGCCCGGAGAAAAGTTGGCCTGGACGCCTGCACTGGAGATCCGAGAAGCAGCGAGGGTGGTCGCCCATGTCCTTCGTCTGCCGAAACTCTCGCAAGAGCTCAAGCGCCTGGCCGCGAAGGTAGATAAACTTGAAGCTGCAGAAGACGATAAAGGATGAGGTCAAGCTCGCCGGAAAAGGCCTTTTCGGCGGTCAGGACGCCACGGTGACGTTTCGCCCGAGTCCGGAAGACGCCGGGATTGTTTTCGTGCGCACCGACGTCGCCAATGCCGTGCGCATCCCGGCGATCGCGCCGAGCATCGCCGAGCGGAGCCGACGCACCAGCATCAAGAAAGGCGACATCAGCATTGAAACCGTCGAGCATTGTCTGGCTGCTGTTCGCGCTCTGGAGATCGACAATCTGACGATCGAAGTTGACGGACCGGAATTGCCGTCGCCCGACTGCAGCAGCGCCGAATACGTCAAGGTCCTCAAGGCCGCAGGAGTCGTCGAACAGAAGACCTCCCGGAAGGAATTTATCATCCATAAAGCGATCAGCGTCAGCGCCGCGGACGCGACGATCTACGCGCTGCCCGACACCGACAGCGATCTGAACATCACATACGATCTCGATTACGGTGCCCATCCTGCCATCGGTCGGCAGGTCTTCAGCTACCGGTTGACGCCGGAGAGTTTCGAGACGGGGATGGCGCCCGCCCGGACGTTTCTCCTGGAGCCCGAAGCCCGGGAGTTCCAGGCCCGTGGGCTCGGCACCCACCTGGGACCTTCGGAGATCCTTGTGATCGATTCGGAGGGCCCGGTCAAGAACGCCTATCGGTTTCCCAACGAGTGCGTCCGGCACAAGATCGTCGATCTGATCGGGGACCTCATGCTGGTCGGACGGCCCGTCCTGGGACGGATCGTGGCTTACAAGAGCGGTCACGCTCTGAATCAGCAGCTCGTCCGCAAGCTCTACGAGGCGGTCCAACAGCAGGAGCGCATGGACCGGTTCGGGACCGACGCGATCCTGGACATTCGGCGGATCCAAAAGATCCTGCCTCATCGCTACCCCTTCCTGCTTGTGGACAAGATCATCGAGGTCGAGGGCGACGCCCGGATCAAGGGTGTCAAGAACGTGACGTTCAACGAACAGTTTTTTCAAGGGCATTTCCCCGGGACGCCGGTCATGCCCGGCGTGCTGATCGTCGAGGCGATGGCCCAAGTCTCGGGTTTGCTGTTCGCCCAGCGGCTTGAACACACCGGCAAACTCGCCATGCTGTTGAGCATGGATAACGTGAAATTGCGAAAGCCCGTCGTTCCCGGCGATCAGCTCATCCTGATCGCCGAGACGGTTCGCCTGCGGCGCAGAACCGCCCATTGCCGATGTTACGCGATGGTCGGGGACATCGTCGCCGCGGAGGCGGAGATCAAGTTTATTTTGGTTGACGATGAGAATGTGTGAGCGGAATGAAAGGGAACCACTGACATGGCGATTATCCATCCCACGGCGGTCGTGGAAGAAAATGTGCGGCTGGCCGACGACGTGGTCGTCGGGCCCTATTGCGTGATCGGCAGCGGCGTGTCGATCGGCGCCGGGACGGTCCTCGACGCCCGTGTGGTCGTCACCGGAAACACCACCATCGGCCAGCAGAACCACTTCTTCCCGAATTCCGCGATCGGCTGTAACCCCCAGATCCTGGGGTTGGGACCGGACGCCCCGACCGGCGCCTTGGTGATCGGCGACCGCAATGTGTTCCGCGAGAACGTCACGATTCATGTGAGCAAGCGCGCCGGCACCGCCACCCGGATCGGCAACGACAACCTCCTGATGGTCGGCTCCCACATCGGGCACGACGCGATCCTCGAAGACAAGATCGTCCTGAGCAACCTCGTCCAGATCGGCGGACACGTCCACATTGAGACCGGTGCTTGGATGAGCGGCCTGGCCGCCTCCCATCAGTTTGTCACCATCGGTAAATGGTGCTATGTGGCCGGTCTGGCCGGCCTCACGCACGACATCGTGCCGTTCGTAATCGTCAGCGGGCATTATCCGCCCCGTGTGCGGGGCGTCAACAAGCGGGGTATGAACCGCGCGGGTCTGAATGCAGAGCAGCAGGAGCGGATTCTCGACGCCTACAAGAGGCTCTATCGCAAGGGCGGCACCCTGTTGGCCAACGCTCAGGAGTTGGCCCGTCAGGACGGGCTCGACGACAACGTGCGGGCCATGATCGAAGCGATTTTCCGGAGCACCCAGCACCGGTTCGGCCGATACCGGGAAAGCATGCGACACGAATAATCGACGGAACGCCCGCCCCCGATTCGGCGGCCCCGTCAACTCTTATGAGTTCCCTAGGTCCGATGGGTCCTCGTTTCCAGCACTGGATTCTCATGGAAGACAAAAAGATTCGCACAGCAGTCGTCGGCGCGGGCAAGATGGGCTCGATTCACGCGAAGGTTTACAGCCAGTTGCCCGACAGCCAACTCATCGCGGTCGTGGATACCGACAAGGCCAAAGCCTCGCAGCTTGCGGAAAAGTACGGCTGTGAAGCCTGCACCGATTGCACCGAGATCCTCGGAAAGGTCGACGCCGTCACGGTCGCCACGCCCACGACGACGCACCTGGAACTGGCCAAGCTGTTCCTGCGCAACCGGATTGCGGTGCTTGTGGAAAAACCCTTGGCCTCGAGTGTGCGCGAGGGTCGCAAGATCGTCGCGTGGGCCCGTCGATATGACACCGTCGTGGCGGTCGGGCACTCCGAGCGGTGCAATCCCGTCGCCCAAGCGCTGAAACGCCTGGACATCGAGCCCAAGTTCATTGAGGCCCAACGGGTCAGCCCTTATCCGTTCCGGTCGACCGACGTCGGCGTCGTCCTGGACATCATGATTCACGACATCGACATCATCTTGTCCCTGGCTCGCAGCAAGATCAAACGGGTGGACGCCGTCGGTGTTACTGTCATCCAGGGCGGCGAAGACATCTGCAATGCACGGCTGGTGTTCGACAACGGCTGTATCGCCAACCTTACCGCCTCGCGTCTGGCCCTCAAGACCGAACGGCGGGTCCGCGTCTTCAGTCGGGAGGCCTATGTGAGCGTCGACTACCTCAAGAAAAGCGGCATCGTCATCAAGACCGATCCGAACAAGAACGTCGTCGATATGATCAAGGAATGGCGCGGACGCAGCGACTTCAACCCCGCTTCCGTCAACTGGTCCGACCTGTTGCACATCGAGCAGCTTGCGATCGACGACAAGGAGCCCATTCGTCTGGAGCAGGAGGCGTTTCTGAGAGCCGTCAAAGACCGGTCCTTCGCCCCCGAGGTCGGCGCCGAAGAGGGCTTGGCCGCCCTGCGATGCGCCCAGAAGATCCTCCGCGCGGTGAAGAAGCACAAGTGGGATTAAGCCGGCGTGCCCATGGCTCGATCACGTCGCAGTCGTGGGCGGTTTGAGGTTTGTGTTTCTCCGGGCGCGGCGCATCAGATCGTAGACCCAATCCTCGAAGTAGAGCGGGTAGAGGTTCATCTTCTCGCTGGCCCAGCGGATTCCGTCGCGGGTCAACAGGTCTGCATATTCGCTCTCGCGGCCGGGGAACAGCTCAGCGAGCCTCTTCTTGTACATGTGTCGGAGCAGGTTTCGTCGGGTCTTTCGCGTTTGGTCGTCCTTGTCCACCGCCCGGAAATACTGGCGGATGAGCGGAACTGTCATATCGTCGCTCTTGAAGTACGGCGCCAGCCGTCTAGGAATCGTGTGGGGGATGATGAACTCGTCGTCCATGCTCTGAAGCGGGGCCTCGTCGGGTTCGTAGTGCAGGAACGGATCGAAGAAAAACACCGCAGGATGGAAATCCACGCGGTGGGCGGCCAAGTGAGGGACAAATGGATTGGCGAACTGGCCGTTCTGGAAGAGGGTCAGGGGCCCGTCTCCGATGCAGATGCTGAAACAGCTCTTGTTGAAGTCCTTGCGGTTGTAACCCACGATAGCGTTGTAGGTCTGTCGAAGCTTGGGCAGGGTGAGCCGGCGTACGTCGAAAATGATCAGGCGGGAAGAGACGGTCTCCTGAGCCGTTCGCTCGATCTCCTCCACGCCTTCGCGGACCGTCGTCGCGCGGGGGCAGATCAGCGTGCATCGTTTGAGCCGTTTGTCCGCACCGATTCTCTCGCATACATCCGCCGCCAGGGCGGGATCAACGGTCAGAACGTGGATGCGATCTCTACGCTGCTGATGACTGAGAATATCCTGTTGGGTATCGGGGATCGTATATTTGTCTTCGTACACCGTCTTTTGCCTTTTCTGCCGCGTAGACAAAATCGCTCATCATTGTTTCTACGCGGGTGGGATGATTCTGTTCACAGGCGATCCGCTCTTGAGCCGCAGACACCCCGCTCTCTGGGGGCCCCCTTTCGGTTGCGGTTACGATCGGTTCTCCCGGTCGATGGCGCGGAGTCGTTCCTTCCTAGCCTGGACCCGCAGTCGGGCGTTCTCATATCGTTGTTTCTCTTCCGCCGTCTGGGGCAACAGAGGCGGAGCGGAAACGGGTTTTTTGTTCGCGTCCAGCGCCACGAGCGTCAGGTGCGCCGTCGTGGCCAGCGTCTGCCGGCCGCTGCAGGGATCCTCGCGAACGACCTGGACGCCGACTTCCAGGGAGGACCGGCTCACGTAGTTGACCGCGGCCCGGAGGATCACGTGGTCGCCGATGCGAATCGGTTCGCGGAAGACCAGCGAGTCGATCCCGGCGGTGACGACCTCGCAGCCGCAATGCCGCTGGGCGGCCATCGCCGCCGTCATGTCAATCCAACCGACGATGGCGCCGCCGAAGGCGGTCCCCTGGGGATTGGCCTGGGTCGGCATCACCAGGTACCGCGTTTCGACCATGCTTTGACTGGGCGTTTTGCCTTCCGGTTTTCCCATAAAGCCATAGTGTCCCGATCCCGAGGCTCAAGTCAACAGGTGGTTTGGAATTCCACGGGGGACGGATCGCATTCGCCATTTTGCGCCGGGCGGGGCTTGATTGCGCCGGTTCTATGGACTACCATGACCCCGTGGCCCTTACGAACGGCAATTGCACAATCATAGGAGACCCATCACATGAGACGACGCGACTTCCTCAAAACAACCGCGACCGGAGCGGGGCTGTTCATCGTGCCCAGTAGCGTGCTCTCCGGCGCCAGCGCCCCCAGCAACAAGCTCAACATGGCCCTGATCGGGACGTGGGGCCGGGGCGAAGCCCATTTCAAGGACCTGGAGGGCGAGAACGTGGTCGCCCTGTGCGACGTCAACGAGGAGCATCTGGAATTCGGCGCCAAACGATTCCCAAAGGCCAAGAAATACGTCGACTGGCGCAAGTGCCTGGACCAGAAGGATATCGACGCGGTTATTTGCTGCACCGCCGACCACACGCACGCGTTCATTGCCAACTGGTGTCTCAATCGTAACCTGCACTGCTACATGGAAAAACCCCTGGCGATCGGCGTGGAAGAGGCCCGCATCGTCCGTGCCAACTGGATGAAGAAGAAGGGCAAGCTGGCCACGCAGGTCGGCATGCAGCGTCACGAGCACCCGAACTTCAACCGTATCCAGGAGCTGGTTCGCGACGGCGCGATTGGCGAACTGAAAGACGCCTACGCCTGGGGCAACCGCCAGATCCCCCGACCCGGGTACCTGCCCGCCCAGGGCGAGCCGCCCGCTCACCTTCACTATGATCTGTGGATCGGCCCGTCGCCTTTCCATCCCTACAACCCCGGCTACTTCTCCGGCGGCCCCGGCGCCAACTGCCTCCAGTGGAATATGTACTGGGATTTCGGTACCGGTCAGATCGGCGACATGGGCAGCCACACGATGGACCTCATCTGGAACGTCATTGGCAACGGCCTGCCGACCACGATGGAAGCCTCCGGCGAGCCGTTCAATCCGGATGTGACGCCGGTGCGGATGGAAAGCCACGCCGTGCTCCCGGCCAACGACTGGCGAGGCGAAATCGGCGTCCACTGGTACCAAGGCGGCGCGATGCCCAGAACGCCCAGGGACTGGGTCGATCTGAACAAAATCGGTCACGGCGCGATGTTCAAGGGCACCAAGGGGTACTTGATCACCGATTTTACCTCCCGTTTGTTGATTCCCTTTGGCGACAACGCAGATATGAGCTACTACGACCGCCGGCCCAAGGAGAAAATGTTGCCCGACCTCGGGCACTTCCAGACGGATTGGATCAAGGCCTGCAAAGACCCCAGTCGTAAGACCGCGTGCGACTTCGAATACAGCGGCACGATGATCGAGACGATGCTTCTGGGTCTGGTTGCCTACCGCGTGGGCAAGAAGCTCGAATACGACGGCGCGACCGGTCAGGTCAAGAACAGCCCGGAAGCCAACGAGCTGCTCCGGCGCAAATACCGCGAAGGCTGGACCCTCGACGGCTGATCCCTTGGACAGAATCTTTCTTTGACGCACCCAGAGCGACGGGTCTCGTAAACGGCCCGTCGCTCCCTTTCTTTGCTTCGAAATCCACCGAATTCATCAATGGCCGAGTTGGGTGAAACCCCCTGTTCCGCAAAGGAAAAATGCCATTTTGACAGTTGAAAAAGCCTGTTCGCTCTCTTCGGCCCGTTTCAGGAAGCTTTTTTTTTTCGGTTTTTCGGTTTTTTTCATCTGGCACGCGATTTGCTCATTTCCCAGACGAAAAATACGGGTTTGGAACTGAAAAGATTCAAAGTCGTGTTTTGGCAGGAAAGGAGAAGAAACTATGGCAATCGTACCTTGGACCCGAAGAAACCGAAATGAATTGAGCACTCTTCGCAGCCAGATGGACGATCTGTTCAGCAGCTTCTTCCGAGGACTGGATACGCCGTTCAGTTGGCTGGGTGAGAGGGCCTGGCCGGCCATCGATGTGGCGGAAAAAGACGATGCGATTCTGGTCCGGGCCGAGGTCCCAGGCTGCAAACCGGAGGACATCGATGTGTCGGTTTGCGGCAATACCCTGACGCTCAGCGGCGAGAAGAAGGAATCCCATGAGGCCAACGGCGAAGGCTACTACCACATGGAGAGCACTTGGGGTTCGTTCCGTCGGGAGGTTTCGCTGCCTGCTGAGGTCGATTCCAACAAGATCCAAGCGGTTGTGAAAGACGGTGTTCTTTCCGTGACTTTGCCCAAGGCCGAGAAGAGCAAAGCGGTGAAAGTCAAAGTCCAGGGATAATCCATCCCGCAGACGACTGGTGAAGAAACAGAAACAGATCCCAGATGGTGCGAGAGTCTCAAAGACGCCGATCGGTTAAAAACCGATCGGCGTCTTTCGCTTGGGGGCTGCCCAGTCTTTCGATGAAAGCGTCGAGCAATTCTCCAGCCTGCATATCGGTCAGAGGCCTCGGATCGTAATGGAGCGTGACGGCCAAGCGGTTTGCATAGATACTTGCCGCAAAGGAAACACACGTATAAGGACGATTCGGGGCGACGGCGTCGATGCTTTCCAAAGTCACGTTGCCGGCGATCAGGCGGCCGGTCTGTCGTGGCAAGGGCGAATGCGCGAATATTTTCCCTAGATTCGTGAAGATGCAGGACATCGAGCACTGGGGCGCGCGGGTCCGTCGTTTCAGTCCGCCGGGGATGAGGTTGAGCAGCCAGGAGGAGAAAACGAAGGTCAATCCGAGCTGATGGGATAGAATGAGGCTCATCTCGTCGTGAATGCTGCGGAGCAAGGCCTCGGGTTTCTCGCAGTCCTGGTGGCGACGGTCCAGGAAGATCGAACTCGCCAGGCAGGCGGCTGATAGCCTGCGGTCGGACGCAGTCCGCAGGTTGATGGGAACCATCATCCGAAGCCAGCCATTGTCCCCGACGCCATGACGAAATCGCCATTCGTCGAGAGACAGGAACAACTGCGTGGCCATCAGGTCATTGAGTCGGACCCCCAGTTGTGTCGCGGTCTTGCGAAGAGCCGCGGTCTGGGTCGTGCTCAGGAACCGAGTCAACACCGCTGGATATCCCGCTGGCGGGCCTGCAGTGTGGCAGGGCTCATGGGGCACGATCGGAACCGGAGATCGCATCACGAACTGCCGGACGCCCAGCAGGCCCACCGCCTGCTTGGGCAGCATACGCACGAACTTTCCTGCCGTCAGGCCAAATCGGCCTCGGCGATGCAGCTTGGCCGGGTCCATCGGTCGCAATTGGAGTTCCTTCGATGTTGTTCCGATCGCCAGAGCATAGGCAATCAGCAACTCGTCGACAAAAGCAAGTATTCCCGCGCCGTCGCAACAGGCGTGGTGCCACTGAACCACCAGGTCGCACTTTGAGCCCCCGGTGACGATACGGAAGCGAATCCCGATCTCGTGGAGAAGGTCCAGATGGGTCGCGGGAAGAAAGGGGCCTCCGACAGGGCCCGTCTCCCATTGCAGGACAGGCTGCGGATCGTCTTGGACGACCCAGTCGACGTGATTCCGCCCTCGCATTCGGGCCTTGGCGCGAAGGAGCGGATGCCGCTGGAGAACTCGGCCTACCGCGGTTTCGAACGCGCCGCGATCCAACTGTCCGTCGAATCGGAACCTTGCGAAACAGCTCCAGGGGTACGCCGGACGATCCTCCCAGAAGAGAAACTCCTCCAACGTGGTGAAGGGAAACGACGTGCTCATGGCCGGGCTTCTCCTCGGGAAGATCGCGAGCGGCGTTCGATGCCTTCCACGATCTGATGCAGCGTCTCGATGCTGCCGTAGCGGAACTGAAAGCCCAGTTCGCGCTGGAGTCGCACCGGCGCGACGACCCAGGGCTCGCGGACGAAATAGAGCAGGCCCGGCGGCCATTCGTGGATCGGCAGTCTGATCTTCCAGGCCAGCCAGGCTGCGGTGTAGGCCAGCCAGAAAGGCAGTTTCCATGCGCGCCGGTTCGTCCGTCGGGCCAGTTCCGAGAGCGACACGTGGTCCGGCGGTCCGACGTTGTAGGGGCCGCGTCCGTCGTGCGCGAGGATCTCGTAGATGGCTGCGACCACGTCGTCCTCGTGGACCAACTGCAACGGAGGATCGCGCCCGTCGAGAAGCCCGATGAAGGGCATGCCGAAGATGAAGCGGGTCAGGTAGTTGTCCATGTTCGGCCCGCCGATGATCGCCGGCCGTACCGTCGAAACCGCGATCCGCGGGTGCTGTTGGGCAAACGCGGCCAGCAACTGTTCGATTTCGGTCTTGTCCGAAGCGTACTGCAGCTCAGGTCGCGCCCGAAGGGGCCGGCTCTCGTCCATGGGAACGGGATTGTCGGGCCAGGCGCCGTAGGCGGTCGCGCTGGAGACCAGCAGCAATCGTCTCGGTTGAACCGCCGCCGCGATTCGCAGCACGTTTTGGGTTCCCTCGACGTTGATGCGCCGCATCCGGCGCGTGTCCCGCATCGGCTGGAACACGAATGCGCCGTGGACAATCGTGTCCGGCGCGAAGGCGCGCACCGTCTGGCCAAGACCCTCATCGAGGATATCCGCCAGGATGAACTCATCGGGCGCCGCCGATGTGGGTTGGCGGAGATCCAGTCCCAGGATGCGCGTGGTGGGGCTTTGACGGCGGACATACTCAATGACCCTTCCGCCCAGATACCCCGAACTTCCGGTGATTGCCAACCGACGGATAGGACCTGTGTCTGCTGATTCCTGAACCACGACACCCCACAAGACTCTGCACACCCTTGCCTTATTGACTTCGGTATGATACCAACAGGCCTGTGGGATGGCAACGGCGCGGACCCGCTTCGACGATTCGCACGACTGGAAAGAACTGTGGAACGACAATCAGATGGTATATCGGCAGACGGCGCGGCGCGGACGGAACGTCGCCGGGTCCTGATTACAGGATGCTCCAGCGGTTTCGGATTGCTGACCGCTGTGGAGGCGGCTCGCTCAGGTTTCAAGGTCGTCGCGACCCTCCGCGATCCCGCCCGCGGCGACGCCCTGAGGCAGGCCCTCGATGCCGGCGGACTCGACGCGACGATCGACACGCTGGATGTGACCGATCCCGAAAGCATTCGTCGGATCGTGGCCCGATACGAGCCCATCGACGTCCTCGTGAACAACGCCGGAATCCTCATCAATGGTTCGTTTGCCGATCTCTCCGAGCGGGAAGTACGCGACATGTTCGAAACCAACTGTTTTGGGGCCATGGCTCTGACGCGCGCGGTTGTCGGCCCCATGATCCAACGTCGGCGGGGACGAATCATCAACGTGGCGTCCTTGGCCGGCTCGGTCGGCTACCCCTATTGCAGCGTCTATGCCGCAAGCAAGGCTGCGCTGATCGCCTTCTCCCAGTCGATCCGGGTCGAGCTGGCACCGTTCGGGATCGAGGTCGTGTCCGTCGAGCCGGGCTTCCATAAGACCAAACTCATCGGTGTCGCCGGTCGCATGGCGGAACGCTTCGACGATCCAAACAGTCCATGGGCCGAGTATAATCGCAGTTACTTGCAGGCCCTCGATGGAGACGTGCTGCCCTGGGCGGGTTCGCCCGAAAAGGCGGCCGGTCGCATCGTCCGGCTTATGAGCGTGCGCCGTCCCAAGGCGCGATACCTCGTGGGTGCGGACGCCCGGCTGGCAATGCTGTGTCGGTGGCTGGGCCTGGCCCCCCTGATGGAGCGGCTCTTCATCTATCGGATCGAGCGGGCCCGCCGGCTCAGATCGCCTGGCCTTTGACTCGCAGGATACCCTGAATCAGATCGCTGCGGCTGGCGATCGCGGCCAGCATTCCGTTCTCCGTCAGCGGCACCACGCGAGCGTGGGAATCCATGAGCTGATCGCACAGATCGATCAGGCTGGCGCTCACGTCGAGAGAGGAAACCTGCGTGTTCATGTAGTCAGCAACCGTCTGGTTGGCGCGGTCCACGGTTTCGTAGAGCAGGCGGAGCACGTCCCTTTCCGAGAGGATGCCCACGAGCTTCAGATCCGCGTCCACCACCGGCAGCGCGGTCAGGTTTCGATTGGCCATGAGGCGGATGGCGTCGTAGATGGGGGTGTCGGGTCTCGTCGTGATGACCATCTTCTTGGCTACGTCGCTTGCTTTGAACATACATCGCTCCGAAGTTTCCAGAGACTGTCGATCGTGATGGGAAAGGCGGACTAACCCTGGTTCGTCGCCTGGATGGGGGAAACAGAGGATTGTTTCTGGGCGAACCGCCTGCGTTCGATGCGCGGCGCCGTCTCGCAGACGATCAAAGTCGAACCTTTGAGCTTCGAATGATTCAGGTCCGCGATGGCTTGCCGGGCGGCTGCGCTGTCGGCCATCTCGATGAACCCGAATCCGAGAACACGCTCGCTGATCTCATCCCTCATCACGTTGATCGTCGTGACCTGTCCGTACTGTTCGAACTTGTCCAACAGGTCCTGTTCCGTGGTGTCCCGCGAGAAATTCCCAACAAAAACGACCATCGCATGCTCCTTGGCTATGACGTCATCCCTTTTCGTCCTGGATCGCCCGGCCAGGCGTTTTTTCCTTGCTCTCGTTCCTCTGGAAAATGGAGGCGTTGCGTGACCATTTCCCGCCAAGTATGGATCGGCAGCGCCGCCGCGTCAAGTCTGCATCGAGATGATTTTCTCGATTCGGCCGGCCAGGTCTTTGAGGTAGGCCTCGTTTCCGCCGGCCAGTTCGGTGGTCAGGTACCCGCGATAGCCGATCTCGGCCAGGGCCTTGCGAACCTGCGGCCAGTTCACGTCGCCGTCCAGGAGGTTCGTCCACTGGGACCCCTTGCGGCGGAAGTCCTTCAAGTGGATGCGCGCGATCCGCTTGCCCACCGTCCGAAGCCAGTCTTGGGCAAAGCCGAACAGGATCATGTTGCCCACGTCGACGTAGGCTCGAAGCCAGGGGTCCTCGAACTCATCCACGTAGCAGGCGAACTCCAGTGGGCTCAGGAGGAACTTGTTCCACACGTTCTCGACCGCGATGGTGACCTTCAACTCGGCCGCCAACGGCAGCAGGGTGCGGATGTTCTTCTGGGAGCGGGTGTAGGCCTCGCCGTAGCCGACCTCTTCCGTGACGACCGCCGGCACCAGCAGCACGACGTCGGCCCCCAGGTTCTTGGCGGATCGCATCGCCGCCTCCATGCCCGCCAGACCCTTGGCGACCACCTCCGGCCGCGGGTCCGACAGCGGGGCGCCCCAGCCGCCGAAGCTGACGGAATGGATGGGCGTGCCCGCCTGTCGAGCCAGGGCCCCGAGTTCGCGGGCTTGGGCGGCGTCCTCGATGACTCCCGTCACCTCCACGCCCTCGAACCCGCACTTCTTCGCCAGGGCGAACTTCTCCGCATCCGACAGGTTCTTGGGCAACATGTTGAACTGGCAGGCCTTGAGCAGGCCGGAGCCTGAGGGTTGCCCCAGACTCGGAAGCGGTCTCACCGACAAGCTCGCACCGGCGGCGATCGCGGCGACGGCAGTCTTTAGGAAGTCTCGACGTTCGACGGTCATCTCGTTCATAGCCTCACTCCTATTTTTTGACGATTCCCATGATGTGCCCTTGGCAAGGACCCAAGCCACGATTCTATCACCCGGAAGGTCGGTTCGCCAGGGGATCGCGTCGAGGTCTTATAATCGAGGCTTGTGAGAAGGAACAACCCGAATTGCCATACGTAAATCTACGTATTTTACGGGTAGAAGGCAGTTGGAACCGTAAAAGAGGGAAACTCCATCAACAGACTGTCGCCATTTATGTCGAAGGACCAAGGGGAAAGGACAATGTTTTAAACGACGAAAAGTTCGAAGAACTGTCCAGAGGGTCGATATGGTGTGGGCAAAACCGACGGAGAGAATCCACCAGGTGGTCGAGAACTTCTGCGCGGCCAAGTCCGCCCGGGACGACGTATTTCTGTACTACAAAATCGGGCGTTGGCAGGACGTTTTTCCTGAGAAACCCTATTTTCTATTGTCGCACTGCGCCCATATCTTGTTCTCTTTGTGGCGAGTCGAAGAAGAGGGCAAGGAGGATTTGTACAAAGGGGCCCCCCGCCCGACGGCGTTCCTCGAGGGTTTGCCTTTCGGGAAGCTCCGGTATACGGACTACAAGAGACGCCTGCTTCACGGGGATTCGCTGGAGGACCATTGGAAGAATGAAACGCAATGGTTCAAGTTCTGGATCGAGGCGATGGAATTTCTCGATCCCTCCAAAGCGGCCCTCTATCAGGAATTCCGCCAGCAGATCCTTGCCCGGGTGGGGCAGAGCAGTGTTCTACGAAGCAAGGCCGGTCGCAGGCACTGCAAGGCATTGAGCCATTTTGTAAAGTCGGACGCGGCCGCTCATGCGCTCCGACGGACCATGTCCATCCTCGACGAGCTCATGTGGGGAATTGTGCGATGTGTGGCCGGACTCGATCCCAGGATACACCTGTATGACCAAATCACCTTGCTCATCGGTCTCCTGAGCGGCATTCGGGGGACTATTGTCCATCAGGCGCTTGTCAAAGGTCGATACGTTCCGTCCGATGCCACCCGATGGAAAGCGCCTTTTTCCATGACCCGATGGCTTCTGGGTTGCAAAGAGGGGAGCCAAATTTAATCCGCTGAACTTCAGCGGTCATTTGTTAGCGCGAAACCCCGTCGGGTCATCCCCTCGGGGTTTTGCTGTTTCAGGCGATTCCACGCCGCTTTGCGCCCGCCCACACATTCTCTCCTCTTCTCCGATTCCCGCACAGCCTGCGGGCTTCGCGGATGAACGCTGACGTTTTCGCCCGCCGCTTTCGGATGTGCCCTCCTGATTCTCCGATTCTCCATTCCTTTTCCGCCCGCTGTTAACGCCTCTCCTGTCGTCAACCCAGGTCCGACACCCCGAAAGGAGCTCCGGTAAGTATCGACCGGAAGCCGAGCGGAAGCGCCCGGCAAAAGACAAACGCCAGACAGCGGAAGCGGCCGAGAGAGACGGAGACCGTTGTGGGTGACGCCAAGCCCGCCCTTCAGGGCGGATCGGTGGACCCGCGGTCGGCGACTTGACGGCCGAACCCATCCTCCCGGCGGCATCCACGACGCCCCCTGCGGTCGCCGCAAGGAGGACATGATGGAACGTAGAGAATCCTCAGCACCTCGTCTCGAGGAAACCATTTCAGAGATCGCCTCGATTCTGGGAGAAGGCTACCTCCGTTACCGGAGGGGACGCCGCCTGCCGCCATCCAGCCCGGATATGGCCGGCCATGTGGCGCAAACCCAAGAACACGAAGAGTTTACAGAGAATCGACTTGATTGTTCGGCCAATAGAAGCCTTCATTCATGCAGTGGTTAACGCCACGAGACGGCTGGAGCGGCTGGCCGATTTCGGCGGTTGGTCCGAAAAATAGGAGGTTGCCATGAATGAAACGACTTATCAGCAGGTGCAGGCACTTTCCCGGATGACCGTAGGGGAACTTCGGGAGCGGTATATCGATGTCTTCGGCGAGGAAACGAGGTCGTACCACAAAGACTTCCTTCGAAAACGGATTGCCTGGCGAATTCAAGCCATGGCCGAGGGCGATCTTTCGGAGCGGGCCAAGCGGAGGGCTGAAGAGATCGCCAACGACGCGGATCTCCGGGTCCGCACACCACGCGATCCGTTGAAACCGGGGTTGATGGAAGTCAGGGAGCGCTCGGTGACCGGCCGGTTGCACCAATTGCGGGACCGCAGATTGCCCTTGCCCGGAACGCTGCTGGCCAGAGAGTTCCGGGGCCGTGACATCGTGGTCAAGGTGCTCGACAAAGGCTTCGAGTACGACGGACGACGGTTCAAGTCCCTCTCCGCAATCGCCCAGGAGGCCACGGGCAGCAAATGGAACGGATTCCTCTTTTTCGGACTTGCGGAATCCAAGGAGCCGCGAAAGCAAAACGGAGAGCCGAACAGGAGGAATGAATGAGCAGACCTGCGGAAAGAAACAATCCATCCATCCGGCAATCGGTGGAGACTCACAGGACGACCGTGCGTTGCGCCATCTATACCCGGAAATCCACCGACGAAGGTCTCGACCAAGACTTCAACAGCCTCGATGCCCAGCGGGAGTCCGCGGAAGCCTATATCGCGAGCCAGCGGCATGAGGGATGGCTGTGCATCTCAGAGCGGTACGACGACGGTGGTTTCACCGGCGGCAATATGGAGCGCCCGGCCCTCAAGCGGCTCTTCGCCGATGTCGAATCCGGCGGCATCGACTGCGTGGTGGTATATAAGGTGGACCGTCTGAGCCGGTCTCTCCTGGACTTCGCCCGCATGATGGAGCTCTTCGACAAGCACGCCGTGAGCTTTGTCTCTGTCACCCAGCAGTTCAACACGACCAGCTCCATGGGACGGCTCACCCTAAACATCCTACTTTCCTTCGCCCAGTTCGAGCGGGAGATCATCTCGGAGCGGACCAGAGACAAGATGTCCGCGGCCCGCAAGAAGGGCAAATGGGTCGGGGGCATGCCTGTCCTAGGCTATGACGTGGATCGTAAGGGTGGACGGCTGATCGTCAACGAAGACGAGGCTTTGAAAGTGCGGGGCATCTACGACCTCTACCTGGAGCATAAAGCACTGATCCCCGTCGTGCAGGAACTCGAACGCCGCAAGTGGGGGGCAAAACAGTGGACCACCCAGCGAGGGGATGTGCGCGGCGGGAATCTGTTCAACAAAAGCAGCCTCTTTCGGTTGCTCACCAACGTCGTCTACACAGGCAACGTCTGCTACAAGGGCACCATTTACCGCGGGGAGCACGAGGGAATCGTGGACCCGGACCTCTGGCAGCGGGTACAGGATACCCTGCGGCACAACGGCCGCTCCGGCGGAAAGGATATCCGCAACAAATACGGAGCGCTGCTGAGGGGGTTGCTCTACTGCGCGCCCTGTGGAACCGCCATGGTGCATACCTACACCGCCAAGAACGGAAGGCACTACCGCTACTACGTCTGCCTGACCGCCCAGCAACGCGGATGGACGGCCTGTCCGACCAAGTCGCTCAACGCGCACGAGATCGAGACCGCGGTGGTCGAGCACATCCGAGGCATAGGCAGGAATGAGGAAATCATCGCAGCGACGGCTGCAAAGGTTCGGGAAGAGAGCGGCAA
>Ga0208198_1001004_pt1 | contig 27370 bp, 26 predicted proteins | sample AD_JPNTR2_MetaG_FD_184446 | JGI IMG/M metagenome (GOLD analysis project Ga0208198, IMG submission 184446) | Active sludge microbial communities of municipal wastewater-treating anaerobic digesters from Japan - AD_JPNTR2_MetaG (SPAdes) (version 2) | ecosystem: Engineered > Bioreactor > Anaerobic...
TGTTCGCTTGGCTTCACAACTTCCGTCGGCTGGTTGTGCGGTATGAGTATCATTTGGACAACTTCCTGGCCATGATTCAACTCGGCTGCATCGTCATCCTTCTTCGAAGGGTTTTGGGATGAGTTCTAAACTGAATCGCCACCACGTGCAACATCCGTACGCGGAAAAACGCCGGGTAGAGAAACAGAACCATCAGCAGGACCATGTAGCCGTAGACGAACAGGAAACTCAGGTCGACGGCCGGGATCTTGTCGAGAATCAGATCGGGCACCTTGGCGCCAGGCGTGACCGTAACGTAGGAACCACAATAGTAGTCCACCGCCAGACCGACGAAGGTGAAAACCGCCGCGATAGCGAGCATGCGTTTGCAGGCCCAGACATCATGGGCCCAGTCCTGAACCGCGATCCAGATGCGATCGCGCAACGCCAGCGGACCGACCTGCTCCTGAGGCAGCGGCCTCAATTGCGGCTGTCGGATCGGTGCCACGGAGGTTCTCCCCGCCACTACCATTTCAACCCCTTTCGAAATCCGCGTCGCGAGGCACGCCGGACCCCTGTATATAGTCGGCCATCATCAGTCTGTACCCCAGAATCCCAGTAAGGTGGCGAATCAGGACCCTCTCGATCTCATCGAGTGTCTGTTCGTCAGCATTAACAATTTGTCTGACTTCCGTCAAGTACCTTGCCGCTTTTACGCTTAGGCGAATCTTGTCCGAAAAGTTCATCTCGCAGTCCCGACAAATCATCCCGTTGGCGGGATGGCAGAAGTAGGCTTCGGTCCAGTCGGACCCGAAGGGTCTCCTGCAGTTGGCGCACGAACCCAGAATCGGCCGGAACCCTGCCTCGTATAACAAAACCAACTGGAACAGGATCAGGCGGATCAAGATGTCCCGACGCGTGGCCTCCACCCGGCCTTCGTCGATATCCTGAAGAAACTCCGTGAAATGGTCGAAAAGGTCGGGGTGTGGATCGTATTCGTCGGTAAGCAGATCCACCAGTTCGGCCGCAAACAACGCACAGTTCAACGCAAACAGGCAACGACGGATTCCCCCCCGCGTCGGATCCGGTTGAAACTCCGTGAGGGTCGCCAGTCTGCCCCCAAACGCGGGCGAATACACGATCGGTCCGCAAGACAAGACCTCAATCGGACCCTCGAAAGCGGACTTGACTCGCTTCGATCCCTTGGCAATCGCGCGAATCTTGCCGGAAAGCCGTCCAAACAGGGTAAGAATCTGGGAGGTTTCGGAATAATCCACCGTCCGAATGCAGACCGCGCGGTCTTTGTTCAACATGGTTTGCGCTCCTGAAGGGAACTCGACGATTGAAGCTGAATTGCCGAGGGGCGAGGTAGAGAAAGTTGTCTGGGGACCTCCACAAGCAACCGTCAACAACCTTCCATCCCACTTCACTCCTATTTCGTGACCTTCTGGATTCTGACCCGCTTGACGCGTCGGGGTTCGGCCGAAGCGATTGTGAACTTGAGGTTCTCGTAATCGAAGTCCTCCCCCGCCTTCGGCACGTAGCCCAGGCGCGAAAAGACGAAACCGCCCACCGTGTCGTAGTCCTCATCCTCCGGCAGGTCCAGTTCGTATTTGTCGTTGAGGTCCTCGACATAGGTTCTTGCATCCACCTCGATCGTCTGCTCATCGATCTGCTTGATCGATTCCGGCGGAAGCTCCTCGTACTCGTCGGCGATCTCGCCCACCAATTCCTCGATGATATCCTCGAGCGTGACGATGCCGGCCGTTCCGCCGTATTCGTCGAGAACGACCGCCAGATGCAGTTTCTGGTTCTGGAATTCGTGCAACAGAGCCCGCAAGGGTTTGGTTTCCGGAACGAAATACGCCTCACGGATTCGCTCCCGTAGGTTGAATTGCTCGGGATTCTTTCCGATCTCCTCCAGCAGATCCTTGGCGTAGATCAGCCCGACGATGTTGTCGATCGTCCCTTCGTAGACCGGAATCCGGGAATGCCCCATTTTCTGAATCGCATTGAGCACGGTCGGCAGGTCGGCGTGGACATCGACGGCGACCAGATCCGTCCGAGGCGTCATAATCTCTGCGGCCGTCCGTTCGCTCAATTCCAGAACGTTCTCGATCATCTCCTGTTCCTCCTCGTCAACCGCCCCCTCCATCCGATGGTGTTCGAGCTCTTCCAGAAACTCTTCCTGCAGTTCCTCCTGCTCGGCCTCGGGCGTCGCAACCGGAACGCCGGCCAGACGGCGAACGAAGCCGTCATAGAGCTGTAGCACATGGAGGATCGGAGAAGCGATCGCCGCAAAGGCGACAAGAACCCAGTAAGTCCGACTGATGAGCTTCTCCCCGGCGTACTTCGCCCACGCATAGGGAATCGCCAGACTGAAGACCGAAAAGATGGCCAGCGAGAGGACGAAGGCGACCGCGTAGGCGCCCAGGGTCAACTCCGCGTGCAGTTCGCCCATCAGCGCCACCATCAGAAACAGCGCCCCGATGTTAAAGAGCAGCCGGTAAAACGCGCAGGCCAAGATCAATCGATCCGCGTTCTTTGTCACCTGCTCGACCATCTCGGGGCGTTCCTCGCCGGCGGCCGTCCGGAACGCCTCCTGCAGCTTCAGGCGGGAAAACACCCGTAGCGCATTGGCGTTGACCGAGAAGAACGATGTCGCTCCAACGAAAAGGCAGATCAACAACACAGCCCAACCGATGAAGCTCACCTGCCCAAACCTTTCCATGAAGCTCTTAAATACCGGGGCGGGAACTCACCGCGCCCGGGTGTCGGTATTATACACCACCCCATACCCCTGATGCTGGAGAATCTCGTCTTCCATCCGGTGCATCTTTCCGGCCTGGGCCGGTGTGGCGTCGTCGAATCCCAGATTATGAAGCAATCCGTGCGTCACATAAAGAGCCAGCTCCGCGTCGACACTGTGGCCCCGCCGGGCCGCCTCGCGTGCGGCCCGTTCCACGTTGACGATCAGATCAAAAAGCTTTGCTTCCTCCCGGTTATCCGACAGGTCGAAACTCATGCAGTCCGTGGTCCCCTCGTGCCGGAGAAACCGCATGTTGAACTCGGCCATCTCCACATCGTTGACGATGCCGATACTGACCACCGCCTCACGGACCTCGAACCGCCGGCAAACCGCTTTGACCAGGGCGCGAAGGCGGGCCGTGTCGACAGAGACCGTGCGGTAGTGTTTTGTAATGCGAACGGTGATCATGTCTCAACCATCTTGGGGACGCCCGGTTTGGATGAGCGTTCGGGACGTACGACCGGCGCGTCCGGCGCGGTGGGATAGGCAATCCGACCGTGATAGTGGGCGGCCAACGACTTCGCAAGGCTCGCCTCGATCTGGCTGAGTTCCCGTAGTGTCAGATCGCAGTCGTCGAACTGGCCGTCCTGGAGCCGTCGCATGGCGATGTTATGGACGACCGCCTCGACCTTGGCCAAAGTCACGTCGGACAGAGACCGCACCGCTCCTTCCACCGCGTCGGCCAACATGAGGATCGCCCCTTCTTTGTTTTTGGGTTTGGGACCCGCATAGCGGAACTCGCTCTCGCTAGGGGGGGTCTCGATGGGCTTGCCGGGTCCTTGGTCCTCGTACTTGCGTTTGGCTTCGTGATAGAATGGCTCGACCAAGGTCGTGCCGTGATGACTTTCGATGAATTGCCGCAAAACGTTGGGCAGACCGAACTCCTTGGCCATCTCGACGCCATCCTTCACATGGCCCACGATGATCAACTGGCTCATCGCCGGCGAAAGCTCCTTGTGCTTGCTGACCGAGCCCATCTCGTTCTCCGCGAAGTACTTGGGCTTGTTGATCTTTCCGATGTCGTGATAGTAAGCCCCGACCCGGCACAGCAGGCCGTTACAACCAATCGCCTCGGCGGCCGCTTCGGCGATCGAGCCAATCAACAGGCTGTGGCTGAACGTACCCGGCGCCTCCATCGCCAGCTTCCTGAGCAACGGCTGATTCGCGTCGGAATAGTCCAGCAAGGTCATGCTCGTGGCGATGCGGAACACCCGCTCGATCAGCGGTAGCAAAGCCTGGACCAGCAAGCCCGCCACAAACGTGGTGCATGCGTGGTACCCGGCCGCCTGGAGAACCGCGGCGGTGCGAGGAGGTTCGCCCATGAAATTCAGGTACACCACGGACGAGGCGGTGACAAACACCACCGCCGTCGCCAACGCGCTGACCTCCAGCAGTTTCATCCTCGTGCGGATCTCTTTGAGCGTGAAACAGCAGGTGGCGGCGCCCGTGAACATCGTCAGAAAAAGGCCGATCCCCTGCAATTGGAAACCCTGGTCGATCCAGAGGCCGACCGCCAGAGTAGCCAGCACACAGTACAGGGCGCTCATCCCGATCGCGAATCGCTGGTCATAGGCAATCACCAGGACGATCGCCGCCAGCACAGCGGTTCCCGTCCCCCAACTGGGTTCCCAGAGCGGATCATTGCTAGACAACGAACTGAGTTTGGCGATCGCCAAAAGAAAGGGAAACAATAGGACCAACCCCAGCGCCCGGCTGTGGTTTCGAAGCAGACGCGGTTGGTAATGACCGACATAAAAGGCCGCGCCCACAGCCATGAAGAAAGTCAGCACAGCCAAGGCCGCCAATGCGCGGTAGCGTCCCTCTTGAACCATCCCGAAGGACAACACGGCGATGCATAACCCAAGAAAAACCAGCCAAAGCAGAAACGAAACAGCCACGTCGGCGTCCGCATACAGCGAAGCCTTCAACGGCCGCTCGGCCCCAATAGTCCGGCGGACCTGATTTCGACGAGGATTCGTCTTCTTGCTAAAGAACCCCATTCCTCGCGCCTCTCGGACAGGCCCAATCAACCCATACCCCGAAATCAAAAACCGGTTTCCGTCGGTCGAACATCATGAAACCCCGCGTTTCTTGGCCCCGGCGACGGCCTCCTGCCGGAGGCGATAGGCCTCGACGATGTTCTGAACCAGACGATGACGCACGATATCCCGCTGGTTCAGTTCCACCAGTCCGATCCCATCCACCCGACGGAGGATTTCCATGGCTTCAATCATGCCGCTTGGCTGATTGGCGGCCAAATCCACCTGCGTGATATCGCCGGTGATGATCATTTTTGAGCCATGCCCCAGGCGAGTCAAGACCATCAGCATCTGGAGGCCCGAGGTGTTCTGGGCCTCATCGCAGATGATCGCCGACTCGTTCAACGTCCGCCCCCGCATGAACGCCAAGGGAATGATTTCGATGATGTCCAGTTCCATGAACTTTCGCATCTGGGCGAAGTCCATCATGTCCTCAATGGCGTCGAACAGTGGACGCAGATAGGGATTGACCTTGGCCGCGATATCCCCGGGCAGAAATCCTAGCTTTTCGCCGGCCTCGACCGCAGGCCGGGCCAGGACAATCCGGCGGATCTGGCGTTTCTTGAGCATGGATACCGCGACCGCCACCGCCAGATAGGTCTTGCCCGTCCCGGCCGGACCTGTGCAAAACGTGACGTCGTTGTTGAGCATCGTCTCGATGTATTTCAACTGTCCTTCCGTGGACGGCTCGACAATTTTGTTTGAGTAAACCGTGATGGCCTGATGGCTCGTGATCCGGTCGGACGGAGGACCCTGCTCAACAAATCCGGTCACATCCTCGGACGTCAATCGCTTGTGCTTGAGCAGATGCTTCTGCATCCGGTCGATGACCTCGGTGGCACGGTTGACGTTAGGCTCGGAACCGCTGATATGCAGGTCCGACTGGCGGGCGGTAATCTGGACGCCCAGAGCACGGCGCAACAGACGCAAATGGCCGTCTGCGGGACCAAACAGCTCAAGCTGCTTGCTGGGATCCAATTGTACAGTGACTTCCAAAACTCGTTCTGGCTCCAGTGATGCCCGGTCGGCTCAGGCGAACCCCCTTCCCTAGGCCGCGAAGGTCAAGAACAGGTACGCACAAGGCGCCGCAAAGAGCGGCGAATCAATCACATCCAACAAACCACCAAATCCAGGCACACGGTTCGAGGAATCCTTCTGCTGCGCGTCGCGTTTAAGCATAGACTCCGACAGATCACTCAACTGGCCGACGACGGCCATGACCACCCCGAACACAGGGGCAATCCAAATCTTCATTATACCAAAAGCCAAGGCAAATGCCAAGCTCACCCCGGCCGCGACCACCATTGCGCCCGCCAGCCCCTCCCAGGTCTTGCCCGGACTGACCCGCGGGGCCAGTTTATGGCGGCCCAAGAGCCTCCCCCATGTGTACGCACCAATATCGGAAGATTTGACGACAAAGATAAAAGTCAAGAACGCCCAGGGGCCGCCCTCGATGCGAATCCCCAGAAGAAAAGCCCCCAGAAGCCCCAGGTACAGTAGGGCAAAACTGCTGACACCGCAGTTGCCCAACACGCCGTTGACGCCAAATCGGATCTGCTGCCAAAGCATCATCCCGGCAAGTGCCAACACCATCGCCAGGGAGAGATAGCTGCCCGGAGAGACGGAAACCAATTGCGCACCCCACCAGCCTGTAGCAACCAAGACCACCCCGACGGCACAAACGGGATTGAGAACGACCAGCCCCTTCGAGGCCGCCAGATTGGCCAGTTCCAGCCCTCCCAGACCGGCCGCAACCCCGACCAACACAGCAACGACAGTGGCTTGGATCGGCTTGTCGTCCTCGGGCGAGAGGCTCAAAGAACCATCGAGCCAACCGTCGAGCAAAACCAGACCGCAGAACACAACGGTCATCAAAGAACCGAATATCAGCCTGTGTTTGAGCATGGGTCCAGCCCGCCGAAACGACGGGTTCTTCCGGCGTAGGCCAGGATCGCCTCGTCGAGCGACTGCTCGTTGAAATCCGGCCAGAGCGTATCAGTCACATAGAACTCGCTGTAGCAAATCTGCCACAGCAGGAAATTGCTGACGCGCATCTCGCTGGCGGTGCGGATCAACAGATCCGGATCAGGCATCCGGGCGGTGTACAAGTGCGCGCTCACGCACTTCTCATCGATATCCGCCACCCGCAGACGACCCTCGACGCATTCCCTGGCAATTGCCTGGGCGGCATCGGTGATTTCTACCCTGCCGCTGTAGTTCAGCGCCATCGCCAGCATCATGCCGGTATTGCCCTCGGTGAGGGCCATCGTACCGATCAAGGCATCGACAACCGACTGAGGCAATCCCTCGAGGCGGCCTAAGTGGAGCAGGCGGACGTTGTTTTCCATCAGGCTAGGGCGAATCCCCACGAGGTAATCCGCGTACAGATGCATGAGGGCATTGACTTCGGCCTGCGGTCGTTTCCAGTTCTCCATGCTGAAAGAATAAAGCGTTACAGACTCCAGACCATAATCAACGCAGGATAGCGCCACTTTCTCGGCGGTCTTGGCGCCTTGGCCATGCCCTTCATATCGAGGCCGATTCCTCGCTTGGGCCCAGCGACCGTTGCCGTCCATGATGATGGCGATGTTGCGGGGGATCTGTTCCGGCCGAATCCCCAGTCGAGCCGCGGTTCTAACCAACTTGGCATGCATGTCGTCTGTGGTCATTGATATCGCGCTTCGAATTCTCTACTTCAAGATGGTCTGGCTTCGTTTGGGCCCGACGCCGATCATTTCTACGGGTTTTCCGAGGATTTGCTCGATCCGGCGGACATATCTCTGCGCCGCCACCGGCAGGGAGGCAAAACTCGTGGCGTTGCCGAGATCTTCGTCCCAGCCGGACAGGGTCTCATAGACCGGCTTGGCCCGCGCCAGCCTGTCGATGTTGGAGGGAAAAAACGTCGTCTCTTTCCCGTCGATGCTGTAGGCCCGGCACACCTGGAGTTCCTGGATGCCGGTGAGCGTGTCCAAATGCATCAGGGCCACGGAGTCCACCGAACCGATGCGAATACTGTAGGCGGCCGCCACGCCGTCGAACCACCCGCACCGCCGGGGCCGACCGGTCGTCGTGCCGTATTCATGGCCCTTGACGCGGATATACTCGCCGATAGCGTTGTCCTGCTCGGTCGGAAAAGGCCCGGCGCCGACGCGGGTCGTGTAGGCCTTGGCGACGCCGATGTATTTGTCGACCATCCTGGCCGGCACACCGCAACCCGAGGGAAGACCCAGCGAGCTGGAGTTTGAACTGGTGACATAGGGGAATGTCCCATGGTCCAGGTCCAACAGCGAGCCCTGGGCGCCTTCGAAGAGGACGGATTTACCCTCGCCGATCACGGCGTGCAGCAACTCGGTGGTGTCCGTCGTATAAGGAACCAACCGGTCCGCGTATCGCCTGCAATTTTCGATCACCACTTCGACGTCCATCGGCTCGGCGCCATAGAGAGCCCCGAAGAGCTTGTTCTTGTACGCTAAAATCATCCGCAGCTTCTCGGACAGAGCCTTCAGATCGCGCAAGTCGCTCATCCTCACTGCGTAGCTTCGTCCCACCTTGTCCGCATAGCAGGGCCCGATCCCTCGAATCGTGGTGCCGATCTTGGCCTTGCCCAGCGACTCCTCGCGGAGCTGATCCTCGCGTTTGTGGTAATCCAGCACGACGTGGGCGTTTTCGCTGATGAACAACCTTCCAGCCAAAGAGATCCCCCGCTGGGCCAGGCCGTCGATTTCGTCGATGAGCACCGAAGGATCGACCACCACCGCGTTGGCAATCACGCATAAAATGCCCTCGCGGATCGCGCCGCTAGGCAGAAGGTGCAAGGCAAACCGATTGTCTGCGATGACGACAGTGTGTCCGGCGTTGGCCCCGCCTCCATAGCGAACCACGACCTCGCTCCGCTCGGCAAGGATATCGACCACCTTGCCCTTGCCTTCGTCACCCCACTGCAATCCGACGACACACGTATTCATTGGACTCGTATTCCCCAAACCTGCCAATCACCCAAGGAAACTGCAAAGCCGAGATAGCCTACCGACCCGCCCCCGGCCGGTCAACCAAATTGTGCCGAATCCCCCGACCCTCCCGGCCGGCGCATAAGCGCCGGTGGCGACTTCTGACGGCTTGGCACGGCATTCCTTCTCCGATCTCCGCATCGAGTTCGTTGAGGCGAGATCACTCGCCAGCTGTGAGAGATCCCGAAGAAAATATCCTCCATGGCCTGTGCTGGTTCTTTGGCGTGGGATCTGCGAAAACCGCGATCCCTCTCTCCTGCCCTCAGACCTGTTCGGCGGCGTCCTGAGGCACCCAGGCTTCGGTGCCGTCCGAGAGGCGGATGTGTAGCCAGCCGGGACGCTGCTCGATCAGCTCGAATTCGGTGCCTGCATGCAAAGGGTCTTTGAAACTGGGCGGATAGTTCGGGCCGTCGCCCTGGCGGGCGACGATTTCCGAAACGGTGATCACACCGAACCTCACGGCGGACTGTCGGTGGGTCTCGATCAGAATCGATGCGAGCAGACTTACCACCAGCGCGCCGGCCAGAACCGCGACGGCCACACCCAATGAGCCTCGACCCCGCCAGATCATGACCGTCATCACAATGCAGCAGCACGCAAAGGCCAGGCAGGCCAGCAGAAGCTTTGTCTGCAGCGACAGATCGTAGTGCCAGAAGAACAACGTTTCGAGAACACGTTCCTGGGTCGGGGTTTCGATCCGGTCGATCCGGCGGCTCCGCGCGAACGCGAGGTTCTTCTTAATGTTCAGGTCCGAGCGGTCAAGCCGCTCGGCCCGTCGGTAGTTCAGAATCGCTCGACCGAGGTCGTCGGTCAACAGATAGGCGTTGGCTAGGTTGTAGTAGAGACCCGCGTTCCGTACACCGCCTTCGCGAATAATCTTCTCGTAGAGCAGAACGGCTTTCTGGTAGGATTGCCTCGCTGCGGCCGGATCGCTGGCCGCGTTGCCCTCCTGGAAAGCCGCATTGGCCTGGTTGAGCAGGGTAGAGAGATCATGACTGGCGACCGGTGACTCGTGCTCCGAACCATGGGCTCCACGCGACGGGGCACAAAACCCCAGGATCGTTCCCGTCAAGAGAATCGTGATGGCATTGCGAATCGTCATTTCCTCAGCCGTTTCTCAATAGCCTCGATCAATTCCATGGCTTGCTGCACCTGCGCCGATCCGATCTCGGCGGCCAACGGCGCGTAACGATCGGCTTCGCAGGCCGCAATTAGATCCCGACACCGACAGGCCAGGTCATCATCGTCGAGGGCTTGGGCCACTGCATCACGGCAGTCATCCGCGGTTAGCGAGGCCGTCACGCGGCCGAAGCGGTCGCCGATGTAGCCTTTGAGGGCTTCGAGCAGTTTGGCGGGCCGCTCCCGCGGCGGGACGGAAGCGACGGTCTTCAGACGTCGCAAAGCCACGGGGGCGGCCTGTCGCCGACGCTTGCGGGCGACCGACTCGGGGCACCTCCGACCGGCCAAACGAGCCACCGCGCTGGCGACCAGAGCGACCAACGGAATCGACCAGATGGCCGCGTAGCCGGGACTGACGACCGCCGAAAGCAGCGAAAAATTTTGATCGATCAGGACCTGGGGACCATAGTAGTTCGCCGACAGCCCCTTGCCGATCGCCTGCACTGGCGAAAGCTGCGGTCCGACGGCGCCGGTTGCCCCTCCTTCCATATCGGCGTTGGTCAGAATCCGGGTCGGCGAGACCTCCAGCGGAATCGGCTCGGTCCTGGCAACCACGTAACGACCCGCCTGTGAATCGAAGTAGGCCAGAGGAATGGACGGCACCTGGACAACTGCGTCGCTGTTGGCTCGAATCGTCTGCGTGAAGACCTTCTGTCCATTCTCAATCGTCGGCGAGGCCCACTCGGCCGGGACCTTGAAATTCGCCGCCAGCTCGGGCACCTGCTCGAGTTGCGGCCACCGGACCGGCTTGAGATAAGGGTTGCCCCCGACCCGGATTGTCAGTGTGATCGGATCGCCCACGCTGACCCTGGTTGGAGCGGCGGAGGCCTCGATCGTGTATTTACCGACGAGCCCGTAGAATTCGGCGGGCCTTCCTTCCTCCGGCAGCGGCAACACCTCCAGTTCGACCGCTTCCGATTGCACCGACATCCGCCTGTAGTCCAACACGTAGGGATTCAGGAGACTGTTCGTCCGCACCCGGCCCACCGCCAGATTGGCCGAGACGGTGACCGGATCGAGACGGATACGTCCGACCCGCTGGCAAATCAGGACCTTACTGAAAACATAGACCTCCGATTCCACCCCTTGGATGTTCTGGCGGCTGCTGCGGACCGCGGTCGGCACGCCGTCGATGAGCGCCTGCTCCGCAGGGGTGACGCCGGCGGAGGCAGTGTCCTCGATGAGAAAATCGGCCGATTTGAAGACCGGCACGCCGAACGCCACGTTCTGCCATCGCGTCGAGACGATCCATCGAACAGTCATCACAATCGGCTGGCCCACATAGCATTTGCGCTCTGCCACAGAGAATTCCACGGTCATCCGGTCCGTGGTTCCCGGTTTCGAGACCGTTACCTCCACAGGATTGGTTGTGTAGGTCCGCCCATCCACAACGACCGTCACGCCGGGAAGGCGCATCGTGCCGACTTCCGTTGCGGTGATCTGGTAGTTCGAGGAATAGGTGATGGAGACCTGATCGTTGAACTGCTGGTACGACGTGCCGTCCCCGGCCGGGATCGGACGAAACGCCTTGAGCGGGGAAATGTCGATCTTGCTGGGCTTGGACCCTCCCTCCACGATGACGGAGTATTGGAATGTGTCGCCAGGATAGATAGTGGTTTCGCTGTTGACCACCGCGCGAACGCGGACCCGGTCCGCGCCGGCCCCCCAGGCCCAGCCTGTAATCGCGGCAACCAATCCCATGCATGTCAAAAGACGTTTCATCACCAATCTCTATCGACCTCCCGGTACCGGGCCCTTTGGAGCATCTCGCGTTCTTTCTTCTGCCGTTGCTCGTTGTCGAGGATCTCCTGGGCCGTGGGGTCGGGTTCGAATTTCTGTTCGGACGGTTGGGGCTCCTGCCGGGGCTCAGGTTGCTTGTCCTGATCCTGGGTTTCGTTCGGATCCTGAGGCTGGGCCCCCTGTTGGACCTGGTTGGGGTCCTGCGGCTGATTCGGATCTTGGGGCTGATTGGCGTCCTGTTGCTGTTCTCGAGGCTGGTTCGGATCCTGCTGATCCTGCTGTTTCTTGATCTGGTCGAGAATATCCTTGATGGTCAGCCTCGCCACCTCGATGTTGCGGGCTGCTTTCTCGTTCTTCGGGTCGATTTCCAATACCTGCCGCCAGAAAACGATGCTGGTCTTGATGTCCTCGAGAGCCTTCTGCAGGTCGGAATCCCGCTGCTTGGCGCCCCGTTGAAAAAAACAATTGCCCACGTTGTATTTGGCTTTGGCGACCAGCTTCATGTCCTTGCTCTTGGCTGCGACCTCCTGGTACAGGTCCAACGCCTCATCTAGGTCGTCCAGGCGGTAATAGCTGTTGGCCTTGTTAAACTTGGGCTCGGCCGCTTGGGGTTGCTCGACCAGCACCTCGTTGTATTTGTTGATCGCCTCGGTATATTGAGCATCGCCGTAGAGGGCATTGGCCCGGCGGATGGTGTCCCGAACCGACCCGGCCTTTGCTCCCGAGACCAGAACCGCCAACAGCAACCCTACCACCACAGAACCTGCCGTCGTCCTCAGGGGTTCTGCCCTTAAAACCCCAACCTTTTGCGCCTTGGGCCAATGGCATGGCAACGAGGAAGACCCTTGGCTGGGGCGCGCGGTCTGGAATACTCTCGAAGGTTCGCGCAATGCAGGGTCCCTCCTGAAACAGCGGAACGACTCCCCTTTCATCCCATTGAGATCACACAACCTTCTTGCGTTCACCGATCAACACCTCGCCAATCAACAACGCCAGAGCAATCGCCACGAAGATCTGGAACTTTTCATCGTACTTCATCATCGTCATGGATTCCAGCTCGCGACCTTCGGCTGAAGCGATCAGGTCCTCATAAATTCGACCGAGGTCCAGCGTCGTGCCGGGCAAGACCGAGAGGTACTTGCCGCCCTCGGTGGCAATCGCCACCTCCCGAAGCATGTCGCTGTCGAGCTTCGTCCAGACCTCCTGGCCCTTATATTTGAGAAAGGTCTTTTCACCATTGGGACCGGTGATCGGGATTCGCGAGCCGATGTCCGGATCGCCCAGGCCGATGGCGATGATTCGAATCCCGTCCTCCGCAGCCTTCTGGGCCGCCTGGACCGGGAAGCTGTCGTGATCCTCGCCATCGGTGATCAGGATAATATCCTTGTACAGGCGGCTGTGCTTGTCGAACACCTCTTCGGTGGCCTTGCGGATCGCGTCGCCGATCATAGTTCCGCCCCGACTGGTGCTCTCGGTCGAGATGTCCGCCAGGGCCATCCGCACAAACGCGTAATCCTGCGTCAGCGGGCACTTCACCGTGGCCACGCCGGCGAATGTAACGATCGCGATACGGTCGCCCTTGAGAACCTCCAGCAGATCGGAGATCGCGATCTTCGAACGTTCCAGCCGGCTGGGCGTGATGTCCTCGGCCAGCATGGACCGCGAGGTGTCTAGGAGGATAACGACGTCGCGTCCCTTGCGACGGACCTGCTGCGGCTGCGGATTCCACTTCGGTTCGGTCAACGCCACGACGATGCAGACAAACGCCGCGATCAGAAGGCACGCCTTGAGAATCTGCCGCCGGAGACTGACCGTGTTGTTGATCTTCGCGAGCATCTGACGGCTGGCCAAAACCCGCAGCATTCGGCCCTTGCGCCAGAAAGACCATAGGTACGCCGGAACCAGCACCAGGGGCACCGCGAACAACAGCCACAACGCGTTTTCATTTCCAAGATTCATGGTATCTTCCGAAAGATCGTGCATCCCGCGAGTATCTCGAAGCCCAACAATGCCAGAGCCGGCAGCGTCCAGCGGCCGAAATGCTCGTTGTATTGCGTGAACTGCACGGTCTTGACCTCCGTTTTCTCCAGCTTGTCGATCGTCTCGACGATCTTCCGCAGCGATTGCGCGTCGTCGGCCCGGCTGTAGAAACCGCCGGTCTTCTCGGCGATTGCCTTGAGGAGTCCCTCGTCGAGATCCTGCTCGGTCGGTACGCGGAACGTCCCGAGCAGGGTCTGGACCGTCTGGTAGGACTGCGCCGAGCCGATACCGATGCAGTAGATCTTGATGCCCCATTTCCCGGCCAGCTCCGCCGCTTCGAGAGGATCGTGCCGACCCATGTTGTTACGGCCGTCGGTCAGGAGCAGGAGGATCTTATTCTTGATCGTGAAGTCGGGGCCGTCGGCCCCGAAGCCCAGTTTCACATTGCGGCGCTGGAGTTCTTCTTCAGCCTTTTTCAGACGCGCAGCGCCCAACGCGATCGCGTCACCGATCGCGGTTCCGTCCTCGCTGCGAAGACTCACGATCTGTGTCTGCTTGAGGAACTCGATAAGCGCGCCGTGGCTGAGAACCAACGGGCACACCGTGTCGGCATAGCGGGCGAACGTCACCAGCCCGATCAGGTCGCCCCTGCGTCCCCCAAACCCCTTCTTGTCCCCTTCGATGAAATCGGTCAGCACCCGCTTAACCACCTCCAGCCGGTCGAGCTTCTCCCCGTAGTAGTCCATCTCGGCCTTCATACTGCCGGAGCGATCCACCACCGCCTCAATCGCGATCCCTTCGGTGGAGATCTCCGAAAGCGTCGTCCCCTTGCGAGGGCGGGCCAGGGCCAGAATCAACAGCGCCACGCACAGCAATCGAGCAACGACCAGCACAGGCCGCAGACGCAGGCGCCAGGAGACCGGGCAATTCCTCATGTCAACCAGACTCGCGAACCGCACTGTGGCGCTGCGCTTCTTACGCACCATCAGATACCCCAGGAACGGGAGGATCAACAGCAGCAGCAAAGCCCAAGGCGAATGCCATTCCATCATGCCGCCCCCCTCTCCTCGGTCGGTCCGATGGCGACCTGGTCCGTCACATCCACAAGGTGTTGCTCGGACTTGGTCCGTTCGACAAAATTCTTCACCAGGTCGAACGTCCGCTGGATCTGCTCGTTTGTCGGCTCGTGCTTGGCGAATTTGACGAGATCGCAATGGGTCAGGAATTCCTCGACCACCGCTTTGTCGGCCGGGGTGAGCGCATCGGCGAACCGCAGCTCTTCGAGGAATTCTTCGGTCGTACGGTCCGACGCGTGGAGGTTGAACCGGTCCTCGATGTAATATCTCAAAATACCGCTGATTCGCTCATAGAACTCCTTGATGCGACCCTGCTCGACCAGGTTTTCCGCCACCAGCGCCCGCAGGCGCAAGTAGGCAACTTCATGAGCGGACTTAAAGACGCGAACCACCTGCCGGATGCGTCGGCCCCGAAAGAGCAACCATCCGACGGAGATCACGACGACGCCGAGCGCGATGGGAATCCAGAGCCACCATCGCCGGGCGGACCTAGGCATGTCGACCACGTCTTCAATGTCTTCGATCACCAGCTTGGCCCGCTGGTCGCCCAGCAGCGAAGTCACCTCGACCGCAATCGGTTCGCTCGTCAGTTCGTGTCGAGTGCCGGGATCGTTGGTGTCGTGGAAGATGAACGTGAACGCCGGGATCTCGTAGTTGCCCGACAGGAACGGTTCCAGCTGGTACTGATACGTCGTGACGAGGTTGTTCTTCGCGTCGAGTCTGTCGCCGAGACGATCCCAATCGACGATGCCGAAGTTCTCCAGGGCCTTGTCTACTCTGGGCATCTCGATCGTGTACCCCGGCTGGAGGGTCGCTTCGAACTGCAGCAACACGGTGTCGGCGATGGTCAGTTTCGTCCTGTCCAGGCGGACGTGGACCGTCGCGGGCCCCCGTTCATAAACCTTATCCACCTCAAACCGGCCTTTTTTTGTTTCGCCGGCGGAATCACGTTTGCATCCACCAAGAGTCAGAACCAACCCCGCACAAAGGAATAGAAGACTGTTGTGCCAAGCTGCGGATCTCCAGGGCTCTGCCTGCTGGCGCAAAGCAGAAGAGGCCCGGAGTCTGAGGGCAGAGCCCCCAACGTTGAGGAGGGGCACCATATGCCATTTCATCAATGCACAAGGTCCGTTCATCATGGCTTGGCCGACACCTCCTGGGGAGCTTCCGGTTTAGCCGCTGGGAATGCCGAGGTGTGCACAATCACCTTGTGCTTGTCCATCATCTCCTTGAGGTAATCCCGCTGCACTTCCTCGCTCTTGCGGCGGACCCACTCCATCGTGACCTGCTGGCGGACCTCGTCGAAACTCTTCTGCCGCGGAGGACGCTTCTGGTCCACTCGCACGATCTCCCAGCCCTTTTCCGTTGAAAACAAACGGTCCAGGACCTTGGGAACGTCGGTCTCGAAGATGGCGGTGTTGAGATCGCCGGCCTCGCCGACGCCAGGGACATAGGAGCCCGGCCGCACCTCTTCGGCGATCTTGCCGCCGGTTTGCTTTGTCGCGGAGTCCAGCGACGAACCTTTCGCCAGTTCCCCGAAATCCGCGCCCTCACGGATGAGTTTGAGAAGCTCATCCGCCTCCTCTCGGTCCTTGACAAGAATGTGACTGATCCGGGCCCCGGCCGGCTCGACGTATTTGTCCTTGTTGGCCGCATAGTACGTCTGCACGTCGGTCTCGGTGACATGGATCTTGGAGGCAAGCTGTTCGTCGAGCATCTGACGGCTCAACGCCTGACGGGTCAGGCTGTGCACCAGCCGCTTGACCTCGGGTTTCTCGCCCAACTGCTGATCGAGAGCCTGGCGATAGAGGATCTCTTGAGCCAGCCAACTTTGTAGAAATTCCTGTTTGGCCTGCGGACTGCGGAATGGCTCCAAAGCACGTTTCCTCTGCTCGTTAATCTGTTCGGCCGTCAGGAACGCCTTCATCGGTGCCAATTGGTCGTCAATGCTCTCTTCGATCAAGGCATCCAATTGCGCCTCGGTGATCTTTTCGGCCCCGATCTCGGCGACGACCTTTGCGCCGGCGGACGGATCCGGTTTCATGCCGGTCCGGTCGATCATTTCATAACGCAGGGCGGAGAACTTGCCCAGGCGTTCGAAGCACTCCTTGACGTGGGCGTTGATCTGAGGGCTCAGCTCCGTCATCGCCGCGGCCGCCTCGCTGCGATAATACTGTTCGATGGCGTCACCATAGAGACCGGCCTTCTCCAACAAACCGCCGATCTGGAAATGGATCTGCGCCCGCTGCACGTCGGTCGGCCGGGCAGCCGCCAGATAATCCTGCCAGGCCGCCGCAGCTTGTCGATACAGCCCCCGCCCGGCCAGCTTGGCCGCCATCTCTCGGGCCTGCTCGACCGACAGGCCCCCAACAGTCGCGGGTTCGGGCTTTTGCGCAGAGAGCGTAACATACAAATTCGTCCCCACCAAGGCGACCAGCAGGATCAACAGGAACCCGGTCCACGCACCGGTTACAGAGGCACGAGGCTTGTTTTCCGGGAGAGCAAAGTTCAGTTTCTCGGCCATGTCGTTTGCATCCTCATTCTCTGGACAAATCGAAATCAACTGTGAATCAGCGTCGGCGGTGCCGCATATGGAAAAACTGAATCAGATCATTGATATACGCCTTGTCGGTCGAGATCGGGATGAAGTCCACATTGCCCGCGCGGAACAGGTTTTGCAGGTCGTTGAACCGCTCGGAGCTGTGACCGCCGTACTGCTGGCGGAATTGTCGGCTCGACGTGTCCACGAGAAGGATCTCGCCCGCCTCGGCGTCTTCGACTTCGATCAGCCCCAGTGCAGGCATCGTGATTTCGACCCGGTCGCGGACCGGCACACAAATCACGTCATGGCGTTTGTTCAGCAGGCTCAGCGGTTTCTTGAAATCGGTCTCAATGAAGTCCGAGACCAAAAAAAGTGTTGCCCGCTTGCGGGCCACCTTGGCCAGATAGTCCAGCGCCAGAGGGATATTCGTCCTGCGTTTGGACATTTTGAAAGCCAGCAGTTCGCGGATCAGGCGGAGAATGTGCCGGCTGCCCTTCTTCGGCGGAATAAACAACTCGATGCGGTCGGTGAAGATCAGCAGGCCCACCTTGTCGTTGTTCCTCGCCGCTGCGAAGGCCAAGACCGCGCAAAACTCCGCGGCCAGTTCATTCTTCATCTTGCTGACGGTCCCGAATTCACCCGAGGCGCTGAGATCCACCGCGAACAGCACCGTCATCTCGCGTTCCTCGACAAACCGCTTGATGAAGGGCTTGCCCGTGCGGGCCGTGACGTTCCAGTCGATGGAGCGGATGTCGTCGCCGGGCATGTACTCGCGGACCTCGTCGAACTGCATGCCCCGGCCCTTGAAGACGCTCTCATACTGGCCTGCGAAGCTGGCGTTCACCGCACGCGAGGTGTAAATCTGAATCTGACGGATTCGTTTGATCAGGTCTTCGGGGATCATAGGAACCAGTTTCAAGTGTTCGGATTGAAGTTTCAAGTGAGCCACAGAACACTTCAACCTTGACACTTCACACTGTGAACTTCTTACGGCACCTCAATGTTGTCGAAAATGGTTTTGATGATATCTTCGCTGGTCTTGTCCTCGGCCTCAGCCTCATAGCTGACGATCACACGATGCCGGAGCACATCGAGCCCGACGCTTTTGACGTCCTGCGGCGTGACGTAACCCCGCTGCTGGAGGAAAGCGTGGGCCTTGGCCGCAATCGCCAGATAGATCGTCGCGCGGGGCGACGCCCCGTACGTGATGAAATTGTTGATCTTCAGGCCGTACTTCTGCGGATCGCGGGTGGCGCAGACGATGTCCACGATGTAGTCCTTGACCTTCTCGTCGATGTAAATCTCATCGACGACCGCCCGCACCTCCGCGATGTCGCTGGGCTTGATAACCGGCTTGACGTCAAACTTCTTATCGGTAACCGCCATGCGGTCGAGGATCTGCCGCTCCTGCTCTTTGTTCGGGTAGTCGATCTTGAGCTTGAGCATGAAGCGGTCGAGCTGGGCCTCCGGCAGCGGATACGTCCCCTCCTGCTCGATCGGGTTTTGCGTCGCCAGCACGAGGAAGGGATTGGGCAGAGCGAACGTCTCTTCGCCAATCGAGACCTGGCGTTCCTGCATCGATTCCAGCAGCGCACTCTGCACCTTGGCCGGGGCACGGTTGATTTCATCGGCCAGGATGATGTTGGCGAAGATGGGCCCCTTGCGGGTGACAAACTGACCGTCGGACTGGCGATAGATCTGGGTACCGATCAGGTCGGCCGGCAGCAGGTCCGGCGTGAATTGGATCCTGCGGAAGTCCGCATCGATCGCCTTGGACAGGACCGTCACGGCCAGTGTCTTGGCCAAGCCCGGGACGCCTTCCAGGAGAATGTGCCCATTGGCCAAGAGGCCGATAAGCATTCGTTCGAGCATGTACCGCTGTCCTACGATGACCTTGTCGAGCTCGGAGAACAGCCCGCGGACAAATTCGCTCTTCTGTTGGACCAAGCCGCCGATCTGCTTTACGTCCATCGCCATAAAAACTTACTCCAACGTGGTTTACAGATAGTCCAAGGCCTTTCAAACCCTCAAAAACCAGGCAGACGGGCCTTCTTGCACACTTGAAAAATAATCCGTTACTACGTACCAGACGGTTGAATTGTTCCTAAGTACCCCAGGCACAGGGGGGATTCAAGTCCCATGGGATGCCGAGGCGGATGCTCGCGGAATCCTCGTCTTCACTCGTACCTGATCCACATCAGACACAGGCCGTTTGGCGGAGCAATCGGTCCGGCGGCCTTGCGGTCCCGGGCCTCCAAGATCTCCGTCATCTTCCCGGGCGACCAGCGACCGATGCCCACCTCGACCAGCGTGCCAACGATGTTGCGGACCATGTTGTAGAGAAAACCGTCGCCCTCGGTATCGACATAGACCCAACGTCCCCCTTCGGCCGGGGCTTCCGTCACCTCGCATCGAAAGACCGTTCGGACCGAATCCTCACGCCGATCCGCCGCCGCGGCGAAAGATCGAAAATCCTTCGTACCAACCAGAAACCCGGCGGCTTGGTTCATCCTAACAGTGTCCAATTCCGCGGGAACATGCCAACATCGGCGCATGTGTAGGACCGGGCGGAGAGGACCACAATAGATCGTATAGCGATAGAGCTTGCTCCTAACGTCGCCGATAACGTCGAAGCCCATAGGAACGTCCTCGGCCTTGACGATCGCGATGTTCTCCGGCAGTCGGTCGGTGAGGGCCTTGGCCAGGTTTTCCGTCGGAATGGGCGTATCAATCTGGATCAGACCGACCTGGCCTAGGGCGCTGACGCCGGCGTCGGTGCGGCTGGCCCCGCAGATCCGAGCCCTAGGTCCCAGAAGGCCTCGCAGGGCCTCGGTGAGCACCCCCTGAACCGTCGCCTCCCCCGGCTGGATCTGCCAGCCGTGATAATCACAACCGTCGTAGGCGATCGTCAACTTGATGTTTCGCAGGGCCATTTTCTTCGCTCAAAAAGCAGAGCCGCTCAGGCTCATCTCCCAAGCGGCTCCGAATGCACTCAAAAACGCGAGGACGTCCGAAACTACAGCAATTCAGCGATCTGGATGGCGTTCAGAGCCGCGCCTTTGCGGAGCTGATCCCCGGAAACCCAGATATTGATGCCGCGATTGCCCGGCAGTGACTCATCCTGGCGGATACGTCCCACAAAGACGTCGTCTTTGCCGCTGGCGTCGATCGGCATCGGGAAGCGATTGTGCTCACGGTCGTCCAGCACCGTCACGCCCGGCGCTGTGCTCAGGATCTTGCGCACCTCATCGGGCGTGATCGCATGGGTAAACTCCAGGTTGATGCTTTCGCAGTGGGCCCGCATCACGGGGATGCGAATGCAGGTGGCGGTCACCGCGATCGTCGGGCAGTTGAAGATCTTGCGAGTCTCTTTGACCAGCTTGGTCTCCTCTTCGTTATACCCGTTGGGACCCAGTGCCGAGTTGTGGCTGAAACAGTTGAACGCGATCTGGTGTGGGAACACCTTCTTGGTCGGCGGCTTGCCTTCGAGGATCTCGCGGCTCTGGGCCTCCAGTTCCAGCATCGCGGAAAGCCCAGCACCACTGGCGGCCTGATAGGTGCTCACGACCATCCGTTTAACCGGATTGATCTTGTGCAGCGGCCAGATCGGCACGATTCCGATGATCGTCGAGCAGTTGGGATTCGCGATAATCCCCTTGTGCGTCTGGATCGCCTCAGGGTTGATCTCGGGCACCACCAACGGAACCTCGGGATCCATGCGAAAAGCCGAGGAGTTGTCCACGACCACGGCGCCGGCCTTGACCGCGGCGGGCGCGAATTCCCGGCTCCGCGCGGCACCCGCGCTGAACAGGGCGATGTCGACGTCCTTGAAACTGTCCTTCGTCATCTCCTCGATGGTATAGGTCTTGCCCTTGAAGGACATCGTCTTTCCGGCCGACCGGCTGCTCGCCAGCATCTTGATCGACTGGAACGCGAAGTTGCGTTCGTCGATAATACTCAGAAACTCCTGACCAACGGCGCCGGTCACACCTGCAATCGCCAGTCTGTACGCCATGCTCGATGACTCCTCACAGATCCCGATTCCGACGGGAGGTCAGCCGACGCCGGCCGTCCAAGGGATTCGCCGCAGAATCGATAGATAGATAGAATGTTCAATTATATCGAAATCAAACGGCAAATGCAACCAGAGGTTTGCTAATATCCAGGGCAAACGCAAAGTCAGGCAGTGAGCACCTTCAGTAGGTAGTCTTCATCCCAGCCGGCCCGCAGGCGTTTGACCCTGATGCCCACTTTTTCTGTGGTCTCCCGCTTGAGCAGGTTCAGGGCGATGCGTCGCAGCCGAGAGAAGTTCTCCGCCGCGTACCCGTTGCGAATCCGGCTGGCATCTTCGTTGAAGCTCACGTCCAGCGACCAATGCAGCGAGTTCTCGACCTGCCAGTGGCTACGGATCAGCCGACCGAAATGCTTGGCGGTGACGCCCTTGAGACTGCTGATGAAATAGCGTCGCTCTCTCTCGATTCGCCCATCGGCCCACTGACGTTGCCCGTCTACGGCGATCAGACTGCTCAAGCCAATCCACTGGGTTCGGTCAGCAAACCACTCCACCTGCTCAGTGCACCAGACCTGCCGAGTCTCCAAGCGACCATGGCCCTTGGTGATCTGCTCGTGATGATCGAGGCAGGCTTCTCGTATCTGGCCGGCAATGGCGTGGTCCAGCCACTAGGCCACCTCGTCATGCATCGTGCTCTGGTTGCCCTTGAGCGAGAAGAGGTAATCGCCGCCATTTTCAACGATTTTGCGGGCAATTTCCTTCTGGCAGCCCATCGCATCGATGCTCACCACCGCCCCATGCACGTCCAGCAATTCCAGCAGCCTCGGGATCGCCGTGATCTCGTTGCTCTTGGCCTGCGTGGCCAATTGGCCGAACACCAAGCCGTTGGCCGAGGACCAGGCACTGATCATATGGATGGCCGCCTTGCCGCTGGCCCGGTCGAACGAACGTCGCAGCGTCTTGCCGTCAATGGCGATCAATTGGCCCGGCCGCACCTTGGCCAAGGCCGTAATCCAAGCCAGAAAGCATCGCTCGAACGCCGCCGGTTCAATGGCGGCGAACACCCGTCCGAACGTGTCGTGGGACGGAATGCCGTGCGGCAACTCCAGAAAGGTCTTGAGCCACCTACGCTTGGCCCAGGCAAACTGGGCCACCTCCTGCCAATTGTCAGTACAACAGATCACCGCCAAAATGGCAATGATGACCAACTCATCCAACCGATGCCGCCGCCCACGCCGACGCCGCGGGTCGGGCAACCCACTGAAATACTGCCGAATCGACTCGATGACCATCCTTGGCCTCCTGGTTCTGTGCGACCATCGCACTCTGTAACTATCGGCCAATTCAGCTCTTTACGATCATCTCCCATCGACTTTGCGATTGCCCTGTGCTAATATCTCCTATCGGCTACAGTCAGACCGACGGGATGTCTTTGCCAGAAGGAAGCGACCCCCGAAGCAGTCAGGATGCAGATGAAGACAAACGCTGCGGTCGGGATCGTGGCCCCGGCGCCGAAGTGCTTGAGAGCCAACACTGTGCCCAGGCCTGCGTTCTGCATGCCGATCTCGATGGACAGGGTCCGCCGACGGGACAAATCCATCCGAAACAAAGCCCCCACGCCGTACCCGGCGGCCATGCCGCCCAAGTTCAACATCAGCGTCGCCACCAGGATGATTCCCGTCAACTCCTGCAAGCGCTGACGATTCAAGGCGATCACCAACGCGCAGATGAAGACAATAAACGTCGCCGAGACGGCCGGAAAAATCGGCAGAACCTTTCGCAAACGCTCGCCCAGGAAGTGTCGGACCGCGAAACCCAGGAACAGGGGCAGAATGACCGTAGTAAGCAACTCCAGGGTCATCCGGAAGATCGGAACCCGCATTTCCGTGCCCTGAGCCAGCAGGCATGTCAAAGTGGGGGTCAAAAACGGGCACAACACCGTTGAAACCGTTGTCATGGAAACCGAATAAGCGGTGTCTGCCTTGGCGACATAGCTCATCACGTTGCTGGACATGGCTCCGGGGGCCGAACCTGCCAGAATCAGACCAAGGGTCAACTCATCGGAAAGTTGTAGCAGCCGAGCGACAACAAATGCCCCCAGCGGCATGATCGTGAACTGGGCGACCGTGCCCACCAGGACGATACGGGGGTTCTTGGCGATCCGACGGAAATCTTCCCTCCGTAGAACCACGCCGATGCCGAACATCGTCAGGGCGAAAAAGGCCAAGTTCCAGGGCGCCAAGGCCCTGAAAGGAGCGGGCCAGCGATACGCCGCCAGCCCGCCCAGAATCACCCAAACCACGAAATACCGCGTGTAGAACGACAGGGCTTTCTCGAACATAACCTTCAAGTATATTGCAGCGGAACACGCGCGGCAATGTCCGAGTCCCGATTGAACGGGCGAAAGCCCTCCTGTGAATTACTGTTCCGACAGTGTGATCAGAACCAGTCTGGTTCCTCGTTCACCGCGGACCCGCAACAAGATCTTGCCTTTCTCGACGGCCTTGTTGACCGCGTCGTTCCACTGCCGAAGGTTTCGAACGACCTCGCGGTTGACTTCCGTGATCAAATCGCCGGGCTGGATCCCCTTCTCATCGGCCGGCGAACCGGCCGCGACCTTGGTCACCACAACGCCGCTGAGTCCTTCATAGCCCAGACGCTGCGACATCTCCGACGTCAGCGTCTGAACGCTCAATCCCAACCGTTTCTCGGCCTTCGATTCGCTTCCGGAAGCCAACACCTTCTCATCCGGACGGGCACCCAAAGCCACGGTGATCGCTTTGCGTTTACCGTCGCGCAGAATCGTCAACTTCACCTCGGTCCCGGGCTTGAACATAGCGATCCGATTCATCAACTCATTGGCCCCCGCCACGGGCTCGCCCTGCAATTCGACGATGATGTCATCCACCTTAAGCCCCGCCTTCTCCGCCGGAGAACCTTCCATCACCTCCGCCACCATTGCACCTTTATCGCTGGCGGCGCCGTAAAATTCGCCTACCCCGGATTCGATGTTTCCGATCTTCACGCCGAGATAACCGCGTACAACCCGTCCGCTCTCTTTCAACTGCTCGTAGATGGCTTTGGCCATGTTGATCGGAATCGCCAGGCCAATGCCAACGTTGCCGACGGACCCGATAATTGCCGTGTTGATCCCCACCGCCTTGCCATCGAGATTCAACAGAGGGCCGCCGGAGTTACCAAAGTTGATAGCGGCGTCCGTCTGGATGAAGTCCTCGAAACTGGCGATGCCGATGTCGTTGCGGCCCTTGGCGCTGACGATCCCCGCCGTCACCGTGTGGCTCAGGCCGAACGGATTGCCAATGGCGATGACCCACTCGCCCACCTCCAGAGTGTCCGAGTCCGCCAGTTCCACGTAACGCTCATTCTGTACGTCGATCTTGATGACCGCAACGTCGGTCCCGGGGTCCGTTCCGATCACCTTGGCTTTGAAGGTTCGTCGGTCGTTCATCTGGACACGAACCTCCTCAGCCTCGCCGACGAGATGATTATTGGTCAGAATATAACCGTCAGGGGTCACGAGAAAACCCGAGCCTTGCGCCACTTGACGGGGCCGTTCCTGAGGTTCGGAACGAGGCATCCTCCGCCTGAAGAAGTATTCAAACAACTGGTCGTCAAACGGACTGTAGGGGTTCTGGAAAGGATCCTGGCGAGAATCGCTACGAACGCTCTTAGTGGCCCGAACGCCCACCACCGCCGGGGACGTCTTTTCCGCGATCGAGGCGAATGCTTTTCCCACGCTGCGCAAGGTCTGAATGCTCTGCTGATCTTCGGACAAGGCCGTCACAGGCAATGTCAAAACGAACAGAACAGCCACTGCCCAATACACAAACAGACGGGATCGGTTTGCTAGGCGTACCTCAAACGAACTCATGTTGACCTCCAATTCTCTCAGTTCAGCCGGCGTCCCGAAACACGGGCGATGGAAATCGTATCGGTCGTTGATGACGAAACTCTTGAAACTCGTATACGATTCAGAAACGACGGAGGTTCGGAGGGACGAAAACCAGTCACTCCAAACAATTGCTGGCCATCGGGCAAAAGATCGGATAAAATGAGGGCTCGATCGGACATCGGGCTCTTTGGATACAAGTGAATACGGGGGCGAATGGCTTCGACCGGATCGCGGATGGATAAGCTGCGTGCCCAGGACGCCGGTTGGCCTGGTTAATCATCCGGTATCTAATTTCTAAATGGCAACTACCAGTATGCCATGGCTGCGTAAATAACGCTGCCCGTCCTGTCGGATTAGGCCTGCGAGTCCGACAAGGGCGTCAACCAGCGGGCTGGCTTCGTCGGTTGCCCGGGCCGACGGAGCGAGAAACACCGGACTAGTCGATCGCAGAGCCTGTGGCTCGGCGCTGCGGGAGGCGAAACTCGCAAATGGAGCGACTACGCACGTAGATGCTTATCTTGAAACATCTCGGGACGGGGGTTCGAATCCCCCCGCCTCCAGTCTGTATGTCTCTGCTAAATTTCTATTTGACAGGGACTTACGCGCACGTTAATCTTGCCTAAGACGCTTTCGGGAGTATTACGGGAGTATCTTATGGCTTTCTTTGCGCGAAAACTCAAGCGGAGAAACACTTGGTACGTCGGCTATTACGTTGGCGGCAAGTTCGTCCGAAAGCGGATTGGTCACTCTAAGACCCTAACGGAGAAGGCGAGGGGTGATATCGAGGCCCGGCTGGAGCGTGCCGAAGCCGGCCTTCTCAGCAAGGACTATCCGATTCTCACGTTCTTCGATGAGTACCTTGAGAGAACCAGGGACAAGCATGCGCCTGCGTACCACAACAGGAATGAACGCGTGATCAAGCAGTTCAAACGATTCCTCCAGACCGAGCGGCCCTATCTCAAGAAACTGTCTCAGGTTAGACCAGAGGTAATCGAAGCATACCAGAGGTTCCGGTTGGCCGAACTCGTTCCAAAGACGGGCAAACCGATCAAGAAACGTACGGTCAACATTGAGGTCAGTAGCCTAAAGACCTTCCTGAACAAGGCCCTGAAATGGGATATGCTGTCGGCCAATCCGCTGGAAGGCGTGGAGAACTTGAAAGAGAATGGCAGCAAGAAGATCCGGGCCCTCACAGAGAACGAGGCCGTCAAGGTTCTTGAGGAAGCGGACGGCTGGTTCCGGCCGGTGAGGTACTCCCGGTTGTCAAGACCAGAATCTCAGTTCTTTAAGGTAGTATTGTGTAGTAGTAGTGTCTTCTTTCTTTTTGCTTCTTTTTCTTTCTTGTGAACACCTGTTACATTGTTACTTCTTCCGCCGGGGCCGAAGTGCACCTCGGCCGGAGTCCGGTAGCCCAGGGCCTCGTGCGGGCGATCCGTGCTGTAGAACCCGAAGTACTCCCCCAGGCCCCGCCGGGCCTCGTCCGCCGCCCCGTAGTCTTTCAGGTACACGTCCTCGTACTTGACGCTCCGCCACAGACGCTCCGTGAAGATGTTGTCGAACGCCCGACCGCGTCCATCCATGCTGATCGCCACACCCGCCTTTTGCAGCTCTGCGATCCACTCGCCGCTGGTGAACTGGCTGCCCTGGTCCGTGTTGTTGAAGATCGCCGGCTTGGCAAGCCGTAAAGCCTCCCGCAAGGTGAGCGTGCGGCCAACCCCGTTTTCTTCCTTCGGGCACTTGGCATCATGTTTGCCGACGATGCGTGACGGATCGAACGTGAGACGAGGATGATGGAGGGATCGGGAGAGGCGGCTTACTCGGCTCGATTCTCGGTCTGGGCGGGGAAACGCGGCAGAGAGAGCTTGGGCAAGAACCGCTCCTTCCACTGCGGGGGCGTCAACTCATCGATCCGGCTGGCCGGGTGCGTGTTGATCCGCTCCAACACGTCCCGCAGGTACAGGAAGGGGTCGATCCCGCAGAGCTTGCAGCTGGCAATCAGACTGTAGAGGATCGCGGCCCGCCGGGCCCCTTCGTCGCTGCCGCTGAACAGCCAGTTCTTACGGCCCAACGCCACCAGCTTGATCACGCGCTCGG